>Ga0255752_10004679_pt1 | contig 13645 bp, 17 predicted proteins | sample 011ome_25_FD_179952 | JGI IMG/M metagenome (GOLD analysis project Ga0255752, IMG submission 179952) | Coastal salt marsh microbial communities from the Groves Creek Marsh, Skidaway Island, Georgia - 011512CT metaG (version 2) | ecosystem: Environmental > Aquatic > Marine > Intertidal zone >...
CATAACCGCCTACACTCTGTTTGGTACCTTTTGCTTTAACTAGTCTGTCAAGTGCTGTTAATGCTGCGTCATAAAATGCTTTTTTCTGTCTATCTTTCAACTTAGACATTAGCTCGTCTTTAGTAGCTTCGTCAATTGATTCTGGCATTGCATAATCTGCTACACCTTGACCAATGCTTGCTGCTTTTTTACGTAGATTGTTAAGTTTCTTTAGACCCTTACCTGTAGCAATTGCTGTCTTAAACATACCTTTAAGGATATCAACTGATGTCTTTGCTGCTACTGCCATGATGATTAGCTCTGGTAGAGGTGGGACTGAACCAAAGTCTTCTTCAAGTGGGCCATAACCTTTTGGTGTTACGTCTTTCACTGTATACTTGACTTTCTTTGGTTGCTTTTTATCTGCTGTCCATTTACCATCTTTCCATGAACCCTTAACTGCGTCACCGTCTTTGTCAAAGTGTTTTGCTAAGTGTGGCGGAAGACCGCTCTCGTCCATGTAACTTCTAAGTTTTCTTGAACGTGATGGATGTTTTAACAACCTCAATGCTCTTGCTTCGATTTGTCTAATTCTTTCAGGTGACAATTCCATAGCTGATGCAACCTGTTGTATTGTATATGATTTATTAAATGGCTCAAGCCCAAATCTAGCTTTTAGAATTAATTGTTCTCGCTTACCAAGTTCTGATATTACATCTAATGTGGTCTGTTTAAGTTCTTTCTTAGAAAAATCATTGAATGTTGTATCATCTGTTGCACCATCAGGAAACTCTGCTTTTTTTCTTTTTACAGTGATATCCTTTTTACTTACACTTTTGCTGTTTGGGATTCTATTTGTAGTTCCTCTGTAAGTTTCACCGTCTGGATTATAGCGTGAAATTTGTTGCGCAGGGTATGCCGCCTCAACTGGAAACTCTGGGTTAGGTGTCTTAAAATTCTTCTTGCGCATTACTGTTTTAGCAACTAATTCTAACTCTTTTCCGTTCCAATTTAAAACAAAAGGGATATTAATATCAGTTTCTAAATCTTTCATTACCGCTTGTGCATCTGGGCCTAGTTGTGCAATTGGCTTACCATACTTAATGAATTCTTTTTTAAACAACATTGCTAGTTCTTTAATAGAAATAGGCTTGACATTGCGTTCATCGTTTACACGATCAATAAAATGGCGTGTAAATTCAATATCAATTCCTACTTTTGAAAATACCTGATCTAGCACTTTTTCAAGTGCGTCTAGTTGTTGCTGGGTAACACCACCTTTTTCAAATTCATTAATCTTCATAGTTTACTCCTTACCACTTACGGCATGACCAATAACGTGCTTTAGTCTTTGGACCTGGGTTATCGCAGTTATGTCTTGCTCTAAACGATTTTCTACGCTTAGGGTTTGACTTTTTAATCTTCATATCTGGGTCGCCAAAGTTAACTTTAACTACATTACCTTTATCGTTCTTAACGTAAACTTTAAATTTCTTCACATCACCACGCATTGGTTTGTTTAGTTTAACTGAGCGACCTTGATATTCTGCTTCGAAAAGTCCTTCTTCACAGAAAGCAAGATACCCAAAGTTTTCGTGGAAATCTTCGTGATCTTCCAGTGTAATTTCTTCTCGTACTATGTCTGTGATTTTCATCTGACTTTCCTTTGTTGTTTTTAGTTTATTTAATTCTTGTGTAAGTGAATCAATCTTTTTTTCTAAATCTGCGATACTGATATCATGTTCGGCATCGTTCTGCTTAGAACGTTTTTGTGAATCTTCCATATCAGCAATCAATGCTGCCATAACATTGTCAGCATGTGGGTATTTCACTTTAAGGTCATTAAGAGCGTGAACTGTTTTAGGATCAAATCCTAAATCTAAGTCATTTTTACGACCTTTATCTTCTGCTTCGTTTTTAGCACGTTTAGTTGCGACGGCATGCATAATGCTTTCAGCTTCGTCACCATATCTATCAACGAAATCACCTTTATGTTTTTTTAGCTTTTTAAAATGTGCTTCTTTTGAGCGTTTCTCGCCACCAGTTAACTTTCTATCTGATAGTAGTTCACGGTGAAACTCTGCTTCTAGTAAAAATTCATATACTGTTGGCTCTTCCCAGCTTTCTGACATTGTTGATGGTTGTAGCTTACGCTTAAATATTTCCATTACTTCTTGTGGGATATTCTTCGTACCATATAAGTCTTGTAATATTAACTGTAGTTGTTCCTCGTCTGCTTTACCAATCATATTTCTAATCTGTGTCGCTGAGTTAATCGGCTCACCTTGAATCTTAAAAGTAAATGTAGGAACTGTAACAATATATGAATGTTCACGTAACGTTTTTGCATTTTCTATACCAGGCCACTTTTGAACATGAGCAGGATCACCATTCTTTTTCATCTTTAAACCAACTTGGGGGAAATCAAAACGTGGGTCTTCTGCCATATCTTTCTCTGATACAGCATATACTACTACTGTCGTGTCTGGATCAAATCTATCTGTAATCTCTGATGCTACGTAAGGAACCCTTGTTTGAACAATAGCATTAGGGTCAACACCTGCTAACATCATCATTTTTTTCTTTTCGTCAAAAGTAAAAGGTGACTTGTGAGTATCAGTTTTTCCTGATGATGCGATAAAGACTTGTGCGCCCTTATAATTCTTTTTTAGATATTGAAAAACTTTCCCATGACCGATATGGAATGGGTGAAAACGACCAGGGTAAATTACTAATAGGTTCTTGTTTTCGTTTTCAAATAAATCAAATAATCTCATTGTTTGGTTCCTAGTAAAATACAGACTAATTGTATTTATCTTTTTAGTTGGATATTAAAAAACCCAGCCGAAGCTGGGTTCTTGAGTATTATATCTTTATGATTACCAAAACTTCCACCATGGCTTTTGTTTTTTATGATCTTCCATAGCACGTAATGCATCATCGCATTGGTCAATCATGTTCCAGCTTGATAAGATTTGGTGCTTGGCTTTCTGTTCTAGTACTTCTTTTTTAGTCCAATAGAAATTTTCGCCATTTGCATTTTGAAATACCGCAACTACCTTGCGCTGTTTCACATCTACATATAAAAATTTCATAGTATATCTCCCAACTACTATACTATTTATATGTTTTGGCTGGGAAAGTAGGACTCGAACCTACAACCTACGGTACCAAAAACCGTTGCTCTACCATTGAGCTACTTCCCAGTATTTGGCACAGGTGTAGAGATTCGAACTCTATAATACTGGTTTTGGAGACCAGCGTGACACTCCAACTTCACCGCACCTGCATTGTTTTATTTAGTTATAGTCTATAATGTTTTGGTATTGCAAAATCATTAAACTTTTCATCAATCAATGTCCAGGTCAAATTTCTCAACTCTGGTCTGACGTATGTTTGAATGAATTCATCAACATCTCTAGTCAAGTTGATTGGAAGCCGTTTGTGATATCCATGCTCAATGTCGTAAAAAAATGTATGCATTACTGATGCACACCCAAGGCAGATCATTGCAAACACAGGATCAGAATCAACTCCTTCTAGATGTTTGTAGCAACGGGCACATTTTGGAAGATGTGCAACTGAAAAAACCTCAACTCCTACATCTGGTATTCTTGGATCTCTATACATACTTCAATTACCAAATTTGGTAGCCCGTAGGGGAATCGAACCCCTCTTTCCAGGTTGAAAACCTGGCGTCCTAACCGATAGACGAACGGGCCATTATTATTTCTTATACTTTTCTTTTAGTTCTTCTACCCATTTATCATAACCAATTTCAAATGGTCTAACGGGGAAAGCCAACGTATATGTTTCTTGCGGATCTATTGATTCACTATCATACGTAAAATGTAGAAGCACTAAATCTTTCTCAGGGTACCACTCAAATTCTACAGGCTCAATCTTGCTTTTGTAGTCATCAGGCGTAGAACAAATCTTACGTGCTACGTTGATTAACTCTTTGGGCTTCATTTTTGGCTTGTATTTTTGTTTAGTAAACTTTGGCTTATATTGTCTACCTGACATGATACCCTCTTGAATTGGTCTCGGTGAAAGGATTCGAACCTCCGACCCTCTGGTCCCAAACCAGATGCGCTACCAGACTGCGCTACACCGAGTTAAACTTTGTGGTAGGACTAACTGGATTTGAACCAGTGACCTCTCGCTTATCAGGCGAACGCTCTAACCAACTGAGCTATAGTCCTATAAATCCCAATATATCATAGCCCACATTAGAATAATCATTGCTACTAAGAGGCCTAGACACGTCCATCCTAATATATCTTCACTTGTCACTTTGGGCTCCAAAAATAATGGCGCGGTTGACGGGACTCGAACCCGCGACCCTCGGCGTGACAGGCCGATACTCTAACCAACTGAGCTACAACCGCTAATAATGGTGGGAGATAAGAGACTCGAACTCCTGACATCCTCGGTGTAAACGAGGCGCTCTACCAACTGAGCTAATCTCCCTGATAATAAATTGATAAAATTGGAGCGGGTGATGAGATTCGAACTCACGACAATCTCGTTGGCAACGAGGAACTCTACCACTGAGCTACACCCGCTCATAAAAAATGTTTGGTGGAGAATACCGGGATCGAACCGATGACCTATTGAATGCAAATCAATCGCTCTCCCAACTGAGCTAATTCCCCTTTAAAATATTTGGTGCGCCTGGAGGGACTTGAACCCCCACGCCGTAAAGCACTAGAACCTAAATCTAGCGTGTCTACCAATTTCACCACAGGCGCATAATGGTGCTCCCACACGGACTCGAACCGCGGACCTACTGATTACAAATCAGTTGCTCTACCAACTGAGCTATAGGAGCATTAACTTTGTGTCTTACACTTTTATTTATCTATGGCGGAGAGAGTGGGATTTGAACCCACGGTAGACTTTCACCTACGCTGGTTTTCAAGACCAGTCCATTAAACCGCTCTGGCACCTCTCCATATAGATAAACTTTTGGCTCCGACGGTAGGGGTCGAACCTACGACCAATTGATTAACAGTCAACTGCTCTACCACTGAGCTACGTCGGAACATTAAGACTACTTACTGGATGCGCCCCTAGTATCTCCAACTTTCCCGCAAAGGCCTTATTGACATTGCCTTGTCTAAGTACTCATTGAAACTAACTAAGATGTTTTCAGATGGCCGATCCTCTACACGGACACATCCAGTAAGTAGTCTATCATCGATTATTATCTAAGACATATCCAAATTTTCAAACAGCGTATTACGCCGGAGCGTAAAAAGAGGGACTAACCGTTGGTCCCTGCGGAGTTATTTTTCGCTCTCACCCGTTGCTTAACTTATACTCTTAATATAGTATATCTTGAGTAGAATGTCAAGTCTTTTCTTCAATTTAAATGAAAAATTTTGTTAGTTCCTAACTCTATCTCTCATTCGCTATGTTCTTAATGTATCACTACTAGCACGATTCGTCAAGAACTTTTTTTGTTATTTCATACTTTTATTTATCTTTTGGGGAATCACATTTCGCCACGGATTTCAAGTTCCGAGTAAATATGCATCCATTCCATCATTTGGTCATAGTTGGGCTTTTTCCATTTACGCATACGTTCCCATCGTTCACGTAGTTCATCCGTAGATTTTAAAGAGAGGTTGTCCACTTTGCTTCCTTTCATGATAGGTTAAAATTGTAGCACGGTCTATTACTGTATCTATTTTTTTAGTAACATCCCGAAAACGAAGTTCTAGGTAATCTTCTCCGTCTTCTTCTACAAGGAGACAATAAGAATGCCAATCCTTATTATCTTTGATTAGATTGTCTAATTGGTCTATAAGTGCCTTCATTAGGAACTGAGTCCTAGCGTCAATCAGTGTGCCTGTCATAAACTGCCTATGCTATTTAAGGGTATGGTTAGTTTTTTGTTCTTCTAGTTGTTTAAGTCGTAATTTAAAATATTCAACAATTGCTTGGTCTTCTGGTGCCCTAGGTTTTGGTTTAGTGTGTCTAATAGTTTCTAGTTCTCTTGTAAGAACTGCTAGTTCCTGCCATTGGATACCTGAAAGTGCCATTGTCGTCCTCCTTAACTACTTCACTTCATATACAACTTCACAACTTCTACTATACTATGATAGTATTGTCAAGTACTTTTTTTAATTAATTTACAGTTGTTGTTGGCCCTTGAACTTCTCGTTCTTCTGTTGTGCCGTCAGGCCATCCCCAATCTAACTTAAATGGGTTTACATTATCGGGGTGATACTCTGGTGTTTCTGACATTCTATCAAAGAAGTCCAACCCTTCTTGTTCTGTCCTATTACCATTTAATGACGGTGGTGGAGGCCTATTATTCGTACTGCGTCTTTCTACCGGACCTGCACGTGTGCCATCTATTTGTACCCCACGTATTTCTTCTGTTGGTGAATCTTTTCCAAAGTCACGTCCCTGATCTACAAAGTCGTAACTACGTATTTCGCCACCTTGTGTTTCGCCGCCACCCGACTCTTCACCATCCACGGTTTCAAGTCCCTGTGGCTGACCTTGTTCAGCTTTTTGCTGTGCTTCTTCTAGTGCTTGTTTATTTCCTTTTGTATTAGGAACCATGATTGCTTTTGGTCTTTGGTCGCCCGGTATAACTAACCAAACATAAATCCAATCACCTGCAGTATCTTCTAAATGAGAAATATACATCGAGTCTTTTTTAATGTCATCTGGTACGGGATAACCTAACAATCTGTCAATGGTTACATAAATTGTCCACCCTGCATATACAGCAAGCGGAATAAGAACAACCATTAAAATAAAGTTTTTATAGTTTGAAATCGCAACCCATAGAACAACGGCTGTTAAAAACACCAGAGAGACTAGAACCGGAAGTAAATCAAAATTGTACATTGGAATATAATTAATCATTTTTATTGTCCTTGAACTGCGTTTGATCCTCGGTATACGATTCTGTTAGATTGCTCGTCTATCCAAATGACTTCGCCTTTATCATCTAATTCAAAATTGAAAAGGCTGAATACCTGTCCTTGGTTTGTATAAACTCGCTGTACTGCGTATTTCTCACCATACGGATTTACTTTTACTAGTGTTGCTATTATTTTACCAGGGTCTGTGATACTAATACGTTTAGGAGGACCACCATTTGGATCTGGAACGGATCTTGTCCTACGTGAGTAAATGTGAGCCGCTACTTGATATCTTCCCGGAACAATACCACGCATTGTAATAACTTCTCTGTTAATTGGAATAGTAACGATAGTGCCGTCTGGTTTACGCCATTTATCGTTTGATAAGCCCAAATCATCTTTTTCTAAGTTAAGAAGTCCGCCTTCTTTCTGTCTATATGATACAGTTATACCCTGTGGATCTTTAACCCACAAGTCAACATCGTCAGGTGAACCTTCATCCCATTCGATAATGATTAAGTATTCAGCTTTCTTTGGTGCGTCTTCTTTTTTGGTTGGTGGATTGATTAGTAGAAATGCTACGATGAATAAAAATACGAAGCCTACTAATAGGTTAAAAAGTAAGTCATTAAGACCTGTTGTACTTTTAAACCTATCGTTGCTTCTTTTAGCCATCGTCCTCTCCGGTCTCTAAATTAACAAGCTGTATTTTAAGTGCTTGGCTTAAAATAAGACCTACAAGAGTAGTATATAATGCTGTACTCATACCAAGTGCCATTGAGCTTAGTGCTGCTTTTAGCGTGTCAGGGTTAGAAGTGTCAATTGAATCAAATGAATCTCCTAGCATAAGTATGAAGCCAGCAACAGTGCCGATCATACCAAGCGTCAATAGTGATTCACTAATAAACCATGATACATTTACGCCAGAAGCAACATCTTTTTCCTTCATTACTTTGTAAGTAAGTCTACCTACATAAAATGAAGCAAGTGTATAAATCCCCATGATTAAAAAAGAAATGCGTGTTGCATCCTTTTCCCATATATCATCGAAAATGCCGAAATAAAAAGTCGCAGTAGCAACTAGTGCGGTTAGGCATGTGAATAGCCACCAGCGTAAGAAAATCATATTATCTCTCCAAGTATTAACTGTTTTCAGCGATAATTTGTTCTACAACTGAAACAGCATCGCCAATAGTATTTATCTGTTCGGCGTACTTGTCGTCAATATTAATTTCGTAGGTTTCTTCTAATTCAAAAATAATTTCAACTGTATCAATGCTATCAGCATTCAAGTCCTTTTTTAAATTTATACTGTCGTTTAATTCTGAAATATCACGCTTCATTCTACGTGCAGTAATTTCATAAATTTTCTCTTTTACTGTCATGCTTGCCTCTTTACATTGAAAAACTTGATCCGCACCCACAGGTAGTAGATGCGCTCGGATTGTCGATAACAAATCTGTCACCGTGAATACTTGATATAAAGTCTACAGTTGCACTATCCAAATACATTATGCTCATACTGTCTACTACTAGTTTAACACCGTTTGTTTCATATACAGTGTCATCGTCTGCTACAGATTGCTCAAAACCAAATCCATAACTAAATCCGTGGCAACCACCACCTTCAACAAATACACGCAATGATGTACTTGGGTCTTCGTTATTTTCTTGAATTAATTCCTTAACTCGTTCTGCCGCCGACTCTGTAAATATCATACTGAAAAACTCTCCCCGCATCCACATTTAGATTTTTCGTTTGGATTATTTGTTATTTCGAAATGGGAATTAAATCCCTCTGTTATATAGTCTAATGTTGCGCCTGAAATTGTATAAAAATATTCATGCTCAATAAGTAGATCAAAACCATCAAATTTAATAGCGAAATCTTTTGTTACATTAAAATTATCATCTAAAATCACTTCATACATAAACCCTGTACAGCCCGCTGTCTTCATGGAAATTCTGACATTCTTCTTTCCGGTTTCAGCAAGCCATTTTTGAATTCTAGTAGTCGCACTATCTGTCAAAAACAACATGTGTTACACCTGCCTCTAGTTCTTTTTTCTTTACTTTTGCTTTTTCATGGATTGTTGAAATCTCGTAGAACCTATTTAATAAACCTGTTGCAATCTTATAATTCGCATATAAATCAATTGACTGTTCTATTTGATCTTTAATGAACGCTGTTTGTTCTTTTAGTTCTAAAATAAACAAGTCAATATCTTCAACCGTGTTTGAGATTTCATAATGATTGTTTAGCTGATGAATGAAGGCAAAGTCTTCCGCACTTGCACCGTCACGCACATCATTTTCATAGCCATTTTGTTCAAGGATATATCTGACACGTGCGATAGGATCTGCTAGTGTTTCAAAAGCACGTTGTGCAAACAACTGCTTATCACGGCTGATAAAATCATCACCTTCTTTTAAGATTGAAACTATCTTTTTGTAGTGTGTCGTTAGACTACGCACACTAATACCCTGTTTCTCAGGTAGACCGAAAAACTTAAAGTAGTTCTTTTCTTCTAAATTGTATGTTCTCTTTGTCCCAGACATTTTGTTACCTATATATAGTATTATTCATAGTATACTATTATCTATTCAGAGTCAAGTTAAAATTACATTTTTTTTAACTTTTCTGATAACTCATGGTATGGTCTTAATCTTGGATCAGTCTTTTCTTCTTCATTAAATTCTAGTCCGTAACGCCATCCATTGTTGACTTGTTCTGAAATCCACTTGTTATGTTTCATAGATGTTAAGTCGATTTCTTCTTCACCATATGGCATATCAAACTTTTCACTTGTTGTAATCTCAAATGTATAGTCTTTATCTGTCCATTCGTTCAGTAGCCCTAGAATAACTTCTGCTTCTGCTTCTGTAACTGCACGATTCATACGAAAATCATATGCATGTTTACCTTCTAAATCATGGTAAATCACTGCGGTTCCATCTTCTGATGCTTCAAATATATTGGCGATTGCTTTATCTAAAACATGAATAATACCACGAATGTCGTGTTTATCCATTTCTTCGTCTAATGCAATTCTAAAATGATATTTGAAATCTTTATTCATTAGTAACCTTCTTCTTCGTATTCATATTTTTCGTTTTTGCGTGTATCAGATACTTTCATTCTTGAACCTGATTTGTTTGTTTCTACTTCTTGTATTTCAAACTTTGTTGAACTACTATTCACATATAGACCAAACCACGCTGCACCTGCACCTACGATAACTGATACTAGACCTGCTTGTTGAGTATTAGGATCGGGAAGAGCCATAAACCACTGTGTTACATCATACAATAAGTAGATATACATTGTAATAAATGCTCTTGGAAATAATCTCCATCTGCTAAAGTATTCTGGTGCATGCCATAACCAATTGTTTTTATTCATAAGAGTGTCTCCTCTCGCTCTCTCTACTTGTATTTATCATTTTATACGCACATAATGTTCCTAGGCAACAAAAAACCCGACATTTCTGCCGGGTTATTTTGAGCTATATTGGCTCTATTAGTCTAATGAGAACTGATGTAACTTATCTGCATGGTCCGTTACATATAGTCTATCACCTGCTGTATCAAAACATATACCGTAAGTATTAACGCTCGGTGCATTAGGAACTGTTCTTAAATCTGTTGCTCCATCATACGATGCTGTAGAAACATCCCATGCTGTTGATAATGAATAACGATATATTGTTCCGTTGTAACCGTCTCCGTGATACATTTTTGTTCCGTCTGCACTCATTGTAAATGCATCTACCGCAGTTGACTGGCTAGTAAATGAGAAACTTTGGCTAAATGTCGCCGTTGAAATATCCCATGCTGTAGTCAAATCCCATTCACCAACTGAATCTGTACTCCCGCCAACTACATACATTTTTGTTCCATCTGACTTGAAATGCAAACTCCATGGTGTAGATTCATTAAATCCAGTTGGTTTTGTAGTAATTGATTGGCTAAATGATGCAGTTGTTAAATCGTATGCGGTAGACAGATTATACTGATGAACTTTGTCACTGATAGTACCGGTGATATAAAGTTTTGTTCCACTGTCGCCTAAGAATACATCTGATGCGGCCCCCTCTTGCGTAGATACACTAAGTGTTTGCGGAGTTCCGCTGATAGATGTGATATCATATGCTGTTGACATTTCACTTCTATATACTTTATCTGTTGAAGGATCAGCCCAGAAATAGTATGTCCCGTCTGGATGAACAAATGCACCACGTGGTTGAATTGCTGAACCGCCTGACGTATCAGTTAGGTTAAATGTAAGTGTGTTTACATAAGAAATATTAGAGAAATCATAATTGTATGTTATACCGCTATTACCAGAGATTGATCCCCAATCATCAACAATATCGATATTCAACCATTCAGTTCCATTGTAGCCTTCAAAGCGTTTTGTTTCTGAATTAAAACGTACCATACCTTCTTCTGGTGTTGATGGTCGCTGTGCTGTTGTTCCTGTTGGAAAAATCATAGCACCTGTATTTGCACTGTTATCGATAGTGCCTGAAATATAAGTATCATTCCATTGTTGTGTAGAACTACCTAGATTGTATGCAGCGTTTGAGTCTGGAATAAGATTTGAATTAATATCTGCGGTAAGTGCAATAGTATCTGTTGCAGCGTCACCAAATGTTAAATTACCAGAAATAGTAGCATTTCCTGAAACTGTGAAGTTACCAGAGACACTGACATTGCCATTATGCGATAGTGTGTTAGTTGACGTGTTTAATTGCCAAACATCACCTGTATACCCATCGTATGAAATGGGTGTTTGTGTAATTGTACCCCAATCGCTTGCTAGACCGCCAGTTACAGCGTGTGCTTCCCAATTTGCTGTTGTTGAATTGTATCGAAGGAAATGACCATCAGCTAAACCTGTTAGGTCAACGTCTTCTAGTTCTGATATCTTATCTGCTTCTGCAAGTGCTTCCCACTGTGAAGAAGAATTTCTAAATTTTAACGTCTTATTTGCTGTATCGAACCAGATATCATTGGTTCTTACTGAATAACCACTGTCTACGTGTGGGTCCGCAGAGCCTTGAAAGAGTGTAACACCACTCTTCCCTATTTTAAAATATGGTACACTTGTCCCACGTGCATTTAATACGACTGCCATTTTTTTGTCCTCAACGTTCTGTGTAGTAATATAAAGTCAGAGAATTAACTCTGTCGTTAAGTTTGAATTAACTATATTTATCTTTTTTTCATTATATCACATGTTTATAAAAATAGCAAATAAAAAGAGGGGACCTCTTTCGAGATCCCCTCCAACATTTTAGTAAAGACTAAAATTCAAACTGAATAATCAGAGATTACATTTGCTTGAATTCTGCTGTTACGATAACGTTACCAGTTGTTGGTGATGCTGATGAACCACCGTTCTGGATTGCTGCTGAGATAGTTGAACCACCTGCAGTTGCGTTTTCGTAACCTAGGTCGATTACATAGATACCACCTTCTGATAGATCAACGTCTGTTGTATCTACTAGTGTGTTTGTACCGTCTGTGATTACTAGTTCGTCTGCACCTACGAATGCTGTTGTAACCTTAACAGTTACTTTTGATACGTAGTATGTTTTACCTGCAACGTTTGATACTGTGCCTACAGTGAATGATGAACCACCATTTGCTGCGAATGATACGCGGCGTACACCGAAGTCAACAGAACCAGCTGTCGAACCGTCAACATAGTCTTTAGTTACGAATGCTGTACCCGCACCTGCTGACATGTCGTAGCCTGAAGGAGCAACAACTAGACCATCGCCTTTTGGATTTAGAACGATGTTTACGTCTGTTGATGTACCTGTAGCTGCTAGGTTTACAGAACCTGTACCGTTTGTCATTGTAAAGCCGTCAGCCGCTGATGCTGTCTCTACGAATGTAGCGATAGCTGTGTCGTCTGCGCCTTTAACTTGTACGTTACCGTCTGCTGAACCACCGTTACCACCTTTGATGATAACTGCGCCTGATGCGCCGTTCGCTGAACCGTTACCACCTTTTAGGATTAGGTCGCCTGCTGCACCTGCTGATGAATCACCACCTGCAACTGTTAGGTCTGTGTCTGCTTCACCCTGAATTAGAGCTTCACCTGATTGACCAACGATGAATACGTCACCGCCGTTTTGACCTTGTAGATACATATCTACTGCGCCTGTACCTGATGCGTTCTTAGCTGTTAGTGTTAGCTTGCCTGCTGCGTTTGTTAGGTCTAGATATTCACCTGAACCTGATGCCGCATTTGATGCGTCTACTACTGCTACGCCTGAACCGTTACGTAGATGTGAAACATATTCGTAACCGTTTGCTGAGCCGTCTGACATTAGTACTTTGTTGTCTGAGCCTACTGCTGTTAGACCTGTACCACCGTTTGCTACTGGTAGAGTACCGTCTACGTCTGCTGTTAGGTCTACTTTCGCATAACCTAGAGCACCTGAAGCGTTAACTTTTAGTACTGTTGAGTTTGAACCTTTTGCTAGTTCTGATACGCCGTCTACGCCATCCATAATCATGATTGAGTCTGCTGCATATGCTGATGTATCTGTGTGAGTACCACCGTTATCTAGTGATAGTTCGTTTGCTAGTGTTAGTTCATTAGCTGTTACGTCACCAACTGTTAGGTTTTCTGTACCTAGTGTCCATGTGTCATTTGTTTCGTCCCATAGGAATGAAACGTTTGATGATGTACCACGTACAACTTCGAAACCTGCGTCTAGTGTTGGAGCCGCTGTTTCGTTTGAGTTAAGTTGGATGATGTT
>Ga0255752_10004690_pt1 | contig 13617 bp, 10 predicted proteins | sample 011ome_25_FD_179952 | JGI IMG/M metagenome (GOLD analysis project Ga0255752, IMG submission 179952) | Coastal salt marsh microbial communities from the Groves Creek Marsh, Skidaway Island, Georgia - 011512CT metaG (version 2) | ecosystem: Environmental > Aquatic > Marine > Intertidal zone >...
GAGGTCTCCTCCATCACCGCCCGCGCTAACTTCGCCGGGTTCTTAATATGCTTCAGCCCCGCCACAGCTCCGGCCATTTTAGTGGACCCATCCATGACCGATGCGTCTAGTTCTACTTCGCCCTGATCATTAAAGACAGCCCCTTTACCGGCATTGAAATGCGGATCGTTTTCGAGCATGGTCAGGCACTCCACGACCACATCCATCCCATTCGCGTCATACGTCAGCATATCGTAGCCCACCCTAAGTACAGCCCGAAGCGCAGAATCGTACTCCGCGATTTGCTCATCGTTATAGTACTTCCGCTCTATACCGCCCGCACCTCCATGAATGAGAATGACCGGTCCGTCAAAAGAGAATTGCTGGTGGTTTTGTGCAGTGAGCAATGAGGGTAATAAGGTGGCTAAAAAGAGGATGTGTCGCATAAGGTTGTCATTGAGCTTAAGTGCTAAGACCTATGTCCTAGAGCTGTCCTAAAATACAACGAGAATTGACCCAAGAAAAACTTGATTCCTCTATAAAATGTTAGTAGGATTGTAAGACAACAACACTTCTACATCATGGTCCAAGATTACAACGCCTACACCGCCACCGACAGGCAGGTGTGGAACGCCCTTTACTCTCGCCAACGAGAGAACCTCAGCGACAAGGCCGATCCACGATATTTGGTGTGCCTGGACCAGCTACTTCCGGTGATGAACGCGGACAAAATTCCGAATTACGACGACCTGAATGCAGCGCTCGGGGGCGCCACTGGCTGGAGCATACATGTAGTCCCGGGATTGATCCCTGTGGAAGAATTCTTCGAACTTTTGGCGCAGCGGAAGTTTCCTGCATCTACTTGGTTGCGAAAGCCAGAGGAATTAGACTATCTCGAGGAACCGGACATGTTTCACGACATATTTGGCCATATTCCGTTGCTCCTGGATCCTCAATACGCCCAATTCATGGAAGATTTCGGCAAGCACGGCGTAGCTAACTTGAAAAAGGCCCACATCATCCGTCAATTGCAAAACTTGTACTGGTTCACCATCGAGTTTGGCGTTTGTGAAGACCCAACCAAGATTTACGGTGCAGGCATCATCTCGAGCTACGGTGAAACGAATCACATCTTCGACCCTAAAACGACCATCTTCCCCTTCGAACTAGAGAAGGTATTAGGAAATAGCTTTATTAATAGCGAAATTCAAGGGCATTACTATCGCATTGGCGGCCTAGACGCTGTCTATGGGATAGACTTCAAACACATTCACTGATGAAGAAGCTCCTTTTGGTTGTAGGCGCTGCGGTATTGTTTCAATGTACCCCGCCTGCTGAGACTACTACCTTGATCCACGATGAAATGACCATCGAGGAACTGCACGGATTGTACAATAACGGCAACCTAACCAGCACAGCCGCGGTTCAATTTTATCTCGACCGCATCGAAGCCATTAACGGTGGAAGCATTGAACTTAACGCAGTAATTGTCATAAACAAAGACGCATTAGCGGATGCACATAGACTCGATAGCATGTACGAAGCCACAGGTGAATTCATAGGTCCACTGCACGGTGTCCCTGTACTGCTAAAAGACAATATTGATTACTTGGGCATGCCTACGACGGTAGGAACAAATGCATTACGCGAGAACTACCCTTCAGAATCGAGCCCTTTGGCACAACAACTGGTCGATGCCGGGGCCATTGTATTGGGCAAGGCGAATTTGAGCGAATTGGCCAATTTTCATAGCACCGTTTCCTCCTCAGGCTGGAGTCCTGTAGGCGGGCAATGCAAAAACCCTTACGACCTCAGCAGAAATCCATGCGGCTCTAGTTCGGGCTCAGGTGCCGCAGTGGCAGCGAACTTGTGCATAATTGCTATTGGAACCGAAACCAATGGATCCATTACCTGCCCGTCGAACAACAACGGTATCGTCGGTCTCAAACCTACGGTAGGTCTGATTTCGCGCACCGGAATTTTCCCAATCAGCTATACACAAGATACCGGAGGCCCTATGGCACGCACCGTGAGCGATGTGGCAAAGTCATTGGGTACCATGATCGCAGTTGACGAGATGGATGGTAAGACCAACCAAGCCGACCGCATGGCCCATAACGACTATACCACCTTCTTAAACGACTCAAGCCTAAATGGTAAAAGAATCGGCGTGTACGCTAGCGCTATGAATGATAATTTCTTGCTTCAGGCGGTTTGGGCGGATGCTATTCTCGAACTACAGGCTCAGGGTGCCAAGCTTGTTTACCTCCAAGAACCCATCGCAGACGAAGCCTCTGGTCCTAGCTACGAGGTTATGTTGTACGAATACCGCCAAGGCGTCAACGATTATTTCGCGAATAACAACAGTGCAGGCATCGAAAATATGTGGGGTTTGTACCGAGCGATCATTGATGATTCTGTCGAGATGGCCTACCACGACCATGACCTACTAAGAATCTCAGAAAACTATAAACCCGAGGTTAAGCGTGAAGCTTACGAGGCCGCGCTCGAAAAGGCTCGCTACCTCAGCCAAGACCGCGGCATTGACCTCGTCATGGACAGCTTATCACTTGATGCGATTGTAGGACCGGCTGGTGGACCGGCGTGGAAAACCGATCATGTGAACGGCGACCACTTTAGCGTGTACAGCGGGAATGCGTGGGCCATTTCAGGATATCCACACATAGTTGTACCTATGGGGCAAATACATGGGCTACCTGTAGGTCTCAGCATCATGGGACGCAAATGGGACGAAGGGAATTTGATCGGCTATGCCTATGATTTTGAGCAGGCTACGATGGCGCGGTTTACGCCGAAATTCTTAAATTCAACTGCACCATAAGTACAAGAACATGGGAAAACTCAAATACCTTTTTGTCTTTACCCTACCCGCCTTAGCATATATCAGCTTCCACAGCACAGGGTGGAAAGCATACCTTCCCGTATTGGAGGCGTTTGCGCTCATACCATTACTAGAGCTATTGTTCGCTCCAAACGCCACGAACCTCTCTCCCGAAATCAAAGAAGCCAGGGTTAGCGATACATTTTACAAAACTGTACTCCGCGTGTGCGTGCCTGTTCAACTCATGATGGGATATTTGTTTCTAGCACAAACCCAAGGCGATGTTGATACCACAACGTTAGTGGGTAGAATCCTTTCGTACGGCATGTTATGTGGTGTCATGGGGATAAATGTGGCACATGAATTGGGCCATAAGCGTAATAAGATTGACCAATTTTTTGCTAAAATCCTCCTCACCACTACACTCTACACTCACTTTTTCCTCGAGCACAACTACGGCCACCACAAGCATATCGGCACCAAAGAAGATCCGTCCACCGCTCGGAGAGGAGAATGGGTATACCTATTCTGGTTCAGGTCTATTGTATTGGCTTACCTAAGTGCATGGCGTATTGGCGTCGCGCGCAGTGAGGGGAATATTTTGAAGAACGAAATGGTGTGGTATACACTCGTCCAAATCGCTCTGCTCTCAGCCATTTTTACCACCTTCGGCACCATAGGCTTAATCGCTATTATTGGCGCATCGGTAACCGGATGGATCATGCTCGAGACTGTTCAATACATAGAACATTACGGGTTAGCACGCGAAAAGGTAAATGAACACCGATACGAAGACGTGAAGCCTGCGCACAGTTGGAATTCTAATCACCAAATAGGACGGGCCATTCTATTCGAGCTTTCGCGTCATAGCGACCACCACTACTTACCCCACAAGGATTATGTGGAGCTGGACCATCACGACGATAGCCCACAGCTACCCACAGGATATCCGGGGATGATGCTCATCAGTCTTATCCCTCCTCTATACTTCCATCTAGTGCATAAACGGATTTCTTAAATCTCTTTTGAACCTTGGGTTCCACTCGTGGTTAGTTTACCAAAGCACCTAACCATGAAGAAATTCTTTTTTGCTGTAAGTATTCTGTTTTTCGCTCAATCTTGTGAAACAGGCACCCCTACTTTTTGTAACGATGGTATTCAGAACGGAAATGAATTGGGCATTGATTGCGGCGGAGATTGTCCGCCATGTGCCTCGTACTCCGTTGAGGGTCATGCGCAAAAGGGGCCGTTCTTGAACGGAAGTTCGGTGCTGTTGAGTGTACTGGACAGCAACTTAAACCAATTGGGCACCTCATACACCGCCCAAATCTTGGACAATTCCGGGTACTTTCTCTTTGGATCAACAAATCTTACCTCTCCGTATGTCGCCTTGCGCGCAGACGGGTTTTACTTCAACGAGGTATGCGGTTCTCCAAGTAATGCACAAATCACCCTGAACGCTGTCGCAAACGTAAACTCAGTGCCTGCGGTCAATGTCAATACCCTCACTCACCTTGAGAAGTCCAGAGTCGAATATTTAGTCAGCAACGGCAGCACCTTTGCACAAGCCAAACAGCAAGCATTACAAGAAATCTTGAATATCTTCAACATCGACCCGTCCATCAACATCGCATCGGCGGAAGTCTTGAGCATTGCCAGCTCTAGCGCTGCCGATGGAGTACTCATTGCCATCACTTCCATCCTTCAGGGATACCGCAGCGAAAGTGAATTCTCAGACCTGATGGCCAATCTGGTAACCGACTTACGTACAGACGGTGTGTTGAACAGCACAATCCTAGCCTCAGAACTAATTTCTCACGCCAAGCTCCTCGATACAGCGGCCATCCGCCAAAACATCATCGACCGTTATGCCGCGATGGGCATTACTTTGAACGTACCGAATTTTGGCACGCACATTCAGAACTACATCGACTACACCACCCACCAAGCTCAAAGCACGGTCATCGACTATCCTGAAACCGGGTTGAACGGATTAAACCTGCTCAACACCACCGATAGCGTCTATGCAGAATGGGACTTCCACAGTTTGGTGGCGAATAGACCGAACGATTGCCTCTCTTTAAAATTGGTCATTGAAAAAATCTCTGGGAACTGCCAATACGGATGTTGGTTCTATTCGGTTTCGAGCGTGCAGAACTGGAACATCAGCAGCCTCGACCAAACCACTCAGACCCAAACCTTTATTAGTACGGGGCTGGAAACAGATTTGAGTCTAGGCTTTGAGTATGGCACGTACAGGCTGAACCTTTACATCAACGACGAAGCCACGCCAAGCCGAATAAAGGTCATTCAGGTCAATTAAGTTTTTGAAGAGCTCTATAACTGTTGTGTATGGCCAACATTAGTACGCCAAACCCAACGCCAAGGATAATTAAAGCTTGACTCAAGAGGCCTTCACCAGTAAAACTCAACTTTAGAAGCACCGTTGAAATCACAAAGCTCGAGTTGCGAATGATGACCGGGAAGTTGTCTGTATATAGCAGGGAAAATAGCAATATCAATACGTCTGAGATGATGAGGAAGTTATAAAACTGCTCAAAGAAAATGTCATTTACGGCAATCATGTTCGCGGATTCAATGTGCTGGAAGGTCGGAATGACCCATTCAATAAAGCTTTGTAATCCCAGTATGATAAAAACGACAAATAGACCGAGGGAGAGATAGTGCTTGGCTTTGACGAATTGTTGTAATTGGGGACCTATTTCCTCCTCTTCCATCGCTTCAAAGTCCGCGTACCTATAAGTTCCACTCAACTTGTAGAACGAAAGAATCATTAGAAATACGGCAATTACCGAAAGGATGTCTACTCCGAATTCGAGGTTATGCATCGTTTGCCAATTCGTCGCTCCTAAATCCAATACCGCCATATCCTTAAACAGCCCACGAATCAAGATCAGTGCGATCACTTCGTATTGCTTCGCGATATACAAGGTGGTGCTTCGACGTAGGTAATAAATCATCAAATACGCCTCGTATACCAAGAGAATCGAGAATGGCGTGTAAATCGCGCTGATGGGATCCGCCAATAATCTGGCGTCCATACCTCCAGGAATATATTGGCGTAATAAGTGCAAAAGTAGGTGAATCACAAAACTGGAAATGGCCACATAGAGGGCGTATTTCCCGAGGGTTTTGCGAAAGTTGTATGTAAAGACTGTTATGTGCATACGGCAATTGTAACCAATTAATTCCTAGATCCTTAACACTTTTATCGCGCTAAGGTTTATTCTTATGGGTAAACCGGCTGTGCATCGTACCTTCGCGGCAAAATTCATTGACCATGCTGAACGTAAATAATGTCACTCTTCAATTTGGGAAGCGTGTCCTTTTCGAAGACGTCAACATAAAATTCCATGGCGAGCGCTGTTATGGCCTTATTGGTGCTAATGGTGCTGGTAAATCTACCTTCCTTAAAATCTTGAGTGGCGAGGTAAGCCCAAACACCGGCGGTATATCTCTCGAACCAGGAAAGCGCATGTCGGTCCTCTCACAGAACCACTTTGCTTTTGACGAGGAAACGGTATTGAACACCGTGATCCAAGGCAACAAGCCTTTGTGGGATTTGATGCAGGAGAAGGACGCTATTTACATGAAGCCAGATTTCAGTGAGGAAGACGGCCTTTTGGCAGCAGACCTCGAAGTGAAATTTGAAGAAATGGACGGATGGAATGCAGAAAGCGATGCCGCCAACTTGTTGAGCGGGCTAGGCATCCATGCCGACGAGCACTACAGCCTAATGAAGGACTTAGAGGGCTCGAAAAAGGTACGTGTGCTTCTTGCCCAAGCCTTGTTCGGAAATCCGGACATCCTCATCCTCGATGAGCCTACCAACGACCTTGACCTTAAGACCATCTCTTGGTTGGAGGACTTCTTGATCGACTTTAGAAATACCGTGATTGTCGTGAGCCACGACAGACACTTCCTCGATACCGTTTGTACGCACATCGCGGACATCGACTTCAGACGCATCAAGCAATACACCGGAAACTACAGCTTCTGGTACGAGAGCTCGCAACTTGCGTTGCGTCAGCGCCAAGCGGCCAACAAGAAGGCGGAAGATAAGCGTAAAGAATTGCAGGAGTTCATCTCTCGTTTCGCGGCAAACGCTTCCAAGAGCAAGCAGGCTACCTCTCGTAAAAAGATGTTGGATAAAATCAATATCGACGAAATTCAAGCCTCTTCACGTATGTATCCGGCCATTATTTTCGACCAATTACGCGAAGCAGGCGATCAAATACTCGAGGTGGAAGGATTGGCCGCACACGACGATTCAGGCGACCTCTTGTTCCAAAACTTGAGCTTTAAAATGAACCGCGGTGATAAAATTGCCCTTTTGGCGGACGACCACCGTGCGCTGACTGCCTTCTACGAGATCATCTCAGGAAACAAGAAGCCTAGTGCCGGAACCTTCGCTTTCGGACAGACCATCAAGCACGCCTATCTACCGAACGAAAACGCGGAATTCTTTGAAACTGACGACAACTTGATCGATTGGTTACGCGAATTCTCTCCAGAAAATAAAGACGAAGTATTCGTACGTGGATTTTTAGGTAAGATGCTCTTCTCTGGGGAAGAAGTATTCAAAAGCGCCAAAGTCCTATCAGGAGGTGAAAAGGTGCGCTGTATGCTGAGCCGTATGATGCTCCAGCAAGCCAACCTCTTGTTCTTAGACGAGCCGACCAACCACTTGGACCTTGAAAGTATTCAAGCGCTGAACAACGGAATGCGAGATTTCAAGGGCTCTATGGTCTTCAGTTCACATGACCACACCATCAACCAAACGGTGGCAAACCGCATCGTAGAGATCTTCCCTCACGGGAATTTGGACAAGTTGATGGAGTACGACCAATTCATTGCTGATCCTAAAATCGCCGAACAAAGGCAACAAATGGACGGCCGATAGTCCGCTCACCACTCACACATTGGAGGCACCCGTTCGCGGGTGCCTTTTTTTGTTTTGCGCAGTTGCTTTGGAGAATTGGTCCCTGCTGAATATTCCTTCTTATATTCGATTCGCAAACACAAAACTCACCATGAAGAAAACCACGACACTTTTGATGCTCGCACTCTCTCTATCTGCCATGGCGCAGAACATGAAGAAAGAGCGCATCACCGTTAGTTATCTCCAACCCCCAACCATCCACCTCGAAGAAGGCATGGGCTATACCAGCAGCGTTATTCTTGATTATGAAGCGGAAATCAATGCAGAATTAGCCAAAGCTGAGGAAGAATACCAGCAAGCATTAGCTGAATATCCAGAGAAGGAAGCGGCAGCAAAAGCGGCCTACGACCAGCGTTATGCAGAGTATGAGAAAGCGCTTGAGGACTGGAACAGCAAGAGTTCCGTGGGTAAAATCATAGAAAAGCAGGTATTGGAAAACTCTAAGCCTACCCCTCCTTCACCATATTACCCTCCTTCAAAGCCATACAAGCGTCAGGTCACTCACCAGAAGCTATTTAACGCGGTCCAACTCGCGAGCACCTACTGCCGCGTGGAAGGATTAGACCAAAACCCAAATGGTGTAAACATCGAAGTACATCTCTTTGGATTCGAGAACAATGATCCTATTGCTGAAAAGAAAGAATACGTGAAGGTGGATTCTAAAACCAAAGCGAAGTCGACATACTATAAGTCTTTCTGGAAAATCGATTACCGCCACAGCATGACTCTTCGTGCCGTGCATCCAAACGGTAGCATCATCTTTGACGAGGTGCCAAACTCTATTTCAGATTATAAGACCTTTACATCAGCGGAGGAAGAAAGAAGCTACCCTTCTACGAACGCACAGACTTACATTGACCAGTTGCAAACCAAGGTTGTGGAGGAGAATATGGGGACCATTCAGTGGTTGATCAACGATAAATTGGGCACCACAGAGCAGAAGCGCAACGTTGAAATTATCTACGTCAAGAACAAAAAAGGTGCGTACGATGACCTCGAAAACGCCATGTACGATTCCAAACAAGGCTATGACATGCTTATAAGCCGTCCTGAAGAGGCCCATGAAAAACTTCAAAGCGCGATTGACGCATGGGAAGCCGCTTTGGCGGAAGGCGATATGGACGACAAAAAGGCGCGCATCAACAAAAAGGTCATTCCAGATTTGTACAAGAACCTCATCATGGCCTACACCATGATCGGCGAATTTGATAAGGCGGATGATCACTTCAACGATTCATTGCGATTGGATTTCAACCGTGGTGATGAGAACGACCTTAAGGAAACAAAACTTCTAACCGACGATCTTAGAGAGCGTTACCAGAAGTAAAAAATTAGACCTACAAAAAGGCGGCCTTCGGGCCGCCTTTTTTATTCCCCCTTTCCCAATCTTCTTATTCATTTTAAAGGCCTTACTTTTGCCCGCTGCAACACGACACTCCTTTCCATGAAACGACTCTTCAACAACTTCGTTGGCAATCCAAAAAATGACATCCTATCCGGTTTAACCGTAGCCTTGGCACTCGTGCCAGAGGCCGTTGCTTTCGCCTTTGTGGCAGGCATTGATCCACTCGTGGGTCTGTACGGTGCCTTCATGATGGGACTGATCACCTCACTCTTTGGCGGTCGTCCAGGAATGATTTCCGGTGCCACAGGCGCCATGGCCGTCGTGATGGTGCATTTGATCCAACAAGGAAATAGCGTTGGCGAAGGCTTGGGCATGGAGATGTTAGGGCTTTCTTGGTTGTTCATCACCCTACTCTTTGTTGGGGCCATCCAAATAGTTGCTGGACTCTTTCGTCTAGGAAAGTTTGTACGCCTCATCCCCCATCCCGTCATGATGGGATTTGTCAACGGTTTGGCCATTGTGATCTTCTTGAGCCAATTGGGCATGTTTACCCACAATGTGAACGGCCATAAAGTTTGGATTGAGGGTACTGAACTCTACACCATGATGGGACTTGTAGGGCTGACCATGGCCATTATGTGGTTGTTGCCTAAAGTAACCAAAGTGGTACCCGCAGCTTTGACAGGAATTATCGTGGTAGCGGCCATCGCAATAGGCCTAGACCTAGATGTAAGCACTGTAGGATCGTTCATTAGAGACGGCGGCGGAGAGGGTCTGAAAGGTGGTTTGCCACAGTTCCAATGGAATATCTTCACCCTCTTTGATACCATGCAAGACATTGGGGTACGGTGATCAGCACAGCTTTCTTATTGGCATCGGTTGGGTTGATTGAGAGCTTGATGACCTTGAACTTGGTCGATGATTTAACCGAAACCCGCGGTTCAGGGAACCGCGAATGTATTGCCCAAGGATCCGCGAATTTAATCAACGGATTGTTCGGCGGCATGGGCGGTTGTGCCATGATCGGCCAAAGTATTATTAATGTGAATTCAGGTGGCCGTGGCCGATTATCTGGTGTAGTTGCCGCCCTCGGATTGCTCAGCTTCATCCTTTTTGGCGCGCCATTAATTGAGCGAATTCCAATCGCCGCATTAGTAGGTGTGATGTTCATGGTAGTTATTGGAACCTTTGCTTGGTCAAGCTTCCGCATCTTGCGCAAGATCCCCGTGGCAGATGCTTTTGTATTGATTGCCGTTAGTGCCATCACTGTATGGCAAGATTTAGCCATCGCGGTGATTTCCGGGGTGATCATGAGTGCCTTAAAATTTGCTTGGGAAAATGCCGTTCGTATTCGTGCCCGAAAGCGTATTAAAGAGAATGGCACCAAGGTCTATGAGATTTGGGGGCCACTATTCTTCGGATCGGTACAATCCTTTGCAACCAAATTTGATGTAAAAAACGACCCTGCCAAAGTTGAGATCGATTTCATCGAATCTAGAGTAAGCGACCATAGTGGCATTGAAGCCATCGAGCGAGTGATCGACAAATATTTGGCCGCAGGCAAGGAAGTCGTTTTGACCCATCTTAGCCCAGAGTGTAAGGCCATTTTAAATAAGGCAAATCCTGGGTTTGATAAGTACATTCAGAGCTCTATAGAGGACCCGCGTTACCACGTGGTGACAGATTTAATGGACGCAGAGGTTTAATTACTACCTTACTTTCATGAAACACCTAGCCCCTTTTCTTGTAATCTTTTTCCTCGCTTCGTGCGGTAAAGAGCCTGTCGATTGTTGTGACCCCAACCCGAATCCTATAGATACCACCAGCAATCCTGGGGATGGATACACGCAATACGGCACCCCGTTCGATGCTGTACCCTCGCCCGCTGATGTGGTAATGTATGAGATTAACCCATTGGTGTTTTCATCAACACGCGATTTCGCGGGTATCATGCCCCGCTTGGATAGCATTAAGGACCTCGGAGTTAATGTCATTTGGCTCATGCCGGTTTATGAGATGGGTTCTTTAAACGGCGTAGGATCGCCCTATTGCATAAAAGATTACAAGAGCCTCAACCATAATTATGGAGATTTAGACGACCTACGCGAGTTGGTTGATAGCGCCCACGCCAAAGACATGGCAGTAATGATGGACTGGGTCGCCAACCATACTTCTTGGGACCATATCTGGATGGCAGATGAAAGTTTTTATGTCAAACAAAATGGTGTGATCATCCATCCTCCAGGAACGAATTGGCAAGATGTTGCAGAACTCAACTACAGCAACGCTGAAATGCGTGGCGAGATGATCAGTGCCATGAAATATTGGGTCCTTGAGGCCAACATTGACGGCTATCGATGTGATTACGCCACGGGGGTTCCAGGCTGGTTCTGGGAAGAGGCCATCGACACCTTACGCAGCATCCCCAACCGCGATCTAATCCTATTCGCGGAATCGGATGATTTGAGTCTATTGAATAAAGGATTCGATATGGCTTTCAGCTGGGGCTTTTACGGCAGGAGTCTTGGCGTATTCACTCAAGGTGATGATGCGCGCGGGCTCTATACCCAGCATGCGACCGAATTCTTTAGCCTGGATCCAGGTAAAACCATGGTACGCTTTGTGACCAACCACGACCAAAACGCTTGGGACAATACCCCACAAGCCCTTTTCGGAAGTCAGGACAAGGTCATGAGTGCCTTTGTATTGGCGACCACCATGGGTGGCGTTCCGTTATTGTACAATGGGCAAGAAAAAGCACTGCCCTACAAGCTGCCTTTCTTTGCACCGTCGAGTGTCGCGATTAATTGGTCCCTAAACCCTAATGTAACGAAGGAATACAAGGCAATTTTAGAGGCTTACAATACCTATGATGCGCTTCGAGGGGAATCTAGGACCAATTTATCTACGTTCAACATCGCAGCTTTCAGCGCGGCCGGCACAGGTCATGAGGCTTTCGTTGCCGTCAATCCACGTAATTCGGCGATGAGCATAGGGCTACCTAGTGATTGGCAAAGCATTTCCGTGCTTGATCCAGTGAGTGGTACGACGGTAACTACCGGGAGTTCATTGACGCTTGCACCGTATCAGTATCAGATATTGGTAAAATAAAAATGCCGAGACTCTACAGCCCCGGCATTTGTTATTAATCTGAAAGGTTGGGTTATTCTCCTGCTCGATCTGGATTGAAAGTAAAATTGGTTGAGTCCATATCCGCAGCTTTTTGGAACATTTCCAAAGCAGATTCTTTGTCGCCATTACGAGCATACCAGTCCCCCATTGAATCATAAGAATTGGCCAAATCTCCATTGTAATCGACGTTGAATTCAAAGTACTCTTTAGCCTCGTCCATTCGGTCTTGAGCCATTAATATGTAGCCCATTACGTTACATAGACCTGGATTTCCTGGATGTCTGTCCAAGACTCTTCGAATAACTGCTTCCTTCACCTCCATATTTGGCTGGTTAAAGGAATAGAATGTGGCAATCATTGGAGCGTTAGGAGCAAGATTCAGTGCATTTTGCCAGTGGTATGTTCTCATTTCAGGTTCATCAGCCGTCATTGCCATCATCCATTGGGTCTCGGCTTCGTTTTCACCACCCATTTTTGATTTAACGGTTTCCACTAGTTCCATGAATTTAGACTCGTCTCCGGATTGCCATGCCAATAGCATATGTCCAAAATGCGCAGGAGCATAATCAGGATACTCATCTACTAAAGAGTCACTGTATGCTGCAGAGGTAGTAAATCGCAAATGCGTCGAATTCATTGCCATTCCTCTGAACAACTCATTGAATCTCTCTTCATCTATACTTAGCTTCATCCAACGATACGCCAATAAATGCTCGTTGACGGCCATGTTTCGAAGCCACTTAATACTGCCATCACTATCCTTTGTGTATATAGCGTGGTACCTCGTGTTAATGTCGAACATTCCATAAGTAGATGTGCCTTTTCCGAATGCGCTTACCACATTTCCGACGGCCAAGGCTGATACGAATTCTGAGTGAGTCGTATCCTCATCAAACCATTCTGGAGTTACGGTAATTTCTTCCCTAGGCCAAACATTACCTGATGCGCCATTATAGAATGCAAAGTCATCATGGAGTCCATTTTCAAAAGCTGCAGCATGCTCCTCCGTGGGTGCATTAGCCGCTTCCATTTCGCTTTGATACGCACGAGCCTCGTCGACCGACAAGGATGTACAGGATACAGCAAATACTGCTGATCCTGCATAGATCATTAGTTTTTTCATAACGGTTTTGTCTTAATTATCTGATTGAAGTTACAAAAAATACTTACTAAGTATATGATTTACAATTAATTAATAAAATGATATAGATTGAGTGACTTTGGATTTTTGCCTCCGGCAAAGATCCCTCCTGCTCCAAATTCCGAACCCCAAACCTTCTGATCCGTAGTTTGCTATAGCCCTAAAATAACCCCATTTTATAAGGGTCTGAAAACGGTACCCCTCTCAGTTTAGTC
>Ga0255752_10004703_pt1 | contig 13601 bp, 15 predicted proteins | sample 011ome_25_FD_179952 | JGI IMG/M metagenome (GOLD analysis project Ga0255752, IMG submission 179952) | Coastal salt marsh microbial communities from the Groves Creek Marsh, Skidaway Island, Georgia - 011512CT metaG (version 2) | ecosystem: Environmental > Aquatic > Marine > Intertidal zone >...
GACGGCGGTGTACTTTATCTACACTTCCGACACCACGTTCAACGTGGTAACGATTTATCCAGATGAGGCAACTGCGACGAATGCCGCAGAGAAGCAACGTGCTATCCGCGCGCAGGCATCGACAGAGCTGCCTGTGAGTATGACGGGTGAGGTACGGGGGGAGGTTTTTGCGTCAAGTTAACGCAAGTTTGCGCACCTTGATAAACGAGTGGCATTCCCCCAAACCTGTAGACGCTCTTCGATCAGAGCGATTACGACTGAACTGCTAAACCACCTCTGTGTTCTCTTTCGATTGGAGGTCTACTCGTGAGGACACGTAATGGGGTACACCGCTTATTTGCCAAGCCAGGGCCCTAATTCAATCTCGTAAAGAGACTGGATGCCCTTTAGACAGGCTAACAACACCGACTGAACAACTACAAAAATCTGATTAACCTAACTACGACTTAGTCTCTTTAGTCATATCTAAGGGGGGTGGTTTAGGGTAATACTGGGTATAGGGAAACGATAAGCGTATGAACAATGCCGAAGCACTAGTAGAGATGCTCCTGGCAAAAGGTTTACCAAACGATGATGAGTCCTCTGCTGTCCGCAACCTTCGTCTGACTAATAGCAACATCTTCAATGGATCGTTGGGTCAGGCGATCAGGGATATTGTCGCTATCGCTTGTAACAGCAAATCACCGACCTACATTTCCAACTACGAGCGAGACACAAAGCTCATCATGACTAACCTCATCGCTGTTGCCTTTCAGTGGGAATGGCTGGGGCTTGGCACACGTGTCTCGAAGGGTAACTATCTGGACAGCTTAGGCCTAACCAGACGACGGATTGAAGACATCACAGAGGCTCTCATACAGGTTGGCTATGCAACCTTAGGGCGAGGTGGTTACCGTCACCACGGCAACGCAGGGAAGAGCAAATCAACGCAGTACTACCCTACTGAGAAGCTACTGAGACTAGGTGCAGAGATGCTCTACGAAACGGCAGGCGACTTCGACAACTACGAGCCTTACGAATGGGAAGGAGAGGAACGCTGGGACTCTAACGAAGGTCAAAACATTCAAATCATCCGTAACTACAACGAGTTCATGCGAAGCCACTTTTGGGCACAAAAAGCTCCAACTGTTAGGAAATTACTCACTGAGCCATATACGGGTGGCAGGGTCTATACGCCCTATCAAAACATCGTGAACCGAAGAGTACAGATCAGGTCAAAAACCCTCCTCGATGGGCAACCACTGGTTGAATGTGACTTTTCAGCTAACCACCCCTACATGCTGGCTAGACTAACTGGCAATGCTTTTCAAATGGACTTCTACTCTGTAATCGCAGAAGGTAGCAATTGCGACCGAGCAGCAGTGAAGGCTGTCATCACCGCAGCAATTGGTTGTCCTTCACCCCAAAAAGCCAGTCAGATGCAGTATGGACTTCTGAAAAAAGGCATTGGTGGCAAAACAGTCGATGTCATCCTCTCGACTGCGACTGATACCTACCCGTGGCTAAGAGAGCACAGCATCTTTCTCTCGAACAAGGGTGTTTATATGCAGTGGCTAGAAGGGGAAATAGCCATGAAGATGTTTAGTGCAGCAGTCCATTATGGGATTCCGATGGTCAATGTTCATGATGCATATGCCGTTAACCAAAAGCACTCAGCGAAGGTTGATGCGCTGATGAACCAATACCGAGAAGAAGTTCTTGAAGCCTATAAACCTGTTTTGGCTATTTAGATGGGAGTTTGGTTCTTAGGGCTAACCAGTGTTCTTAGCACTAGGGTGTACACATCTCATCCGGCTGGTCTGAATTTCTTTTTTTGTATCTGGGCAGGTACAACAGTGCCCGAGTGACTCACACCCCCTCCCCGCCCCCTGTTCGTAGTGGGACATAAAAAAGCCTCTCCTATCTAGAAGAGGCTCTTTGATTGCGAATGTGAGCTTCAAAACCCTTTAAAACCCCGCCATGCCTGCTAAGCGTTGGCTGGGAGGGCTTCGTCGCTTACTTCTTGTCTTTGCTGTCCGACTTGAAGAAATCTGAAACTGACGTAGTCACGGATTTATAAGCGGAGCTAATTGACGCACACCCACTAAGCCCTAAAACACCTACAAGCAATACTAAAACGGTTAGTGCCTTCATACGACGCATTCAAGTTCTCCTTTGGTTATTAAATTGACAGCCAAGCAACAGAATAACCAACCTTCACTTGAAGCGCAACAGGCGTAAAAACTCATTGAATCGAGAATGATTTTCTGGCAAAGTCTGTTTCACTTTTTGGTGATACAAACAGTCGAACTGGTCAGACAACGGGTGGGGAATACGGGAAGTTCCCCTAGGGAACGACCTCCAAGCAGCCCTAACTGTAGAGTCAGTGCCGGGGTCAAGGTTCGTCACCCTTCTTTTTGCAAGTTGTTGGCAATCAATGACTTAGAAAGAAATGGAGCCGGCAACTAGCGGTTTTGTGTCATATTCATCCCGCCGCATTCCACATCGACACCCACCAGAATTGCGCATCCTGAGGCCCACTATGGACAAGTTGCTGTTGCACCGATTCCTTTCACGCCGTAGCTTGGTCGCATGGCTGGTGCTGGCGCTGCTATCTGCCAATGGGCTCCGCCCCGCCCAGGCGGAGACCCGTATCGTGCAGTCAGCTAAAACTTCTTTTCACCTGAACAAATTGCTGGAAGGCCTCGAGAATCCTTGGTCCATGGCCTTCTTGCCGGACGGTCGCATGCTGATCACGGAACGCCCAGGTCGTCTGAGACTCGTCACAGCGTCATTCCAGCTATACCCGACCCCCATTACCGGCTTACCGGCAATCAAGGAAGCGGGCCAAGGTGGCTTATTCGATGTTGCGATCCATCCCGACTATGAAAACAACGGCTTGATCTACTGGGCTTACAACGAACCTGGAGACGGTGGCTGGGGTACCGCTTTGGCAAGAGGGAAATTGCAAGGCACACAGATGACGTCAGTCGAGGTCCTCTTCAGCATGCGTCCCAAATCACGGCGAAACCAACATTTTGGTGGACGCATCGTGTTCGACTCGCGTGGCTTCGTCTCTATCTAACCCTCGGCGACCGGGGGGATAGAGACCGTGCACAAAAAATGGATGATCACGCCGGGTCTGTCATTCGACTGTACGACGATGGCCGTGTGCCACAAGACAACCCCTTCGTAAAACTCGAGGGCGCTCTGCCAGAAAAATGGACATTGGGTAACCGCAACATTCAAGGTGCCGCGCTACACCCCAAAACGGGCAAGCTGTGGACCCACGAGCACGGTCCTCAAGGTGGTGATGAAGTCAACCTGATGGTGGCGGGTAGAAACTATGGCTGGCCAGTGGTCACTCACGGAACGAACTATGGTCTTGGAACGAAGATCGGCGAAGGCCAAACCAAGGCCGGCATGGCGCAGGCTTTGAAAGTATGGGTGCCCTCAATTGCCCCGTCAGGAATGGCGTTTGTGGATAGTAAGGGGTTTCCTGAGTGGTCCGGCGATCTACTCGTTGGTTCACTGCGTGCCCAGACACTGGTAAGACTGGAGCTTGAAGGCGAAACCGTAGTTGGTGAAGAGCGCTTACTCGTCGGTCAAGTTGGCAGGATTCGCGACGTACGCATTGCCGAGGACGGTCTGATTTACCTGCTCACGGACGCCCCAGACGGCGCCCTCTTCCAACTAGCGCCCACGCGACGATAAGCGTATTGACCCCAGCTGCGCGTGTGCGCAGTGTCAGGGTTCTTGGCATAAACCCGACTTGTCGCCGGGTTACCCTCAATCTGACCTGTTTTGTGTCAACATCCACTCAACGCATTATTTTTGGAACAACCATGTTGAAACTGTGTGGCTTTTCTGCAAGCAATTACTACAACAAAGTGAAACTGGCCCTCCTCGAAAAAGAGATTCCTTTTGAAGAGGTTGAGGTGTGGACCAACGAGGTCGATCGCGCGGTATCGCCTATGGGTAAGGTTCCTTACCTGCTAACAGAACGCGGTCCTCTTTCGGAGTCAGCGGTCATGCTGGATTACATTGAGCAGCAATACCCGGCCACGCCCTTGTATCCGAGCGATCCTTTCGAGGCGGCCAAGGTGCGCGAGTTAGCGACCTACATTGACCTACACCTCGAATTGGTCGCCCGTAACCTCTACCCCGAGGCCTTTTTCGGTTTGACCGTCAGCGATGCGGTGAAGGAGCGGGCACAAAAAGACCTCAAAAAGAGCGTAGCCGCGTTCACCAAGTTGGCGCAATTCTCGCCTTACGTGGCGGGTGCGGCATTCACAGTAGCGGACTGCGCTGCGGCGGTTCATTTGCCGTTGGTGTCCAGCGCGACCAAGATCATTTACGGCGCGGATATGCTGGCGGAGCTACCCATCAAGGACTACCTCAAACAGCTTTCAACGCGCCCCACCCTGACCAAAGTCAACGCCGACAGAAAAGTCAACACCGAGAAAATGATGGCACGCTTGCGCGGCGCTTGACGCGTTCACCGAGGTCGTTTTATGCAGTGGTTTCAACTGATTCCCGGCGCCTTGATGCTGTGGCTGGGCGCCTACTATGTGTATTGCTACATCAAGAAAAAGCCCATCGTCCGGAAAAATCATCCGATGCCGGTGACGGTGGGGCACTTGCTTTCAGGCGTGATGAGTGCAATCGTCGGCCTGATCTTCATCGTCCTCAGTTTCAACGCCCCAAGTTGATCCCACACTAAGCGCAGGCGGGTGAATCGGCCTGCCATCTGTGAATGGGGATGTGCGGCGCAGCCGCTAGACGGGCGCGGGCATCAACCCACGATTGACGCCACCTCTTCCAATCGGTCAATTCCAAGGAGGGGTTTTCACGGCTTCTCGCTACAAAAGAAGGAAAGTGACTGCGCCCTGTCGGCTGTCCCGTCTTGTTGAATCGAATGTCAAATGACCAGCGAAAGTGATCGCTATGGTTGTCTAACGAGGCGTGCGGCGTGAGCGGATCAAAAATAACGACACCCCCCGACTTAACCGGCAAGGGAACGGCACGGTTGTAATCGACCAAGCCATCCGCGATGGCGGTTTGAACCTTGGGACAATGCGGCAATAGCCCAGTTGTGTCTGATTGCGGTACAACCTGCAAGCAACCATTATTTATGGTGGCATCAGTCATGGCACACCAGACGGTCACCATATCGGTTTGATCCGCATCGTGGTGTGTAACACCGCGATCTTGGTGCCAATCGGTATGAGTGATATGGGCCCTTACCTCACTTTCAGACAAACGCGAGGTCGGCGGCTTGAGGCGAACATGCTGAATAGGATTCGAAGTCAACTCGGGCCCTAACAAGTCCTCGACCAAACTCAGCAAACGCTCATTGCGCAATAAGTTGAACACTGCAGGGCCAAAATGAAACGGTGTCTCAGGCGTGATGCGGTCCCCGGGTAGAGAGATGTCCATGGGCTGAAACCAGTCCATGCCGTTGGCGTAGCAGTACAACAGCTTTTCAAAAAATCCATCGCCAGTCGGTGGTGGTTTGATCAAGCCACGCTCTGTCCAACCCGAGATCAAATCATCAAGTAAAGCCGCGTATTCGGCACGGATCGGTGCGAGCACCGTTGCCTCATCGAGGACACCCTCAACGACCAAATAGCCATTGCTTTTAAAAAAATTGCGCTGTTCATCAGTCAACATTTCAGTTCCTACAGCCCAAGTGAGCGTTGCTTTCTATCCAATATAGCGGACTACGGCTTTGCTGTGTTGCCGGGTTTAACGGCTTGCGACAGGCTAAGAGAGAGTGCATCCAAACTCGCGAGGTTATGCCCTGCGAGCATGGCATCAACATGCGCTGCCAAAACGCTGGGGCCCCGCGCAATGGGTTGATACCCGGCATAGCGCATCAATGGATTGAGCCACACCACACGACGCGCGTGTCCAGTCAACCAAGCCATGGCCATCTGCAAGTCGCGTATCTCACCGGTATCCAAGCCGTCTGAAATAATCACCACCTGTGGGCGCCGTCCACTCACCAGTGCACGGCCTTGAAGGCGAAGGGCATCAATACAATTCGCCAAACGCGTGCCACCGGCATAGTCGACGATCGCATGACCCGCGGCCTTCAACATCGCATCCGTGTCTCGCTCCCGGAAAGCAACCGTGAGCTCGGTGAGTTGGTGTCCCATGGAGAAGATGCGCAGAGGCAAACCACGGGTGATCGGGTGCAAACACGCCAAGGTGGCACGCGCATAGGCCGCCATAGAACCCGATGTGTCGATCAACAGCAGCAGCGGTTGCGATTGCCAGCGCGGCGCCCGCCAGCCTAGGTCCAACAGCTCACCATCTGTTGCCTGTGCGCGTCGCATCGTCTCGCGCCAATCTAAGACACCTCTGCGCCGACTACTAACGACGCGACGTAGCCGAAATTTCGGTAATTTCAAACGGCTCTGATCGGCTAGCCGAGTCACTGCAGCCCATTCTGCGGGGGTTAGCTTTGCGAAATCAGCCGTACGCAATCGCTGTACGGCACTCATACCCTCGGTGGCTGTGTCATCGTCTGCCAATGGCGCCTCCCGACGTTCATCGGTCCGTGTCGAGGCGTACGCTGCATCGCCCTGAAGGTCATTAATGGCATTCACGCCAGTGGGGTGCCCGTCCGCATCCGGATCGCCACTGAACAGTGCATCGAATACCCGCAAGAACGTTGGGCGGTCCTCAATTCGGCTCAGTAAACAAGCCAGTAAGGCGTCACAAACCGCCGCCTTTGAGGATAGATCAACCAGCGTCAAGGCCTGTTGCGCTATACCTATGCGCTGGCTGTCAACGGGCATACCGGCTTGCCGCAGCGCCCGCCCAAAATCAACCACGCGCGTCGCGAGGCTCAGGGGGAATCCTCGGCGACCAACCATGTCGCAACATGAGGCTCAATACGCTGCCAGTCGTTGGCATCTTTCAACAAGACGCCCACGGTATCGGTCACCGCCGATGCCCCGAGATCACCGACATTGAGGGCTGTCAGTGCCCTCGCCCACTCAAGGGTTTCCGCTATCCCCGGCGCACGACCCAGGCCGACCTCCGCCGCACTCGCCCGCATGCGTTGCACAAAGGTCGTCACTTGCTTCGCCAACTGCACGCCGACTTCTGGCAAGCGCGCTCGCACGATGGCGAGCTCACGGTTGCGACTCGGGAAGTCGAGCCAATGAAACAAACAGCGCCTTTTCACGGCGTCATTCAAATCACGCGTTCGATTGCTTGTAAGAATCGTAATTGGTGCCCTCTCGGCACGAATGGTCCCAAACGCCGGAATACTGACTTGCAGCTCGCCTAAATATTCCAGCAAAAAAGCTTCAAAGGGTTCATCCGCGCGATCGAGCTCGTCGATCAAAAGCACAGCGCCTGGTGCAGGTGCTTGCAGCGCTTGCAGCAGCGGTCGCGCTATGAGGTACTTATCACTGTAGAGGCTGGCCTCAATCTCATCAGCGGTCGCGGATGATTGCATGAGGCGCGCGTGTAGCATCTGTGCGGCGTAGTTCCACTCGTATAGGGCGTCACGCTGGTCCAGGCCGTCGTAACACTGCAGGCGGACCATATCGCGAGACAGCACGCGGGCGATCGCCTTTGCCAACTCGGTTTTACCCACACCCGGCGCGCCTTCCAGCAACAAAGGGCGCTCCAACTTGACCGCCAGATGCACCGCGGTGGCCAAGCGCCGATCGGCGAAATACCCCACCGCTTCTAGCGCGTCAACCCACGCCTCAACCGATGATGGCACCGCAGAGCTCATGCCAAGGCTTGTGTAACCGCGCGTTTGGTTTGCACCCGAATCAAAGCTGCTCGGTAGGCTGGGGTCGCGTGGATGTCTTCACTCAGGTCGTCTGGGCTGATGGACACACCGTCGATTGCACTGGGTTCAAATGACTGCGTCAACGCTGCTTCCAGTTCTGCATGCCTAAAGACACCGGCGCCCGCCCCGGTGATAGCGACACGTGCGCCCGCACCAGCAAAGTCAGCCACGAAGACGCCCACAATCGCGAAGCGCGAAGCGGGTTGTTTGAACTTGGCATAACCTGAGCGGCCCGGAATGGGGAAAGTCACCCCAGTAACCAATTCGCCAGCATCAAGCGCGGTGGTGAAAAAGCCTTGAAAAAAATCTGAGGCAGGTAACTCACGCTGGTTGGTGTGTACCGTTGCGCCCAGCGCCATCAGGGCACTGGGATAACAGGCGGCAGGATCGTTGTTGGCGATTGAGCCGCCGATGGTTCCCATCGCTCTGACTTGTCGGTCACCAATGCCACCCGCCAACACCGCGAGCCCCGGTATAGCTGCCTGCACAGTGGCATCGTTGGCAACCGTTTGATGGGTAGTCATGGCGCCAATCCACAGTGCATCACCGACCCGACGGACGCCTTGGATGTCTGGGATGCCTCCCAGGTCGATCAAGGTATCCGGCTGTGCCAGCCGTTGTTTGAGCGAGGCGATGAGGGTTTGACCCCCTGCTAGGGCCTGCCCACCGGCTGCAAGCGCCGCGATAGCATCATCCAACGAGCGGGGTTTGGTGTATTCGAATGCGTGCATCGTGTGCTCCCTTATTGCGCGGCGGCCGCTTGTTGGACGGCTTTAACGATGTTTTGGTAGCCTGTGCACCGGCACAAGTTACCCTCCAAGCCTTCGCGAATCTCCGCTGCGGTGGCCTTGGGATTTTTTTGGATCAGATCAACCGCACTCATCACCATTCCACTGGTGCAGAACCCGCACTGCAGGCCATGACAATCTTGAAAGGCGGCCTGCATGGGATGCAAGGTGCCATCAGCTGAGGCCAAGCCCTCAATCGTTGTGACCTCTGCACCAGCGACCTGTTGCAACAGCAAATTGCAAGACTTGACCGCGTTGCCATTCACAATCACAGTGCAAGCGCCGCATTGCGCGGTGTCACAGCCAACGTGGGTGCCCGTCAGCTTGAGGTGGTCGCGCAACGCCTGCACCAACAGCGTACTCGCACTGGCCTCAACCGCCACGCGCTGACCGTTCACAGTTAATTCGACTGCCATATGTTTCTCCACTGATGGGTCGGCCACACCAAGTTGGTGGCCACCCCCTATTGTTACCAAAAATTAACGGCTTTCCTGACCTTCAGGTGACCCGGTAGATTAACCCAACGCGTGCCCTGCAATAGACGCTACTGGCGGTGGATTGAGAAGGTCAGCTACGCCCTTAGGGTGCTCATACAGCCACCGCTCAACGTCCGCCTCGGCGATTGCAATCACGCTGCGTTTGTCCTGCTGATTGGGCGGCAATTTAGGGTCAGGTTTATGCATGCGTCCCATGATGGGGTGCTCGTCTGCATTGACCGTCAGCATGGTGTAGCTGTCAATCACCTCCCCTGTCCGCTTGTCGACCCAGGTGTGCCACAACCCAGCAAGCCCCCACGCCAGACCATCTGCTCGATTAAACCGCCACCACACATTCTTACCGGTTTCCCAGCACGGCTCGTCGAAGCTATTTGCGGGAATGATGCACCGCTGCCCGCGACGCCACGCATCGCGGTAACTCGGCTTTTGCGCGACTTCTTCGCTGCGCGCGTTATTGGTGCTGTAGGGAATATTTGCTGTGGTGGCAAATGGTGGAATCAGTCCCCATCGGCCCACAACGCCCTCGGGGGCTGACTGCCCCGCACGAATGAAGTAACCAAGCGCACGGGGGTACACGCCTCCCCCGGGCCAATCCGCGGCGTTACTGATTGACCACTGAACCTGAGTTTCGCGAACGGTCGGGCTTTCATATCGGTTGCACATGCCCCTGATTTTGACATCCCGCGCGGCTGCGTACCAGTTGGTTTAAAAAGCCCGTGAGCTTGCTACTGGAGACGACATCGAGTAACTTTCCACGGTTAAATACCGCAAATAATCGAGGCTCGCTGTTGAGCAAGATGGTGTGGCTCTCAGTGCCAGCGGGCAATAGGCAGTCGATGCGCAACGCGCAGGCATTGCCCCGACGCACGAAGCAATGCTCAATCGACACGTCAACGCCCTGCGTGACCCACTCATCGACGAGCGTCGGCAAGAGGTTGTACAACAAATGATCGAACTCAGCACCGCGCCCAAGGCGTTGCATAATGAATCGCGCTTCGTACTTGCTGATGACTTCTTCCATGTTTCCACTCCCAATTTTCGAGCCCAAGCGCACCAAAAATGTGCCTCATGCCTACCAACTGTGCACATCGATCGAGAAATCTTGCGCCTAATCCACCACTTGCAAATGGCATGCCATGGACGTGATTGATACCCACCAGCATTTTTGGCACTACGATCCGCGTCACCTGCCTTGGATCAATGACACCATGGCGTCACTCAAAGGTGATCACCTGCCAGAAAAGGTGTGGCCAGAGATGCAAGCGAATGGCGTGACAGCGGGCATCGCGGTGCAGGCGCAAAGTCGCGCTGAAGAGACAGGCCAACTCCTGACTTGGGCTTCGGTCAACCCGAGCGTCTGTGGTGTGGTGGGATGGGTCGATTTGACCCTGCCTGACATCGACAGTGCATTGGCAAAGTGGCTCGAACACCCAAAGCTGAAGGGGTTCAGACATATCTTGCAAGACGAACGGGATGTTGGCGCTTTCATCGCCCAACCCGCTTTCAACCGCGGGCTGCGTCAGTTACAAGCGCATCAACTGACCTATGACGTACTGGTATTCGAGCACCAAATGCCCGATGCGGTTACCTTGTGTGCTCGGCATGACCGCCACTGGTTGGTTCTGGATCACCTCGGTAAACCCAATTTAAGAACGTCGCAATTGCGCAGTAGCCGATCGCTGCAACTCTGGCTCCAGCAGATCAAACAACTGTCTAAGTTACCGCACGTGGTGTGCAAGCTGTCGGGCTTGGTGACAGAGACCGATTGGCAAAGCGGTCCGCTTGGGGCTATTGAGCGCGACAACATGACACGCTGCTTCGACGAGGTATTGGATGCGTTCGGTCCAAACCGCATCCTCTTCGGCTCCGACTGGCCCGTCTGTACCCTCGCGGCTGATTACGCTGCAGTCAGTCACTTTGCTCGCGAGTGGGCTGAACGCCAACTCAGCGCCGCCGAGCAAACGCGGTTTTGGTCCGGCAATGCAACCGCTGTCTACAACCTCTCGCCCGCGCCCACCGCCGTGGGCAACGACTCACGTCATTAACAACACAAACCGAGATTCAAGATGGATTTACAGCTACGCGACCACGTGGTCATCATCACCGGGGGAACCAGTGGAATCGGGGCCGCTACGGCGCTCGCTTTGGCCAGCGAGGGTGCGTGCCCCGTGCTTATCGGCCTTGATCCGATGCCGGATAACTTGGCAACCGCATTGACGGCAACTGGCGTGCGTTACGGGCACCATGCGGTTGACTTGCGTGACCACACCGCGGTCGCGGCGATCGTCGCAGAAGTCATTGCCACATTTGGTCGAATTGACGGTCTCGTTAACAACGCGGGTATCAATGACCGCGTTGACCTAATGGCGGGGCCTGCCGCTTTCACGGCCTCGTTGGAGCGCAATTTGATCCACTACTACACCATGGCTCACCTGACCCTGCCATCTCTGATTCAGAGCAAGGGCGCTATCGTGAACGTCGCGTCGAAAACGGCCCTCACGGGCCAAGGTGATACCAGTGGGTACTGCGCCTCAAAGGGCGGTCAATTGGCGCTTACGCGCGAATGGGCGGCCTCTTTGGCCCGCTACCACATCCGCGTCAATGCTGTGTTACCCGCGGAGGTGATGACGACCATGTACGAAAACTGGATCAACACCTTTGATGACCCCAAGGGTAAGTTGGCATCGATTGCCCAAAAGGTTCCCCTGGGGCAGCGTTTGTCAACGCCGGAAGAACTCGCCAATACGATTGTGTTTCTGCTGTCGCCCGCCTCCAGCCACACCACGGGCCAGTGGGTCCATGTGGATGGTGGCTACGTGCACCTTGACCGCGCCCTTAGTTGAAACTTCTGCGCGGTCTAACCGTTACTCAACTCGGTAGTTGGGGGCTTCTTTGGTGATTTGAACGTCATGGACGTGGCTCTCGCGAACGCCGGCTGATGTGATTTGTACGAACTCGGCCTGCGCCTGCATTTCGGCAATGGAGCCGCAACCACAGTAGCCCATCGACGCGCGCAATCCACCCGCCAATTGGAACAAAATCGCCACGACAGAGCCTTTGTAAGGTACGCGCCCTTCAATGCCCTCGGGCACCAACTTATCCGCGTTGGGATTCCCCGTACTCGACTCTTGGAAATAGCGGTCGGCACTGCCTTGTTGCATGGCGCCGATGCTACCCATGCCGCGGTAGCTCTTATATGAGCGACCTTGGAACAAGACGATCTCACCTGGCGCTTCTTCAGTGCCCGCGAACATACCACCCATCATGACGGTGCTGGCGCCCGCTGCAATCGCTTTAGCCACATCGCCGCTGTAGCGCACGCCACCGTCGGCAATAAGGGGGACGCCCGTGCCCTTTAGGGCTGTAGCAACGTTATCAATCGCGGTAATTTGGGGGACACCAACACCAGCGACGATTCGCGTGGTGCAAATACTGCCCGGGCCGATGCCCACCTTCACGGCATCTGCACCAGCCTCTGCCAACGCCAATGCAGCTGCACCGGTTGCAATGTTCCCCCCAATCACTTGAATGTGTGGGTAGTTTTGCTTCACCCAACGAACCCGCTCAATCACGCCCTTGCTGTGACCATGCGCGGTGTCGACCACGATCGCGTCAACGCCTGCGGCAGCCAATGCGGCCACGCGCTCTTCGGTACCCTCGCCCACACCCACTGCGGCGCCGACGCGCAATTTGCCCGCTTCATCGCGCGCCGCATTTGGAAAGTTCAGCTGCTTGGTAATGTCTTTCACAGTGATGAGCCCGCGCAGTTCAAACGCATCGTTAACGACCAACAGCCGCTCAAGCTTATGCTTGTTGAGTAGCGCCTTCGCTTGCTCAGGTGTCGTTCCCTCCGGTACAGTCACCAGCCGATCGCGGGGAGTCATGATCTCGACCACGGTTTGGTCGTAGCGGGTTTCAAAGCGCAAATCGCGCCCGGTCACGATACCCACGACCTTACCCGCATCAACAACAGGAAAACCCGAGACGCCCAGTTCCTCGGACAACTGCATGACTTGACGAACGGTGTGGTTGGGTGTGATGACCACGGGATCACGGAGCACGCCGCTTTCGTAGCGCTTGACTTTGGCAACTTGAGCCGCTTGCTCTTGGGCCGTGAGGTTCTTGTGCACGATCCCAATGCCACCCTCTTGCGCCAGCGCAATCGCAAGACGTGCCTCCGTGACAGTATCCATTGCGGCGGATACGAGGGGTAAATTCAGGGTAATGTCACGCGTGAACTGCGTGGTGAGATGCGTGTCTTTGGGGAGAACTTGGGAGAACGCGGGAACCAGTAAAACGTCGTCAAACGTGAGGCCGGGGCCAAGCAAGCGCATTTGAAAGCTCCAAAGAGCAGGATTTTAATGGCTAACACTAACCCGCTGTATACAGTGCCTAAGCTCGGCTGGGGCTTCAGTAGCCTGGTTTGGCACCGGGTCGGCGCTTTGAGAACAACCCAGCGGTGCGTGCACCTTGCTTTTGAAAACGCGTGCGACGGGCCACCATAGGGTCAACCAACAG
>Ga0255752_10004716_pt1 | contig 13570 bp, 10 predicted proteins | sample 011ome_25_FD_179952 | JGI IMG/M metagenome (GOLD analysis project Ga0255752, IMG submission 179952) | Coastal salt marsh microbial communities from the Groves Creek Marsh, Skidaway Island, Georgia - 011512CT metaG (version 2) | ecosystem: Environmental > Aquatic > Marine > Intertidal zone >...
ACTGGTCCGGTAGTTCAGTTGGTTAGAATACAAGCCTGTCACGCTTGGGGTCGCGAGTTCGAGTCTCGTCCGGATCGCCAACAAAAAGAAAGCCCCGAGAGCATCGCTCTCGGGGCTTTTTGATTCCTTCTATTTTCGTTTGACTTTTTCCCTGGATTCGTGCAACTCGCAATACCGTCCTTCTTTTTGGGCAGGGCGGTCGCATTTCGAACCACTCTTGGTCTTAAAGACACATTTACGATACACTTTTTTAGGCTGGTTATCTTTCTTGGTGCGCAAATACCGCAAGTCTTTCGGTCGCTCTGGCAAGCAAACGGAACAGGGTAGGAGCCCGCGATCTAAGGCTTGACGTTCATCTACTTTGATTTGACCGTTCTTGAGGTACCGACACCCGTCAATGTGGTAGCGGGCTCCCGAAGGATTGATCCCTCGAGTAGAGAAAACAATGATTTCTTCTACAACAGTAGAATCCTTGGCCTCTTGCGCATTAACTTTAATGCTTGTGACCAAAACGACCACCAATACCCAAATAATGCTGCGCAATCTCATACGGGCAAAACTATTGATTCTTCTTTTCGTGGGCCAATTTTCTCCTGGTTTCTCGCAAACGATATCTATAGAATTTGATTACCTCCAAGTCATAGAGGCCCCAAAGGGTCCAATAGGCTTTATGGGTACGGCTGCAAATTACCATGTAAAAGACGGGCCAAGCTATTTTGGCATACGATTGAACAACGCTGCAGTGGGGACTCGGGCGGGATATTATACGTTCGGGTATCAGGCAGGCACAACGATGGATATAGGAAAGAATTGGACCCTACATCCCAAACTGATGTTCACCACCGGTGGAGGTGCGGAAAGCAACGATGGCTCGGGAGGATTCTTAACCACGGCCTTGCTCCTGCAACGCCGTACAAATGCACTGGAATGGGGAATAGGCGGGCAATACAGCTATGTGAGCACCGGGGTGATTCAAGGCTGGAGCCCTATGTTGAACGTTCGCTTGCACCAAAATTTTGAGCGACAGCCCTATGTTTTATCTCAGGCTCAAATCTTTACGAATGTGTTGTATTCTACTTGGAATGAGCACCAAAGAAACACAGGATTTGTCGGAGTCGGGGGCCGATTATTTGATAAACACACCTACAAAAGCGTGTACCTTACTGCCGCCATTACCGACCTAGGAGGGTATATGGACGTCTATGGAGGCTATGGCATCTTTGGTGATTATGGCGCCATCCGAATACTCGGTGAAATCAATGCCGGTACAGGAGGAGGCGGAAAAGCGCCTGCGGGCGGTGGACTCCTAGGCGGGATCCAAGGAGAGCTTCAATGGCACCATGGCGGAAAATTCGTGGGGGTAAGTTCCGGAGTGTTGAAAAGCTTAGACGGACCGTTTTATTTCGGGTTCACAGGATTACACACGGGAATAGATTTTCATTACACCGCTACTCAGAATGAAAACGGCTTCACGTCGATGAATCTCAGTATTGAAAACGGGGTCAGAACGTATCTCGGAGAAGATGGCTTCTCAAACCTAGGCATAGCCTTTCGACTGTACAGAAAAGGTATGGTCCAGCTTCGTGGGGAGAGTTACTGGGCTTTTACAGATGGCAGAGGTGCCTATGCAGAAGGTTTGTTTGGCTTGCGCCTTCAGCCAAATATTTGGTTTATCGAGACGCAGGTGGGCGCCGGAGCAGGGGGTGGAATTAACCTATGGGGCGCTGCCGCGCTAGCTTTTGTCAATGCGGGTTTTGAAATACCTGTAAACGATTATTCGGATGTTACAGGTCGCGGTATCTACAACGTATATTCCTCTCAAGCATTTCCTACTTACGGGTGGCAATTCGGCATGACCTTTAATATTCCTTTTAATACCCAATTCTGATGCGCAGGTTGTTGCTTCTACTTTTCGTTGTAGCTCATCAATACGTTATGGGTCAAGGGACTTCCATGACTCTTATGTTTGAGCCATTGGAATCTTCTATTGATATGATGTGGGTAACGCAGCGTTTTGAGTTGGTCAAGGATTATGAAACGACGCACACGGCATTAACAGCCGGTATTGAGACTCAAAGCGCCGTCGTTGGGAATTATGGTGGTTTCTATGCCTTCGGATTTACCGGAGGTATGCATCAATACATACGACCGGGGGTATTCGCTCATTTGGGCGGATCGATAGCTTCTGGAGGGGGTGCAGGTGCCCCTGACGGCGATGGATTAATGTACCGTGGGTATGCGGGAATGAGAGTAAAAAGCAAATACGGGATAGTGGATGTAGCCTATAATCATATAAATTTTCCTTCAGGAGCCATTACTTCAAATCATATATCTATAGGCTATACACATATACTTCCGTATGTAATGGACGATAGTAACCATAACTATTATTATCCCACCTATTTTGAATTGATAACTAGTCTCTGGTTCTTAGGTCCGGAGGATGCTTCTCGAAATAGTGAACCGGAGCAAAGTGCCTATGCAGGTATACGTGTCGGACAATATTTAAATCGCATACATACTCTTGGAGTTGAACTGCAACTAGGGGCAGGTGCATTGGGCAACATTGACGGGTATATGAATTATTCCATGGGGCTACGATTCAATACACCTTCACAACGCCTATTCTTTCGTGCGCACCTAGGATCTGGCGGTGGTGGCGGTGTGTACACCGGTGGTGGAATATCCACTATGGTAAGTGCCGGAGCTAATTTTGGTGGGCATCAATTCAGCGTAGGTCAATGGACGGCGCTAAGCGATGAAGCTTCTATTCCGTTTGTTTCGTACAGCCGACATCTGGATTTCAAAAGCTCCTTAGGTTTTCATTATCGAGGAGGTAAGTACAGTGTTGAGGATTCACGTGAGGTAGCCTTAAAAGTGATGGTAGGAGCGGGACAACAGCGTTCACCAGGCATTGATCGAAACGGGAATCCATACAATCCTATGTCAGGTATAGCCATGGGGCTCGGCATTGAAACTTGGAGTAATGAGAATTATTCGTTGGATGCCTATGGTCATACGTTCTGGGCGGCCAGTGGTGGTTACGGTGCCTATGCAGAGGGGTTGTTTAGTGCAGCGTTTATGAAAAAAGGTGAGACGTTTAGATACGGTGTTGACCTGACATCTGGAATAGCTGGTGGTGGTGGAATAGAGGTGGGTTCTGGCCCGATGATTGCACCTGGAGTACAGGTGGAAAGTAAAATAGGACCCTTATCAAATCTTAAAATGAACCTAAGACAAAAATATTTCCCAGGCGGCACCTACAATCCCGTGTATTTTGGTGTGGAACTAATTCAATCATTGCCTGTTCACTTGTGGTAAGTGCCTAAATTTGCAATATGAAAAAGATTCTTACAATGCTTTTTGCTCTTGTTAGTCTGTCTGTGTGTGCGCAGGGGAACTTTACGGATGCCTCTGGCAAGAAACAAGGCGCTTGGGTGAAGACCTATGAAAGCGGTAAAAAGCGCTATGAGGGGGCGTTTAAAGACGATGTGCCCGTAGGTCACTTTATCTATTATTTTCAGGGTGAAGGCGGTATCATGTCCGAAATATTCTATCGTGGCATCACGGGAACGGGGTACGCCAAGGCCTACCACCGAAACGGAGTGGTACAAGCCGAAGGCATATATAATAACCAATTAAAAGACAGCACTTGGACCTATTATGATCCAAAAGGTGTCCTGACCCAGCGCGAAGATTTCAAAGGCGGTGAGCTCCATGGAGATCAAATCACTTATTACGAAAGTGGCAATGTGGCTGAGCGCATCACCTACGAATATGGTGCAGAACAAGGCGCATGGATTCGCAAATGGGAAGACGGTACTATGCGCACCAAAGGCAACTATGTAAATGGCCAATTAGAAGGCGAGTGCAAGTACTTTGACGAAGAAGGAAAATTGCTCGCAAAGGGTGAATACCACCACAATAAGAAACACAAGATTTGGTATTATTTCGAGGATAATAAAGTCGTGAGAAAGGAAGAGTACCGATACGGAACACTTGAAGGTGAAACAGCCTATGGCGAAAGCGAAGAGTGATACTACAGTAGTGGTAGGCTTGAGTGGGGGCGTTGATTCCTCTGTAACGGCCTATCTGTTGCAGCAGGAAGGCTACAAAGTCATCGGGTTGTTCATGCGCAACTGGGTGGACGAAAGTGTGACCATTCACGACGAATGTCCTTGGGTCGAGGATTCCAATGATGCCATGTTGGTGGCAGATAAATTGGCCATACCATTCCAAGTCATAGACATGAGCGCCCCATATCAAGAGCGAATCGTGGATTATATGTTCGGTGAATACGAACGAGGCCGCACCCCTAATCCTGATGTTCTATGTAATAGGGAAATCAAATTTGACTTATTCCTGAAAACGGCCCTGTCATTGGGTGCAGATTTTGTAGCTACGGGACATTATGCGCGCAAATCTTCTGTGGAAGTCGATGGCCAAACCGTATATCAATTGTTAGGTGGGAAGGACCCGAATAAGGACCAGAGTTATTTTCTTTGTCAGCTTTCCCAGGACCAATTATCGAAAGCCCTTTTCCCAATAGGCGAGCTGCTAAAGTCCGAAGTACGCGAAACAGCGCGCGAGGCAGGCTTAGCTACTGCAGAAAAGAAAGATTCGCAAGGCCTATGCTTTATTGGCAAGGTGCGCTTACCAGATTTCCTTCAACAGAAATTGGAACCTAAAGATGGAAATGTTTGGGAAGTACCGAGAGAGGCAGCGTTCCTACAAGAACCACGACATACCTTGGAAGAACAAGCCAAGCCTTTCGATTTCCATCCCAAGCATGCGGAAAAAAGAGGCAAGCACCGCGGTGCACACTATTACACCGTAGGACAGCGCAAAGGCTTGAATATTGGTGGCAGTCCACTTCCGTTGTTCGTGCTTGGGGTAAATACACAGTACAATGCCATCTATGTTGGACAAGGCGACGATCACCCAGGCCTCTACCGCAAAGCATTGTTCATCACGGCTGCCGAAGAGCATTGGGTGAGACCAGACCGTAGTATGCAGCCAGGTGAAACGGCTCAGTATTCTGCACGTATTCGATACCGTCAACCTTTGGTGCCTGTAACCTTACACAAGGTTGAGAAGGGTTTGTACATGGAGTTTGAAACGCCAGAGAAGGCCATTACACCGGGCCAATTCGCTGCTTGGTACGATGGAGAAGAACTCATAGGGTCAGGAATAATTGCGGAATAGGATGAAGAAATTGGGCCTTATCGCATTCCTACTCTGCACCTTGTCCCTTCAAGGTCAAGACCTGCAGGCCTATATGATTTCCTTCACCGCGAAAGAAAACCTTTGGCAACTACAGCAACCCACCACGTTCCTTTCCGAAAGGGCCATCGCACGTCGTGAAAAACAGGGAATTGCCTTAGGCCCTACGGACATCCCCGTTTCAAACCTCAGAAGAGAAACCGTCGCAAACCTCGTGTCTTACGCCGGACACACCTCCAAATGGTTGAACGGCATGTATGTAGAAGCAACACCTTCAGAACTTGCTCAAATCCAGAGTCTTCCCTTTATCGCGAAGGTTCAACCCATCACTGGCGGCACTGCCACGCATGGATTTTATGGGTATGCGGAGTCTCAAAATGATCAGATTAATTTGGGGGCAATACATGCATATCAAAATAATGGATACGACACGGAGATAGCGCGCGGCAAAGGTATGGTCATTGCTGTCCTAGATGCGGGATTTGTTGGGGCCAATTCCGTCAATATCAACGATAATCTAAACATCCTCACCACAAGAAACTTCGTTGAGGGCGGTACAGATGTCTACCAAGGATCCTCTCACGGATTCAGTGTGCTTTCCACCATGGCCACTTACCAACCAGATGTTTATGTAGGAACAGCTCCAGAAGCCGCTTATACCTTGATCAAAACCGAAAAGGAGCTGAGCGAAACACCAGAAGAAATGTTCAACTGGATCGCCGGTGCTGAATTTGCCGATTCCATCGGTGCTGATATCATCAACAGTTCCCTAGGCTACAGCACCTTTGACGATCCCGCGGACGATTACACTGTGAATGACCTCGACGGACGTACCAGTATTATCTCATTGGGTGCCTTGGCTGCGGCTCGTACAGGAATGCTTGTAGTAACCAGTGCCGGAAACGCCGGTGGTAGTGCATGGGATAAAATCACTTTCCCTGCAGATGCTGATAGCGTGCTCACCGTAGGAAGTGTGAATCAATACGGCATGGCCAGCGCCTTTAGTTCTCGAGGATATACGCTCGACGGACGCGTTAAACCGAATGTATGCGCTAGAGGGGAAGGTGCCTATGTATTTCGTCCCGACGGACAATTAGCTTGGGCTAACGGCACCAGTTTCAGTTCGCCCATAATGGCAGGAGCAGCGGCCTGTCTGTGGCAAACCCAACCCAATGCGACGGCCCAACAAATCATCAAAGCGCTCGAAACCAGTGCTTCACATTATTACAGCCACAATATCCGTATCGGGTATGGTATTCCAAATCTTGGGTTGGCAAAGCGAAACCTAGATGTCGTAGTAGGAGGGGAAGTCCCTAGCACTTTGGTATATCCTAATCCCTTTGCAGATTACGTTGAATTATTCTTGCCGGATGGTGAAGCCTTGGATATAGAGCTAGAGTTATACGATCTGATGGACCGAAAAGTCGCTGAGGGCACCTTGGCAAGTAAACGCTATCAAACTCTTTGGAGTCCGGGAGATCATGTGCCTCCAGGGATGTACATCCTTTATCTCAGACGAGGTAATGAATTCCAACGATTACGTGTGATCAAAACCATCTAACTCTCAACAGATAAGTTGAAGATTTTAGTCGTTAAAGAACCCTTTAAGAACTAAACGTAGTCCTGCTACAGCGAGGAATACTCCGGTAGCCATAATCACTAATGAAATGGCGGTCCAAGACCAGTGGCCTCCCGTTCCTTTACCAATAAACAGCGCTGGGCCAATGAATATAAAAGGGAAGGACCAAGCCAGTCTAAACAACCCTGCAATGATTTTGTCCTGATTACTTCTCGCCATGGTTCCAAGATTCAACGGCAGCGCGCACACTACCGTGGGTTAGTAAGAGATCTTTTGCTGCAGCCTCGTCTATACTCAACACCTCCACAATCATACGGGTACCGCGTTCTACGAGCTTGGCGTTACTAAGCTGCATGTCGACCATTTTATTTCCTTGAACACGCCCTAACTGAATCATTGCAGTCGTAGATATCATATTCAGAACTATTTTCTGGGCTGTTCCTGCTTTCATTCTTGTAGAACCTGTAACAAACTCAGGTCCTACGACTACTTCGATAGGGTGCTCCGCGGCATCAGCACATGCTGAACCTTCATTACACGTAATACAGGCCGTAAGCATGCCAGCCCCACTAGCTGCTTTCAATCCGCCAACAACATATGGCGTGGATCCGCTCGCAGCGATACCGACCAAGGTGTCCACGGGAGTAGGCGAATAATGACTTAGGTCGCGCCATGCCCCATGCAAATCATCCTCTGCATGCTCCACGGCTTTACGTATGGCGCTGTCGCCACCTGCTATTAATCCTATGACCAAGTCATGCGGCACACCATATGTAGGAGGACACTCGCTGGCATCCAAAATACCTAGACGCCCTGAAGTTCCAGCACCGATGTAAAACAATCTTCCTCCACGTTTCATCCGTTCCACCAATGCCAATACGAAAGCTTCAATGGCTGGTATCTTTGCCGCTATGGCTTGACTTATGGTCGCATCTTCTGCATTGATTCCGCGCAATACATCGCCAACGGCCATGCTTTCTAGATTGTTGTAATTCGAACTTTGCTCGGTGGTTTTCATGCGTTTCGTTTCAATCGGGCCATGTAAAATCCATCATTATAGGTGGAAGGCTCTACGCTTTGATCTTCAACCAATTCAAATTCCGGGTGAGATTCCAAAAAGCGATGTACTTGGCGTTCATTCTCTTGGGGTAAAATACTGCAAGTGGCATATACCATGGTGCCCTGAGGTTTAACCATAGTGGAGTAGGAGCTGATGATTTCTTGCTGTACACCTTCTAAACGTTCCAAGTGTTCCGGTTCCAACTTCCATTTAGTATCAGGTTCACGCTTGATCACACCTGTACCAGAACACGGTACATCCAACAACAGATAATCTGCAGTGTCTTTCAAGCTTTCTAATACTCCCGCCTCTTCCCATGCCTTGGTCTCTACGATGTCCAAACCGCTACGTTGTGTACGCTTGAGCAGTTCCCCAAGCTTTCTACCTTCAACATCCATGGCGATTAATCGTCCCTGGTTGTTCATCAGCATGCCCAGGTGCAATGTTTTTCCTCCAGCACCGGCACAAGCATCAATAACCGTTGAACCAGGCTTCGGTTGCAAATAAGGGGCAATGCTTTGGGATCCAGCATCTTGTACTTCAAACCATCCTTCTTGAAAGGACGGGATGTGATTCAATCGTGGACGTCCTTCAATGTAGTATGCACCTTTATATGTAGGGTGCTCGTATAAGGAAATCCCATGATCCTTTAGAGATTCAGTAACCTGTTCCACACTTGCTTTTAAGGTGTTTATACGTAGGTTGACCGTGTTTGGGATATTCATTGCCGCAGCGATTCGAGACCATTTCTCAGGGCCCAATTGTTCTTCTGCAACGGCCGAAAACCATGGCGCATAACTTTCTTTCGTGGTGACACTGTCGATGGTTTCCATTCGTGTAGCGACATCTAAATCGCGAATGGCATCGAATTTTGGCCAATCAGGGAGAATGCCTCCTCGCCACATCCAATACACGCCAAATAGCTTCTGAAGATCTTTTCTTTTTGTACTGGGCTCTTGATCAAGAATGGCCCACAATAACCCCCACCAGCGAACCATTTCATAGGTATGTTCGGCTACAAAGCTACGGTCTCGCGATCCCCACTTCTTATTCTGGCGTAGAATACGCTCGACTACCTTGTCCGCATATATCCCTTTCCCAAAGGTGATTTCTAAGGCTTCAAGAACCCCAGCAACGGTATTCGGAAACAACCTTTGGGTGTGAATGGACATTTAGAGGGCGGGGTATTGCTGTGGATTTCGTTCGTGCATTAACCCATAGATACGCTCTACCATATCGTCCACACTTGGTTTAGAGAAATAATCTCCATCGGATGCGAAGGCAGGTCGGTGATCTTTTGAGGTAATGGTCATAGGCGCCGCATCTAGATATTCGTAGGCTCCTTGATCTTCTAATACTTGTTGCATAAGGAATGCGCTGGCGCCGCCACGAACATCTTCGTCAAGCACTACAAAGGCATTGGTCTTACGAACACTTGCAGCCACTTCATGCTCTAAATCGAAAGGAATAAGAGATTGTGCATCAATAAGTTCAACGCTTATGCCTAAAGTAGCTAATTCATCACAAGCGGCCTGTGCTAAGACACAGTTACTACCGTAGGTCAATAAGGTCAGATCTGAGCCTTCTTGTAATACCTCGACCGCTCCAATAGGTGTAGTATAATCCCCTAAATTCTTCGGCAATGATTCCTTTCTTCGGTATCCGTTCAAGCATTCTACTACAAGGGCAGGAGTTTCGAGCTCCATCAATTTGTTGTAGAAACCAGCGGCTTGCACCATGTTGCGAGGTACTAACACATACATTCCCTTAATAGAGTTGATGATCGTACCCATAGGAGAGCCCGAATGCCAAATACCTTCGAGTCTGTGACCGCGAGTTCTCACAATAGTTGGAGCCATTTGTCCGCCTACCGTTCTATAATGCACTGTAGCTAAATCGTCAGACATGATCTGAAGGGCGTACAATAAATAATCTAGGTACTGAATCTCAGCAATGGGTCGCAAACCTCTCATGGCCAATCCTATACCTTGACCCATAATAGTGGCTTCACGAATACCGGCATCAGAAACACGGGTCTCTCCGTATTTCGCCTGCATACCTTCTAACCCTTGGTTTACATCGCCAATTTTCCCGGAATCTTCACCAAAGACCATGGCCTGAGGATGTTTCGCGAATAGAGCATCGAAATTATCTCTAATCACAATACGGGCATCTACTTGCTCCGCATTCTCTAGTTCAGGCGCTACAAATTCAAGGAGCTTTTCCTCATCGCTTGGATTGTAGAGATGTGAACTATATCGACGTTCTTGATCCGCTGTTGCTGCAGCTAGCCATGCCTTAAGTGGGGCGGTATCTATAGCAGCATCGCCGTTCACCATACGCACGGCCTTACGCACGGCACGTAGAGACATTGCCACATCGAGATCTTGTTGGGCTTCTAATTCCTGAATGAGATTAGTAGTGAAAATACCTTTCTCACCTTTTTGCTGAATGCCTTTCAATAGAGATAAGGCTTCGTTGCGAAGTTGTTTTGGCAGGCTTTGAAAAATAGTCCAAGCTTCTTTTTTTCCTTCTCTCGAAGCTTTTTTTGCCTCTTGCGTAACGGCGTCTAATTCTTCCTGCGTAGCAATGCCACGATCGATGATCCACTGTCCAAACTTGAGGATACAATCATGGTCTTTCTCCCATTGCAAACGCTCAGGAGACTTGTATCGCTCATGCGATCCAGAAGTACTGTGGCCTTGCGGTTGCGTCATGCCCTTCACGTGAATCATCACAGGTACATGTTCTTCTCTAGCCACTTTCGATGCTCGCAAGAAGGTCTTTATAAGCTCTGGATAATCCCAGGCCTCTACGACAAATATGTCGTATCCTTTCCCTTGATCGTCGCGCTGAAATCCTTTCAGAATGGCACTGATATCTTCTTTAGTGGTCTGGTATTCAGCTCCTACGGAAATACCGTATTCATCATCCCAAACAGAAATGACCATAGGGACCTGTAGAACCCCTGCAGCATTGATGGTTTCAAAAAATAATCCTTCAGATGTAGAGGCATTACCTATGGTTCCCCAAGCCACCTCGTTTCCGTTGTTTGAGAACTTTTCAGAGCCTTCAAAAGAAACTTCCTTATATACTTTCGACGCCTGCGCTAGACCTAGTAGTCTAGGCATTTGCCCTGCTGTAGGGCTGATGTCGGAAGAACTATTGTATTGTTTGGTAAGATCGACCCACTGGCCATTTTCATCCAAAGAACGTGTGGCAAAATGACCATTCATTTGTCTACCACCGGCCATAGGCTCAACCTTGGTATCGGTTACTGCATATAGCGAAGTGAAGAAAGACGTAGCGTCCATTTCTCCCAAGGCCATCATGAAGGTTTGATCGCGGTAATACCCGGAACGGAAATCACCTTTTTGGAATGCTTTTGCCCAAGCAATCTGGGCCAATTCTTTCCCGGCACCAAAAATGCCAAACTTTGCCTTACCGGTGAGTACTTCACGTCGTCCCATCAAGGAACATTCTCTTGACATCACCGCAATGCGATAATCTTCAAGCACTTCCGTCTTGTACTCCTGGTAGCTTATTTCTTTGGTATGTTTCTCTGTCATGTGATAGGGTTGACATTAGTCCCTACAAATATACGACAGAAAGGCCCCTACATGATTCGCTTGAAGACGAAGAGTACGAACAGGGTGATCACGATTAACAACAAGACCTGAATTCCACCACCGCTGTAATGCACTTTATGGAGTTTGAGGTCTTTTCTGTAGCTGTAAGTGAGGTAGGATAGGAAGGCCACGGCAAATATTCCCGCAAAAATCCAGTGTCCTGTCGTAATGTTTTCCATGTTGTAAATTTACATCTCATTCAATCATTTTAAGGCACTCATGAAGAAACAATTGGACCATGTCGAAAAATTCCATGATACGTTTGGAATTACCAACAAATATCAACCTGAAGCACGTGTAGGCAAGGAAACTATTGCCCTGCGCCACAGATTAATGGCTGAGGAAAATGAAGAGTATTTGGAAGCGGCACTGGCCGGTGATGCGGTGGAAGTTGCAGATGCCCTGGGGGATATGATGTACATTTTATGTGGCACCATTTTAAGCCACGGCATGCAACACATCATAGAAGAGATCTTCGAAGAGATTCAAGCGAGCAACATGAGTAAACTAGGTGCGGACGGTAAACCGATCTATAGAGAGGATGGTAAGGTGATGAAGGGGCCTAATTATTTCAAACCTAATATTGGCGCCATTTTAGAAAAGCACCTTAAGGCCTAAGGTTCACCTTTTCGGGACGTAATTCAAAGTTTGGCTTGCAGCCTTCTAACCACTGTGGTCCACCATCAATGGGTCTATAGGTTGCTTGGACATCTTTGGCCATTCGAATACGATTGACCGTTCCTTCTTCGAAGTTAAGTTGAAGCCATGAACAGGTGCTGTTGTTCAACCCAACGGCTTTGCCACCATTTACATTGTGCAAGAAATTCTGTGCATTTCCGTCTAGTCTAATGGTTTGAAGCTGGCCGTCTACAAAATTCCCGCGAAGGTATTTCCCAATGGTTTGGTCAAAAAATATAGAATCAGCCGTTTGGCTTGCAATGCGAACCATTCCAACCATAAACAAGCTATCAAGGCGCTCTTCTTGGAGTGTTAAGGCCGCAGAATCTGAAGCAAATTGGTTCTTGTCGCTCCAAAGTGTAGGAGAGGGGTACAATGCCAATTCTTCCTTGCCCTCGCTGTAATTAAAATTAGGACTTATCCCCTGGAAATCAGCACTAAAAAATTGTGTATTATTCCTCAACACTACGTTTTTATACCCCAAGAAATCTTCTCGTATGTGTAATGTATCGCCTTTGGAATATAGGGTGTCCCCATCCAAATCTTGACGATAATACACAGGGAAATATGCATCTACGAAAACAGGAGATTTAACATATTCAATGTATTGGCCTTCCAAAACAAAGCCTTGGGCTGTATCTGCGACTAGACCTTGACCTTGAAGTTCTCCACTATTAGTTTTGAGATTGTAGGTGAGGGTAGAGGCTTTGATGAATTGGCCAGGAGAAATCATAGAGGCGCCGCCTTCAAGACGTAAGAGCGTTTGATCTGCTTCATAAGTGCCTTGTTGACAATACAATGTGGTGCTGTCCCGGACCATCGTAGTGGGCCCAGCAAAATCGTACACATTCTGCTCTGGATAATACAACAAGGTATCTGTATTCATCAAGAAGGAAGAATCAACGGCCACCACATCACCACGTAGTTTCACTAGGTCTACGTCCGTATTGTAGCTTCCAACATCAGAAGTTAATCTGAGGGTTTTTCGTTCTAGGGTAGACCTCGTCAAATAGTACGCTGTTGCATTGTTCCGGTCGTAGCGGAGTATGGTAGTAGCTAAACTTGAAGAAGGGGTTGTAAGTACCACGTCCTTCTTGATGGTAAAAACACGCTCATCTCCGGAATAGTAGAGCTCCTTACCGTTGATGCGCACAGTATCGGATTGAATAATGCGAACATTGCCATAGGCCTCAAACGTATTCTCCGGCTGGCGTAAAACCGCAGAATCACAGTACATGTAGGCAACATCTTGTTTAAGCCCTACATTTCCTCTTAGATAATAGGTACGTGTATTGGACTTACCCTTGGTGATATCGGTAATATCACTGCTGAGGATTTGAATTTTTGTTTGTCCCCAGCCGATGGACACGGTGGAGAAAAAAAGGGCCACACAAAGTTGTA
>Ga0255752_10004717_pt1 | contig 13569 bp, 11 predicted proteins | sample 011ome_25_FD_179952 | JGI IMG/M metagenome (GOLD analysis project Ga0255752, IMG submission 179952) | Coastal salt marsh microbial communities from the Groves Creek Marsh, Skidaway Island, Georgia - 011512CT metaG (version 2) | ecosystem: Environmental > Aquatic > Marine > Intertidal zone >...
GTTGCCATTATTTAAATCTCCTTATAGACTTCCATAATCTGTTGAGCTTGATACTGCATCTGCGACTGATCCATAATCAAATATACCATCAATAACCCCTGCGTTTATGTTAGATGCAACTAAATTGATATTGGCCATGTTCGTAACTACTGTTCCAATATCTGAAGCATCACCTGCTACTGCTGTAATATTGGCATCATTATTCGCCACTATTGTAACATTACTATCGTTATTTGCAACCGTTGTTACATTAGCAGCTATTCCTGCCACAGTTTGTATGGCATCAGTAGCATCTGTTCCATCTTCTATATCTGCTAGAGTAGATATGTCAGCAGCTAAAGGTGATAATGTTGCTACATCAGCAGCAGCATTGTTAACTGTAGTAATTTCAGAACTAATCCCTGCAACAGTAGTGATCTCAGAATCAATACCTGCTACTGTAGTTATGTTGGTATTGTTACCTGCAACTGTAGTTACGTTTCCACTTATTCCTGCTACAGTCGTTACGTTAGCTTGTATTCCTGCAACAGTAGTAACATTGCTTGATATTCCTGCGACTGTAGTAACGTTACTATTGTTACCTGCGACTGTATTTACATTAGCAATGTTGGTAGATACTGTTCCTATATCTGTTCCATCATTTGCAACTGTTGTAACATCAGCACTAATTCCGGCCACTGTGGTTACATTACTGCTTATACCTGCAACTGTCGTTACATTGGCATTAATACCTGCTACTGTATTTATGTTTGTTGTGTTACCTGCTACAGTATTTACATTGGCTATATTAGTGCCAACAGTATCAACATTACTTATTGAAGTAGCTACTGTATCTATTTCTGAAGTAGCTTCATTTAAATCATTGGCAACTGTTTCTAACTCAGACACAGCCTCATTAAGATCATTAGCAACTGTAATTACATCTGCAATGTTTGTAGCTACTGTATTAACACTAGCTATGTTTGTAGATACCACACCTATATCAGACTCATCTGCAACAACTGCAGCTATGTTAGCTGTAATACCTGCTACTGTAGTTACGTTAGCTGAAATATTAGCTACTGTAGTTACATTACCAGATATCCCTGCTACTGTTTGAATAGCATCTGTTGAATCAGTACCATCCTCAATATCAGCTAGTGTTGATATATCTGCTGTTATCTGTGCTAGTGAACTTACGTCTGCTATTGTAGGCCCTGCTTCAGCAGCACCGGTAGTCGCATTAAATCCTAAAACCTTTCCAAGTCTATCAGCTTGTACAGGAAGTTGCATTGATACAGCCGCATCAAAATCTTGTAATCTCAAACCTCGTGATGAAATATCATCTAAATCAGCAGCAATAGCAGTAAATCTATCTAACTCTGTATTTAATTTTGCAACTTCAAATGCACCTGATGATGGAAAATCAGTAATCCTAGCTAAAGAAACGTCTCTTGTTATAACTACAGTCGAGCCACCTGCTATACCAGTAACTGAATTACCTGCTGTTGTATTAATAGTACCTGTAGAACCATCACCACCTGTTACTGTGTAATGAGTAGTAAGTGTTTTAAGAGTTCCATCAACATAAAAGTTTAAATCAGCATCATCAAAAAATTCAAATGTAACAGTAAATGCAGTCTGTGTAACACCTTCTGCTACTGTGTAAGATACTCGTGGTGTATTGTCACTTAATGCTATAGTCATATTTGCACCTTATTTGTTGTTATTATTATACGCAACGTACAAATCATTGCCTTGTAAAGCTTCTCACATCATCGGCTAAACCTGACAAACCTAAAATAGGTACGTGATAAGTTAAATCTCTTAAACCTTCCATAGTATTGCCGTTAGTAATTTCATATGCCCCACGAACCCATTCAGATAACATAGATGGCACAGCACCCATTTTGTCAAATACATCATCTTGCATAGTTGGTTTGTATTTACCTTTAAGCCATGAATTATCCGGATTATGTAAACCACCTGCTATTGCTGTATGTAATGCGTGATAAGCGATATCAGTATACAAACCACCAATGCCTGACTGATCTACAGTTCGCATAAGAATCTCAGCAAATCCTTTATCCTCAAACCACCAATCATCTTTCTTTAATTTTAAAACCAAGTAACTCATTCCCAGCAAAGCCATAACACCTGATAATCTGTATTGTCTAGCAGGATCAAGACTAGCTGCAAATATTCTGTTATTAGCTGCAAAAGCAAAGTTAAGAAATTGAAAAGGTAAGCTCATATAACCATTTTCAATTCTAGCAAACTTAACATTAGCTGTAGAAGCTCGTTCATCAATAGACATGCCCATTGATTTCATCCATGGCTTCCACTTAACATAAGTAAAACCATCCATAACTAGTGGTCTATCACCTGATGTAGAATGCATAATTGTATTCCTTGCGTTTTGTGCAAGGTATGTAGACATAATTCTTTTTAATCTACGATCTTGAAATGTTGCGGATGGCCAAGAAGCAAGGTCTAATGTTGGCATGCCGGTTTCTGTTTTTCCCCAAGGCATATCAGCTAATTGTTTAGCAAGTGTTTCAGTTATTCCGTACCTTGCTAACTCACCAACCTCGAAGTTGGTAATCTTACCATTGTTTTTTATTGTTGATATTCTGTGAAAAAACTCTGGTATAAGTAATGCAGTGTTTAATTGTTTACCAAATGATGTAACACCTGATAATAAATTAAGAAAATAGAATCCACGTTCTGCACCTTGTATAGTTCGCTCTATACGTTTTGGTTGTATATCTCTTACTGAATCTGTAAGTATTCTGTATTGTGCTATAGGCCTGCTAAGCTCCATAGCTTCGCCACCATGTTTGACTTGCCTTCCATTCAGTCTCATTTGAGCAAAGTCACCATCAACAACACGCATAGCATTCTTTGCTATTTTACCAAAACCATGCTCAAAAATAGGCATTGCTATTGTATCAATAATTGATGTTATACCTGCTAGAGGTAGATAAGTCATGCCTGCTACTGACTTTAAGTTCCTTGTAACAGTTTGATTCCAAGCATCAGGATCACGTACATGAATACCAGCCTCTCTTTCATAATCACCTAGAAAATCACGTCTTACTTCAGCTATTCTATCCTCAGTATGTTTACCACTAAGTCTCATAATTTCTTCATGTCTATTTAAAATGTCATCAACATCCATTTTGCCATGAACTAATGCCCACTCTATTCTAAAGCCCATCTTATTTGCATAATTTTGTATAACTCTAGGATCACGAACTATATAGTTTTTAATTTTCCACTCAGGTATATCTAAAGCTCTACGCATTAAATGCTTTCCTTTACCTGACCTTGGTGTAAAGTTTCCTGTATCAGGGTCTTCAACAATCCTGTCTACAATTTGTTCTGCAATATTACGTGCATCTTTAGGGTTTCTTACTGACTGAGTTGACCATGTGCCAGTAGCATCATTCCATGTACTATGCTTACCACCACTTAAAAGATGTTCAGTAAATATAACAGTAAGTTCTTCTCTTGCTTGCTCACTCTCTTTTAACAAAACTTTATTGTAGTAAATGGGTATTGCAAAATCTTTGTTAATTGATGTATCCAAAATCCCCTGCAAATAATCTATTTCATTTTGTTCTTTTTGCAGAAACATTCGTTTAACTTCTATCTGCGTTTTTAAATTGGGGTCTTTTGTAGTATCAAACTTTTCTTGTAATTTATTTATTTCTTCTTCTCGAACAACAATACTATCTTTGTACATATTTATTTTTGCACGAATTGTAGCATCATCTCCCAAAACACCTGCTGCTCTACCATCTGCCTCAAAATCTTTTAAAAATTTTTTCATTCTTTCCATAGCTTCAATTTGAGTCTTAGGAAGATTATTAAGTATGCTTTTGTTAAATGCAGGATTCTTTTCGTCTATTATTAAATCCATAATATTTTGATAATACTCTTCAAATGTTCTCGCATTTTGTCCATACGAGCCAAGCTTTACTCTTGCATTATCAATGTTAAAACCAAAAACCTCACCACCACCTGCAAAGCCTTTTGTTTCCTCTCTCCATAAAAGCTTTAAATCTCTTTCAAGATTGTATGAATCTGCTGCATATGTTGCTGCTCTTGCAGCTAATGACTGTACACCTTTACCTGATGGATTACCTTCTAAATCTAAAGAAGCATTATAAAATGATCTTGCCACATTATATTTAATTTCATTTGGTAATGATGGATCATTTAATATTCTTTTCTGTGGTGTAGTTATAGCATTATAAAACCATCTTTTTGTTGCTGCTGTTTGCTTTAATCCATAGCCTTTGTAATGTCTTTCCAAAGCCATGTTGTTAATATCATTTTCATAATCAGCCCTACTATAACTTGCACCTGCATTGTCTTTTGCATGTTGTTTTTTCATTGCTTCAAAAGGCATATCAACATGAGTCAGTTCATGTTGCAAAACAAAACGTGACCATTCTTCAGGAGTGTTAAAAGCATTTTCAGGTAAAGGCCTGACCCCTTTCACTTTTGGATTTGTCCAAGGTTTAGCATCAAAAGTTTTTTTGATAGCAGCATCATCCCAATATATCTTATTATCTGATCTGCTATATACAGCATTAACCTTTGTTCCATCAGGTCTTTTAGTTCCTTTAGATGTCCTTACAATAGGCACACCTTTGTAATCATCTGGCACACCACCGACATCATATGCATATGTCTGAAGATCATCTAAACCTTTTTTCACTCTTGGCTGTATAAAGTTACCTGCACCACGAAGACCACCAACTAAAAGTCCTGATCCAACTGTTGTGCTAATTAAATTTGTTCCAACTTCACCGGGTGTTGCCAATGGATCAAATGGTGCCCTTAATGCTTCTTGTGCTAAACCCATACCAAAGCCAACCTTTGATGCTTCTTTTGCAACACCAAAAGCATTTTTAGCAGCCCACGCAGCTTTAAGTCCTGTATTAAATACAGGCATACCAAAAGCAATATTTAATGGATCAACGACACTTGCTGTCATAATACCAAAGAAACTTCCACGATCCATCATGTCTCGATTAGCTCTATTAATCTCAAGAGATTGTTTAAGGTATTTCATATGTTCTGGATTTTTTGCACCTGCTAAAAACTCAACATCTTCTTCGTAACCTTCAATATCTTTTTCCCAGTTATATGTTTGATCAAACTCATCATTACCAAACTCAAAGAGTTCTACTGCATATCTTGAGATAGGCCCATAATTGTATGCATATGTTGCTCCTGCTGAATCCCAAAAACCAACATCTCTTTGTGCAACTTGATTTGTATTCGTAGATACAAAAGGTGTGATTTTAACTTCTTGCATTAAAGTCCTAACTTACTCCAAACTTTACCAATAATATCTAAAGGGCTACCCTCTAAAGTTTCTTTAGCTACTTCTTTGCTTTTTATGATAGACATTCTTCTTCTTCTAGCTCTATCCCATCGTTGCTCTTGTTCTTCTCTACGTTTCATCAATATTTGTTTGTCTAATATTTTTGTAGATACTTGAAATATATTATTAGTCTGCTGATCTAATATTGGTGTACCAGTATCATCGACCACCATATATTCACCTTGTGTATTACTGCTTCTTCTTGATGGTAAGAGGAATGCATTAACTCCAATTTTATATTTATCACCAAGCTTTGATGTAACCTGTGATAACTTTTTATCTATACTGCCAATAAATTTGTTTTCTAGTTCCTGATTCCCTGCAAAGTATTTCTCTGGTGCAAATCTTGATGCTAATGTTTTAAAAGCCATACTTCCGGGCAAGCTTTTTACCATACCTGAACCTTGTTGTATGTTCCAAACATACTTTGACTTTACATACATGTTATCATAACTATCACTAAGTATATCTTTGAGAACTGACTCTGATGTATTTTCAATTCCAACATGATGCATAGCTATAGACATAAGATATGTTGCAGCTTCTGGATTCATATCTTTTGAATTAGCAAAATCTCTTAACCATCTTGTCATAAATGCACTTGGATTTGCAGGTCTGCTAGTATCATAACCGGAGTAACTTTCAATATTCATCATGCGTATATTGTTGCGTATGTTTTGGTCTTCGGTTGGTGCAAATATTTGTTGTGCAAAATCAAGAACTCTATCATCACCATATTGCTCACTTAGCCTTTTAAGTCTTACCCATTTAGAATGATTCTCTGTACTTAATCCATATTCATATAATTTATTCCCACTAATATCTTGCCTGTACATTATATTGGTAAATAACTTAATGGCACTTGTCATATTAGCTTTTGCTAACTCTGGCTGTTGTCTTGCCATAAAAGATATAAATTCAGCATTATTAAATATATTTTCAATAGCTGCAGGAAGTCTTGTGCCTTTCAAACTATCGTTAAGAAATTCTTTTTTATCTTTATCATTCCAGTGTTGTAATACCCATTGTGCATTTATAGGCATGTTATCATTATATTTACTTCCTAAAATATCGTTGTATAACTCTTGATCTTTAGGCTTCATAGTAAATATATCTTTGCTATCAAGCTTCATAGACAATGCAAGTTTTTCATTACCTTTTGTAGATTCATTTTTTCTTTGCGTTACAAGACTTCTTATATTTGCAATACGACTTGCATGATAATCTCTATTTGCTCTAACTGTTCTTATAGCATCTATATCATCTTGATCTATATCATATGCTTCTAATAATTTAATATCTATTGGCGAAATATCTCCTGTTCGAACAGCCTGTTCTACAGCAAACAAAGCATTACCATCTAAGTTGTTTGACATAACTGATACTTTATTATTAATCATAGCATCCGTTGTCGTCTTATCTATTTCATTAATTAAATCTCTGTATTTTGGCTCTTGTATATCACCAGAGTTAAGAAGCATTGTTGCTTGATTCTTTAGATTATCAATCATTTGGCTTGTATCAAATTCATCTTCGCCATCACCAAAAACATCTACACCTTCTGTTATTGATGTAGCTAATTCATTCAAGCCTTTTCTAATTGCATATAATGAATTTTGTGTATCTATTAATTGAGCTTCTTTTGCTTCAGCAAGCACCATATGATTCAAATGCTGAGCCATTGTTTTGGTAGCTAGTTGTTGATAGATACCTGTGTATTCACCACCTCCTGTATTATCTAATTGTTTCATAGATTCTCTAATGTAATTGTTTGCTTTAGACTCAAACATTTTTGCATTAGTAGATTCGGCTCTTAGTTTTGTAAGCTGTTTGTCCGCATCAACTAATAACGCATTTGACATCTTTCTTCTTAGTAAAGGAGCAGCTTCACTAGCAGCTACTTGACTTAAACTTTTATCTAATTCTGTGTAAGTAAGATTACCTTCTTCATCTCTAGCTTGTACTTTAAGATTTTGTACATAATCTCTACCTAGTTTTTTTTGATTTTCTACAGCTTCTTGATAGAACATATCTTGTGCCCTAGCACCTGCTCTTGCTAAAGCATCAAATGATTCAGCAGCACCTGTTCTTGTGCTGATAATGCCTAATGGTTTATTAACAAATGTAGTTGTTTTTGCTTTTATAAATTCTGCCATTATGTACTATAACTCCTACTTCCATAACCAACTTGCCTCATTGTCATAGGACTACCTGTTCCCGGTGCAATTTTAGAATATTGATGTCCTGCAGTTAACAAGCTAGAAACTGCTGTTATTGTTCCTGCTCTTCTTGCATTACGTGCTTGCATATTTGCAATACCAATGCTCATATTACGTTGACTTTGTTCAGATATGTATTGAAGTCTTGCTCTACCTTCTGCTGTTTCTGCTTCACTTCTTGCTTTTTCTTTAATTGCTTTTAATGATCTATCTTCATCTCTACCCATAATACCTTGTATAGAAGTATTTACAGATAATAATTTATTAAGATTAGCCATCCTAATATTGTGTTCTTGCATTGCTGTAACTTCAGCATCTTTCTTTTGTTCTTCTAATTGTGCTGCTTGTGCCCTAGCCTCTGCTGCTCTTGCCTTGCCTGCTTGCATTGCACCATATGCACTAACTACTGCACCTGCTACCATCCACCAACTCATCCGAATGCTACCTCCACTACCATGCCATTGATATCTAAACTAAAAGGATAGCTTTGAGATACATTAACTCTAGGGTCACGACTGTATCCAAGCAATCTAAATTCTTCTTTTCCTGTAATAGCTACTCTGTCCTGTGACATATCATCCGTTACATTCCTAAACACTAAGTCCTTATCATTTACAGATACAGCTAATGTTGAATATAAATCTAAAACAACTCTTGTTATTCTTCTTGGCTCACCAGTTAAAGGCCCTCCTATAACTGATGCATCTACTGGCAAGGTCTTTATGAGAGGAACGAATGCATAACCTATATAGCCAGTAGACACATTGGATTTAGCTAATGAAGCATCTATCTCACCGGAGGCTATAGTGTATTCTCCAAGATAATCATTACCACTAATTGCTTTTACAACTGCACCATTAGAAAAGTGTGATGTTAATCCACTAAACACACTGGCTGTTGCACTAAACTCATCACAGAAATCCATAGGCATATCTACCTGAAACTCTTCTAAGAAAAGCTTATCTGTTCCTGAACCATCGTCTCTTGTAGCAACAACAAACAATCTTTCAAACACACTACAGACTGAATGCCATTTACCTGCTGTATCCCATAAAGTCCAACCGGCTTTATTATCACCTCGTATAGAATAGAACACAGCTATTGTTCCATCGTTATTCAAAACAAATACATATGATTCACTTCTATTTAATGCACCTTTAATAGTTGTTTGTTGTACTGGTGTTCTTATAAGATGTGGTGCTAGAGATGATATAGCAACGGATGTATACGCAGCTTCTGTATCTGTAAACAAGAACTCACGTAATGCTGAGCCAGTTGTTTGAACAAACAATGTAGCACCATCAAAAGGAGCAGGCCTAACAAAAGAAGAACCAAAAGGTGTTTGTCTGCGTATCTGTGCATTAGCAGGAGTTACTGGTTTATCTACTGGAGCTTGTACAAACAATTCTGAGCCTGTAGTAAACACCTGTAAATCTCTGTTAGATACCAAATGTCTTATAGTAAATATCTCACCTACGTTTGCTGTAAGGTCTAATGCATCATCGTCTTCACCATCACCTATATCAAAGTTAAAATATTCACCAGACTTACTACCCCATATTCCATCGGGCTGTGCCAATGTACCACCAAACCACAATCTATTTTGATGGAATGTAACTGCTGCAGGAAATCCTCTTAGTGCAGAATAGCTTTGCTCTTGCCATTCTGTAGTAGCTGCACCAGTTTCAATCCTTGGTCTACCACCTCCATCTTCTGAAGTATTCGCACTTGCACCCATTGTAACTTCATACTCATTTTCATTTATAACAGCCGTAATAGTTCTTGTGCCATTAATTTGATTTATAGACACACCACCAATAGTACCTGCTCTGTCTATAGTAATGCTTGCTCCAACAGCAAGACCATGTAATGCATGAGTAATTCTAAGTGTTGAACTTCCCTCTGTTGTTTTAAAAGCATTTAAATCTAATTGCTGTCTTAGAGTTCCATAAATAGTAGCTGTTACAGTTGTTGCATTCGTATACGCAGTTATCTCACACTCAGCACTACCTATCTTTAAGTACACACCAACATGATCTGATGTAAAATAATCTGCTGATGTTGTTAATGTAACACCAGTACCACTTGTAGCACTTGCTGATATCGTCATACCCAAAGGTTGAAATGGATAGTATGGCTGAAAGACATGCTCACTATTTACAGAAGATTCAAAGTTAAATGTTTCAACTGTAAATGTAGTGAGGCCTGTCCTTACTAACTTCCTTGGTGCTATAGTTTGATGACAAATAAACATAACGTCACCTTGTTGAGCAAACGTATACTCCTCAAGGTAAGGGGAAGACGTTGTGTTGACCAACCAAGATTGACTAGTAAGACTTTGTATTGATGATATATTGCCAGTTGTAGGACTTATTTGAAATATTTCTATTCGAGTATTACTAAATGCAATTATGTATTGTTCATCATCTGAAAATGTAAATGGCTCTATACGAACTGTTTGCCTTAAATCTGAATCATAAGATGGGCTAGTACCAAAGTTATGCCATCTTTTAGTGCCGGGTCGTTTGGTAACACCACCCTCACTTCTTATAAAAAAGTTTCTAACTCTTTCTGCTGAGTTTTTATATATTGGTGAATCGGTTCTTGAAGTTAATGATGGGCTGATTTCACCAAACTGAAAACTATTTTGTGGTATTCTTACCCTTGCCATTAGCTTAGCCTATTTGTTCTAAACCTCGTGGTTGTTAATACTCTTGATGTTTGTTGCTGACCATCAAGGTTTCTTGCCTTAGCCATTAGTCTTTCGGCTTTTAGCTCCATCATTTCCATTAACTTATCATCTCTAGCTATTGCTGTAGCAAATACAGATGCTAGTGAATACTGAACTGCTAATGCAAAGTAAGATGGAAAGTCTATTTCTTCTGCTCTGTATGTATAATCAGCTATCAATACATCATTAGATGTTGAATCTGAAAATACTTTATCACCATAAACAGTATACTGTATTTTATTATCGTTTACAGTCACTGCATGTAACATCAAAAGATTACTTGGTAGCTGATGTGCTATATCAAATCTACCAGTAGGTGTATCTGTTAGTTGATTGAGAACTGCTTGCTCAGTTGCAAATCTCCATCTACAAACACACAAGGCTGATCTTACGACATCCTCATACATATTAGATGCTACCAATGCTTCATTTGAATTACTTTCAAAAGAAGTTATTGGCTCAGCACCAATAAGCACTAAGGCTCTTGATGCTATATCTAATGCTGAATTGGATGCCGTAGATGCCATTTAGTTTCTAGTCACTATCAGTAGCAGTTATTGCAACACCATTGACTATGTCAACCGTGCTACCATCATTTGCATTAACATATGAATGTGACACAACTGGTGTTCCACCTGTTGCAGTAATACAAAGTATTACATCATTTACATTCAACATGTTAGCTGCGTTATTAAAATAACCTGCACCATCGATAGTACCTTGAGCTTCAGTTGTTGAATAATACCAAAGGTTTTGACCTGAGCCACCACCAATACGTATTAAATTAGCTGATTCAAATGCCATGATTCACCTCCTATGTGTTATTATCAAGAAGTTCATAGATACCATTGTCGTCAATAACGACAGCACCCATGGACATCATTGATGTTGCTAAGTGTGAAACTCTCTCTGGCACATAGTTTAACTCTGTAGTTACATTAGCACCTATGCCAAGTCCAACAGCAGTTGTGTGATATGCCATGTTCTTACCGGCAGTTACAGCAGTTGTTGAAAAAATCTTGAAACCCAAGAATTCTTTCATTGTCATGCCACCTGCATATGGTAAGTTTTGATCACCTACATAATCAGAAGATGCAAACTCATTAATTAAGAATAAGTCAGCAAATCCTTTTGGATGCATTGCGATATATCTATTACCATCTTCCGGTAAGTTAGCAGAACCAAATGTTTCAAAAGCTGATAATAAATCTGCTTTTTCAACAGCACTACCTGTGTCGTGCAACTGAGTTGCGTTAGCACCTGCATCCATAGCTGTAATAAGAATCTCATCTGTCTTACGGCCTAATGCAGCAGCAGCAGAAGTTGCAATAGCTTGACGTTCATCAATGTTAGTCTTGAGTTCGTCTAACTTGTCAATGTATTCTGCAGCATAGTAGTCTGCTAATGTTGCTTCTACGTTGGTGTGGTCTAGTTCCATCGGAGTAACCATACCGTTCCTTGATTTAGTTGAAGCTGATCCAGTACCGATCTTTTGGAAACGTACAACGCTTCCTGCAACATTACTTACATTTCTGACTGTGTTCATTAACTTAGAACCCATTCTCTGATATGCAAGATGTACCTCGGACTCGAACTGCTTAATAAAGGCTTGGTCTATTGTGTTAGCCATTATTAGTCCTTTCCCTGCTCATTGCAGATTGTTGTTATAGTTGCTATCGGTTATCTGCTTTGGGCTTCATCCAGTTATCCGTTAGGGCTGTCAGCTTACTACAGGCCGTGTATCTTCAAGGGATTGCATATAATATGTGTTTTGACAACGTACAAATCTAAAAACTGCATGCCCATTCATTCTAACTGGCTGTGCCAAGAACCCAAAACCTAAGTATTCTAGCCACGCAATCGTCTTATAATGATCCATTGGACATACGTTTTCCAATAAAAAATATTGATTTTGAAAATAATCAACAATGGATGGCGACAATTTCATAAACGTTTTGGGATGACGTTCAACTGTAGGACTGCACAACATCCATATACGTGCAACAAGTTCATGTTGTGGCACAACACCAAACATCATCACAGGCTCATCTCTTAATAAAACAGTATAAGTTTCTGCTGTATCTCCTTGTAATGGCTCCATTAATGCTCGCCAAGGAGATACTCCTGCAATCATACACTCTCTTAAATCTGTGTCTCTTAAATTTTGTTGAAGTTTTTCGGCATGGCTAGGTCTGCTTTTAACAATCTCAGCTATGCCGTAATCACCCTCACCCGTAAAGACGTTTCCACTCATTGTTCACCTCTGCTACAAACGCAGGATCACGTTTGCCTTGTTGCCAGTATCTTGGGTCTTTCATCTTAGCTTCTACATCAGCTTGTGTAATTTGACCTGCAACATTACCTTGAGGTGAAATATTACCAGATTTGGTTTGCTCTATAATATGTTCTAATGCTTTTATTCCTGCAGCACTACTGCCTAATGTAGCAATAGCTTCTTGCATAGCAGCATCTGGAAAGAATTTATTCATCCATAATTGCACTGCTTCAACTCTTTCATTGGCATTATCGCCTAGTTCTTTAGCTACTGCATCAAGATCAGGCTGTGTTCCCATAACAGCATTAGCATATTTTTCTATACCTTCTGCAAATTCATCTTGGCTTAAACCATTTTCCCATGAATAGTTAGACCACCAATCAAGAAGCTCGTTATCAACTGCAGCCTCTTCATCTAATATCTCAGGTAAAACATACTCGCCTACAGAAGCAGGCCGTTGAGAAAATGCATCTGTCTCTATTTCTTCCATAATAGATTTGCGTAATTCTTCTTCACCTTTACCTAATTTACTAGAAAGTTCATCATATGACTTCCGTAAATCTTCAGGTGTTTGAAACTTTTCAGGTAACCACTCAGGTCTTTCCTGAGCCGTTTGTTCAACCGGTGCTTCTACCGGTGCTTCACTTGCTGTTTGCTCTACTTGCTCTTCCATGATTTATCCTCTCTGCATGTTGTATACGTTTGGCAATTAATGCCACTAGATATCTTTGCCCTTCAAGATGCCGTAGTTCTTCATTTGTAATATTAGAACCAGTAATAGCTTCTATAGTTATGGACTTCAGATATTGCATTGTAGCTATGCCACTTGGAGTATTGAAGGCACTTGCTAAATCTAATGATATTTTTTCGTCTTGATCTTTATTACGAGGGTATCCATCAACCCCCAAGTGCTTGGATGCTTGGGTTTGCATTCGGGTCTATTCCTGTTTGTTGTTGCATTTGT
>Ga0255752_10004758_pt1 | contig 13500 bp, 14 predicted proteins | sample 011ome_25_FD_179952 | JGI IMG/M metagenome (GOLD analysis project Ga0255752, IMG submission 179952) | Coastal salt marsh microbial communities from the Groves Creek Marsh, Skidaway Island, Georgia - 011512CT metaG (version 2) | ecosystem: Environmental > Aquatic > Marine > Intertidal zone >...
AACTTCAGATACAGTAACCCTTCCGATGGGAGAAGTTCGTTTGGGCATGCAATTCGCCAACGGCGTACACGCTTCTTACGGCCGCGACATGAGCGCCTCAATCAAGGTGTTTGTGAAGTAGTATGCGCCTTACCAACCGCCTTTCAATACTAATTTTCATTTGGGCCCTTCCTGTTTTGGTTTGGGCCCAATTTGATTACCACCATTCCGCCCATGTTTATCCAAAGGGCGCTGATGGCTTTCGTTCAGAATTTGTCTTTGGCGATGCCGGCAGCCATGGCGCTCTGGTTGCACAAATGTCGAAGTGGAATACCCAACTGAGCCTGAATAATTACGGGACCTTTGATATAGGGTTGTTTCCAAGTATCAACCCAACCGGACCGGAAATCACACCGCTATTTTCCGTGGGTCATAAATCCAGTATCATCGCGTTAGAGGCAGATCAAAATACCGCGTACGTGGGCATCCGCTATGCAGATTCTTTGGTGGTGGCAGATTCATTATTGGATGTCGCCGACCAATGGACGCCCACAAATATGGTCTTGGCTTGGGACTTGCAAGACAACAAAATTCTTTGGACAAAATCGCTCGACGCCCTTCAAGATTTTACCCTTTCAAGCTCGGGAGAATTGATTGTTTTGACCACTTATCCTGGCAGCTCTGCGCTATTGACTTTGGGTGCTCAAGGGGTCCAATTGGACTCAACATTCATTGATAATGCACTTTCGGGCCACCTCGACCTGGACCAAAACGACAACCGCTACATCAGCGGCCTAGCATCTGGGTACGATACCGTCAAGGTGGGGTCATTTTCCCATTATTCTGGAGGCTCCGGCCTAAATGTTTTTGCCCTAAAAGTGTCCCCAAACGGAGAGGGGCGGTGGTTCCAATCCTCCACGGATGTGAATTACGCCTTTCCCTTTATTCGTTGCGACGAATTGGGCCATGTATGGCTCACGGGTGAATTGTTTCTGCAGCAAATTTGGGGCAACTATACCTTAGCAGGATCGCAGTGGGTGTACGACTTTTTCTTGGTGAAAATGGACACTTCCGGCACTATTGAGGGCGCATGGGAGACCCCAAACACCACCTCCATTACCGGCGATTACAGATTGGCCAGCCGCCAACCCATTGCGCGTTCAGATTCTGGTGTGGTCTTAATGTTAACCAATCGCGGCGGGGTGCCCTTTAATGGAACCTTGCCCTTGGGCGGCACCACCAGCCCGCAAGATCGAGGCATTACCTTCTTAGAGTTTCAAGACGGCTATACACGTGGCATTACTTATGGAACGACGAGCAACAGCTACATCACTGCATCCGGCCTACAGCCCTCTTGGTCTAACACCGCGATGATATGGGGAGCAGGGCTCGCCTATTCCGATACTTTGCATTGCCATACCGCTGCCTACAGTCTTGATTCCATTTATACAGATGTTCTTGGGCTTATTCAACTGAGCTCTAATATCTCGGTTTACGAAAATCCCGATATCGCCAGAATTCTTTACCCTAACCCGACTTCTGGACAGATCCATGCTTCACCCGCTTGGGAAGAGAAAGAGCGTTGCGAGGTTAGAGATCTGAGAGGAAGACTATTGTACGAGGGACATCCGGAGAATTGGTCCGCAGAACATCTTCCTAAAGGCCTTTACATCCTCAAAGTTGGCGGTGAAGTTTACAGAATTGGGGTCAAGTAATACCGTTGGAACTCCTCTAGGCGTTATAGAGGTATGGAAGCATTTATCGCCGACCTCTTTATGTAGTGCGTCTACATCCTCCAGGTGATGGGCGGCGCACCGGGCGAATACGGCTACGGCTACTACCTCGCCAACATTCTTGTTTTTGTGCTACTACAACCGGGGCTCATCCCTCTGTTTTTCTTGCTTAGGAGAAGGGGGCGGAGGTTAAGAAAAAGACTATCTAATGGTATAGGCTAGGCCAATTCCCAACACCGAACGGCGTTGCCAGGCATCTATTTGGTCGATGTCGCGAAGTAATTGGACATGCCCGCTTAAAGAGAATGCCTCTTTGATCTTGTATAGGGCAATAATGTCCAAGCTGAGGTCGACCTCGTTCAAAGAACCTGCGTAGTTGTAGAAGACATCCGTTTTGGCGGTCACTGAGAATTCATCGGTGAATTCTTGCGCGAAGTTCAGGGTCACCTTTGCACCTGTCTCAAAGCGCCAAGTAGCACCCGTATCTACCCCGAAGGCCCCCTTTTCACGAAGCACTTCGTCCAATACCGTCGTGCTCTTTCCAGCCAGAGGAGAGATGAATACTTGGAAATTATCAGAGGAATTATTCCCTACACCGAGGGAGAATTGGCCGTAAATAGGCGCTCCGAAGTTGGAAATGGGAGTACCGCTCGTATCACCCTCTGCAAATCCTGGAGCGAATTGGGTACGTACGTTGAATTGGCCCGAAATGTTCCATTCGGTAATCTTAGGCGATCCCGTAACTGTCGTGGTAAACTCTAACTTATCCGCATTCTTCGTGAACGCGCCCGCTTGACGGCTGATTCCGTAGTTCCCTTCCAAAAGGTGTACGGTCGTAAGGTTGGGTCCTTTCTGGGTCCAATTCTCTCGCAACAACAGACCCACATTAGAGCTGTTCTCACCTCCCGCATTCCAGTTGTTCAAGTCGGTAAAAGCCCCTGAAGCGCTATAGATCGCTCTTCGGTGGTACCCATCAGGTATGGTGTCATTGTCTTGCCCTATCACTGTTAGGGGCAACAACAAAACGGCTAGGAATACTGTGCGCATTATTTACTCTTAAAAGCGTTGATAGCGTCTTTGGCTTCCTTGCTCAGGATCAGTTCACCGCTAATCGCAGCACGCTCCGCAAGCAGCTCGTCCCAATGCTTGGTACCTTCCCAAAAGACCTTCTTAAGCCCGCGCATAGCAGGCACGGATTTGGTCAATAATCGGCCCGCCAAGGCATCAATAGCCTCATCCATCGCTGATGCGTCTTCGAAAATATCATTGTACAAACCGCGCTGGAACGCCCACTCCGCAGAACGCCATTCTGTAGCATTGATGGCTAAATCCGACATGCCCGACAACCCAAGCTTGCGTTCACAAGCTGGACCCACGACAAACGGCCCTATACCTACGGCCAGCTCGCTAAGCTTTACCGCCGCGTGCTTGGTAGCGTAACAATAATCTACCGAAGAAGCGAGTCCTACACCACCACCAACAGCCTTTCCTTGAACGCGGCCGATAATGAGCTTCGGACACTTTCGCATGGCGTTGATCACGTTAGCGAAGCCACTGAAAAAGACCTTTCCAGTCTCCAAATCTTCGATGGCTATGAGCTCGTCAAAGCTGGCACCGGCACAAAAGGCGCGTTCGCCCGCACTCTTCACAAGGATGAGTTTCACCGCATCGTTTTCGCCCAATTCCGTGATGGTATTGGCCAATTTCGCGAGGACCTTGCCCGGCAAAGAATTGGACAATGGATGGAAAAATTCTACCGTCGCTAATCCGCGGTCGTCAATGGCAACATTCACACCGCCTTGGTTCACTGCTTCGTTCATAGGTTATAGTATTTGGGTATTGTGTTCTGCTGAATATTCAATTTTCACGAGCATACTGTGGTACGCCGCATACCACTGTTTTCCGTGGCTCTTGGCGACTTTATGACGGGCATTCACACGCCACTCGTTCACCGCCTCCATGCTCTGCCAATAGCTGATAAAGATGCTGCGGCCCTCCGCGTTTTTCACGCTCTCATACCCCACATATCCTGGAACGTCCCCAACCAAGTGTAGGGTCTCTTCGTCCAATTCCGCATAGCCCTCCCTATCGTCTGACGGCAGGTAACTGAATATGTTGGCGTACTGTGCGCCAGGGAACCGCTCGAAATTCATCACCTCTGGTCTAGTTTCTTCACCATGGTCAAGATGGTCGCCACGGCAACTACCTCATCGGTATCGTCGTAGACTTCCACGTAGTATTTCACGATGCCCTTAGCCACATCGTCCTCACTGCGTTTTTCTTGATCTATCTTTTCTTTTACGGTCAATTTTACCCCGATGGTTGCCCCTGGGTAAACAGGCTTGGTGAATCGGCATTCGTCGATTCCGTAGTTCAACAACACCGGACCTTTCTTCGCCTCAACAAACAACCCTGCCGCCTTGCTTAAGATGAAATATCCGTGCGCCACTCGGCCCTCGAAGATGGTTCCCTCAAGCGAAGTCGCGTCCATGTGTGCGTAGAAGTTATCGCCACTCACATTGGCGAAGTTGGTGATATCCGTTTCCGTAACAGTATGTTTGGCTGTGTACACCGTTGCGCCCACTTCCAATTCCTCAAAGTGCTGACGGAAGACATGTGGCATAGCCTCAGGGCGCGATGCGCCGGGCTGGTACTGCTGCGTAATAGCTGTGATATCGTCCGGGTGGCCTTGGATGGCCGTGCGGTGCAAATAGTGCAAGATGCCGCGCTTTCCACCCATCTCTTCACCACCGCCGGCACGACCTGGACCGCCGTGTTTCATTAGTGGCATCGGCGAACCGTGACCGGTACTTTCCTTCGCCATCTTCTCATTGATGATGTGTATACGTCCGTTGTATGCGGCCGCTTCGGAAGTAAATGCAACAATATCAGAGGTGTTCTTACTCACAAATGATGTCACCAAAGAACCGCGTCCCATAGCGGTCAGCTGGACCGCCTCGTCAATGGTTTTATACGGCATCAAGGTGCTCACAGGGCCGAACGGCTCCACATCGTGGACCTTGGTCTTGGCAAATGGATCGCTGTTTACAAACAGTTTTGGCGTGTAGAACGCACCTGCATTTGTAGCGCCTACAAGATCAAGGTCTGGATTAAAGACCAATTCCTGCTCGGCCATCAGCTTGTTCATCTCCGCCTCTACACGACCGATCTGGTCGTGCGTTGCTAAAGCACCCATACGCACACCCTCGGCTTGAGGATCACCAATGACGGTCTTTTGCAAGCGTGCAATGACCGCCTCCTGAACCGAAGGCAACAAATGTTCTGGCACCATGGCTCGGCGAATGGCGGTACATTTCTGTCCGGCTTTCACCGTCATTTCGTTGGCCAATTCACGTACAAATAGCGCAAATTCCGGATCTTCTGGACGAACATCTGGACCCAGCACTGCAGCATTCAAACTATCTGCTTCTAGGTTGAACGGCACCGAGCGCTCGTTCAAATGAGGCAAGCCGCGCAACACCTGACCCGTAGCTGCAGAACCCGTGAAGGTTACGATGTCTTGAAAATCAACGTGGTCAAGAATGCCGCGTCCTTTACCGCTCACCAACTGCAGGGCACCTTCTGGTAAAATCCCACTGTCGATGATGGCCTTAACCATCGCTTCGGTGAGGTAGGAAGTGTATTCCGACGGCTTCACTACAGCAGGAACACCCGCCATTAAGTTGACCGCTATTTTCTCGAGCATCCCCCAAATAGGGAAGTTAAAAGCATTGATATGGACCGCTACCCCAGGTTTTGGGACCATAATGTGGTGGCCAATAAACGTACCCTCTTTCGACAATCGGGCAAGGTCGCCATCAACGTAGTAGGGCAGGTCCGGGAATTGGCGTCTGAGGGAAGCGTTGGCGAATAAGTTGCCTATTCCTCCTTCAATATCAATCCAGCTGTCCACCTTCGTGGCTCCAGTGGCCCAGCTCACGTCATAGAATTGGCGTTTGATAGACGTCAAATGCAATGCCAGTGCTTTGAGCATGCGTCCGCGCTCTTGGAAGGTCATCTTGCGCAAAGCAGGACCTCCGACATTTCGTGCGTAGTCTAAAATAGCCTTGTAATCCAATCCTTCTGAGCTCACCGTGGCAAATTCTGCCCCCGTGATCGCATGGCGCGCCGTGTATTCCGTGCCGCTGCCTGCCTCCCAGTTTCCAAGGATGTAATTCTTAACTGTGTTCATCTATTTGTGTGTTTGATAGGTTCCTGTATGTTCTGGTCTATTGGGTTCCAATTCCTTGAGCGGCTCCACCTCTTTCAAGGTATCCTGACATTGCTTCGGAAGCTCCATGTACAATTTCGTTCCTTCCGTCTTCCATTCCAGCATCTCATCGGTGACCTGCTTGACCACTTTGCCGGGGTTGCCTACAAAAATGCTCCTTGGCGGAACGACTGTATTCTGCGGGACAAAAGCCAATGCGCCCACGATAGAGCCATCACCCACCTCAACATTGTCCATGACCACGGCATTCATCCCGATGAGTACATTCTCACCCAGCGTCCCGCCATGAATGATGGCACCGTGACCTACATGCGCCATCTTCTTGAGGCGCGTCTCTGTTTTTGGAAACATATGTACGGTACAATTCTCTTGTACATTCACGCCCTCTTCGAGCACAATCCTACCCCAGTCGCCACGGAGCACTGCCCCAGGCCCGATGTAACAATGCGGCCCAACAATCACGTCTCCCGTCACATTTGCTTGGGGGTGTACGAAGGCCGTAGGATGTACCACGGGAATGAAATCAAGGAATTGGTAAATAGCCATCTTATGCGCGTTCTAAAATGGTAGCATATTTCTTACCGGTCTCCTGCAACTCTAGGGCTGCAGAATGAAGGATGCGACCGCCTGTCACCCCCAGTGGGTGGCCCAATGCAATGGCACCCCCGTTCGGGTTGATACGCTTGTCGTTATCCGCCAAACCGAGCTCACGCGTACAGGCCAAAACCTGTGCTGCAAAGGCCTCATTAAGCTCAATGATATCAATATCGTCCAAAGTCAGACCCGCTTTATCCAATGCCTTCTTCGACGCCTCCACGGGGCCAATGCCCATGATCCGTGGCTCCACACCAGCCACTGCTGAGCTCACCACTCGTGCCAAAGGCTTGAGGTTGTGCTTCTCCACCGCTTCTCCACTAGCCATCAATAGCGCTACAGCACCGTCGTTCAAACCAGAGCTGTTTCCCGCGGTTACCGAGCCGTCTTTTTTGAACGCTGCACGTAATCCGCTCAACGCTTCTAAAGTGGTGCCTGGTTTCATGAATTCATCCTCAACGAAAACGATGGGGTCTTTTTTACGCTGTGGAATCTCCACGGCAAATTTCTCTAGACGGAACCTTCCACGCTCCTGCGCTCGCGCAGCTTTTTGCTGCGACCAGAAAGCAAAAGCATCTTGGTCTTCTCGGCTGATGCCGAATTGTTCCACAAGGTTCTCTGCGGTCTCGCCCATGGCGTGGGTGCCGTACAACTCCTTCATTTTTGGATTCACAAAACGCCATCCAAAAGAGGTATCATACATTTTACTTCCAGTATCGAAAGCGCTTTCGCTCTTGCTGATCACATACGGCCCGCGGCTCATATTTTCTACACCTCCAGCGATGAATAGGTCACCATCTCCAGCCATGATGGCGCGATGGGCATGGATGGCTGCGCTCATTCCTGAGGCACACAAGCGGTTGACGGTTTCGCCAGGAACGCTCCACGGAAGCCCGGCTAATAGGGCTGCCATACGGGCCACGTTTCGGTTGTCCTCTCCGGCCTGGTTCGCACACCCGAGAATAACATCATCAATAGCCGCCGGGTCCAAATCAGGATTCTTCTCCATGAGTTTAGCGATGGTCATGGCCGCCAAATCATCGGTGCGTACTGCAGCAAGCGTGCCTTTAAATTTTCCAATAGGCGTACGGACGCCGTCTACGATATAGGTCTGTTTCATAGGTTCCATTCATTGCCCGTTCTATATACCGTGCCTTTGAAAAAAGCCACGCGGACATCGTCTTTAAAAATATCAATTTGGTACAAACCCGTCCGGCGAGTTTCGTTGAGCAGGGTAGCGCGAGCTTCGAGAGTATCGCCCGATTGGACCGGCTTCAAGTGATGAATGGCCGTTTCCAAGCTCACACTCTGGTTTCCTCCTCCATTCGAGGCAAAGGCCAGCGCTGAATCTGCCAAGCTATAGCTAATCCCGCCGTGGGCAATGCCAAATCCATTGGTCATCTCCTCACGAACAGTCATGCGCAAGGTGGCCGATCCCGCTTCGGCAGCAATGACCTCAATACCCAGCCATTTGCTGAACGCATCGTGGTCCATCATGTGCTGAACTATTTGTTGGGCCGTACTCATTTTAAGTGTCCGATTCCGTTTTGTCCTGCAACACCGCCATCTCCATAGCTTCGACAGCACAGTCTAACAAGAACAAAAGATTCCCCTTCGCTTCCTCACTAACCTCGTTGTTCTCCACCACATAGAGGAAGAGTTGAGATAGGGTATTTGGCGAGCTGTTCTCTTTAATGATGGCCTCTAAAGCCAATCCTTCGTCCTCCTGGTGGTTCTCGTAAGACTCCATTTTAGACTCTAATAATTGGTGCCACTTCTCCTCACCTAACATGGTCTGACGCCATCCCATTTTCTGGAAGGCCCATTTAAGTGCAAGCACAGACTTCAGCATCCAGCTGTGGGTAAATTCATCCATGCCCTCATCGACGTCCATTAAGGTGCCAAAGATGTAAGGCTGTTGATCAAGGGCCTCATTAAAAACGCGCTGATAAAATTCTGCGGTCCAACCTTCCACCTCTACCAAGGTGTCGTTAAGGCTTAATGCTCCTGAGGTACTGGGTTCTTTCATATGACCAATTTACGCATAAAAAAAGCCCCAAGCACGTGGCCTGGGGCTTTCCAACTAACACATCAAAATATGAACATCATCACATTTTGCCTTTCATCATGCGGTTCCAGTACAAGTAAGGCAAACCATACTTCTTCAAGATCCACATGCTATAGTTTTCCTTCGTCGTATCCACAAACTTGCTGAGGAACGGGTCAGAATCACGAACATTATCATATTTGAACTCCGCCAAAACCATTTTGCCGTAGCCCGTCACAAGCGGACATGAAGAATATCCTTCATACTGCTTATCGCCAAACGCTGTGTTTTCCATGTGGGCCAACAAATTAGCCGCTACCACTGGCGCTTGTTTGCGGATCGCCGCCCCAGTTTTAGCTGTAGGAAGCGCTGCCGCATCACCCAATGCAAACACATTTGGGTACTTATTATGCTGTAAGGTATTAATATTTACGTCAATCCAACATCCTGGAGTACCATTGCTCAATGGACTCTTCTTGATGAAGTCTGGCGCACTTTGAGGCGGGGCCAAGTGTAGGAAGTCGAACGGCAATACATAGGTAGATTCACCGTCGAGACGCTCGCCCAAACCTTCACCTTCGTTAATGACACATGCATTATCACCTGGTTTCGCATTCGAGAAGTGTACCTCTTTTTTATCCACATCAATTTTAGAAATGGCATAGAATGGCTTGAAGTGAATCTCTTTACGTTGCAATACTTTGGTCAATGTTTTCGCAAAGTCTGGCACACCGAAAATCACAGATCCTGGAGTTGCGAAGACTACGTTAGTATCCTTTTTTACTCCTTGCTTCGCCCAATAATCATCGGCGAGGTACATGATTTTTTGAGGCGCTCCACCACATTTAATTGGGGTAGTTGGCTGCGTAAAGACCGCATTTCCGCCTTTGAATTGTTGCACTTTTTCCCAAACCGTTTTAGGGTCGGTGTAATTTGAAACTACAATGCCTTTGTCTAGACCTTCTTGCAATCCTGGGATGCCATCTTCGTCGATCTGAATACCTGGAGAGGCCACCAAATAATCGTAAGAGAAATGTCCTGAGTTTACAGTATCCACACCATTTTTATCTGGGTGAATTTCAGTAACCGCATCTTGAATCCAATCACATCCCGCAGGAATGACAGATTTCATAGGACGGCCTGTTTTTTCGTAATCAAAGGTACCTGCACCTACCAAGGTCCATGCGGGCTGGTAGTAATGTGTATCTGCCGGATCGATGATAGCTATACGGAGATCTTTTTTCTTGTTCTTTAATTGGGCAGCGGTCATAATACCACCGGTTCCTGCGCCAATCACAACGACGTTATAATGCTTAGACATAGGGCGTTTAGGTGTTTATTCGACACTAAAAGTAAACGCGATAAAATGCCCTCTACGTGATAATTATCACCTTTTGGAAAAATTAAAGGGTAGGTTTGACCATTATTCGATGTGGGATACCGTCTTCAAGGAATTCTTCCCCTCGACCCACGTAGCCTTGACGACCGTACCAATGCACTAAATAACATTGCGCCATGATTTTGATCTCCTTGCTTTTCGGATAGGCGTCCCATATCCATTCTTCACAGCGAAGCATCAACTCCACGCCCAAATCCGCTCCACGATACTCGGGATCCACAATGACCCGCCCGATGGATACTTCCGCATAGGCCGTTCCCGGCGCGAGGACGCGAGCACAAGCGACGATACGGCGGCCATCGGTCTTGTAGATATGAAAAGCGGCTTGGTCTTGGTTGTCCAGGTCTTGATACACACAATCTTGCTCGACCACAAAAACCGCACTGCGGAGTCGCAGAAGCTCATAGACCTCAGCGGCCGAAAACTGATCAAAGGTTTTGTAGTGCCAACTCATGATGTACGTGAGAATTGTGTGATGGTTAAAATTAAGGCAAATTGGACACCCAACATCGTCGCCACACCCCCTGCGATACTCGTATCAAATCTGGCACTCATCATATACCCCAACAAACTTCCACTAAGCCCGAAAAGTGCTGCGAGCAGAATCATAGGTTTGAGCTTTTGTGAAATTAAATACGCAGTGGCCGCGGGCGCAACGAGCAACGCCACCACAAGGATAGCCCCGACACTTTCAAAACTAATGACGGTAGCGACACTGACCATGGACATGAGGCTGAGGTTCCATGCCCCTACACCTATGCCCAGTACCGCTGCATAATCCTCATTAAACGAACTCATGAGGAGCCCCTTATATCCTGCGAAAGTGTAGATTAGCACTGCGAATAAAAGGATGCCCGAGCTCCACAAGGCAATAGGACCCATCGACCGGCCCGCTAGTGTCCAAGTATTGAAGGGCACAAAAGCAATCTCTCCATAGAGCACACACTCCTGGTCCAAATCCACCTTATCACTCCAGTAGGTGATCAGTACCACCCCCAACGCAAAAAGCGTTGTAAAGGTCATGCCAATACTCGCATCGCTCTGAACCTTCCACTTCTTGCTTAAGATTTCAATAATGACTGTAGCAAACACCCCCACCAAGGCGGCGCCCAAAAACATGGGCAAGGAGGAACGGCTTTGGCTCAATAGATATGCAATAGCGATGCCCGGTAGGACAGCATGCGAAATGGCATCGCCGACCATGGTCATCTTTCGAAGGACGAGAAAAGCGCCCAATACCGCGCAAGAGATGGCGGTAAAGATGGCGGTCAATGCTATGGCTAGGGTTGGGCTCATGGATTACTTTAAATAGGCTGCTAAAGGCAATCGGTAACTGACCCCTGTGCCGAAAAAGAAGCCACTGGTATTTAGTCTTGAACCCACGTAGGGGCTTAAATCTACCCCGGCATAAATGTCGAGTTGCAGGTCGTTGGAAAGCAGCTTCGTGAACCCGCCGTCGAAATATGGGGTGGCAAAAAATTGGCTCCCCGCTACAAACCAATTGCTGAAGTATTCCGCATACACACCGTAGTTATTGCCAAGATCGTAGCCTAATGCTAAAGAGAACATGCCTTCATTAATAAATCCATTAGAGCCTTGAAGACCTCCCGAAACACCAATATTACTGGCAATGCCTAATCTGGGTGTCAATCCCTTTTCCAGCATGAGTCGCTGTTCATGGAAGACCACATTTCCCTGCGATGGTGCGCGGTAATCGCCGCCGGCAATCCACGGCAAAGTAAGGTGACTCAACCAAGTGGTTTGCGGTAAAAGTTCGGTTTCTTCAATTAGGTTGTACTTAAAGCCAATGGTCACCGGATTCACTCCCGTGGTGCGGAATGGATCATTCCAAGTATCCACGATGTCCACGAGCTTGGTGTTCGCATTGATGACGGCACGTACCTCGAATTTTCGATTGATTCCAAAGCGCAATACCTCCTCTATTTGATGTGCGTCCGTGATACTTGTTAAGGATATTCTCTCCTCCGCATGCGAAAACTGATATCCGCCTTCGTACTGAAACCAGCCTACTGGTGTAATCTGCGCGCTTTCCGTAATGTCGGGACGGTCGGTCGCAATAGCCGGCATACCTACGAACACAGGTGTTAATTCGACATCGTCAGCGTCGATATCATTCATCTCCGGACGCTCCTGCGCCATGCCCCAAAACGACGAGGCCAATAAAATCACAATACTAATCTTCTTCATAAGGAATTGGACTTTGGTGAGGATCCACTTCTGGGTTCCCCAATTCTTTAACTATTAATGCTTCTATTTCTGGGGTAATAACATGTTCCATGGTTTCAGCCTGCGGGTGAATGTGATCGGCCGCCATGCCCAAGCGCTCGGTCAAATACAGCTCCCACAATCTGTGCAAGCGTACCACCCGGCGGCCTTCGATGCGGCCCAGGTCCGTTAGAGCAAACCCATCGGGACGCTCCACCACCAAGAACTCCTTTTTTAAGTTTCTCAAGGTCTTGGTTAGCCCCTCGTAATGCTGCTCTCGGGCATCGACCATCGCCCCGGCAGTCATGGCAACGGGTTCCCCGGCACGCTCCTCGGCACCATAAAGCAACTTCAATAAGTTCTCCCGTTGTGTCTTGTTGCGATTCGACGTAGCGCGTCTGCGACGCGCAAGCCAACCTTTTTCCGGCGCCAAAATCAACGAAGTGAATCCAAAAAACCCGAGCACCAACACTATCCACGGACCTGTAGGCATTTTGGGCAAAGTCGCACTGATGAACGTCCCTCCCAAAGCGGCAGCTGAGGCAAAAAGCGCGGCTATCAATAGCATACGCGGTAGACTTGAGGTCCAGCTACGCGCAGCAGCCGAGGGGGTGATTAATAAAGCGGCCATGAGTACAACACCCACGGTTTGAATGCCCACTGTGACGGCCAAAACGGTGAGCACGGTGAAGGCGAATCTGATCCTTGCCGTGGGAAGGCCGATAGCGGCTGCGAAATCTTCGTTGAAGGTCATTAATTGGAACCCCTTGTAAAAGAGTGCTACCCCAAGTAAGAGCAACAGCGCAAGGCCGGTGAATACATACAGGTCCATCATGGTGATGGCGGCGGCTTTGCCTAAGAGAAATCGCTCCAAACCGGCTTGCTGGCCTTGGCCAGTGCGTTGCACGTAGGACATGAGCAGAATCCCAAAACCGAAGAAGGTCGAAAGGACTAGGCTCACGGCGGTGTCGCTCTTGAGTTTGGTGCGCTGTTCAATGAAGGAGATTCCGTAATGAGCAATAAGGCCCGCAATTAAAGCGCCGATGATGAGGTAGGCCGGGTGTCGTCCATCCCCGAGGATGAAGGCCAAAACCACCCCAGGCAACAAGGCGTGGGCAATGGCATCGCCAACGAGGCTTTCCCCTTTCAAAAAGCTAAATGCGCCCACTACCGCTGAGGATGAAGCCAGCAGAAGGGTACCAATGAGTACTTTTATGAAAACGGGATCAAACATTAGCCTTGCGGTTGGTCTTCTTTAAAATCGGGTTCGCGAAGTGGAAATTCGGTATCG
>Ga0255752_10004762_pt1 | contig 13497 bp, 10 predicted proteins | sample 011ome_25_FD_179952 | JGI IMG/M metagenome (GOLD analysis project Ga0255752, IMG submission 179952) | Coastal salt marsh microbial communities from the Groves Creek Marsh, Skidaway Island, Georgia - 011512CT metaG (version 2) | ecosystem: Environmental > Aquatic > Marine > Intertidal zone >...
GGAAATTTCCTCCGCACAAATCCACCGACTTTGACGAGACCTTTGGAGACCCGAAAGAGAAAGAGAAAGAGTACGATGACGACGAGAATCTTTCTCAGGCGTGGTGGCGCGTATTCCACCGCGCGATTCTCTTCGTTGTTTCGCAAAACCACCACGACCGCTCGGAATCTGCGTCCGAATGAACATCTGTGTCGCCGGTGTTTTTACGCCTCGGGGTCAACCTCTTCTCCGTCCTCCAAGGACGATAACGACATGAACGAGAAGAAAAAGAAGCCAAAACAACTCTCGTTCCACCCGCTCTCGTTCTCCGGAACGAAACTCTGCGCGAACATGAGCATGCTTTCCTATTGGAATTGCGGGCAAAAAGGGTTCTTGGATGCGAAAATCGATGAAACTGCTGCTGAAAGTAACACGAAGAATCTCATGGAAGTTGAGGGCAAGTTTGGATTCGAATTCGTCATCTCGAACGAACCGGAAATGTTGAGGCAAAAAGCGTTATCTCTATGCGTGATCGAAGAGAAAGAACGAGAGATGAGGACGTGGTTGGATTTTGACGACGACGGAAACGACGACGACGAAGGGAGTAGCGGGAGTAGCAGTAGTAGTAGTAATAATAATAAACCGGAAAGCCGAACGTTGATCGTCTCGCTGAAAGAACCGAACTGGGTGTTGGTCGTGTTTAGAGGCACGACGCCGAACCCGCAGAGAGGGTTCTTTCGGGAGAGCAAGATAAACAGCAGAGCTGGGCAAGTCGTTTGGAAAGATTGTCCGTACGAAAATATCGAGGCTAAAGTACACGCCGGGTACGCGAACGCGTTCGGGATCGTGAGAGAGAGGGTGGAGAGAGACGTCGTGGAGAGAGTGAAGAGGAAGATTAGAGAATCAGAAGAAGAAAAAGAAGAATCGAAGACGATGCCGCCGAGAATTGTGGTCACCGGACACTCGCTGGGAGGCGCCATGGCGACGTTGTGCGCGGCGAGGTTAGGGAATAGCGAGGAGATTAAAAAACTGGGAGCGAAAGTGTCTCTGATTTCGTTCGGGCAGCCGAGGGTCGGAGACGCAAATTTCAAGACGCTTTTTGAGAAGAAAGAAAACGCGAATAATAATGAGGATAATTACTGCATGGACGGGTATTTAAGAATAGTCAACGAACAAGACGTGTTTGCTCGCGTGCCGCCGAAATCGGGGATTTGGATACCCGAGGACGTGTTGGAAACCTCTTTATCCTCCTCCATCGACGCGAAACAGTGGACGTATCAATACGAACACGCGGGCGATTGCGTTTGGTACCGAGACGACGGACGGATTTTATTTCGAGAGGAACCGAAAGGCGTGTCGTTGAGAACGGTCAATCCAATCTCAATCGCGTTAGATCATTCAAAGTACGCGAAATTGTTTGACGACGAAGGAACGAAGAAAAATTTTCCTCGAGCCGTCTGTTTTCATCCCGAGAGAACAGATCCGAAGACCATATGTATCAATTGTCCAGATCCAAAGAATGACTTTCGTCGACGAGAAACAAAAAGCATTTGAAATGTAGAGTATGTTAATAATAACGCGGCTGCTTTTCGCCGCCGCCGCTGTGTACAATAGTGTTTTACAATGTGCATGTGTACTAATAAAAGAATCGAAGAAGAAGAAGCTTATCAGAACGAGTCCATGGATTCTTGTTTTGCTCGGCTTTCCGCTCTCAACTTTTCGCTCGCGGCTCGCGTTCGTATATCGAAATCGTCGTTTTGTTCGTCGAACGAGGACGATACTTTTCGAATCAAATTCGTCGCCGGATCCTCCTCTTCGTCGTCGCCCGTTCTGTTATTACCGCTACTAATCAAAAACGATTCCGAGGCGACTTTCGCTTGATTCAGCGCCCTTTTCAACGTTTCCTCGTTCGCCGTCTGTCCTTTACTCGCCGCTTCGAGTCTCAAATTGGTCAAATCTTCGATGACGTCCGTGATGGCGTCTTGCCATTTAAACAAATTCTCATCGATAGACTGTTGCACCAAGTTTATCCCCCCGAGTTGCGTATTGTTGCTATTATTGCTGTTGTTGTTATTCATATTTCCTCCCCCGATACCAATCAAACTCTTCTCCAAAATCTCCGCTAAACTATCCTTCATCGATTCCCCGAGCAAATTCAAATCGAACGACTCTAAACTATTCGCGTCACCCACGAGCGGTTTCCCCCACCTCTCGATGTTCTTCAAAAGCACTCTCAACTCTTTCCCGAGCTCTTGCCACTCTAACGACGCTTGCTCGCCTTCGTTGAACGCTCTCAAAGCGTCTCGTTCCATCAATTTCGTCGTCTCGTTCATCGCGATTTCAGTCGCTCGCATCGCTTTTTCCATCGCTTTGGACGCTGGGTACAAAACTGCTGAAATGGTTCCAAAACCGAACATTATCGCAAAGGCGATTGGTAGATTAGTATTGTTCAAAATCGGTACCCTCGTCGGGGAGGCACTCGTAGTCGCTGTTTTTGTTCGAGAAGCAGCCGCAGAAACGGACGAGACTTCGTTCATAATGGTGTTGTTGTTCTTCATAGATGGAGGAGATAAGGTGCGCAACGGTAAAAGCGTTTGGGTAGTCGTACTCTTGTTAGTATTCGTAACGACGAGAGAACGACGACGTAAACGACGGTTCAGGAAACAACTTCGATCGTCACTAAACGTGCGACGCCTACGCTTACTCCTATTACTGCTACGCGGTGTTGGTAGTGTCGTTGATGATGACGAGAAAAATGCACGCATTTTGACCAATTCTGGAGAGAAAAAATGAAGCAAAAATGGTGTGAAAACGCGCTCTTTATGCGATGATACGATTCAGGATGAGTACGCGAGTATAAAAGCGATTTTGGCAAAAAAATAGGACACATGGGATACGCAGGATGATGCAAGAAACTTTGCGTTGTTGTTCTTTGGATTCGTTGCTCTCGGCGAGGACGATCTTTATTATTACGAAGCGGCGGCGCGAACGATGGCCAAGGCGCGGTCTCGGTCGACTATTTTCGTTCTCGGTTTTCGACTTCTGACGTTTAAGGCTTTCTTGTTGGACTCGCTTTTTTCTTCTACATCTTCTTCTTCCGTTTCTTCTCGATCGCTTTCGCCTCTTTCGACGGCGTCGAGCTTGAACCATTTGGAAGCGGTAATGGTGTTCGAAGGAGGAGGAGGAAGAATACGCGCTGCTGGTTTGAGAAGACCGTTGAGAATGTCTTCTTTTATGGCTTCGGCGGTTTCTTCCGCGCACTGGACGTTCGTCGCGATGACGCCCGAGGCGCCTCGCTTCGCCCAGCCGCAGACGTAGAGACGACCGGTGGCGGAGGCGGAGGAGTCTTCGTTGTACCGAACGCGGCCTAGACCGTCGTGCACGATGGTTCCGTTCTTATCCGAGGGAACTAAATTCGGTTCGAGTTTATCGCCGACGTATCCAACTGAACGTATGAGAATATCGCACGGGAGGATCGTTTCGTCTCTGACTTGATCGTTGGAAAGCGTCGCTTGTCGATTCCCAGTTGGCCCTTGGAGGATGTTTTTGCGAATTTTCACGAATCCTAACGACGACGGCGACGAGGATATATCATCTTCAGGGAGTAAACCCGTCGGCGAGCGTAAAAAGAGTACGCGCAATATCTTCCTCGTGCCTCCTTTGGCGTCGTCACCGTCTGATTTTGTCGCCGCTCCTTCTTTCTTCGCCTTTTCTAAAACCTCAAACGCTCTTCGTCTCGGCCTCGACGCGTTCATCTCCTCGATATCTTCCTCGGTGACTTCTAAATCGTCAATTTGGACGTCCAAATCCGGTAAATTGAGGACTTCTCTCAACTCCTTGGGAGAAAACTTCGCTTGCGCGACGCTCCGTCGACCGACGATGGTCACTGAATTCACGTTTGCCTTCTCTAAAGCCTCCAACGCGTGCGATGCTATATCCGTCTCTTTCAACTCTTCCGGCGAGCGCAACAAAATCCTCGCGCAGTCCAAAGTAACGTTCCCGACGCCAACGATGACAACGTTCGATCCGTTTTTCTTATTTTGTAATCTGTCCACGATATCCTCGTGCATCTCTTTATTCCGCATCGGCGCGGCAGACGGTAACCCGTTGTACCAATTTACAAACTGCCTCGCGCCGTACACGCCTCTTAACGTATCTTCGTTTTCAATCTGCAATTTCCGATCGTTATCCGCCGCACCGTGCGCGAGCACCACGCCAGAGTATCGTTCGAGTAACTCTTTCGTGGACACGCGCAACCCCTCGCCGTCGTCGTCGTTTTCATTGCCGACGGAGCCAACTTTCACGTTCGCAAACAACCGCACCCTTTCGTCTCTCAACAAAGCGTCAAACTTGTTCGTGACATTTTTCGTCGCCTGGTGATCCGGAGCGACGCCGAACCGGACGAGACCGTACGGGAAGCACTCTTTCTCGTACACGTCCACTTTCGCGTCGATGAGTACATTATTACTACTACTACTACTACTACTACTACTACTACTACTACTATTCTTCATGTGGAGCAACTTGTCCGCCGCGTACATGCCGGCTGGACCAGAGCCGACGATGGCGAACGAATACTGTTCATTTTCATCAGACGACGCGGAGGTAAACTTCCTTCTAAAAGTCGTTGTTGTCGTCGCGTTTTTCGATCCTCCGCTCTTCTCGCTGTTGATGTTGTCGTTGTTTCCGCAAGGATGACAACAGAGACTTCTCATCCTTCCCCAATGAAATGCCACATCATCATCGACAAAACTCTCTCTGATAACTCTTCTTCTCCCCCAAACTCCTCCTGAAAAAGAAGAAAAGGAAACGAAGCTCATCGCGACGACACCATTTTGATGAAATTGTTGTTCTTGCCGTCGAGAATAGATGCGCAACTTGGATGCAGAACAGAGCAACGTTTTGCGTAATCGATTTTGCAACATTTTTGTTTTATCTCGTGACTTCTTGCGAGTAATATTGTAGCTCTACACAGCAGCTCTGCTCGTGCTAAAATTACTCTCGCTCGAAGGAGACCATCGACGACGACGACGCTGATATCGTAATCACAGAGTTGTGTGTGTCTCTTTTATGTATATAGTGAGAGAGGAATTTCGGATAAAATGAAAAAATGAGGAAAATTTTCTCTCTTGTCTTCATTCGTATTTTCTTCGAAACGGCTTTTTTTGTTCTTTACAAAAATACTACTACTACTAATAAAAAGAAGAGGAATAAGAATACAGAGTAAAAAGTTTTAAAAGTTTTGACTGCTGACCTCTGGTGAACTCACTCCAAAGAAAGACGAACGAACGACGACCTCCCGCGTAAAGATTTGGCCGCGAGTATTGATCGATGAGGATGATGATGCGAAGAATTTTTTTTTCTTTCTCGATGATGATCTCGTGCGTTTTTTTGTTGTTCTTCGCCTCGGGAACACAAACGGTGAATGTGGTTGCAGAGACGACGGTGAGTTCGAGACGAGAGAGATTACAAGAGGAAGCGGAATTAGTGGCGAGATTGGCGAGGATTTTGGTCGAGGAAGAGCGAGCGTTGGAGAAGGAAGAGGAAGGCTTTGAAAAAGTGGCGATGCCGAGAGAGGAGGAGGAGTTTGAGAAGAAGACGAAAACTTTCGCGGTGTTGGAGGAGGAAAAGGAAGAACGGACGCTTCCACCACCACCGACGACGAAAAATCCGGACGCGAAGTTCTTATACGACCTCTCGAAAGCGTTCGTTCGAACGGCGAGGCAACAGTTTCCGAAAGAAATCGCCGAGTCGGACGATTACGCCATGCAGGCGAGGTATCAAGCGTCTCGATGCGCTCGATCGGCGGACGCCACGTTGTCGTTGGATTGGTTTTTCCAGTTTATGGAGGAATTAATCGAAAAGGAAGAGGTAGAAAAGGGCGGTGGCGGGAATCATTACAATTCGCGAATGTATAAAGGAGGAGGTAATACGTATCGTCCGGAGATGTACGCCACGAGCACCGCAAACGGAGAAGAAAGCGCGTTGATGCCCGTCGAAGACTTATTTTTACTCCGCGCTCGCTCGTATTACTATTCGAATCAAGTGCAAGCGCACGAATCGCGTGCCGCGTTGTCGCCATTTTGCGGCTCGCTGGTCGGATTCTCCGTCGCGTCGGCGATTTGGATGTTCAGTTTCTTCCCGTTCGTTCTCATATCGACGACGGCGGTATCCGCGTCCTTCGTGAGCATTTTGGCCGCATCTGCTTCGAAAAAGTGTTCCGCGTCCAACTGCTTATATCCACGTAAATGCTGCGATTTAACGTTGAATAATAAAGGTTACGAAACGTGCGCGTACCATTTCTCCATCTGTCCTGATTATTGCGGTCACGAGGGCGACGACGACGGTAAACGATGCGACGGCGGACCTCCGCACCCACAAAATTTCCGCGCCGTGAGTCCTCAATTCGTCGAATCCTACGAACGCTTCTGTTGCGATGGTATCTGCTGCCCAACCGGTTTCGTCTGTTGCGACAAAGAAGACGCGGTTGGAAAACTCGGTCCTAAATGTGAAAAAGTAGAGATGTGTGTGGACTCTAAAACGAATAAAACAAATTTGGCGCCAGGACGGTTGCGAAAGATTCCTCAGCTTTAAATTACGTAAAAGATATTATAAAAGATATTTAGGAGTCTCTCTGTAATCGTCGTTAATATTAAAACATGATGATGTATGATGACTTCTATTTGAACTTCACAGTTGTTGTTGTTAATGTTAATGTTATTATACACAAACAGACGCTCTCGTTTTTCAACGAGAACAAACAAAACGAGAACGGCATTTTAAAACTCGCGCACGGATTATTCATATCGTTTCTGTGTTATGCAAAACCTCTCTTCTTTGCTTTTTAATAGTACGACACGACCTTCCCTTGGTCTTTGCACGAAGCCGGGCGAAATTTCAAGTCCACGACGCCCCGATGGCGTATCGCGATTTGATCAAACGCCGCGTAGGACAAATCCAAGTGTTCGCGATCGCCGCAACACCAACGTTTATTGCCTTCGTTGGGATGATTACACGGACACGAATCCGTAATCTTCACGACGACCGATTTCACCGCCGGTTCTTGACATCCAGCCCACTTCCCAAGTTCAGACCATTCGAAACCTCTCGTGGGACCGTTCACGCAGACCACCTCTATGCACTTCCCGCACTCCTCGGTCAAACCGTAATCGTAGCCGCCGTCCGTTTGTACCGCGGTGATGAAGTGATTCCCGAGATCTTGGCCGTAGCCGCACGAACCCGTGTAAATGCTCATCCCGTCTGGCCCAGGTCCCGAGGGCCCGCCGTACCACGTCGCTCGCCCCGCTTTCCAATCCGACGTGTTGAAATCTCCAAGCACTCGTCTCGGCCGTCTTTCAAACTTGACGTAAGAAGGAGTCTCTTCCTTTGAAGGTGGATGTAAATCCATGCGTTGCCTCTCGAACAACTTTAACGTTTGCTCCAACTCTTTCGCTTTCTTCGCGATTAATGAAGTCGTCGCGTCGATCTCCGCCGAAAAAGAAGAAGAAGAATCCTCCGCAGTAGTACTCGCGTCGTCGCGTTTCTCTTCCTTCTCTTCCGCTTTACCCGAAGAAGAATCCTCCGCAACAGTACTCGCGTCGCGTTTCTCTTCCTTTCCCAGATCTGACATCGATGAATTCGAATTCAAATTCACATCTGCTCGTGCGTTGAACGAGGACTTTAAGAAAGAAAACGCGCGAACGAACGAGCAGGAGGAAAAGGAGAACAGAAAACACGCGAAAAGGAGTTTTACGCTTCGTGTGCTCGTCGTCCTCCTCCTCCTCTTCCTCCTCTTCAAAGAAGCAGAGGTGAGGTGTTGGTGTTGTTGGTGGTGTTGACTTATAGGAAAAGACGACATTTTTTTGACGAATGAATGTCAGCCACGAATTTTACATTTTTTGTTCAAAATACGAGTCTTGGAATACACACAACAGAAAGAACAACACACACAGAGAGAGAGAAAATCGGAGACGGGTGGTGGTGCGTGAGTATTTGAAACCCAACGTAACAACACGGCCTGCGAAACGAAAGGACGAGAACAAAAGCATCGTCTGCGCGCGAAACGTTTTTTTGTAGGGTAATGCTTTGCGTTTTGTTTTTTCCCCTAGCACTACTTGTTGAGTGAAGGAGGAATAGGTGTTTTTTTGCTATTTTGACTCTGCGTATTTTTGAATTTGCGAAAAATGTTCTACGTAATAGTCTTGTTCTTCTAAGTATCATCGAAGGAAAATCTCTCTCTCTCTCTCTTTCTCTCTGATGAACGCAGCTTTTTATTTACCGCCGTTTGCGAATGGTTTTTTGAGCGGTGGTGGTTCTTTCGGAGTTCGTAGCGGCTGAAAGTTTAGTTTTCGCCTGGGCCCTTTTGCTCGAGGGAGCGCTACTACCACTATTACTATTCGCAATAGAGGTTTGATAGGCGTACGTTAATCCACCGCTGACGACGAGTGCGGCTGATATGGCTCCAGTTTGACTCAAACACTGTTTTTTAGCGTTCACGGAACAAAACGCGGCGTGCGTGAAAACGATGACCCCGACGGATCGCATGGCGTTGGATAACGACAACGCCGTCGCGCCGGAAGATCGAACAATCTTCATCATGCATTTCGCCATCATCGCTCGCGCACACGCGTTGGCCACGTAAAAGAATACAATCGAGGAAACAGCATTCGCGGCTAACGATTTTTTCATCGGTTTTAACACCCAGTCCTCTTTATTCGGCACGGTGACAAACAACGTATACGCGGCAAACGCCGCCAACCCAAACGTGCCCATGGCGAAGCTCATCTCGTCACCACTCGGTGGATTTTTTGTCGATTTCGACAAGTATTCCATCAAAATACCTCTCATAGAATAACTTATCCCCGATACGAACGCGCACAGAACGCCGAGAATCGGAATACTCGTCGTCGTCGTCTTCGACTGATTACCGTCCGCCCCTAACACCTCGCTCGCTTTCACCGCTAACCCGCAGATGACCACGGAAACACCCAACAATTGCCCAACCGTGTACTTTTTCTTTAACAATACGCTGGAAAACAACACCGTCATCGGTATTTGCATCCCGGCTAAAGTTTGGTACAGCGGTCCTCCGCATATTTCCATCGCTCGAATAGCGAGCGTTAACCCAACGAATTCACTCACCGGTAACACGTAAAACTGCCACGGATATCTCTTTTCCTCATTCCTTCTCGTCTGTTTCCTCCTCGTCTCCATCGTCGCAGTTTTACCACCATTACTACCACTCGCCAATTTCTTCGTGATCATCGCGGACAAAACGTCCGCCAAGTACACCAAGCCGGGGACTTGCATCGTGTTCTTATCGAGCAGTTGGAAATTCATGATTTTCTGCGCGGTGAGGAAATAGGAGATGCCGAAGGACACGTGTAAAGCGACGAAGAGTAAAACACTTGTAGTATTCGTCGTTGTTGCTTTTGTCGACGCCATGATGATGATGAGAGGTGATTTCTTTTTGTTTGAATACTACTAAGAAACGCGGGAGTAGAGAGATTTGTCAGGGGATTTCTCACAGTTTTATAGGGAAATTTAGGCGAGAAGTGACCGACTTTGACGCGCTCTAGATGTACACAGAAGGAATGAAAAGAAGCGAGACGCGCATTCAGTGATAAACATGGAAGAGATCTCTCGATCTCTCTCGTTTATTTGTGAGTCTCGTTCGAATTCATATCTCTTTAGAAGGCTTCAAAGTTGGCATTTTGTGGGAGTTTTTAGTGTTTTGGTCCAGAGACATTTCAAATCACATGCGAGAAAAAAAACGAAAGGCGTTTATATTTTGAATGAACAATATCTCACGCGGCATCATCACGAAAGAAGAAGAATGAGCAGCAGACGGAAAAATCCACATCCGAAAAGAGCGGTGAACGCGAGGACGGTTTTGAAGGTGAAAGAAGAGCAACCACCGGTGTTGTGTTCGAGGATTCCTGACGAGGATGATGATCTCGAGGCGAATCATCATCAGATACAAAAAGAAGAAACGACTTTTATTGAGAACAAACGAGGTCGCCTTTCCCGAGAGGCTGGTTTACCGGAAGATTCAGACCGAGAACTCTCGCCGCCGCCGCCGGAAGGAAAAACGAGAAAGTCAAAACGCATCGTCGAGAAAATCCAAAAAGGCATCATCTACGACAAATACAAACACTTGCGCTCGCCAATCCTGTCCCCAGGAAGACGACGAAACAACGGAAAGAAAGGAGTGAAGAGAAAGAGAGGGCACGAGTGCGATTTTTGCGAGAAGGTGTTTCGATATCCATCCAAATTGGCCGAACACATGCGTACTCACACGAAAGAGAAACCATACGAATGTGATGTGTGTGAGAAGTGCTTTAGTGATTCTGGTAATTTGAAAAGGCACAAGCGTATTCACACGAACGAGAAAGCGTACGAGTGTGATGTGTGCGATAAAGCTTTTCGTCAAGCTACTCATTTGGAAATCCACATGCGTATTCACACGAACGAGAAACCGTACGAATGTGATGTGTGCGAGAAACGTTTTACTCAATCTAGTAGTTTGAAAAGGCACGTGCGTATTCACACGAACGAGAAACCGTACGAATGCCATGTTTGCGAGATGCGTTTTCGTCGATCTGATCATTTGAAATACCACATGCGTCGCTACCATTAGCTCTTGTCAATATACTCCCAGTACACACATACATACATACTAGTAGTACAACACCTTTACGCCTTTAGCATCACGTGCTTTAAATCGAATACTTTTTAAAGAACAAAAACACCATTTTCACTTTGCGAAAAACACCAGACAGAGAGAGCAGAAAGCACTCGTTTTCCTCCATTTCCACTTCACGCGCATTATCACACACACAAACGCAAAATCAAAATGTCCGACCCTCCTCCCGATGCAGAGAAGGAGGAGGAACAAAAAGACTTCCCCACGACTACGTTCGACCCGAAATTGGAATCGTTCTTCGACGGTTTGTTCACCGCCGACGGAAACGACGACGGAAAAACCAATTTTCGTCCTGACGGCGCCGTCACGAGTGGCAGAACGAACAAGAACAATACTAATGGTGGGAGAGGAGGAAAAGACGACGACGGAAGAAAAAGGGGGACGTCCTCCTCCTGGGACTTCTCTAAGTATAAAGACGAAGCCGAGGAGGAGTTGAAACGCGAGAACAAAACGAGCGTGGACGAGAAGATTCAGAGGAAAAGGAGAGAGAGAAAAGAGGAGAGTTCGAGCGAGGAAGAGGAATACGAGGAAGAGGATGCGCCGGCGTGGCAAGGGAACACCACCACGAGAGGAGAAGGAGGAAAAGGAGAAGACGAAGACGAAGAATTAACAACGAGCAATGATGATGATGATGGTGAAGATGATGACGATGATGATGATGAAGATGCGACGCGACGCGCGAAGAAGAATACCAAGAAGAAGACATCCAAATCATCCAAATCGGAAAAAAAGTACACGGAACGCGCGGTCGCAAAAGACGGGACGACATTTTCTGCGCAGTGTTTTAGTGATTTGCACTTATCGAGACCGTTGTGCCGAGCGTGCGAGAAGTTAGGATACGCGACGCCGACGCCGATTCAAGCGGCGATTATTCCAATCGCGCTGACCGGGAGAGACGTGTGCGGGCGAGCGCAAACCGGGAGCGGGAAGACGGCGGCGTTTGCGTTGCCTTTACTGGAGAGGATGTTGCACAGACCGAAGAACGCGGTGAGTGCGATACACGTCGTGATAATGGTACCGACGAGAGAGTTAGCCGTGCAGTGCGCGCAAATGATTCAGCGGTTGGGCGAATATACGAACGTGCAAGTGGCGACCATCGTCGGCGGGTTATCCATGGAAAGGCAAGCGGCGGCGTTGAGGCAAAGACCGGAAATTGTCGTCGCGACACCGGGTAGATTGATCGATCACGTGAGGAACACGCACTCGTTTGGTTTCGAGGACGTCGCCGCGGTCGTTTTAGACGAAGCCGATCGGTTATTAGAGATGGGCTTTTTAGAGGAGATTAAAGAAATCGTGAGGAACATGCCGAGACAGAGACAAACGTTGTTATTCAGCGCGACGTTAACGAGCGCGGTGGAGGAGTTGGCCAGTTTATCCATGAGAAACCCAGCGCGATTGTCCGCGGATTCCTTGGGCACCACGCCGATGACGTTAACCGAGGAAATCGTGAAAATCAAACCGCAATTCGTGGCCAAGAAAGAGGCGCATTTGTTATCGCTCTTATCGAGATCGTTCAAAGGGAAAGAAACCATCGTGTTTGCGAAAACAAAAGTCCAAGCGCACCGATTGAAAATAGTTTTAGGTCTTTCAAACATTAAAGCGTGCGAATTACACGGCGACATGACCCAAACGCAACGATTAGCCGCGTTGGAAGACTTTAGATCCAACGCCGAAACGAAAATTATGGTCGCCACGGATGTTGCCGCGAGAGGTTTGGACATCGCCTCGGTCGATTTGGTCGTTTCGTACGACGCGCCGAAGAACGTGGCGTCGTATTTACACAGAGTCGGGAGAACCGCACGGGCTGGGAGGAAAGGGGTCGCCATCACATTCATGGAAGAATACGACAGAGCGTTGGTGAAGACGTTGCAAAAGAGAGGTCAAAAATTGCAATCGAGAATCGTGCCCAGAGACGTGGTGGACGAATGGCACGAGAAAATCGAAGGCTACGCCGCGCAAATCGAAGAAATAGAAGAGGAAGAGCGAGCGGAAAAGCACATGCAAAAAGCCGAGATGGAAGCGACGAAAGCGGAGAACATGTTGGAACACGCGAACGAGATTAAATCGAGACCGAAAAAGACGTGGTTTGAAAGCGAGAGAGATAAGATGGCGAATAAGAAAGCCGCGGCGAAAGCGATGGGGAAGCAAGGCATAGATTTACTCGAGGACAACGATTTGGAATTAGGCGATATGCCTTCAAGGTTTGGTGGTGGGAAAAACGACAACGAAAAGAATAAGAAGAAACGAAAGAAGAGCGAAGAAGAAGACGAGAAAGAATCGCTCGCGAACCCGTCTCGTCTCCCGTCTTCCAAAAAAGGCCGCCGCGCGTTAGCCGCCAAACAGCGCGCGCAAAAAGAAAACGAATACGACGACGAATACGCCGATTCCGACGACGAAACTGGTAAAACCAAAACCAAAACCAACCGAACGCGAAAAGTCACGCAAGGCGTCAAATCGGTCAAGAAACTCGAACGGGACGCGAGATTACAAGGCGTCACGGGGAAAAAAGCGCTGAACGCGTTTAAAGCCATGAATAATAGTAACAACAACAACCAAAAGAAGAAGAAGAAAGAGACGACCACCGACACCAAACGCTCCTCCTTCGGGAAAAGAGGTTTCGACGAGAAACCGATTAAACGTAAAGTAAACGCGAGCAAATCTAGGCAAAAAAAACGACGGTAGTAGTTAAAAAATTCCGCGTTGCAATTGAATGTTGAAGTTCGGATTGTGACTCTAACGCACCCCCCGCGAGACTAACTTCCTATGCCGCGTGCTGATTCTCAGATGATGATGTCATCACGGATTGAACGTAT
>Ga0255752_10004764_pt1 | contig 13490 bp, 5 predicted proteins | sample 011ome_25_FD_179952 | JGI IMG/M metagenome (GOLD analysis project Ga0255752, IMG submission 179952) | Coastal salt marsh microbial communities from the Groves Creek Marsh, Skidaway Island, Georgia - 011512CT metaG (version 2) | ecosystem: Environmental > Aquatic > Marine > Intertidal zone > Salt...
CCGGCATTCTGCTTTCTGGATGTGCTCAAGCCCCTGCTTCAAGAATGGAAGAACCGAGCACTCAAAAGAAAACCGAGGCACCATCCAAACCCTTCGAGGTGGAAAATTGGTTTCAAGCGTGGGAAGGCCAACAACCGGATTATCCGTTGACCAATGCAGATGGCGAGCCCATTCTAATCAGAGGACAAGAAGCGAAAGTGGGTGGAAGCCACTTCACTTTTCGAATCCAAGCGGAAGGTACCGCACAAATGACCCAAACCCATACAGACGGGCGGAATGCAGAATTCGCTGGCACGTGGAAAGGCCAAACCGCTCCGGATTCTGATCAACTGGTCGCCATCGTGTGCGACTTTTCTGCTGTTTCGACTGGTGCCTACCGGCAATACGCACTCACGGTGGATGCAGCTGCCCGAGTGGTAAGGTGCCACGGCACCTCCAAAGAACCGGCTTTCGAAGTTCGACCCGCGGCTCCTACTCCACCGCAGCAATAAAGGCCGCCACGCCGTTCATAAAGGTTTCTCGGTCGTCCCACATGCAAAGGTGAGAACCTTCCGGACATAGCAGGAATTGGCCATTTTGAACGCTTTCAGATTGACGCTGCATCGCCGCCGGATCCATGGTGTCGTGCGTCGCCCCCACCATGAGCGTCGGCACGGATATTTCCCCGAGTCGGTCTGTAATGTCCCAATTAATCAATCGCCCACCCACCTTGAATTCACTCGGGCCTTGCATCAAATCGTACAACGGATAATTCAACCGACCAAATGATTCAACGACCTCCATCGGCCATTCCTCCAATCGGCAGATGTGCTTATTGTAAAATTCTGACTCCACCAGCGCCACATAGTCCGGGTTCGTAAAATCACCTGCAGCTTCGTAGGCGTCAAGGGTATCAAGCAACCCAGGCCGCATTTGGGGCCGCAACACTTCCTTATTGTATGCCGCATACTCCGGAATGCTGGCAACCATGTTGCACACAATCAAGCCATTGAGGTGCTCTTGGTACTTCAATGCGTATTCCATGGCCAAAATGCCGCCCCAACTGTTGCCCAACAAGTAAAAATTAGAGGCATCGTAGCCCAAGGCTTGGCGCACCTCTTCCACTTCTTCCACCCAGCGATCGATGTTCCAAATGTCATCGGTAGGCTGGTCTGAAAAAAAACTGCCCAATTGATCGTACATGACCACTTCAAAGCCGTGCTGCGCAGGTAAGTCATAGGCTACCGAAAGCAAGTATTCGTGGGTTGCAGCTGGACCTCCGTGCAAAGCCAAAATGCAGACATCGGGGTTTTCTCCAAATGTCTGCGTAAAGACACTGTAACCGTTCGATAATTCAATCAGGCGGGCACCCGACTCTTTCCATTTTGCCTCACGAATGGCTTGTTGCTCCTCGGTGAACTCCATAGCGTAGGGTGAAGACTTAATCGCAGCATCGTTGTCATCAGGTACTTTGCTTGATTTTTCGCTGCAGCCTGTTGAACTCACAATTGCAGCTGCAACCAGAATTGAAAATCGAAGAGTAGACATGGTGAAGACCTTTTAGTGGAACCGTTGAGCGGCAATTTAACGCACAAGCCTCGAAAGCCCGCTTTCAATCCAGCGTATATAATTTCGACGAATGATAAATTTTTAAATACGAAGTTTTTATACTACCTTCAGTAAAGAACACAAATTCATTTTGATGAAACATCTTGCCTTATTGTTCGCTTGCGCATGCGTTTGCGGGCTCCTCCATGGCCAAGTAACGGCCGTTCAGGCGGAACTGGTTGCAGATCACAACACTACAGGTATTGCAGAGTTAGCCGGCATGAAGACCTATCATGTCTTCGCACAGATGTCAAATGAGGCTGACGAAATTTCTGCTGTATTCGGTGACATTTCTGCACCGTTGAGCATCGCTTCGACGGATGCGTTCTACCAGAGTGCTCTTGGAGCTGATTTGGGCTGGAACATCAATGCTTCCGTTTTGGCTTTCTTTCCTGACGTGAACTACGATTCATGGTTAACCATTGGAGTCACGGATAGCAATTCATCCACTTTGGCGAACTCCATTGGATTGGAGGCTGGGTTTGCAGGCTTCAATTCAGGGGGTGATTTCGTCGTGGACGACGCTATAGGCGGATCTGTCTTCACGCTTTTTGGAGACGAAAATGCGGCCGCCGGGGAAGACCTGAAAGTACTCATCGCCCAATTGACCACAGCTGGTGAGATCAGCGGCATCGTCAATATTCAAATGTTCATCGACGGCATGCAAAATCAAAGCATGCAAGCGATTGGGCTGCCCATCTTGATGCCACAAGGATGTGGAGACGAAGCAGCATGCAATTACGATCCCACATTCGGTCCGGAGACACTTGATGATTGTGTGTATCCCGATAGTTGTTCAGATTGCAACGGAGAATGTTTGGATGCGAATGCCAACGGAATTTGCGATTGCGACGAATTTCTTGGCTGCACAAACCCTGCTGCTGACAACTACGACGCATCAGCTTCATCCGATGACGGCAGTTGCATCTTAGGCGGTTGCATATACATCAACGCTGCGAACTATAATCCTGACGCTACCTACGATGACGAATCGTGCGTGTTTGCCGGTTGCACGAACGCTTTGGCCTTGAATTTTGATCCAACTGCGATCCTGGAAGACGGAAGCTGTTTGTTGCTCGGCTGCATGGACCCCGTCGGTTTGAACTTTGACCCCATCGCCAACGTTTCCGGGGCTTGCGATTACTCTGTGGTATGCATGAGTGATTTGGATGGTGACGGCTACGTCGACGTCTTCGACTTGCTGCTCATGTTTGAGAGCTACGGCTACGACTGCGAATAGGAAGTAAGATTTTTCGCGCTTCCGGAGTCGAAGTTCGACGGGACTGCCCTATTGTTGCGGATTCAAATTTGCCATCCGATGAATCCCGCCATGCAGCGTTTTGAACGCGTTGTGGAGCAGATTTTGGAGCAAGACCTGGCCGTTATAGACGGCCTCTTCCCAGACCAAATCCTACTTAACCTTAACGAACGCCTTGCCGCGCTCAATACAGAGGATGCTTTGCGCCCCGCTGCGGTGGGCGCCGCAGGCCAATCCGAAGTCCACACTGAAATCCGATCCGATTTCATTCGTTGGTGGCCTGATGCACCCGAACACCCCGCCGAACAGGCGTTTTTCGCTGAAATCGATGCACTCACCGATTACCTGAATCGAACGTGCTTTACAGGCATTCGGCAGAAAGAGTTCATGTACGCAATTTACCCGCCGGGCGCGCATTACGAGCGCCACGTAGATGATTTTCAGCATAAAAATGCCCGCAAATTCTCCGTTGTCACTTACCTCAATCGCGACTGGGAGCCCTCACGAGGTGGTGAGCTGGTCATCTATGATGCATCAGGTGAGCAGCGCGAAACCATCGCGCCGATTTACGGACGCACTGTCATGTTTCCAAGTCCGCTCGTGGAGCATGCTGTATTGCCCGCTTTGGCCGATCGTTGGTCTGTGACGGGTTGGTTACGCTGACCCTTGAGCGTCAGGTGCTCGATGCTGAATGGATACGTTTTTTAATCCAAGTCACGAAGTTTGCATCTTCTGGCATTTCCAATTTCCCTCGAATGATGCTTCGCGTATTGTAGAGGTGACCGTTGCTCATGTTCAATTGGTGCGCAATTTCTTTCGCATGAATGCCTCTAACGGTCAATAAAACAATCGTCGCTTCCAAATGACTCAAACTTTCCGAATACTGCAGTGAAGAAATGGAGTTGAGCGTGATGGATTGCCGATCGGTTGGAAACATATTTTCGAGCTTTCGCACCACAATCATCGCATCACCCACACGATCACCTCGCTGCAAGGCATGACCCAACGTACTTATATCTTCTTCCGTGACTTCCAGCATGAGGGAGGTGCCTTCCGGCGCATCTATATTCTCGCCGGATTCACGTTTGGGCGTCATGATTGATGATTTCTCTGAAATTTCGCGCCGCTTGCGAATTTCCCGCATGGCCATCAAGCAGACCAACACTGCAACAAAGCCCAATAGCATAAAGAAAGCAATCGGCCAGTGCGCAACCTTGGACTCCGCCACGTGGCCGGAATCTATATAATTTAAAACTGCATTGTTATCAGACTCCTCTAAGAACTCATTGACATACTCAGAAAATGCATCTCGCTGAAAAGCATTGGTGGCCTTCAGTATCTCCCAATTTCTTACCCACTCATCTTCAGATAAGTTGGTATCCAACAGCAACTCGTAGTAAAGATGTCCGTGGTAGAAATCCTTGGAATGAATAGACAGATCAGGATTTCTAAGGAATCGCAATAAATCAACGCCTTCAGCGACCGACGCTGGCTGAGTGGCTTCATCAGATTCTTCCATCAATTCAATGGCTCGCTGAAATCGATTGGCGGCCGACTTGTCTTGTCCCGCGTCAATTAAAGCGCAGCCCAAGAAATACTGATACAATCCGGAAGCCGGGCAACACGCTCCGTCCTCTTCAAGGATAGATGTCAGCGCAATGGACTTCCCACCACGTGCGCAGCCATGAGCAATAATGGCCTTCAACCTTTCCCTTTCAACACAATCGGCATCCTGCGCTTCTTTGGCTTCGAGTCGTTGAAGTTCTACCGTTGCAGAATCTAAGCTGGCTTGATTGTATTCGGACGTGTGATAAAGTTTTTTCAAAAGTAGGCGGCCGCTCAAATCCACTTGTACTTGCGCATTGAGCAGGAATGGAACGCTCACAACAAACCAACTAATGACCCGATGTACCCATGAATGGGTCAAGGCGATAAGGATTCCCTTCAATGTAATTCCTGTATTTCTGGCGGCAAAGGATGATGCTCACTCGAAGGTATTTCATTCAGCACCCTCCTTGACCTAAAGTGATATCACATGAAGTTTAAACCTGATTAAGTCTGAATTATATGACATCATCATGAGAAACATACCGACGACACAAAACGTAATTTTAATCTCCATAAATCGAGCATTTTAATCGTTTAATCGAATTTATAATCCGCTATGAAAAGTTTTATACTCTCCTTTAGCCTAGCTATGGTTTGCATCCTTTCACCTATAGGCCAGGATGTACAGGCACAACTTGCCTTGCACGACTCTGTGCCATACCAAGGTGACACCTTGTTGACGTTACCGGTGACCGGGCAATTGATTGATCAAACTGCTGGGGTAGAACTGCAAATGGATTGCGATTGGCCGACGCTCATGCTCATGATTCGGGACTTGGAAAATCGCATTGCAGGCGCTTTGGAAGTGGATACCGTATACGATGTCTATGTGTCGGGTTCTATTGCAGGAAACACAATCAACATGTGGCATGACTGTTACGTTCTCCGCGACAGCATTCTGTCCCTGCAAATCCAATTGGACGAGGCGTTGCTCGGCCCGCCAACGGTATTGACCCAAGAGGTGATGAGCATCGCTCAGCACACGGCTTCCATCAAAGCCAAAGTGACCGACGATGGTGGAGCCGCCATGCGCATTTGGGGCGTCATTTATGGCAAACAGGATGTGTGGAATGATTCCCTTGGTTTTTTTGAGATTGACTCAATTTTTACCGAGGACGTGGACTTTGCACTCCTAACAGATTCACTTCTTGCGGACCATTGGACCACATATGTGAACGCGATCGATGTAACAGCGCCGCCCACTGATTTGCCGACTCATACAGCAATGGACACTGCTCTATTGAACGTTGATTCGGTCTTTACGCGATCCATCGTGGGACTCGAGCGTTACTCGGAATACATCGCCATTCCAATTGCGGCGAACGATTCATTAATGCGTGAATTCAATGGCCAAGGGATTTCCATCAATGGTCAAGAACTCAATGCAAGTATCCTTGGACTTTACGGCATGGGAGACACCTTGATGTTCCGAACACTAGCGGACACAGCATCTGGTTTCACTTTGGATACAGCTTCGGTGACTTCGACTTCTGCACGTTTAATCACGAGTATAACCGACGCCGGTGGCCAAGGACCCGACGCGGTTCAATTTCAATACGACATCGTTGATTTCACAGCAGCAACGTTTGACGGCGGAAGCATCAGTTCCGACAGCACCGGCGGGACAGCACACTCCGCAGTTATTACAGGACTGACGCGTTACACGGATTACTATTTCCGAGCCTTTGCAGACAATGTCCAAGGACGAGGAAACTCCGAGAGCAGCATGACATTCAAGACCTTGCCGGAATCACCCACGTTGGGCGTCGTGTCTTGGGACGCTGAGACGGAGGTCATGACCGGTCGCCTTTTGGATCTCGGAGGTAACAACGGCACTCCGATTCCAGATTCGACCTACTTCGTTTGGAGCGTAAACGCAGATTTGAGTGCACCTGGCGACACCTTGTCCAGCACATACCAACCTTCTGACAGTACGTTCACGGCGGCTTTTACCGGTCTGGCAGATGGCACAAATTATCATGTCGGAAGCTTCGCGGCGAACGTTGGAGGCACCGGTTCAGACACCATCCCCTTTGCGACGTCCGTGGCTGTAGTCACTGAATCTGCTGCATCGATTTCGGCACATGAAGCGGAATTAAACGCTTGTTTCGCATTTGACGATGCCATCACCAATTTGAGTTTCAAGTGGGGAACGGCGGCAAGTTTGGCAAGCGCGCAAGACTCGACCATCAATTACAGCGAAGGCATCACCAATTCCACAACGGCATGCGATGATCAGTACGCAGTGATTGCGGAGGGCTTGACGCGGTACACCGATTATTACTTCGCCGCGAGCGCAACAAACAGCACAGGAACAACTTACGGTGACACGTTAACATTCAAGACGTTGGCGATTGCGCCAGTGATCGACACCATCACATGGGATGGCTCTTTGGAGAAGTTAGCTGTAAAGTTGACGGATACGGGTGGAGTTGGTCCAGACAGCACCTACATCAAATGGGGCATTTCGAGCGATTTGGTAGGTGCAGCCGATTCTGTGCTGACTTACATTCCTTCAGACTCAGTATTCTCGGCGGTCTTACCTGACTTATTGCCCGGAGCGCAGTATTTCGCCGCAGGGTTTGCTGAGAATGAAATTGGAACCTCCAAAACCGATACTATCCAGTTTTTCACCTTGGTGGATGTCACTACACTTCCTGTTACGAATCCAACCGATTCGACGGCGTATTTGAACGCACGTTTTACATGGACAGAAGATATTGCCCAGCCAGATTCCGTGGGATTCTCCTGGTACCGCGCCGATTTGAGTGCGGCCGGTGACACAACGCTCGCCTTCTCGTCATTGGCAGCGGATTCAACGTTAACCGTCAACCTGCCTTTTGAGTACAGCAATGAATACAGTTTTCGGGCCTTTGTAAAGAACGTCAACGGTCTGAATGAGGGGGTTGAGATTCTGTTCTGCGCAGGAGCTTGCCCTGTTTCATTCGAATACCTCGGTCATTCGTATGGAACGACACGGCTGGGATGCGATTGCTACTTCACCGAAAATTTGCGAACCGTGACCTACGCCAATGGAGACTCAATCGCGCAATTCGACCTCTCGAATTCTGCAGATTCTGCAGCTTTTGTGGGATTTCAGGCCGGCGGAATGATCGTTAGATCAGATAGTGCTCGTTTGGTAACAGGTGACTACTATACGGTGCAACTGGCGCAATACGGTTTGATTTCTCAAATGAGGAAAATATGTCCCGCCGGTTGGAAAATCTCAGAAAAAACGAAGCTAGCTTCTTTCGCAAACTACCTCACTGTGGATGAATTAGCTGCAGATGAAATTTACAATGGTTCTACCGTGGATGCCAATTCAACATCCAAAGAGGCACTGGGTCGGGCATTACGAGCAAGCTCATCAAGCAATCCCGGGTGGGACGGTACCGATAGATTTGGATTATCACTACTTCCCACAGGGAGTTACATTGGAAATTCCAGTGAACTCAGTACAGATGACCTTACGTCTCTGCTGGTTTCAGTCAATAATCTTTACGCAACTACCTTGAATATTCGAGGTGATATTGCCACGCCAAATGTCAATGATTATGCATTTGATTGGTATTTTGTTTCTACAACTCCGACATTGGGTGTGCAGCGTGGAGGTTTTATTCGATGCGTATCTGAAGAAGGGAAAACTCCGCCAACCGTGTTCGGCATCAATGCCATCAATGCTACAGCAAATACTGCTACTTTGAGAGGCTTCATCGGCCACAACGGTTGGAAAACAACCAGCATCGAACTGGATGTTTTGGAGGCCGGAATCATCTACAGCCTCAATGAAGATTTCTCAGATTCTACTTGGACAATCGTTCCAGTTCCTCCATCTGATTCACTCTTATTGGACGTTTCAGGCTTGATTGAAAACGAACGCTATTATTTCAAATCATATGCGATCAATGAAAACGACACGGCCTATAGTGATGTGCGATATGTTGAAGCTCGCACACCAAGTGTACCCAGCGTTACAACGGATGAAATGGCATTTTATGTTTGGGACCATGGAAAGGTTCTTCACATCCCCAATGGCACAGTCCAGGACAAAGGAAACTTGGAGATCTTAAGCGCAGGATGGAAATGGAGCACTGAAAGCGATTTGAGCAATGGGTACGACACTACACAGTATGCGGGATATCATAGTGAAATAGAGGATTTGGTTCTCAATTTGGACACGGCATTCACCCTGAATTTAAAATATGGTGACACCCGTGTTGAAGAAAATCTGTTACCTGGAACCTTCCATTATTTCGCGGCATTTGCGACCAATGAGTTGGGCACGGGATGGGGAGATACTTTGAAATTGTATACACCCAAGGCCGTACAAAATGGTGTAGTAGATGCTATGGACAATGGGGCGATGATCCATGGTGAATTGGAATATACCGAACTTCAATCGGATTCACTCGGAATTGCTTGGTCCACGGCCAACAACCATATTCAACAATTTGACACCCAATGGAATCCGCTTTATGTGGATAACTATCAATCCATTTGCGTCCAAGCCGGTCAGGACCCCTCTTTCTATACAAACCATCCATCCTTTCCCGGCTTTATGAGCGTAGACTCTACCTTCTGTGCATCCACTTCCTATGATGATTTCGGTATCGAGGACGCACTTGCCAGCTACCCATATGGATCAAACGATTTTTCAATCGTTCAGGAAATTCAAAGATGGTGGGGGCAGCAAAATTACTATAATGAAGGGGGTATGGGAAACTATATGGAGTCGCAAGCGATTCAATTCCTTTTAAGTGCTGACAGGAAAGAAGTGCTCTACGCAGCCATGGATACGATTTACTTTTCAGAATTATCGGATAGTTCGTACATCGCACCATTGTTATTGCCCGATTCCATTGAGATTGGAACCGGAATCTACTACCAAGTATTTGCCATTGACAGTCAACAAACGAGCTACAGTGAAATACAATACTTTGTGACTGGAGCGTGCCATGATGTTGATTATAACGGTTATACCTATCACACTGAAAGGTTCCACCAAGACTGCGTTTTTACTGAGAATTTGCGCACGGAATTGACAAATACTGGTGATTCAATTCCATACATCTCATTTGACAGGACGCAAAGTTCCGAAGACAATTTGGCAGCAAAGGCTGATTTGGATGACATGTTGAATTCAGGTCAATCTGTGCAATCCTTCGCAGATTCGGCCTTCTTGGCTCAATACGGGCGAGTTTACAATGTGATGGCAACGATCGATTCGGCAAATGTTTGCCCCAAAGGAACGCATGTGGCCACTGCTGAAGAATTGAGAAACATAGTAGCTTTTGGAAGTGTCACGATAGATTTAGACGAAATCAATTCTTACACGTATACGAGTAGTATTGGCAAAGTTTCCTTCAACGCAGGGCTCTATGATGTGTTTTTAAAAAACACAGCGGATTGGTGGGCAGGAACAGGCAGTTTTGACCCATACAATGATCCATCAGACCCGTTCTATGACCCAAAGATGTACTTCGCTGGGACAAATGCGAGCGGATTTCAATTAGGGGGTCCAATCTTGGATGCGACGATCGGCCAGTCCTCCGAACAGCCAATTTGGAAAAAGAACGACTTGTTCATTTGGGGTGCAGGACTTGAGAGCACCAACTTGCCAGGAACGTATTACGAGGCCAAAACCGGTGGATTACAATTCAATATCGCGGACAGTTCATGGTACGTTGTGCCACATGATTTCACGGCTACGCCGTTGGGATCATACCAAAGTGGATGGGGTCAATTAGCTCCTATCCGTTGCGTCATCAATGACCCGAAGGCCGGTCCACAGGCGGTTACATTGAATCCAAGTGATTTCGGCGATGGCACTGTTACATTGAACGGAGGTCGTGATTTTGATGGATGGCGTTCCGCTGTGGGTGCCGGATTCAAGTGGAGCACGCAAGCCGATATGAGCAATGCTCAAGATGCCTTAAGCACATCATTCACCGGTGACTTCAGTGTGGACCTTAGCGGTTTGACGTCGGAAGAATCGGTGTATTATGTTGCATTCATTGCGGATTCACTGGGTGGAGTCACTTACGGGGATACGTTAAATTTCGAAATGCCCTGCGATCCACTCCCATCAGATTTGACGGGCTGCAACAACGGAACGCTCACATCATTGAACTATCAAGGGTATGACTACCAATTGGTTGAAATCAACGGCGAATGTTGGTTCGCTGAGAATTTGCGCAGTGAAAACTACAATGATGACACGGCGATTCCTTCGGGTCTGGAAGATGGCCCTTGGTCGACCACAACCGATGGAGCCGTTACGGTTTTTGATGAGGGCGGAGCAGATGAGGCGTTCAACCTTGCTCAATTCGGTCGCTTATACAATTGGTATGCTGTGAACACGGGCAATTTATGTCCATCAGGTTGGCACGTGCCTTCGGACACTGATTTCACAGCTTTAATTGAATCCTTGGGCGGCGAATTGGTCGCTGGAGAAAAGATGAAATCTGCTTGTGCAAGTCTCTTCCCCCTGAGCGACACGAATGAGTCCGGTTTTTCTGCTTTGACTGGCGGCAGCCGGAACATAGGCGGAGAATTCGACCTCAATGGGTCCTTCCACCCATTACTATATCCATATACCGATGGCTATCCTTGGGGGTTTTTCTGGTCTTCCTCTCCAAGTGAATCGGATGCGTGGTATCGGCGACTGTCAAGTACGGCCGTAGACGCCAACCGAATCAGCGGCGATGTGCGGTTCGGGCATTCCATTCGTTGTGTTCGGGACCCGCTAGTAGCAGAGTCCTATGATGCGACGGATATTGACGACGACACGAGCACACTTCAGGGTAAAGTGCTCCAAGATGGTGGATCCAATGTGATTGCGACGGGATTCAAGTGGGGCTTGCAGGCCGACCTGAGCAATGCGGCCGACACCACGGTCACCATGGCGACTGACAGCACGTTTGCTGCGGTGTTGACCGGATTGACGGAGGATGTGACGTATTACTTCAGTGCTTATGCCACGAATGCTTCAGGGACAACTTACGGTGATACGTTGTCTTTTTTTGTAGCCCAGCCCTCTTATCCTTGTGGTGATCTGACCTCTGTCTCCTATCAGGGTTACGATTACAATATCGTCGCCATCGGTACACAATGCTGGTTTGCGGAGAACCTGCGCAATGCGAACTACAACAACGGAAGCGCAATTACGATTGGACTGGATCAAGCCGCTTGGTCGACGAATACCGATGGAGCGGTGACGGTTTACGATAATGACGAGGCGACTTACTTAGCTGATTACGGTCGCTTGTACAATTGGTTTGCGGTTAACACGGGCAATTTGTGTCCAAGCGGCTGGCACGTCCCGACAAACGCCGAGTGGACGACGTTGACAGATGGTTTGGGCGGATTACTTAACGCCGCCGATGCCTTGAGATCATCGTTTTCGGATACTCCTGCATGGGACGGTACGAATAGCAGTGGTTTTTCTGCTGTGGCGGCCGGCTACCGGACCGAAGTTGGATACTTCAACTATCACATCGACGAAGGGCATTTCTGGTCGTCCTCTCCAGTTTATACAACCGCATTGGCTCGGCTTCTGGGCTATGGAAACACAGAAATGATCAGTCCCTCTCAACAGAGCGGGCTTTCTGTTCGTTGCGTTCTGGACCCACCACCAAGCATGACGATCACGGCTTCGGAAGTTTCCGACGGCGATTCTTCAAGCGACGCGACGCTCAGTCTGACGTTTACGGCTTCGGCGAGCACAGATGACTTCGATGTAGCCGACATCACAGTGACGAATGGCGCGCTTTCCAGCTTCGCCGGATCGGGTACGACGTACACGGCGACGTTTACACCAACCGCTGACGGCGCTTGCACCATCAACGTCGCTGGAAGTACATTCACTGATGCTGTTGGAATCGAAAATACCGCCGCGGACGAGTTCAATTGGACGTATGTAGCGCCGGCTGTTGACCCCTGTATTCAATGTGATACAGGTTGCCCATTTTATCCTAATTGTTTCTGAATATTCAAATCGGCCGCTCCCTTTGAGGGGGCGGCCTTTTTTTTCATCCCGCTGCTGTCGGCACCTCAGGCCAAGCGATGACCTCAACCAAAAGACGTACCTTTTGACAATGAGAAAACTGTTCGTCTGGATCGCGTTTACAGCAATGATGGGAGTGTGGAATTCAACCTTGGGGCAAGTCAATCCCCCGGATAGCCTTGTGCTGGATGAAAGAGAATGGCTTTTTATCCAACTGACCAACGGCAATTGGTTTTATGGCTCCGTGGTCAACAAAACAGACGCCACAATCGTCCTGGAAACCCCCGTGCTCGGGGAGGTCACTGTCCAAAAGTTGGATATCAAGTACTTCACCCAAGGACCGCTTACGGCATCAGAGCGTCAAGCCATCCAAGATGAAGAACGCTCGAAGCAACTCAACCTGGAGGCTCCTTTGCTATGGCCTCGATCAAATTACGAGCCCGACCCCAACGCCACCCGATACTTCTTTGCACCATCGGCGTTTCAATTAGATCAGGACGAAGCGTACTACCAAAACAGTTACGGGCTCTACAATCAAGCGAGTGTAGGACTGTCGCCCGGGCTCACCGTTGGAACCAACATTTTGGCACCTGTCGCCATAGGCTTTACCGCCAAGGCCGGATTCGAGTTGAGTGAAAAAGTGCGGTTTTCGATGGGAGGATTGGTGCTTTTCCCTTTTTGGGATGACCCGGTTGGCCTCGGGTTCGCCAACCTGACTTTCGGCAGTGAAAATTCCAACGTCACGTTCACCGCCGGCACCGATTTCCAAGGGGCAAACATTGCGAACATCTCCTTCCTGCTTCCTCTCAATGAGCAGACGTGGTTCATTTCGGAGAACTATCTCATTGCGACCTCGAATTGGAACAACACGGCCTATTACACCACCAATATCTTTTCCCTCGGAGTTCGGCGATTTGCCATGCGTCGCGGCTTCACATGGGACTACGCACTCATTGCAATTGCAGATGAAGGCATTGTGCTGCCCTTCTACAGCCTGACGATTCCGATCAAACCCAAGAGCGAACGGCTGTA
>Ga0255752_10004768_pt1 | contig 13483 bp, 1 predicted proteins | sample 011ome_25_FD_179952 | JGI IMG/M metagenome (GOLD analysis project Ga0255752, IMG submission 179952) | Coastal salt marsh microbial communities from the Groves Creek Marsh, Skidaway Island, Georgia - 011512CT metaG (version 2) | ecosystem: Environmental > Aquatic > Marine > Intertidal zone > Salt...
AACAAACTGTTCTAAATTACAAACACGGTGCACAATCGCTAACACGTAGTATATTGCGCAGAGGTTGGAATACTGCGTTTGCTACTGGTACATACAACGGTCAAAAGCGTGTAATCACACCATTTCGTGCTGTGAATAATTCTGGCGATTTTCTTGCCCGTAAGGAATATAAATGTGGAGGACCAACCGGTATGAGTAAAAGCTCTATCGGGTGGGCAGGTAGCACAATATACCTTGGTTCTAAAATAGACAACTGTGATGATAGTGGTGTTCCTGGGGCTTCAGGTAATGTTAAATACGTATACGACTCATCCAATTACGTTACATTTAGGCGTCAACAAGCAATTAACCGAAATTATAACGACCTCAAAAATGGAGGTGATGATTCGAACGGGTCTTACGTCACAATCATGCGCAACTTTTAAATTATCACAATAAAGTAATTTATTACAAATAATACGGCGAATCGGTATCAATATATATATTATTATTGTATAAGTTAATAATAATAATATGGTATTTATAGCTACTAATGCAACATTACAAACTGCTGTAGATGGTTGGTGTGATGGTTCAATCACAGCATCAACACCATTAGACGGAGGCACATATGGTGCTATTGGTGATTGGGACGTAAGTGCTGTAACTGATATGAACAATTTATTTAATGGTAAACAATCATTCAATGACGATATTAGTAATTGGGACGTATCAAATGTGACCAATATGAGTGAGATGTTCTATAATGCTTATGTATTTAATCAACCGATTGGCGATTGGAATGTGTCTTCGGTCACCAATATGTATCGGATGTTCTATAATGCTTTTATAGCATTCAATCAACCACTTGCCAATTGGGAAAGAACAACAGGTGTAAATGGAGCAACAAGCACGTCTACATTAAGTAATGTGACTCATATGGGAGGCATGTTTCAATTTGCGCAAATTTTTAATCAACCAATTGGAAATTGGGATACATCAAACGTTCAGTACATGAGTGATATGTTTTGGCAAACCCCTTTTAATCAAGACATATCTAGTTGGGACACTAGTAATGTTAAAAGTATGGAAGCAATGTTTAGATACAATAGTGTTTTCAATCAAAATATCGGAAATTGGAACACAAGTAAAGTAACAAATATGGGTTTTATGTTTTCCCAAGCAACCGAATTTAATAATGGTGGGTCTTCAGATATATCTAGTTGGGATACGTCGAATGTTACAGATATTAGAGTTATGTTCTATAGAGGTAAATTCAACCAACCGATTCAGAATTGGGATGTTTCCAAAGTATATCTAATTGATGGTATGTTTGACCAAAATACAATGTTTAATCAACCTATCCAGGTTTGGAAAGTGGGAACAGTTCAGACGTTTGCTAATATGTTTCGTGGGGCAAACGCATTAAAAGCAGTTTATGACGGGACACCGGGATTTGGTAATACACCAACACATGAGTTTTTTAACAAAACACCAATCACCCAAGCAAATATTCAAACCGCAGTGAATACGTATGTCAACCCCTCAACTACTACAAGTGCAATAAGTACATATGGACACATTAGTAATTGGGATGTATCACAAGTTACAGACATGAAAAATTTGTTTTGGGGCGCTAACTTTAATGAAGACATCGGAAACTGGGACACATCGAATGTGACTGATATGAATAGTATGTTCAATTATACGCCGACCTTTAACCAACCCATAGGCACTTGGGACGTCTCGTCGGTGACCGATATGACTAATATGTTCAATGGAGCTACAGTCTTTAATAATGGACAGACAAATAATGAAGGAACTGCTCCATTAAACTGGGTTGTTTCAGATGTGAAAGTTATGGCTAATATGTTCAATAGTGCTCAAGCATTTAACCAACCCATAGGCAATTGGGATGTCTCGAATGTTACCAGTATGTATCAAATGTTCCTTAATAATCCGGTCTTTAATCAACCGATTAATACACAAGAAGTAACAGTGAATGGTTCAACTTATACGGCATGGGACGTTTCTTCGGTGTCTGATATGAGTTATATGTTCTATCAAAATGGACAATCTGCAGCCTTTAACCAATCCATAGGCAATTGGGACGTCTCTTTGGTGACCACTATGGACAGTATGTTCAATGGACTTACAGCCTTTAACCAACCAATTCCTACACAAGAATTAACAGTGAATGGTTCAACTTATACGGCATGGGACGTCTCGAATGTAAAATCTATGAGTGGTATGTTCTCTAATTCTGGGTTTAATAATGGACAGACAAATAATGAAGGAACCGCTCCGCTATACTGGGACGTCTCGAATGTGACCGATATGAGCCTTATGTTTGGTGGTCCAATCTTTAACCAACCCATCGGCAATTGGAACACGTCTTCAGTCTACAATATGGATTATATGTTCGATGGAGCTACAGCCTTTAACCAACCAATTCATACACAAGAAGTAACAGTTAACGGTTCAACTTATACAGCATGGGACGTCTCGAATGTGACCGATATGGACAGTATGTTTGAGGGCACTTTAGTGTTCGACCAACCGATAGACAACTGGGACGTATCGAATGTGACTAGTATGCAATATATGTTCAAGGGTACTTTAGTGTTCGACCAACCGATAAGCAATTGGAATGTGTCGAAAGTGACCAATATGTGGGGTATGTTTTCTTCTAGTGCGTTTAATCAAAATATAAGTAGTTGGGAAAATACAGAAGGTAATTCTATTACTTATACTGTAACAGTTGTTAGTGATGGCGGTAATAAATATGTTTTAAATGGAGATTCAACTCTTAAACCAAAATTTTATGTTGGAAAAACTTATACGTTTGACTTAAGTGATAGTTCAAACGGTGGCCACCCCCTTGTATTTTATAGTGACTTAAGTCAAACTGTATATGATACAACAACAACAAGTGGTAGTGCTGGTAATGCTTCTGCAAGTGTTACATTTACCCCAACAACATCAGGGGAGGTGTATTTATATTGTACAAACCATGGATATGGTATGGGTTCATATTACAATTCAATAAAGGTATATTCAGATAGTTCGACATTAGCTAACGTGAACTATTTTTCACATATGTTTGATACTAATAATGCATTTTATCAATCAATCAGAGTATGGGCTGTCAGCAGCAGTGCAAATACGACAAATATGTTCTATCATGCAGCCGGGTTACAAAAATACTATGCGGGAACTGATTTGTATACAGCTACTCCATCTCCTTCTGGATTCTTTAACTTGGGATATACTCCACCAGAAATAACAATAATTGGCGAGAATCCTGTAACAGTCCAAGCAAAAACAACATATAATGATGCTGGTGCAACAGCAACTGACTCCGACGGTAATATTGTTACTGTAACTCCAACAAGTACTGTAGATATAAATGTAATAGGCCAATATGAAGTAAAATATAATGTAACCGATAGTAACGGAGATCCTGCGATACAAAGAATTCGAATTGTAAATGTAGTAGATACACAAAGACCAGTTATAAGATTAGTCGGCGAGGAGACGGTAAATTTTGTAGTAAATACAGGTAGTTATGTAGATGACGGAGCAACGGCAACTGATAATTATTATGGAGATATAACAAGCCAAATTCATACTGCATATTCACCAAGTGATATAATTACAACTGCACTTGGAACATATACAGTAACATATTCTTTGACTGATGATTCGGGAAATAGCGCATATGATGTAACAAGAACGGTAAATGTAGTAAATCAGGCACCATCAATAATCATAACGGGCGGTGATATAGTGAATGTTAACCTAGGTGATCCATATATTGAACTAGGTGCAACGGCAACAGGCCAGCTAGAAGGCTCATTAACCGTTACAACTTATACGGGCGATGTGAATACCAGTAAAACGGGAACGTATAAAGTAAGTTATACTGCTACTAATAGTGTTGGTTCTACAACGAAACAAAGAACGGTTGTTGTGGTAGATAGGCATATACCAGTAATAACATTGTTAGGCGGTGGTAACTTAGATGTTCAAGGAGAATCGCCAGTAACCATTAATATAAATTCTGATTACGTTGATGCTGGTGCAACCGCCTGGGATTATGTAGATGGAAATATATCAAGTGAAATAGATACTGTAAATAACGTAGATACATCTATACTCGGGACATATACTGTAACCTTTAATGTGACCGATTCTAATAGTCTTGCTGCTCAAACGGTAACCAGAACGGTAAATGTAATAGATACCCCCCCAACTATTACACTACAGGGAAGTAGTAAAGTAACTGTTGACTATGGTATTACATACGTTGACCCTAGCCCAGCAGTAACCGCAACCGATGCTGGGGGTGAGGATATAACAATAACGACGGTCGGTCTTCCTGTAGATACAACGGTACTCGGAACACATACAATATCATATACTGCAACTAATACCTCCAATCTTTCTGCAACGGTACACAGAAAAGTTACAGTTGCTGACCCACATTTTCCAGATATAAGGTTGCTGGGAACAACTCCAACAACAGTACAAATAGACTCCCATTATATAGATGCTGGTGCAACCGCAACAGACTATATAGATGGGACTATACCCGCAGACCAAATTATAACCACAAGTACTGTAGATACATCTCAAGTCGGAACATATACAGTAACGTATACCGTAACAGATGCGGAAGGTAATACATCGAAGAGAATCCGAACCGTAATTGTAAAGGATGAGCCGCCAGTAATAACATTAAACGGAATTTCACCATATGAAATAAAAGTCCAACAGGGTCAACCATATACAGATTCGATTGCAGAAGGTGGTGGAGCAACTGCTGGCGATTCTATAGATGGCGATTTAACGCATTATATTACAACAAATATTGACGACCTTGATACTACAATACCGGGATTATTCACTCTTACATATAATGTGAGCAATCCAGAAGGACTTGCTGCTGTGGAAAAAAAACGAATCATTAATGTTCATGACCCAAATTATCCTACAATAATACTACTCCACTCACCAGACGGACTTATTACAGATACAGGGAGAGTTGAAAAAGGTTCTGTTTATACAGACCCTGGTGCAAGAGCATCAGACGTTTATTATAATGATGCGACTTTAACAAACAACATCGTAACAGTAAATAATGTAGATACATCGAAAACAGGAATATACACAGTAACATATAATGTAAGCAATCCTGCAGGCAATGCTGCACCAGAAAGAACAAGAACTATAACGGTAGTAGATGGTAAGCCAACCATCATACTAGCCCCTAGTAGTCCAGAATGTGTTGCTTATGGTAAAACTTATATAGAACCTGGTTATATAGCACATGATTTTAGAAACAAAGACATATCATCTTCTGTTATAACAAATGTTGCCGACCTGGATACTACAGTAATGGGTGATTTCACACTCACATATAATGTGAAAGATGAATATGATGTTGCTGCTCCGCAACAAACAAGAACCGTTCATGTATATGACCATATTCCCCCAGTGATAACAATGACCGCAGACGGAAATATTACGGATACAGCGACAATTGAACTAAATTCTGTTTATACAGACCCTGGTGCAACAGCAACCGATCTTGTAGATGGGATTATAACAGACAAAATAAAAACAGTAAATAATGTAGATACGTCTACAGTCGGAACATACACGGTAACATATAACGTAACCGATGCCGAAGGTAATGCTGCTACAGAGAGAGTCAGAACTATAACGGTAAGAGATGTCCCTCCTGTAATACAACTAAACGGCTCGAAAATAGTAAGAATTGATATGGGTTCTATTTATGACGAAAAGGGTGCAAGAGCAAGTGATTATCTAGATGGGAGTATACCCGCAGACCAAATTATAATAGGAGGTAATGTAGATACTAGTACACCTGGAACGTATACAATAACATATAATGTTAGTGATCAATGGGGTATTGCCGCCGAGGAAGTGACCAGAACCGTCATTGTTCATGACCAATATATTCCACTTATATCACTATTAGGACAAACTCCGATAACAGTTGAAAAAAATTCTATATATAACCTAAGCGTAGACTCTGGTGCAACAGCATCGGATAGAGTTGATGGCGATATTACATCTAAGATTCAAACAGACCTTTCGAATGTAAATACAAGTATCGTTGGTTCATACACAGTAACATATAATGTTACTGATAAGGAAGGTAATGCTGCTACACAGGTAACCAGAACTGTAATAGTAGAGGATTCTCCTCCAATAATTACAATTCGTGGAGCCAATCCTGTTACATTTGAATGCAAATCCGCCACACCATATATAGATGCTGGTGCAACCGCATATGATACAGTAGATGGTGATTTGACCACAGATATTTCATCAAATATTGTCGACCTTGATACTTCAATAATAAACGATTTTTCTCTCAACTATTTTGTTGTCGATAGTGCTGGAAATAGTGATACAAAAACCAGAACTATTCAGGTAATCGATTCAATATCCCCGGGAATAACATTAAATGGTTCAAATCCAGTATATGTAGAAAAAAATTCCACGTATATAGATGCTGGAGCAAGTTCAGTTGATAATGTAGATGGGGATATAACAAGTGGAATTAAAGTAACAAATCCTGTAAATACAAAAATACCTGCAACATATACAGTAACCTATTCTTCAAGAGATGAAAGTAAAAACATAACATATAACGTTACAAGAACGGTAATTGTACAAAGTCCTACGCCAACAATTCATTTAACAGGTGCTTCTAATGTAACAATTGATATGAATGAAAAATACGATGATAAAGGTGCAACGGCATTCGACCCACTAGAAGGTGACTTAACATCTAGTATTCATACTCATAATCCTTTACTCACAAATACGAGTGTTCCCGGAACATATTCAGTAACATATAATGTGCGTAATATAGCAGGAATTGCTGCGACACCAGTTTCTAGAACCGTGATTGTTCATGACCAACATATTCCAGTAATTACATTAGAAGGAGATCTTACAATAAATATGGACAGATATTCAAAATATATAGAACCCGGTTATACAGCAACAGATAAAATAGATGGTAATATTACAACTGATGTAAAGGTCAATAATAACGTAAATCCAAAAAGATTAGGAACGTATACTGTTACATATAATGTTAAAGATAAAGAAGGAAATTACGCGAAAACAGCAACAAGAACAGTGAATGTGCTTGATGTTCTTCCTGTAATAACACTCAACGGAACGAGTCCCGTTACGATTGATATGGGTGATACTTATGTAGACCAAGGTGCAGTAGCTGGTGATTATATAGATGGTAATTTAACAGATGATATTGTTACTCATAATCCGGTAGATACTAGTATACCTGGAAATTATTATGTAACATATGATGTTACAAATCCAGCTAGGATTTCTGCAAAACAAGTTACTAGAACTGTTACAGTGTATGATCCGTATATTCCAGTTATAGTATTAAACGGCGATGACCCGGTAACAGTTGAACTGAAATCTGATTATGTTGATGCTGGAGCAACAGCAACGGATAAAGTAGATGGTGATATAACTAAGGATATACATACAGAGAATCAAGTAACAACGAGTAGAGTAGGAACGTATTATGTAATATATAATGTAACCGATGCGGAAGGTAATAAAGCAAAAACGGTAACAAGAACAGTTCATGTTGTAGATATTATCCCTGTAATAGAATTAACTGGTGAGAATCCAGAAACAATCGATTTGGGTGTTACTTATGTTGATGCTGGAGCAATAGCGTATGATTCTATAGATGGTTTTTCGAAGGTTGTAACTTATAATCCTGTAAATACAAAGAAGTCCGGAACATATCAAGTATTGTATAACGCGAAAAATAAATCAGGTATTGCTGCTAAGGAAGTGACTAGAACTGTAGTTGTTTATGACCCATATCTTCCGACCATAATTATGAAAGGTGTTACGCCGATAACAATTGAACAAAGTTCACACCCTAGTTATGTAGATGCAGGTGCAATAGCAACGGATAAAGTCGACGGAAATATAACGGGTCGTATTAGAATCGTGAATAATGTAAATCAAAAGAAAGTAGGAACATATACTGTTACATATAATGTAACCGATGCGGAAGGTAATCAAGCAGTTCCAGTAACCAGAACAGTTAATGTAGAAAACGTTGCACCTGTGATAAAACTAACTGGGAGTAATCCAATAACAATTGATTTGGGCGTCACTTATAAAGATGCCGGAGCAACGGCAGGTGACCCCTTAGATGGTGATTTAACTTCTGATATGAAAGTAAATAATCCCGTGAATACAAGTAAAGCTGGTACATATATAGTAACCTATAACGTAACTAATTTTTCTGGAAAATCTGCCGAAGAAGTTACAAGAACTGTTGTTGTTTACGACCCTTATATACCAACTATAATAATGCTAGGTATAACCCCTGTAACAATTGATCTAGGTGAAACTTATACTGATGCAGGAGCAATTGCAACGGATAAAATAGATGGGGATATAACAGCTGATATCACTACTTATAGTAATGTAAATACAGATAAAGCAGGAACATATAGGGTAATATATAATGTAACTGACTACGAAGGTAGTCGAGCGCATCCGGTAACTAGGATAGTTATTGTTGAGGATTCACATATACCATATACCAAACCAAAAGATGCTTATTATGTTGGTGATAGTGACGAAGCAATAACAAATAGTATATTAACTAGAGGTTGGAATACTGCATTTGCTAGAGACACGTATAATGGTAGAGAACGTGTAATTACACCCTTCCGTGCTGTAAATAATGCCGGTGATTATCTTGCTCGTCAGGATTACAAATGCGGAGGACCTACAGGAATGAGTAAAAGTTCAATTGGCTGGGCTTCAAGCACAATATATCTTGGTTCTCAAATCAACAACTGTGACGACAGTGGAGTTCCGGGTGCATCGGGAAATGTGAAATACGTATATGATTCATCTGATTATGTAACGTTTAGGCGTCAACAGGCCATAAATCGAGATATTGTCCGTCGTTAAAGCATAGTAATGCGTCTCACATTCCTTTGATGCACGGTATAATGATACAATGATTATCTACATAGAACAACTTTATTTTAATACGTATTCGGATATTTAAAATTACCGAATACGTATTGCGATTATATAGTATATTAAAAATATATATATAATAATAGTAAATGTCTACACTATCATTAACATTTGATAATTCACCAAATTCCAACGCCATCGGCACCGTCACATTACCCATCACAGGAACTGGCTTGGCTGTGAGCATAAACTGGGGTGATGGGACAACCGACACGAGCTTATCTCACACCTATTGGGTAACGGGTGCCTTTACCGCGGTATTACAAGTCACTTCTGGTACCGTAACCCAGTTTGGAAATAATAGTGGTGGATGGAGTGGCTCAAGTAAGCTGACCGTGGTGGCAACCAACAATACATCTAACTGGGGACTCCCGGGCGTTTCGAGTTTTTATGGAGCATTCCTCGGATGCTCAGCGTTGACCGCGGTGCCTTATTTAATACCTTCTACCGTGACGGATACGAGGTCTATGTTCTATCATTGCTCTGCATTCAACTACAACATCTATGGTTGGGACGTCTCGAATGTGACCAATATGGATAATATGTTCACTAATGCGACTATATTTAACCAACCCATAGGCAATTGGGACGTCTCGAATGTTACCAGTATGTATCAAATGTTCATACATACTGTAGCATTCAACCAGGATATCGGGGCCTGGGACGTCTCGAAGGTGACGTATATGGTTTCTATGTTCTATGACGCTAGAGCATTCAACAAAAACATCAGGATGTGGGACACCACCAGTGTCACCAATTACGGCTCGATGTTTGCTTATGCAACCGCTATGAATACCGCTTATAGTGGGACGACAGGATACGGATTTGGGACACCTACTGCCGCATTTTTCAATCAAAACCTCCGTCTAACATTTGAATTTATCTACGAAAACACCCCCGTCTGGCTACCCATCTATGGCGGGCCGGCTGTGAGCGTAAACTGGGGTGATGGGACATCCAACACGAGCCAGTCTCACACCTATTCGGGAACGGGTTCCTATACCGCGGTAATACGAGTCACTTCTGGTACCGTAACCCGGTTTGGAACTGAAGTGACTTCCACTTGGGGAGGCGCCGGGTGGCTGACCGAGGTGGCAACCGCCGATACATCTAGCTGGGGACTCCCAGGCGTTTCGAGTTTTTCTGGAGCATTCCATGGATGCTCAAGGTTGACTGTGGTCCCGACATATATACCTTCTAGCGTTACGGATACGAGTGCTATGTTCGAGAGTTGCTACATATTCAACCAGAATATAGGGAACTGGGACGTCTCAAATGTGACCGATATGAATTATATGTTCTATAGGGCTCGAGCCTTTAACCAACCCATAGGCAGTTGGGACGTGTCGAAGGTCACCAATATGTATGCTATGTTCCAATATACGGATGCATTCAACCAAGACATCGGCAATTGGGACGTCTCTTCGGTGACCAATATGGGATATATGTTCTCTACTGCTCAACCCTTCAATAAAGACATCAGGTATTGGGACACCACCAGTGTCACCAATTACGGCTCGATGTTTGCTTATGCAACTGCGTTTATCGCTGAGTTTCAGAACTACTTTCCAAATGCGGTTTCTTCCTTTCCTGTCTCCGAGTCCTGGACGTTCAATACTAGTACCGCGTACGCCACCGTCAATACAAAAGATTATTATATATTGAACGGTACGTCTGGGTCAATTACCGCATCCACTAGCGGCTCCCTAGATACATATCTTAGAATATATCAAATATCATCATCATTCTCTACTCCTTCGTCTGGTACGACAAGAACGTTTGATGGTGAATCATACACTCGAATCGCTGCGGATGACGATAGTGGTGGTGCTTCACAAGCATCGACGACATTCCAAGTAGATGCTAACGTGAAATATGTAATAGCCTTTGGGGGTTACGACACCAATGTCGGGTCCACTACGTTAAATGTAGAATTTACTGGCTCTTACACAGCTGTTCAGAACATCGGGTACGCTACAACTCCATCATCTACCTTTTTTAATCAGTTTTCAGACAATGGCGTTACGTATTATTTTACAGAAGATAGTAATAATGACGTCACGATTACTAGTGCTGTTTCATCGACTGGGTCACAAGCTACTATTGCAGATATTACTATTCCTGGTTCCTTTACTGTAGGGGGTGTTGTGCATACCATACGACATATTGGGAGTTCGGCGTTCTATAATAACAATATTACCTCTACGGGCACCCTCACCATCCCCGCATCCGTCACATCCATTGCGAGTCAGGCGTTCCAACAAACTGGCTTCCAGACCGTAACCTTCGCTGCGGGTAGCGTTCTCGACACCATCGGGTCGATTGCGTTCGCACAGACAAATATCACCTCCATCATTATCCCCGCAACCGTCACATCCATCGGGGATGACGCGTTCGTTTACTGTACCAGCCTCGCATCCGTGACGTTTGCTGCAGGTATCCAACTCGCCACCATCGGGGCATACACGTTCGGATATTCCGCGATTACCTCCATTATCATCCCCGCATCCGTCACTGAGATCGGGACTAACGCGTTCGCGTACTGTTCCAGTCTTGCATCCGTAATCTTCGCTGCGGGTAGCGTACTAACAACCATCGGAGAATACGCGTTCTATGATTCCAGTCTTGCATCCGTGACCTTCGCTGCAAACAGCACGCTCGCAACCATCGGGGAGTCCGCGTTCCAAAATACCGATATCACGTCCATCATCATCCCCGCATCCGTCACATCCATTGGGCGGCAGGCGTTCACTCAGTGTTCCGTTCTTGCATCCGTCACATTTGATGATATTGAAAATAGCGGGCTCTTGGAAATCGGGCGTAGCGCGTTCTCTTCTTGTGGCGCACTTACCTCCATTATCATCCCCGCATCCGTTCACACCATCGGGATTTGGGCGTTCTCTTATTCTTCCGGCCTCACTTCCGTCACCTTCATCGAATCCACAGACTGGGCCACAGGGATTTCCATCGGGACTGGAGCGTTCTATAGTAGTCCTACCGCGCTCGCCAAGGTATTTATTAAGAATGGGCAGAAAATCGGTGGAGCAACTCATAATACGGGTACATCATATACTCTTGGTGGGAACTCGTCAAGTGTGCCGTTTAAGAGTTACGAGATCGAAGGGTCTGGTATTTTTGTGTCAGGCCACTATACGGGTGCATCTAGTCCTCCGTATGCCGTTTTGACGAACCGCGACGCGACGGATGGGTGGACGAGCATCGATGGTAGCATGTTCCAATCTACACCAATCACCTACATTGATATTCCTGATACGGTCACAGCCATCGGGGCTCAGGCGTTTCTAGGGACCCCACTCGTCTCCATTAATATCCCCGCATCCGTCACATCCATCCAGACGGGCACATTCAAAGACTGTTCCAACCTTACATCCGTGACGTTCAATGCAGGTAGCGATCTCGTAAGCATCGCGTCTACCGCGTTCCAAGAGACAAGTATCACCTCCATTGAGATCCCCGAAAAAGTCACCTCCATCGGGAGTAGCGCGTTCTATCAGTGTTCCAGCCTCGCATCAGTCACCTTCGCTGCAGGAAGCGAGCTATTAACCATCGGAACTACCGCGTTCCGAGAGACCGCGATTACCTCTATCAGCATCCCCGCATCCGTTACTGATATCAAGGCTTCCGCGTTCCGACAGTGTTCCAGCCTCACATCCGTCGTATTTGAACGAACGACAGGTGCTATTACTATTTCTGCAACTGTGTTTGCTGATAACACCAGTCTTTCAAATAAAACAATCTATATATCCTCAAGTGTCGCTAGCAGTTTAACCAATGGTGCATTAACATCTCCATCCAGTGGAACCACTACCTTTTATGGAGCAACGGTATATCTAGCACCCACTTTTAAACCTACAACCAAAGCAGATTTAGTAACCGAAGTTGGTAATTGGTGTGCAGGCACGCCCAACACTCCCCATATCAGCCTGTGGGACACGTATCTGATTGATGATATGTCTGACTTATTCAAGGATAAGACAACCTTTAATGACGACATCAGTAATTGGGACGTCTCTTTGGTGACCGATATGCAGAGTATGTTCAATGGCGCATCTGTGTTCAACAAACCGATAGGTAATTGGGAAAGAACAGAAAGTAATTCGATTACTTATACAGTAACCGTTGTTAGTGATGGCGGTAATAAATATGTTTTAAATGGAGACTCAACTCTTAAACCAAATTTTTATGTTGGAAACACTTATACGTTTGACTTAAGTGATAGTTCAAACGGCGGCCACCCCCTTGTATTTCATAGTGATACAAGTCTAACTGAATATGATACAACAACAACAAGTGGTATTGCAGGTTCCAGTGGTGCAAGTGTTACATTTACACCAACAGCATCAGGAGAAGTGTATTTATATTGTACAACCCATGGATATGGTATGGGTTC
>Ga0255752_10004781_pt1 | contig 13456 bp, 10 predicted proteins | sample 011ome_25_FD_179952 | JGI IMG/M metagenome (GOLD analysis project Ga0255752, IMG submission 179952) | Coastal salt marsh microbial communities from the Groves Creek Marsh, Skidaway Island, Georgia - 011512CT metaG (version 2) | ecosystem: Environmental > Aquatic > Marine > Intertidal zone >...
CATTAGTTGACAAACAATTGGATGATTTTGCAAAAAGATATGGCAAACTATCTTCAACAGACGTAAGTAATGAAAAAGACATGATTATGTCTCACTTTACAGAACTGGACGAAAATGACAAACCAGTTGATGGTGGCTTTTCTCATTCATCTACAGTATCAGTTGAATTTACAGAAGATAAAAAAGCGAAGAAAAAATTAATTGGATTAAAAGCTGGTGATACACTAATTATAGACCCAAGAGTTATTTCTAGAAGTGAATCAGATTTAGCCGCTATGTTGAATATTTCTGCCGAAAGAGCTGCTGCTTATACAAGAAATGTAGAATTAAAAGTTACTGATGTTAAGAGTTTAGCCCCTGCTGAAGTTAATCAAGAGTTGTTTGATAAAATTTATGGTGAAGGAACTGTTACGACTGCTGAAGATTTTAGACTGAAAATTGAAAGTGAGCTTTCTGGAATGTTTGTTAAAGATAGTGATAAGGTTTTCAAAAGAGATTTAACTGAAAGCCTTGTTAAAAAGTTGAAGTTGACGCTGCCAAATGAGTTTTTAAAGAAATGGATACTTTCTTCCAGTAAGGAAGAAATCACTGCTGAGCAAGTTGAAGCAGAATATGAGCAATATGCGCAAAACCTTAAATGGCAATTGGTTGAAAATAAAATAATCAAAGACAACGATATCAAAGTGAATAACGATGAAGTTTTAGCGTATACAAAGGAATTACTGTCTGGGCAATATGCTCAATATGGTATGATGGTTCCTGATGATGAAGAAATGAATAAATATGCGCAAAATGTTCTTTCCAATCAGGAAGAAGCACGTAAAATATACGATTCGTTATACGATCAGAAAGTATTAAACTTTTTGAAGGACACCGTTAAAATTGCTGAGAAAGAAGTGAGTTACGATGACTTTGTTAAGATAGCTTCAAAAGCTTGATTTATTTTCAATTCTGGCAATCCTCAGATTAATGTACCTTAGTAATTGTTATGGCGAGCATTAGACAAGAAAAAATTGCAGGCGTTATACAAAAGGAACTTAGCTTAATTTTTCAAAAAGAAGCGAGAACAATTTGTATGGGAGCAATGGTGAGTGTTACCATAGTCCGGGTTTCCCCTGATATGGGAACTGCTAAAATTTACCTAAGTGTTTTCGGAGCAAAAGAAAATGAGGAAGTTCTGAAAAACGTTCAAGAAAATGGACGTCAAGTACGACACATACTTGCCCAAGTTGTGAAAAATCAACTTAGGAAAACTCCTGAGTTAACTTTTTTCTTGGATGATTCTTACGATTATGCGCGTAACATAGATGAGTTACTTAAATAATTTGGTTAGATGAAACCATGAAAAAGTTATATAAATACTTACTAAATAAGTTGCCGAGGCCATTGTTGATCCGGCTGAGCTATGTTTTTAGAGTATTTGCTCCTTTGGTTTACAAAGGGAATAAAGTGGATTGTCCCGTTTGCGAAAAATCATTTAAGAAATTTCTTTCTTACGGTTCAAATGTGGCACATAGAGACAATGTTCTTTGTCCGTACGACCTTACACTAGAAAGGCACCGTTTAATGTGGGTTTATCTAAAAAATAAATCGAATTTCTTTACAGCTGAAAAATTAAAGGTAATGCACATAGCCCCTGAGCAATGTTTCTACAGTAAGTTTAAAAAACAGAACAATCTAGAATACAAAACTGGCGACCTACTCTCCCCGCTTGCGGATATTCATTTTGATTTACATAAAATTCCATTACAAGATAATCAATATGACGTTATTTTTTGTAATCATGTATTGGAGCATGTAGAAGATGACCATAAATGCATGACTGAGTTGCACCGAATAATGAATTCAGGAGGTTGGGGGGTTTTTCAAGTCCCAATTGACACATCACGCATGGAAACCTATGAAGATGCTTCCATTGTATCTCCTGAAGAAAGAGAAAAACACTTTTGGCAATACGATCATCTTCGATTGTATGGATTGGATTACCCAAAAAAATTAGAAGCTGCAGGGTTTGAAGTCGAAATTTACGATTACCATAAAGACATGCCTAAAGAGCAGTATGAAAAGTATCGTTTTCATCCTGATGAATTGTTGTATATTGTAAAAAAGAAATAATCCAAATTGGAAACTTTTTCAATAGATAATCAATCAGAACTCTCCAAAGTAGCAAAAGCTATATCAAAATTATGTGCCGGTAATCAAGTTTTTATTATTGATGGAGAAATGGGTGCAGGGAAGACCACTCTCATTGGCGAGGTCTGCCAAGTGCTAAATGTTGCAGATGCCGTTGCGAGCCCGACTTATGGAATAGTAAACACATACTTCTCTGAGCAATATGGAGAAATAAACCACTTTGATTTTTACCGTATTAAAAATGAAGAAGAAGCTATGGATAGCGGATTAGACGAACTGCTTCATAGTGGTAATATCTGCTTTATTGAATGGGCAGATAAAATCCCGAAACTTTTACCTGATAATTGCGTAAGAGTGTCAATCGAAACATTCGATACTAATAGCCGTAAAATCACTATAACGATATGATTTCCTCTGGAGACGCCCTTAAATCATTGGCCTACGAAGCTTCATTAATGCCCCAAGAAGAAATGTTGGAGGTAGGTCGTAAAAAATCAAGTTTATACATTGGTATTCCCCGAGAAACTGAATTTCAAGAGCATCGAGTTGCCCTAGTGCCAGAAGCTGCAGGGCAGATTGTAGCCAACGGTCATCGCGTTGTAGTAGAAACAAATGCAGGTGAACATGCAAATTTTTCCGATCAAGATTATAGCGAGGCAGGTGCAGAAATAGTTATGTCGCATGAAGCAGTATATCAAGCAGATATTATATTAAAGGTAACCCCTCCATCTCCAAAAGAAATTGAGCTGATGAAACACAAGCAAACCCTATTTTCTGCACTGCAACTAACAGTTCAGCCAGAAAACACTTTGCGCGGCTTAATGAAAAAGAAAATTACAGCAATTGCATGGGATTATATAAAAGATGAAGCACAAATATTTCCCATAGTTCGATCAATGGGCGAGATTGCAGGCATAACATCTATTTTAATTGCAGGTGAATTAATGTGTAATGTCAATGGAGGTAAAGGTTTAATGTTTGGTGGAGTTGCAGGAATTACGCCGACAGAGGTTGTTATTATTGGTGCCGGAACCGTTGGACAATTTGCCGCTAAAACTGCATTGGCAATGGGTGCTTCAGTAAAAATATTTGATAACTCAGTATATAAATTAAGAAGGCTTCAACAGGATTTAGGTCAAAAAGTTTTTACTTCGATTATTCAACCAAAAGTGTTAGAGAAAGCATTAAGAAGAGCTGATGTAGCCATTGGAGCTTTAAGAGCCCCACATGGAAGAACTCCTTGTGTGGTTTCTGAACCAATGATTGAAGGAATGAAAGATGGAGCTGTTATAGTTGATGTAGCAATTGACCAAGGGGGTTGCTTCGCTACATCTGAAGTTACAACTCACGAACAACCTACATACGAGAAACATGGTGTGACCCATTATTGTGTGCCAAATATTGCTTCCAGAGTCTCCCGTACTGCCTCTTATGCATTGAGTAATATTTTTGCTCCTCTGGTTCTAGAAATAGCAGATGGTGGCGGATGCGAGAAATTAATTAGAACAAACAAAGGCTTTAGGCATGGTGTTTATATCTACAACGGAACATTAACTTCTTCTTATTTAGGTGAAACCTATAGCCTCCCTTACAAGGATTTAGATTTATTAATTACCGCTTTTTAATCAGCCAGAAATATACTTCCCAAAAGGAATTTTACTGATCAAAAAAACAATTATCACCGATAGAGCGAGTGTGATGAATGTAGTTAAGGGTATCCCAATCAATGGGTGAATTAAATTCCAATCAACACCAAACATTATTAAATAGTTTAAAACTAAAATATGGGATAGGTATATTCCATAACTATATTTATCAACCACATCTCGAACCGTTTTTAAAAAGCCATCGAGTCTATGATTTATATTCTTAAATAGAACGAATACACTAGTAGCCATTAACAACAAATTCGGAATTAAATAGGAGTAATAATTTTTGTAAAATTTACCCTCCATCATATCTGTGTAATAATAGGTTCCATAAAAAGTGATAAATAACCCAATTAAAAATGTAACCACTGCTAACGCTGATATTCGTTTTGACTTCGTATTTATGATAGATAAATAATAGCCTAAAACAACGTAGCCTAAGTAACCCAAGTAATACCATAGATTCCATTCAAAATTACTATATGAGGTGTGTGATGTTGAAAGAGTAATAAACAGCACCCATACTAGCAAGAATAACTACACATACAGCTTTCTAGCCCTAGCTATAATTTTGGCAAACAATGGAATAGTAATATAAATTCCTAAAAGCATATATATATACCACAGGTGGTAAGAACTACCATCTTGCAGTTGCTGTAGAATCCAGGCAAAATTTGACTGTGAAGCTAATTTCCCATTAAATTGTGGAGGTTCAATAAAATTGTAAATGATATAAATAGCTGTCCAAAAGGCAAATGGGATAAGAATTCTTATAACTTTTCTTAAAAGAAAAGTGGGATAAGAATACTGTATCCCTAATAATAAAGCTCCTGTTATCATTAAAAACAATGGCACTGAAAAACGAACAAAAGAGTCATAAACATTTCCTATCCACCAGTGGGAGTTAGGCACTTGATTATACTTATACAAGACTGAAGAGGCTACATGTAATAAAACAACACATACGGTTGCAAGAACACGTGAGTTGGATATCCATTCTTTTTTACCCGGCCCCATTAGGAATCTTTATTTTGCGATTATCAAGCGTTGATTAATGCTTTTAGTAACATCTTTGTACCGCACAATATATTTTCCTGAAGCTAAGTTGTTGAATGACTGATAAATCGTTTTTGCTCCCGTAATATCCCTTTTTTCCATTATTTGACCTACCACATTAAATATGGTTAATTCCCCATCTAATATATTTTCATCACTAATCGCAACTTGGAATTCTCCAGAAGAAAAACTAGGATAAACAGATAGAGTTAATGAAGAGTAACCTTCATTTATTAATTGTATTTGCAGTTCATTAGCTGCGATAATAGTAAAGTATGCATCATCGGAAAAGTCAATGGTAGAAGTCAGCGTGTCATCTACTAATAGCATTTTGTAAGCATCATTATTTTGAGAAAAATCAGGTTCTGTAGAAATGAGAAGAACGTATTCCAAATCATTTTCTGGAAGCGCTTCTAATGCAATCCTAACATCTACACTTTCAATTGTTCCTACCTCATCCACTTGCCATATCCTACCAATCATCTTTGTTTCAAATGGCGATACGTTTGGTATCCAACTACTATGACTTTTATTGTTATCTGCCCACATAAAGTAATCTCCATTGTCCAAAGAAATAGGATTGTTTATTCTTACTATTCCAGTCCCTTGAGCATCTTGATGTAAATCAAATTGGTTTTCTCTTCCAATTCCAGCAAGATTAAATCTATAGGTATGATCATGTAAATACATATCATTGCTACCCAAGTCAATTTGATATTTAGCTCCTAAATAATTTCGAATTATATTTACATGTGTCTTCCCGAGTGCTTCATTATAAATAAAGTGCTCAGCTAACTTTCCGTCTCCCCACCTATCCGATCTATCTTTTCCGAGCTGAATATCTATAATCCCCGTGTTGTCTCTATCATCAAATCCCATTTCACCTACTTCAGCATCTTCTCCATCAGAAATTACATGTATATAGCTGGTGATATAATTTTGACAAAAGGCAAAACCATAAAGGTGAGGCATCGTAATATCGTTAAATGATGTTGTTGTTCCATCTATTCCATCACCGGTATTATTTTTAATATGTGGGTACCATCTCTGCTCTCCTTTATTTGGATGAATAATAAATCCGTTGTCGTCTCTGGAGCTTGCTATCCAACCATGGTCATTATAAAGCTCAGAAGTAGATTCTGCAATAGTGAAAACTCCAAAGTTTTTTCCAGGCATAACATTCTCTGCTTTTATCCATGTTCCAAAACCAGATGTATCCGATTGAAATTCAATTGCATTTAGACCAGCAATTCCATTTGTTCCTGTTCTGAGCATTGGTTGCATTGAATCAACACTTTGAAAAGTATTAATGTTAAATGTACTCCTATCTAACCACTTGTCTATGATAGCTCCATCCTTAGTAACTGCATTGCCTTGGTAGCTAAATTCATTGTCACCACTTAGCCAAATAGCAATTTCAGTTTCCCCTCCAACTCCTCCAGGACCAGTATATCCAAGATTTGGAATGTCTTCAGAATAATTAATCGAAAATGTAGTAGCCATAGCATTGTAAACAGAGTCGTTATCTTTCGCTATATCCGCAGGGATATCAACTGTTATAATTCCTGGAGAAATGGGTGTAATATTTATTTCATAGTCGACAGGACCTCCAGTTAAAGAATTGAGCGTTCCGTTAGTTATTGCTATATCCAAAAGATCAAATCCTGAAACGGGAACATTTTCAAGGTTTTTATAAAAATTAATATTCAAGTTGAAGTCCTCATAAACTTCTAATTTTGGGTTGTCGTTTTGAAAAGAAATTAATGGTAAACTTGGAAAATAAGTGGTAATTGTATCATATAAATCAGATTCCCAAAGTCCTCTGCCATATGTAGAGGCCCTCAACCTCTTTTCGGCTCCACCAGAACCATAATAAATATTTAATTCTGAAAGCTCCGAATTGATAGGCAATCCACTACCAAAAAACACCCAATCCGACATAGTAGAATCTTTGTAATATACTCCAGCATAAGTACCAACATAGAGACCTTCATTACTCATATTATCCAAAACCATACAAGTAACCGGTATGTCAGGTAGGTTTCCAGAAATATCTGACCAGGTAAGACCACGGTCATCTGATCTTATTACTCCGTTACCTTTTGTAAGCCAAATAACATTCGTATCCATGGGATTGGTCTCTATATCTGTAATCATCCCGGCGATTGTTCCTGGGCTGAAAGTATTCCAAATTACATTTGCTGCTGAATCATTACAATTCTGTGAGCGATAAAGACTAAAACCCTTTGAAACATAAAGAAGGTTCGAATCAGCGGAAGAGTGCTCAATTACATCACAGTTATTCGATGTATTGCCAATTCCCGCAGGAGAAATATTTTCGAAAAGAACGCTGTCTTTATCGGCTTCTTTCAGTCTTGTTGTTCTCCACATACTCTTTAGTCCAGCATACATAACGCCATTATTATGTTCACTAATACAATAGGGAGTAACCCAAGCGCCTTCTTCGTCAACATTATTTGTGTTTAAACCACAAATTTTCTGAAAGTCAGACCCATTAACGGATCGGTAAATTAATGCATAGTAAATAGAAGCATACGCATAATTTTCATCCATTGGATCATACATACACTCCATTCCATCACCTCCCAAAACTCTTCCCCAGCCAATTCCATCGAACAGACTAGTTCCATTATCCTGAAAACCAGTAAGGCATTTATTGACATTCGTAGCGCTTTGGCCAATTTTATAAATCTGACCGATTACCATATTTTGAGAAATATCTTCCCAAGTAGAATTTGCAGAATCACTTCTATACAATCCCCCATCATTTGCTAAATATAATTCATGTGTATGCGGTGAAAAGCTTAAATAATGCATATCCACATGAACTCCATTACTATTATATATCCAACTACTTCCTCCATCTATAGATTTAAAAACGTTTATTCCACCGGCATATACTATATCTGGATTTTCTGGATCTACTTCCAATGCAAGATCATACCAAGATTGACCAACACCAATATCAGAACCATCGGTTGTCCTGCCCATAATATTAGGTGAATTAGCAACTTCATAAAATGTCTGCCCAGAATCGTCTGACCGCCAAAATGAATCGAAATCATATAGATTGGTAATAAGTAAATATAACCTATTCGGATCAGCTTCGCTTACCTCAATAAGCATTCTGGATTTGATTGGGTAACCAAAAGCAGAAGAAAACGACAACCCTCCATCTGTGGAAATGTCCAACCTATTTTTTCGAACAGCATATATTGTGCTGGGGTCACCAGGCTTAAGCTCCATATCAATATAATCAGTAGGAGATATGGTTGTTTGCGTCCAATTTAAACCAGCATCTTCAGATCTAAAAAACCCTCCCGAAGTACATGCATATAGGACTTGATTACTATCAGGATGCATCCGCATTTCATTAACCGTTCGATCTCCCATTCCTGAATTAAATTGATTAAAGGAAATTCCACCATCAATACTTTTAAAAACTCCAAGTCCAGGTGCATCGCTAGCATCCTTGTCGCCGGTTCCCACATATACAATGTTTGGGTCAATAGGATCTATCAAAATAGAAGATACACCGAGGGTTGGCATGTCATCCGTAGAACTATTCCAAGTATCTCCATTGTCATTACTAATCCATAAACCTCCTGATGCTGCCCCAGCATAAATAGTATTTGGGTCCGTCGGATGAAATGCAACGGTATTCAATCTTCCAACTCCAGGGATTTCCCCATAATCAGTAGTTTGGTTAAAGTTAGGCCCAAGTGGTGTCCAATTTCCGCTAACTGATTTAATAGGTATATAATTTTTTAATGTATAAAATGTTTCGGAAGGGTTTGGCTTATATCCGTTTTCATCAATTATTTTCGCCATTCGGTATTCCCACCTTTTAAAAGGTTTATAGCCACAGCCAGGAGTTATTTGTCTATTCTCCCAAAAAAGAGCAAAAGCCCTTTGCGTTTCAAAAAAATTAGCGCTTGGATCTTGCATCATTTCAATCCAATATGGATAATTAGCAGTGTCATTTTGTTGCGAGCTGACTTTGCTTGAAAAGAGAAATACTAACGGTAATAGAAAGAGTATTTTTTTCATAAATTCAATTATTACTCTAATTTAAGAGAATAATAAGCAAAAAGTATCTTTAGAACTGTCTTTTTGAAAACAAAGTTGGAGCTTCACTAATGTGTTATTCCGGTTTCTGACTTCTTTGTTTTTAGAAATTGTTACTCAATAAGAATTGCTTTTAATATTTCAGTTTCCTTGTTTATTGTAAGCTTATAGTAATAAGTGCCTGGAGATAAGTTAAAGGTCGACATATCAATAGGAATAACATGTTTTCCATAAGCTAGTGTATTATTCGTTAACTCCATTATAAATTTACCGCTACTGTCTAAAAGCTCAATTTGAACTTTTGACAACTTATGTAGCTTAAATGAAATATAAGTCAAGTTTGTTGTGGGATTTGGAAAAACACTCATTTCCATAATACTATCTGACAATGATTCTTGCGGAAGGTTAAGGATATCACCTATAGGAGTTACATCTGTCCAAATACTGAGCTGGCCTCCATTGTGTCTGGTCCATATTGGCCGAACAATATTGTTATGAGCCACTATATTGTTATAATCGCCAAAAAAAACACCATTCGTAGGAATAAAAGGTGTGTCACTAATTTTTCGATTTATAAACGTACTTCCTCCATCTGATGAGATAGCCAAGTAAACATCTGTTTGATTATCCAGATAAGCTCTTCTATCATAAAACACAAAATACAAATGTCCATTGGTTTGATCAACATCCATCCAAGTAAAAAACTGATGTTTATTTGAATTATCATTATTTACTCGCACCGGAATAGACCAAGTATTACCACCATCAATTGATTTAATTAACCAAATATCAGTGTCTGTTACACCATTTCTTTGATCTGACCAATTGATGTAAATAGTACCATGATTTGGCCCTCCACTAAGATCACATTTTGTAATTGGAAGCCCATTAGCCCTGTCTAATCCAGGAATATCAAAATCCCAGCCTCCAGGCATTGGGTCAACAAAAATTTCTTGAGCAAGCCAAGTATTTCCTTGATCCAAGGATCGATTAAAAACAATTCCATTTGGTCCGGTCCAAGAGACATAAATTTCACCAGATGGACCAATCGCAGGAGTTGCTCCTTCCACAGTGTTATCTTTATCGAGGCAATCTCCACTGACCTGATTAATTTTTATTGGCGTGGACCAAGAGTTTCCCTGGTCCAGGGATTTTGAAAACAATATCCTACTACTATCTAAAGAAGCAGAACTGCCATATTGATCAAATTCCGTCCATGTCATATAAATATTATTGTTGCTCCTGTCCACAATAGTCCATTGCTTATCTTGTGCCTTTGTTCCATTTAATCCAGTGTAAGACCCATCAGACCATGACACCCCTCCATCAGTAGACTTTTGACAGACGATTCTATCTATCCAATTGGCTCCAGGAGTATTTGATAAATGTGTGAAATAGAAATGCCCCAGAGTATCCACATCAATGACAGGGTCTCCCCATACGCCATAACTGGAATTTAACGTATTTACATTCCAAGTTGCACCAGTATCAATTGAAGTATAATAATAATTTAAGTTAGAGCCAGCAACAAGAACGTTTGGATTAGATGGATCCATCATTATAGATGGTTCTGTTGGGTTTCCTGCATTCGTTATTTGAATATTTTGAGCGCATAGACATAGGCTTAAAATCGGCGCCAAAAAAGCTACAAATACTAATTTAATTTTTATAGTTATCATAGGTAATAATTGAAGTAGATATAAGCCTTTACAAAACAAAAAAAACTTCTCAAAAGAACGTTTTTTTTATGTATAATCTGAATCTTGCTTTTCTATTTTCTCCAAGCACTATAAGTTAAAAAATACGCTCCATTAAAAATGAAGGCTCTCAACAATTTAACTGACATACATAGTATCCTTTATTGCATTCACCAATCGTTTAACATTTGGTAAAGCTTCTGCCATAAGAGGTTTAGCAAAGGGAAAAGGTGTGTCGCTTTGTGTTACTCTTTGCACAGGTGCGTCTAAATAATCAAATGCATAACGTTGGAGGTGGTAAGCAATCTCACTCGAGATAGATCCAAGCGGGTGGCTTTCTTCCAGAACAACACAACGTCCAGTTCTTTTAACAGATTCTACCACAGTAGCATAATCTAAAGGCCTAATCGTTCTTAAATCAAGAATTTCACAATCAATTCCTTCTTTGGCTAATATATCTGCCGTTTCTTGCGCTAGTTTAATAATCTTTCCGAAAGTAACTATCGTAACATCCTTTCCTTTCCTTTTAATATCTGCTTTTCCAATCGGAATTAGATATTCAGTTTCAGGAACCTCTCCTTTATCTCCATACATTTTTTCTGACTCCAAAATCAACACAGGATTATCATCTCTAATTGCCGATTTCATTAAACCTTTAGCGTCATAAGGATTAGAAGGAGTGCACACTTTTAATCCTGGAACATTGGCGTAAAAAGATTCGAATGCTTGTGAGTGGGTTGCTGCCAGCTGTCCAGCCGTTCCATTACCGCCTCTAAATACAATTGGACAGTTAAATTGACCTCCACTCATTTGCAACATTTTTGCTGCGCTATTTATAATTTGGTCTGCTGCAAGAATTGCAAAGTTCCATGTCATAAACTCAACAATTGGCCTTAAACCATTCATTGAAGCTCCAACTGCTATTCCAGCAAAACCTAGTTCAGCAATCGGAGTGTCTATAATCCTTTCTGGTCCAAACTCATCCAACATTCCTTGAGAAACTTTATAAGCGCCATTGTATTCAGCTACTTCCTCACCCATTAAAAACACGTTTTTATCTCTACGCATTTCTTCGCTCATTGCTTCCCCAAGGGCTTCTCTAAATTGTATCGTTTTCATCTGTTTTCAAATTTTAGGAAAACAAAAATAGAGTTAAAACATGTAAAATCATTACCGAATCGATAATAATTATTCGATTCCGATTTTAGATTCATAATAAAACATTAAAAGGTATGCAAGCATAACAAATAATTGTGTAAATTTGAATGCTCAAGAAATGGATTTAGTTACATTTGCAACTCCAATTTATTCTTGGAATAACAAAGATTAAAAACAAGTAAAATATAACATATGAAGTTATTAGTTTGTATTAGTAAAGCACCAGACACAACATCAAAAATTTCTTTCACTGATGGTGATACTAAATTTGATGAAAATGGTGTGCAATACATTGTAAATCCTTATGATGAGTGGTACGCGTTGGTGCGTGCACTAGAATTGACCGAAGCAAATGGAGGAACCGTTACAACAATTACTGTTGGAACTGCCGCGGATGATCCAACAATTAGAAAAGCACTAGCCATAGGTGCTACAGATGCTGTAAGAGTGGATGCAGAAGCAAAAGACCCCTATTTCGTTGCAAAGCAAATAGCCGAATACGCAAAAGCTAACAACTTTGACATCATTCTCACAGGAAAAGAAACAATCAATTACAATGGTGCTCAAATTGGAAGTATGCTTGCTGAAATGTTAGATCAACCTTTCGTGTCTTTAGCACAGAAACTGGAAGTTTCTGGAAATACAGCCACATTAGAAAGAGATGTTCCTGGTGGAGCAGAGGTTATTGAAGTAAATACACCTTTCGTATTAAGTGCTGCAAAAGGTATGGCAGAGCAAAGAATTCCAAACATGAGAGGGATTATGGCTGCTAGAACAAAAGCATTAAACGTAATTCCTGCTGTTGAAACAGCTGAATTAACTAGTATAGTTTCTTACAGTATGCCTGCAGCCAAAGCAGAATGTAAATACATTGATGCAGATAGCATGACCGAATTAGTAGAATTATTACACAACGAAGCAAAAGTTATTTAAGAATATGTCAGTACTAGTATTTATAGAAACAAAAGGGAAAATTTCGAAAGCTGCCAGGGAAGCAGTTACTTACGGAAGTAAAATAGGACCTACAACAGTAATTACTTATGGAGACGCTGATGCAGCTTCTCTAGCATCTATAGGAGATAATGGTGCAACCAAAGTTTTGGTTTGTAGGAACTTGAGCGAAGGAAACGATCAACAATTAACTAAGTTAATCACTGCGGCAGCAAATAACTGTGGTGCTGATGTAATAATTGTTTCGCAAGATCAATTAGGGAAGGCTGTTGCGCCAAGAGTTGCAGCTAGCATGGAAGCTGGTCATGTTTCTGGAGCTATTGCACTTCCAGATACAGCAAACGGATTTATAGTTAAAACAAATGTGTTTTCAGGAAAAGCTTTTGCTAATGTTTCTGTCAGCTCATCAAAGAAAGTAATTTCTTTATTGCCCAATTCTATTTCACCAGAATCTACTGGAGGAAATGCCGAAGTTGAAGAATTTAACACAGATTTAGGGAGTGCTGGAATTACCGTTAAAGAAATGAAAACACAAGGAGAAGGAGTTCTTTTACCAGAAGCCGAATTAGTTGTTTCTGCAGGAAGAGGTTTAAAAGGTCCCGAAAACTGGGGAATGGTAGAAGATTTAGCGAATACTTTAGGTGCTGCAACGGCTTGCTCTCGTCCGGTAGCTGATATTGGCTGGAGACCTCATCATGAACACGTTGGACAAACGGGAGTAGC
>Ga0255752_10004793_pt1 | contig 13440 bp, 10 predicted proteins | sample 011ome_25_FD_179952 | JGI IMG/M metagenome (GOLD analysis project Ga0255752, IMG submission 179952) | Coastal salt marsh microbial communities from the Groves Creek Marsh, Skidaway Island, Georgia - 011512CT metaG (version 2) | ecosystem: Environmental > Aquatic > Marine > Intertidal zone >...
GGATTGGCTGAAAAGTTGTTCAATCACCGCGTCATGAGCTCAAAGATGTTCGCTCAAGCGCCGAATGAAGTGCGTGCGGCAATTGCGTAACGTCGTCCCCCGCCGCGCGCAGTGTATTTCTATTTCTGTACACACTACTGTTCGCCGATGATGATCGATGTGCGATGCCACGCACATAGTAATGATAACGAACACACATAAAACGTATCACTAGCCTATCGATTTAATTCCACTCTAAGTCTACAACAGCGTCTACTGTACTGCACAAAATACGTGCCGTGGCGGTGGCTCAAATATCCCGTAGTCTTTCTCCGTGCAAGGCACCAACCTCCCCACGCGAAACCGCCTCCAAATTTTCTTGGCACGAGAGCTATGCATGTCTAAATCTATGGTGTTATCCCGACCCATGGCGCGTAATATCGGTGCTGGTCCGCTCGGGTGCTCTCGCAAAAACTCTGTAGCGTCGTACACCTCGCCAGCCGCGACTAAAATCGCTCGTCCACGTCGTCTTTCTCTCACAATCACGCACGGCGTCCACAACGATGACGACGCGTGCTCTCCTATTGTCCTATTTCTATTCTTCTTCTCCACGCATGACGCGCAGGATTCATTCGCGCACGCGTCTTCACACGCTCGACACGCGTCGCACACGTTGGCAACCTCCACGTCTCCATGCGCATCTTTCGCGCGTTCGGCGTCATTGGCGAGGACTGAACGATATGCATGCGCCTGGTCTCGCGCCACAAGCGCCTCAACTGCACTCGCGCGCCCGTCCCGAACGTCGGACGACGTTTGAGCTTCTAAGGCGGCGGCTGCTGAATGTCTCGCCAGCTCTTCGACCGCACTCGCGTCTCGACGGACCGATGCCCGAGCGCGCAGGCGAGCGTGCGTGCCCATGCTATGATCACCGCCTCACCTCGCGTTTGGCGGTCGCAGCCACCGACCGAGATCGATGGCGGCTGGTGTCGAGTCGCGGTGTGTGGCTAACTCGAGCGGCGTTGGATATGAGTAGTTTCGTAGTTATCGATTGTTGTCTTGCAAATTCAACGTCGAAAGTGTTGCTAAGTGACCCATTCGTCACGTGCTAAGTGTGTTTGCTAATCGTCGTTTGACGCTGACTCGAGTGCACCTTCGTCGCGAAGCCGAGCCAGCATGGTGGCCATTGAGCCGCGCGGTCCGCGCTTTTTCACTTTCATCGGTGGCGATGCCTTTGCGCGCGCGCGCGTGCGCGGAGGCTCTTGTCGCTGCGGTTCCTTTTCGTTGTCCTGGCTATTTGGTTGTGCTGATGGCGGCGAACCTGGTGGCGGTGAAGGTTGTCTTTCGCTTTCGACCGTCGTCGTCGTCGTCGTCGCTCCAGGAATCATCGGCGGAGGAGCGCCAGGCTTCACGGGACTCCCGAGTTGGATCATCGCGCCCTGCGCGGCGTCCCATTCGGCTTGTAACGTAGCCTGGAGTTCTTCTGCAGACGTAGGCCACGTAAACGCTGCGGCATCGTCGTCCTCGTGAATGTCGTCTTGATATCGACGTTTTTGCGAGCGAGGCGCGTACTTGTCAACATCGCGTTCGCGATGTTTCCATCTTCCTTCACGATCACCGCGAGCGATTTCCTCATCCCATTCCCGTGCATGTGCCATTTGATAGGCATGTATCTTACGATGTTCGTTTAACCACGCGTCGTATTCCTCAGCGCTTTCTTTTTGTTTTGGTTGCCAAGACGGCGGCGCCGGATTTGGCGTAAACGTCCGCGGCGTCCACATCTTAGACGCCACTGCACCAGTCCAAACGCTTCGTCCAGCGATGATTCGCACTTCACGTAAGTCCTTAAAATTGCCCTCGTACTCCCCACGCTTCGTAAATGGCTTTGGTGCGTGTTCGCCCAAGGTAAAGAATAAATGTCCAGCGGCGGAGACGCGATCTTCAGGCATCGGCTTCAAGCGTACGAATCCCGTGTCTGGTTCAAATCGCATCACTCGACCCTGATAGTACGGACTCCACACGTCTTCGTCTTCGAGATATACTTTGTACGCGATGATATCTCCCGCCATGAGCGACGAAGCGGATGGATGCTGCTCTATATCTTCCTCGGACATTGCTCGCAAAGACTCGGGATTCCCACGCCGTGGCGCCTTCATCAAGCATCGCCGCTTCTCGCTTCTTTCGAAGCGCCTCTAGCTTCTCTGCATCATGCACATATGTCTCTTGAATGTGCTTGTACTTGTATGCCGCACGTGGCTTGGGTTTGGCGGGATAATCGCCAAGCGGCGCCGGCGGCCATTCGAGCGGCGCGTCCAACGGCGGTGGCGCCTCTGCGGCTTCATCACCACCAGGCGTATCTGTTGTCGTCATGTCAGTCACAGCCGAAGCTTCACGTCGCTTTGCGCGCTTCGCACTCTTCCTTCGAGCACTCCTACTCGGCCGTTTCTCCGCAACCGCCACGTCGTTTGCGTTATTCGCTCCGCAGCCGCCGTCTTCGCGCGTCTCTTCGGCGTCTGCAAACTTTTCATGCAACGCACACACGTTACTCGGCTCGAGTGGGAGGAACATTCTTCCAACCTCATCGCTCGTTAATTTCGCACTCGATTGACCTCGCGGCGAGGTTGTATTCACCGGTGAATCCACGTGAGCTACGACGACGTCGGTTTCTCGAACGACGTCGCGCGCGCGACACGCGTCCAACAGGTCAAAACCATCGATAGACAATCGTACCCTCACCGCAGACGACGAGCGTCGACGCAACCCTTCGCATTCGCCGTGCTCGCCGTCCTCCTGTATGAGAGACGCGATGCGCTCGCGCACGTCTAAGACGGTGTCCCCGTCGCGTAGTGGACAGAGCACGCGACGCGGGGACACGCGCGCCGTGGGCGAAGGCACGACTTCGATGCGCACGCGCGACGGCGTCATGCTCTGCGACGGTGTCAGCGCGCGCGCGTCTGTGCCAGGGGTGTGGTGCGGAAACATTTTGGGTGAGACGCGCGTCCGCTCGCGGCTCGCAGTCGCGTTCTGAGGCGTCGGTTGACATTTCATTTGAACTACCGGTACCATACTATTTTACAAACAATGTCGTCATCAGGCGAAGCTAAGAGCGAGCGAGCTAAGAAATGTGCGCTATGAGATGTGCGTGATCCATTCGTCGATGATGGATGGCGAGCCGTACCAGTCGCACGTTGAATTTGGTGAGTGATGACACGTCACGCGGATATTCACCGCACCCTCGAGCGCGGCAACGTCCACTGGGCACACCCCATCGCCAATGACTTTGGCGTCATTACCTGTGTTGGCTTTATATGAAATACCAGCGACGTACTCGCGCCAAGCCTGTGCGACGGATTTGTTTGCGCGCAATACGCCGCCGACGTCAAACGTTTCGGCGCCGACGAAATCGAGCGCCCCTGCGACCGCCACGTATTTCACTCCCGACTCGTACGCTCCTGGATAAACCTCATTCGTGAGTGCGAGCGAACTGCCTCTCGCCGCATCGCTCATCGCGCATTCATCCTCGCCTGGACGCGTTTCCAAAACTCGGCCGAATGGATATGCCTCCGCGCTCGAGTGCGGGCTCCCCAGCGTAATCAACCCGCGCACGTACTTGGCGCCCCCATACGGCGCGCGTCCGCAATATGAAACCTTGGAACCCATCCACAGCCTCGATAACCATCCCCCAGCGCTGTGCGCGACGAGTACGACGACCCGCTCGCGCTCGCCCGCCGCCCGCCGCGCCGTCTCGTCCAACTTGTCCAGCAGCGCGTCGAACGCGCCCCCGGCGAGCGTGGGCCACCAATCAGACGCACGAAACGGTACGACTGTTGTCGATGCGTATCCTCGCTCGATGAGCGCCCGCGCGAGGTCTTCGTAGTCTCCCGCGCCGCTCAAGAAGCCAGGAACGATGACGATGCGCACGTCCTCTCTGGTACCTCGTGCGCCTTGACGCGCGTCACTCGCGCGAATCTCCCGCATGCGCGCGCGAGAGACTCGACGTGCACCATGCGCGAAATTCGCGCGCGCGCTCGAGCCCGCGCGCGCGCGCGCGACGCACATTGACGCGTGTCCCGATTCACAGAAGAACGTTTTGGGACACACCCGCACCCTCAGAACCCGACGCGCGTCGCACGCCCTCGCCGTCCGCGGACGATTCGACGCCGAACGCGTCGCCATGGTCTTCTTCTTTGATTGGTTCTACGACGTCCTCGCCTCGCTCGGGTTGTGGCAGAAGAATGCAAAGATTTTGTTTTTGGTACGTTACGATGACGTGACCGCGGCTCTGCGATCGACGCGCGCGAACCGCGGCGTCTCTGCGCGCTCGCGCATGCGTTCGCGCGACCGTGCGCGAGCGCGTGACGCGCGTGACGCGTACGCGCGCATCGGCGCGCGAGGCGCGGGCGGAGGGTGACGAGACGTCGCGAAAGATGGGTTTGAAAGATGATCTTTAAAACTGACCGAGCGCGCGCGCGATTCTCTTTTATGGATATAGGGCCTCGACAACGCGGGTAAGACGACGTTGATGCACATGTTGAAGGACGAACGATTGGCGCAGCACCAGCCGACGCAGTATCCGACGTCGGAGGAGCTGTCGATTGGACAGATTCGTTTCAAGGCGTTTGATCTCGGCGGTCACGAAGTCGCCCGTCGGGTGTGGAAGGATTACTACGCCAAGGTGGACGCGATCGTGTTTTTGGTCGATGCGGTGGATAAGGAGCGATTCATGGAGAGTAAGAAGGAGCTTGATTCGCTTTTGGGGGATGATTCGCTCGGTCAAGTGCCGTTTTTGATTTTGGGGAATAAGATTGATATTCCGCACGCGGCGAGCGAAGAAGAGTTGAGACACTGCTTGGGATTGACAAACTACACCACTGGTAAAGGGAAAGTGAACTTGGAGAACACGAACATGCGACCGATTGAAGTATTCATGTGCTCGGTGGTGCGCCGCATGGGTTACGCCGAGGCGTTCCGTTGGGTGTCTCAATATCTCTAAAAACAGAACTTTGCAACGAACGCGCAAAACAACATCTTGCGCTGATAGAATTTTATAGCGAAAGCGCTCGATAACGCACACATGCTCATGCTTGAAGTAATTCTTTGTATTGAAAAAGAAGTCAATCTTTACGCTAGTGCATTCGAACGTCGGGAAGACTGGCTTTACACTGGGCGATGACTCTTCCGATGGAACGCTGCGCGTCATCGCGAGAAACCTGCACATTGGACGCGTTGCGAATAAAATCAACGGTTATTTTGGCCACGAATGCGTGCATAGCGTGTATGTTGACAACGCCAACCATGCCGATGACGTTCCGAGCGAGTCCTAAAAACGCGCGCACGTCTGAGAAATCGTGATGCTTTGCTCCGTTTATCGTCACTTTGTAAAACGTCCGCGTATTCGCCGTGAGCATGGTCGTGTTGATCACAGCAAGCTTACTCGATCCCCAATTTTCACTTAATAAAGACAACGTGGGCATTGAGCACGCGGCTGTGAGGATGTCGTCGTCATTGAAATATTCGAGCCAGTGGTCGAATAACACGCATCGAGCAAAGACTGTCGGCGCTTGGGCCGTCGTCGCGCAGGATGATCCACCACCGAACGAAAACCCACAGAGCGTCTTTGAATCAACATTCAATCGGCCTTTGAATGAATCAAGCACTCTTTGCGCACGTCCTCCACCGCCGCGCCAAATATTTCGCGACACGAAATCGCCGGAGTCTAAGTCATCGACACACTTTGCGCACGTGAGCGTTTCCGTCACGCGAACCTTTGTTTGCACGCGTCTACTTTCGTGCGTGCCTCCTGTTGGCTTATACAACTGATACTGCACACTACGGTTCTCACCACTCGACGCACTCGCCGTGGCGCTACCGTCTCGATGCTCCACGCAAAAGACTACGCAACCTCGAGCGGCGAGCTCGCACGCGACGTTGGCATTGCACGTCCTAAACCCCGACAACCCGTGCGAAAATACAATAACATCCAGCTTCTCGCCGTCATCTGCAACTAAGGGCGCGTTCATGGTTGCATTGATCGTCGCTATGAAGCGCATGACGAGCCAACCGAGACGACACGCGCATACAACGACGAACCGAACCAGAGCGTTCGCGCGCTGAACGTTAAACTGAAACACCAACATGCCGTAATAATATTTCCAATGCGGCACATTTGCCGGTCTGAGCGCGCTAAACATGCTCGATGTTGTGCTCGTCGGGTAAAACACGCGCATGGTCACCCCGGCATCGCATGGTTCGTAATCTACACAAAGCAAGTTAGTTGACAGTTGAAGGATTATTTTAACACTTTACGCCCGTCGAGTCGCATGAGTCGATGAAGGGGACTCGAATACGCACCTATGCATCCTACGTGATGTCGTCTATCGTCGTTGAGCGCCGCGGTGGGGGAAGGCATGCGTATTCGTGCCGAGGTGTGACGCACTTCCACGAGTTTTTCATTCACGTACGGTATCATTCATTACATCATTTAGTGCTTGCATTACAGCACCGGTACATTTGCAGCACCGGTACATTTGTCGCGATCATCATCATCCTATCATTATCGTCGTCGCTTTGACGTTCTTCACGTCGCAGGTTGAACGAGCCAAGGCCACTGTTTTGGGAAACGAGTCCAAGTGTCGGCCAAGTCTCGAACAGCGGCTCCTAAACTGTAAAATCCCGTGACTTCATACGTGTAATTTCCATAGCCGTGACCATAATGATCAAACATATCGTTAATTTCCCGGCGCCAGCCTTGAATCGTCGCTTTAAACTCGCGACAGTATTCGTGGAGATATTTCATTTGAGCCATGCGCTCTGCGACTTTTTTCGCCGTCCACTTCTTGCGTTCGCGAAGGCTCTTGGGAAATCCTTCAATGAATAATTCACTAAGCTTAGAATCAGCGCGTAATTCGCATCCGATAAGATCTAACTCAGCCTTCAATGCTTCCTTGCGTTTCTCACGCGCCTTTTTCTCGAGCAACTTGTTATCCTGCTTCGCCGGGGGCGGGGCGCAAATTCGCTCTCGCTCGCTCGGAGTTTTTGCATGGCGTAAAAGCGCCTTGCGATTCTTCACCGATTGCCTCCAGTATCGAATCATCGTATACGCCGATCTGAAGAATTTGCTCCAACCTTGAACTTCATCGTGTGGCAAACCTTTTGTGAGTTCTTCATACGTCGCCCATTTGGTCCATGATTCGTCCTGGAGCTCTTGATGAATCACCGTGTGCTTTTGAAGACAATCTTTGCACATACGCACGCCAAAAACCCAAGTCGGTTTACGCGTAGTCGGATGAGCATCGCACGTTTGACAGCCAAGCCCAGTGAGGAAAAACGCTTTGTGTCTCCACAACATTGTCGGCGGCGCGGCGTCGATGCCGTGCGTCGCGTCCGAAACTTCGCAAAAGTTTTCAAACGCAAGTTGAAAGATCTCCTCCCCGAAATCGCTACTCATCACTCGACATAACTGCTTATTTGTCCCTCGCATCGCAAACAACGTATCAAGTCGTCGCTTGTAGACAACCTTTCGTTTGTCAACTTTCTCACCTGATTTTCGATTGGTCGAATACAACTTGTCTTCATCCACATCTTCGCACACAAACTGCGCGATCGCGCCCCACACCTCATCAGGAAGCTCCACGCTGCTATTGTACATCTTTTTCGTCGTCTTCGTCTTTGCTTTCGTCGTCTTGGCGGTCGTGTTCGGTACTTTCTTATGACTACTCTTCGCAGACAACTTCCCAGACGGTGGAGCCTTCGCGAGCTCCACTTTGACCTTTGTCGTCTTCGTCTTCTTGGCGGTCGTGCTCGGCACGTCATCGCTCGTTTTCATCGCATGCGGCTCGACTTTCACCGTCACTGCCTTTGTCTTCGCCGCCTTTGTCGTCGTCGTCTTCGTCGTCGTCGTCTTTTTCTTTTTTCGTTTCGGCCCATCGTCGTCAACGTCCATCGTCAACCGCTCGACGGGTTTACGTTTACGGAGCGACGTGCGAGTCGCGGTCGGTGCCATCGCGAATGATCTCAACAGGCGTTTGCGTGAACGACGTCGCGCGCGAGCCGCGCGAGCGGGTGCGCGCGCCAAATACTGACGCGATTGTGATGATGATTAACGTCCATCTTGAATTTTTGAACTCTCCGCGCGGCGCGCAAAGGAAACGAAATGCGACACACGTCGAGGTGCGTATTGTGTGCGTAGTAAATGCATGGCAGTAAATATAAATGAAACAGACTGATTTATGATCGGTCGCAACTAGCGGTTGACGGTGCGCGACAACATTTTTAAAACACGTGGATTGTTTTTTCCGCTCGGCGTCGCGCGTTTAGAGGCTTTGCGTGTACTTGCCTTCACCCTTCTCAAAACCAATGGTGGGGAACTGGGTGGCGAATTCTTCGACATCTCTGGTTAACTTGGTGAGTTCAGGCCATTCCTTGGATTCAAGCGCTTGCTTGAAATCCTTGAGCTTCGTTCCCGTGGACGCCTTTTTGACGTCTTGCGCGATTTTAATCCCGCGCACGATGAACTCGGCGACTTGTTCAAAATCCGGCTCGGTGAATCCACGCGTGGTCAACGCCGGCGTACCGATGCGCAAACCACCGGGCACCATAGCGGAAACATCCCCAGGAACGGTGTTCTTGTTGCACGCAATGTGCGCGAGTTCCAACACGCGTTCGACGCGAGACCCATCCACGCCCATCGGCCGTAAATCGAGCAACGCCAAGTGGTTATCGGTGCCCCCAGAGACGAGTTCAATGCCGTGCTTTTGCAAGCGATTCGCCATCGCCTTCATGTTCTTCAACACTTGCACTTGATACTCCTTGAATTCGGGCGACGCCGCTTGCTTCAACGCCACCGCGAGACCCGCAATGGTGTGGTTGTGCGGACCGCCTTGCAAACCCGGAAACACGGCGAAGTTGATCTTGTCTTCGATGTCGTACATGATTGGGTTGCCCTTTTTATCGACACCGCGTTGACCTTTACGGTAGAAGATCATCGCGCCACGCGGGCCGCGCAAGGATTTATGCGTGGTGGTGGTGACGACGTCGGCATAGTTGAACGGGGAGTCAACCACGCCCGCGGCGACCAAACCCGAAATGTGCGCCATGTCGGCGAGCAAGTAGGCGTTGGATTTATCGGCGATGCTACGCATGCGAGTGTAGTCGTATAAACGCGCGTACGCCGAGGCACCAGCGACGATGAGCTTGGGACGAACCACCGCGGCGGTGGTTTCGCACGCATCGTAGTCAATCAACCCAGTGGATTCGTCCAAACGGTACGGCACCGAAGTGAAAAAGATGGACGTCGCGCTAATCTTCTTTGTGTCGGTTTGGTAGCCGTGCGAGAGGTGACCTCCGTGGGGTAAATCGAGCGCCATGATCTTATCATGCGGTTGTAAAAGCGCGGTGTACACTTGAAAGTTCGACGGCGAACCAGACAAGGATTGCACGTTGACGCCCCACTTGGCGGGATCCAAGTTGAACGCCTTGAGCGCGCGTTGTTGGCACAACGTCTCCGCCATGTCGATGAATTCGTTCCCGCCATAGTAGCGCGCGCCCGGGTAACCCTCAGAGTACTTGTTCGTCATCACGGAACCCACGGCGTCCATGACAGACTTTGACACAAAGTTTTCCGACGGGATGAGTTCGAGACCCTTCCATTGACGCGCTTTTTCTTTTTCGATAATCTCCGCCATTTCGGGATCGACGACGTCGATGCCTTGGTTGCACACTTCGGGCCACTGCGACGCGCGCGAAGAGAAAACATAGCACAGTCAGTACGACGCACAAACGCGCACGCGCGCACACACACACGACGAAAGAACTAAACGCAATCAATCAACGCGCGAGACGCCGCGCGTCGCGCGCGAATACCCTCCAGACGCCCTCACGCGCGCGACGTCCCGTAACCACCCTGCCTCGACCGGCTCCCCAACCATCGCGCACACACCACGCACGACCGCGTACCTTGACATCCGGACGAGTCTTATAAATCGCCGCATATGAATCCGCGTTCGTCACCGCCTGCATCGCGTGCGAAAACACCCCACATCGCGTCAGTCAACCGTATGAAATCGCGCACAAAAGGCTGAAAAAGATGACTGCGTGATCGCGCGTATTGAACCGCGTCGCGGCGATCGCGTGCGCGCACGTACGGCATACATGCGCGTCGTCGTCGACGGCGATGATGATGATGCGCATAATGCGCGTCGAGCGAGGCGTCGCGCGGCGTCGCGGGCGAGCATGACGCGTGGATAACTGACGTGACGTCGATTCGACGCTTCAATATAGCCCCCTATGGATGGCGTTTTGAAAGTGCGCGTTGAAAGCGAATGGTCATCGATAGATTTGGGATTTGATCGATATTACATATCGATTGATGGTTTTTTTTGTGGGCTCGACTCGACTGGGTGAGGTTGACGAGGTCGTAATTGGTCACAGGGGGGGTTGGTGTTGGAAAATTGAAGATGACTCGAGAGCGGTCGCGCGTTTATTTATGTTTACAATCTATGACGCGTCGCGCGTGCGTTCTATCTATGAGGTTTTTGAATGTCACTCTTCGCTTTTCCTCGTGTTGTTCTATGATATCGTGGTTGGAGTTTGTGATCAGGGGTCGTCGTCGACGTCGACGTCGACGACGCGCGCGAGGCACTCGGCGCGCAAGGATGAGTCTTCGAATAACGCATCGATTAATCCTCGAATTTCTCGCGCGGTGAATCCCAGGGCGCGATATGACCCGCGTTCCCAATTTTTGGTGATATCACGCAGGGGTGCGGAGAGCATGAGGCCGATTTCGCGTGCTTTGAGCCATTCAGAGCCGGCGGCGCGGATGAGCGCATTCGACGCGTCGGCGGCGTCCTCCTTGGTGCCGACGAGACGTTCGGTGGAGAATGCGTCAGCGATGATTTCGGTGAGCGCTTCGGATTCATCCACAGAGATATCTTCGAGAGATAGGATTTCGAGCGTGATGCGGCGAGCGAAATGTAACGCCAAGTCAGCGGCGTCGCGCGCACCCGTGGGACGCGGGAGCAAATACATGCTCGCCGTGCCGGCGCGTTGAATCACATGTCGTGCCCGTGCCACGGCTTTGACAATAGTATTTTTCACCTTGACTTCACCAGAGTGCAAAAATCCATTAGCAAGGTCGAGAGCGGCGTGGATTTCGCTCAAAGCGCGATCGTTTGCGGCGTTTCGTGTGGCGTCACCCAAAGCCCGAAGTGGTTCAATCGGCCAGAGCAACGCGGGCGTTCGACCGATGCGTTCTTGCAACGCCAAACCGCGCGAGTACACACTAGCACTGAATCTATTCGCCAAATGATGACAATCGTTGTGAAACACCAAAGCTGAGGTGTGGATGGTTTGTAACTGCTCGGCTCGGTGGGCTGAGACGCACGCTCTAAATAAATCCAAACAGTCGGCAGCGGCGGCGGCTAAATTCGCCGACGCGCGATGCGCGTTCGGATCCAGGTCTTCTACCGCTGCACGCAACACCTCGTCGACATGCATGGCTAAGTCGTCTGCGCCCTTACTTACCGTACACGGTGCGCCGTCAAGTAATGGAACGCCGCTCGACACGCCCGTTTCGTCGCCGCAGCCTCGCCCGACGCCAAACGGCAAACGCGTCTTTGTCCGTGAATGACCATCCTTGTCTTCTTCTTCTTCTTCTTCTTCTTCTTCTACGTCTTCAGCGCGACTACGTAATAATATTTGCAAATTATCTTCGCCTAACGCCAAAGTGCGCGCTTTGGCTAGTACGGCCGTGCGTCTCGTCTCTGCTTCGTGCATCTCTGTCGCCAGCGCTTGGGCTTCAAGTGGGCCGACAGCTCCGCCTGCGTACGCCATCGCACCATCACTTGGCGGTGGTACAAACCCACAATTCGCGGCAACAACTTCCACGGCGCACGTGCGATCGATCGCACGCTCGCTCGGGTGATTGAGGAGCCAACTACTAACGCATGTTTTTGCCAGCCGCGCCCAGACGTTGGCGCCAAACGCCTCGGCGACGTCATCGCTCGGAAGTTTTGCGCGCAGCCACGTGAGCGCACGTTCGAGCGATTCTTGCGCGATGAAATTGTCATCACTCAATGTTTCGCCCGTCTCGGCTGTATTGTAGCGCAGGAAATCGCCATCATTGACGTCAACGACGCTCGCGGTGCCCGCTCGAATCATCGGCTCGAGAAACCGCTCTGCGATGACATTCGCAAACGCTGACGTACGCAACCGTAGCTCATCGTCGCTAATGTTATGCACGTGTTCAAGAACACGCGCAATTCGTGCTGAATCAATGCGTAATGTCGTTGACGCGTTCGTACCGTCGTTGTCCACGACGCACGCCGCGAGCATTTCGGCATCCGCGTCTGCGCGAAACTCGCGCGTCACTTCAGCCACTACTTCGCGCACCTTTGCGTCATCCTCGCTCGTTTCATCAGCGCACTCAATCGCAAGCGCCGCGCACACTCCATCCAAGATCGCGCGCGCGTAGTCTTTCGCACGTAATCCTTCTTTTACGTTGCGCGACGCCGTTTCAACCGCCGCGCGTTTCGCATCCTTGATGCGCGCGCGCTCCGCCTCCACATACGCCGCTCGCGCATCCACCCAGTCGCGCGCACGCGACGCACATGCGAGTACAACCCCATAGCACCCGTTTCCATCCTCATTCCCGTCATCCTCTCGTTCGGCGCGCGTGAACGACGCTAAAACATCCTCAGCGCGCGTCGCCGCGAGATTCGCCTCCACTTCATCATTCGCCTCCAATCCCCCGCTTATCGCCAGTGACCGCGCACGCAGCGTGTTCGCCTCATCGCGCACATCGCGTGCAAACCTCTCACACGTCTCCGCGAACGTTCGCACCGCACGCGCGTCGTCGTCATCCTCGCCAGCCTCGCGCCGTCTCGCGCGCGTCTGATGCGCATCCTCATCCTCCTCCCCAGTCGTCATCAACGCATCCTCGAACGTCGCCGACGACGCGGAGTGACTGCGAGAGATCGCACACGCGCTGTTGACGCCGTCGCGCTCGTCGTCGCCGTCGACGACGACGTCGAGCGCGCGCGCGAGGCGACGCATCGCCATTCGCGCGTCGTCGCGGAATGCCGAACCACCCGACGCTGTGTTGTCTCACGTATATAATAAATACCATTGTGATTCATAGAGTATGATGAATCCGGGATGTTCAACGTCAGACCATACACATATGTATTAGGCCTTCTACTCCTATACTATGAACATCATATTATACTACAATTATACTTAAGTATCTACCCTCTATAGACATAAATAGTCGACGAACGCGAACGTAACGTATCCAACACGCTCTGTGTACCAATAGTGGTACAAAACCATCTCGACGTGGCGTGTCCGAGATCTCTACTCATAAACCTATACCCTCGCGTATTCCATGCACACACACCACCATGTGCGTTCGCGCGTTCTCAGCCAAGAACCCCCCCCCTTTTTGACGGCGTGCTGACGCGGATCGTC
>Ga0255752_10004795_pt1 | contig 13438 bp, 7 predicted proteins | sample 011ome_25_FD_179952 | JGI IMG/M metagenome (GOLD analysis project Ga0255752, IMG submission 179952) | Coastal salt marsh microbial communities from the Groves Creek Marsh, Skidaway Island, Georgia - 011512CT metaG (version 2) | ecosystem: Environmental > Aquatic > Marine > Intertidal zone > Salt...
AATGAAGAAGAGAGAAGAAGAAGAAGAAGAAGAAAGAGATGAAGAAGGAAGAGAAGAGGAAGAAGAAAGAGATGAAGAAAAGAGAAAAGAAAACGACGACGATTCAGAAGAAGAAGACCACCGCTGAGGAAGAAGAAGAAGAAGAAGAAGAAGAAGAAGAAGAAGAAGAAGAAGAAGAAGAAGAAGAAGAAGAAGAAGAAGAAGAAGAGAAACACCACCGACAACAGAAACGGAGACGCTACGACCACCACCACCACCACCGCCACCGAAAAGGGTCGTCTTTGCCCGTCGTGGTCGGCGGGGCGAAGAGGAAGAGAATTGACGTTTCTGATGTTGAGGAGGCGTTAGAAGTAGAATTAGAAGAAGAAGAAGAAGAAGAAGAAGAAGAAGAAGAAGAAGAAGAGGAAGAGGAAAAGGAAAAGGAGGGAAATGAGGAGGAGAAACCAGTATTGACGAAAACGTACGACATTACGGCGTGGAAAGAAGAAATCGCCAAGCACAAAAGAAGCAGCAGACAAACGACGACGCGGAGAAGGAAAAACGACGACGACGACGACGGCGCTTTGGGTGGTACTAGTGCTCGAAGTGACACCACCAGAGCTGAGCTAGCTATTGCTGATAATACTGACAAAAGTGGTGGCGGCGGTGAAAATGCTATTAACGACGGTACTCACAAGAACAAGCGGTTTTTGCTGCGAGTACCGCTTTGGGCGCAAAAATCAGCGCTCGCGCAGAGCGCGGTTTCCAAAGCGTTTAAAAGAGAAACTATTATTAGTACGAGTGATGACGAGAAAGACCAACGCGAAGAAGCGTCCCCAGTACCACCATCAGCAGCAACAGGAGGAGGAGGAGCATCGAAAGCATCATCATTTGAACAGGCGTTGAGAGCAAACAGAGCGACGCAAGCGCGCGCGAAGGAAATGTTGGAAAGCATAGATGCGTTGATTGAACGAGACGCTTTGAAAATTGAAGAAATCAAGGAACTTTGGCAAAGTCGCAAACACCAACAGACGCAATCAGAAGATGAAGAAGAAGAAGAAGAAGAAGAAGAAAAAGCGAAAGAGGAGCAGAAAAATAATTTTGCCGCTGCCGACGCCTCTTCTTCTCTCGCAGATGGTGATGGAGGTGGTGGTGATAGTGATGGAAAGAACGCTTTTTCGAGACAAAGACCAAGAAGGAGAAATGACGACTGCGACGAAGAGTTGGAAGCAATCGCGAATAACGTCGGGAAAATTCTTCGAAGAAAAATGGGCCGTCCTCCGTCGAAGAAGAGTAATAAAGATAACATTAGCGCCACCGACAACGACGAAATCAATAATCATTGGTCGTCCCCGTCGGCGTCGGCGTATTTTCAGGTGGTTGGAATCGCAAGCGAGCTTGAAAACGATGACGACGATAAATTATCTCCAAAAGCTCTTCTTCCAAACGATATAAACAACGGTAACAACGATTCGGCTTTCGCGAGAAACGTCGAGCGTAAGATTCCCTTGCACTTCAACGATGCCTCTAGTAACGGTTTCAAACCTTGGTCGGAGAAAGACGATTTGGCTTTAACAGAAGGCGTTCGCTTGTATCTGCTCGAGAAGAGACGTCTGAGGAAACAAGTCGACTTGGAAGAGTTGGCTGGGGAGAAAATAATCCCAGTTGAAGACATTTTAACAGACGTTTCGAGAGGATGGCAAAGCGTTTGGGAGAACTGTTCTTCTCGCCGTTCTTCATCGACAACGACGCCAACATCGATCGATGACTGGTCCGCGGTTCGAAACCTGTGCGTTTTTAAGAAGAAAACTGGCGCCGATGATGGTAATAATAAAGAAAGAGAAGAAGACGATGACGACGATGTGGATCACAATAAGCTGGCGCTGTCGAGAACGCCTGACGATTTGCGTTTACGATGGATACACGCGGTTGATCCGAGGATAGCATCGACGATAGATTCTTCTTCGGAAAAAAAGACGGCGACTTCCTCCTCGAACGCGGCGCTGTGGAGCGAAGAGGAAGACACGTTTCTCGCTTCTCTCGTCGAGGAAGATGCATTAGAAGAAGAAACTGGTGGTTTAATAGAAAAACGCAAGTGGTTTCGAGTAGCGAACAATTTGAACGTGCACATGAAACAACGCTCGAGGAGTGGAACAACAAAACAGGGCGACGATGTTGACGACGACGCGGGGGAGGAGAAGAAAGAGGAGAATTTACGGCGAGAATTGTTGCTACGATCGCCGTTTCAGTGTCTCCATCGATACCAGACTATCTTGAACAAAAATATAACCCGCTCCAAATGGACGAGCGAAGACGATTGCGCTCTCCAGACTTTTGTCCAAGAGTGCGGCCAAGCCAGATGGAACGAGTGCGCGAGATTCTTACCAGAATATGGTCACACTGCCACGCAGTGCAAGCATCGCTTTTTAAAGTTGATGCAAAACAATTCAGAGAAGGAGTACAAAAAAGGTAAGTGGACGAAAGAGGAAGACGAAGAGTTGAAGGCGATTGTTTTGGGGGAACAAAAAGACGGAGAAGAAGAAGATGAGGAGGATCAGGAGGAGGAGAGAGAGAAAGAGAAAAACAATAATAATGCTGAGAGTAATGCGATTCCGTGGTCTCTCGTCGCGAAGAAAATGAGCACGAACAGAAGAGACAAGCAATGTCGAGAACGATGGACGAACATTTTACAACCTTCTCTTTTGAACGAACAGTTCGGAACCGCGACTGGGATGAAGAGAAAATTCACTCCGAAAGAAGACGCGATGTTGTTAGTTTTGCACGCGAATTTTATCGATAAGAAGGAGAGGCGGAAAGACTGGTCCGTCTTTGAATCGACCGAGGTTCTCCCGGGAAGATCGGTGAAACAGTGTAAGCAACGCGTGGCAACGTTGTTGAAGAAGAAGAAAGAAGTCGAGATTCGAGAAAGGCTTGAGCGAGAAATTACCAAGGAAAAGAACAAGGGGAGCGGTATGCAGCGCCTTGTATTCTGGTTGCAGCAGCCGTCGAAGTGAAGATTAACTTCTGAATAAGAAGTTCTATTACTACGCAAGGTGAAGAAGGTGAAGAAGAGGAAATAAATACTCGTATGAGTAAAATACGTTTTCGACATAATAAAAACTTAGCGTTGTGTTAATCAAACTCCTTTTCTTTCACGTCGTAATAAAACCATAACCTCTCTGCTCGAGTGTATATGCGCGCGTTCTCTTCCTCTTTCTCTCTCTTTCCGTTAAACTCTTACTCTTCTCTCTCCCTCTCTCTGATACATTATATAAATTCTAAAACCAAATATTTTTGTGTTCACATCCTCGTTCCCTCTTCTCTGCGAAGAAAAGAAAAAGTTTTGACGACAAAAACATTTACTTACCGGCGGCAACCGCGACTCTTTCCGCGGCTTCGAACGCCTTGGCGCACGCGGCTTCGTCGACGGCACCAGCGCATTGCTTACCCATTTGAACCAACGCGGCGCCTCTGCCTTCTTCGAGGACTTCATCGGCCGGGATGAGGTTCAAGCCGTTAACCAACTCTTGGGCGACCATGCCGGAGATGGAGATCATCGCCAAGCGGCCGTTGTTGATTTCCTTCAATCTCGCTTCGGCCATGTCTTCAGCGGTCTTGTTGTTGGACAAGCCGAGCGGGTCAAAGCCCCATTGGCCCGGGACGTAGTCGTCGTTCAAGGAGAACAACTCGCTGGTGAACGGATCAGACCAGCCTTTTTGGACGCGAGTGGATTCCAACAAGAAGATGGTGGCGCCAACCAAGCCCCAAACCAACCCCGGGGTTTGTTGGAAGTGGTCGATGGCCGGACCGGTGACTTGCGCGTCAAACAAGAACGAAGAGCCTTCGACTTGTTCGCCGACCAAGAAACCGACGGTGGCAATCATAGAGACGCGACCGTGCGTGATCTCGGCTTCGCGGAAGCGTTGCAAGTCGCCGCCGTTGATGCCTTTGCAGAAGCCGAGGATGTCCAAGCCTTCCGGGAACGGCGCGCACGCGCCGTCCAAGCCAGCCGCAGTCGCTTCCTTGATGTCCGCGTATTGTTTGGATTTGTCGAAAACGCCAGATCCAGACGCGCGAACCGTCGGCTGTAATGTTTTATTAGTATTAGTTAGTATGTTTGTGGTGGTGGTGGTTTGAAGAAAGAAAAATGTCAAAGGTGTCAGTTAAAAATTTTTCTTTTTTTTTGAGCCACACGTCAGCCAGAGAGTGAAAACTTTTTTCGTCAAAAGTGGTACTTTTTCTCTTTTTTGATGACGTGACGTATTTATTCTCTCTTCTTCTTCTTGTGTGATATTCTTTCAACCACGAGGGACTCAAAAGAAGAGAAGAGAGAGAGAGAGAGAGAAGCCTTCTTCTTCTTCTTCTTCTTCTTTGTCTTCTTCTTCTTCTCGATTGCATCAGAAGACAAAAGAGAGTAAAAGAGAACGAAAGAGAGAGAGAGAGGAGAAAGACGCGCGCAAAGTTTGGAAAGAAAGAAGAAGAAGAAGAGATGGAAAAGAAAAAAGATTAAACGAGACGACGACGATTCAGACGACGACGACGCGAGTAATCTTTTTTCTTCTTCCATTTCTTCTTCTTCTTCTTCCGTGATGAGTGCGCTTTAAAACGCGACGTGAAAGAAGAAGAAGAGTAAGAAGAAGAGTAAGAAGAAGAAGAAGAAGAAAGAGTCGTCGCACCTTAGCCAGAGATGCCATGATAGTGAGAGCCATTTTTAGTATATAGAGCAGTAGTGAAGCGTGTGTGTTTTGTGTGGTTGTTTTTTGGTGATGCGTTGTTTTTGTAGCCACACAAGTCAAGAAGAAAGCGTGCGGCTGACGTGTGTTTTACGTCGTAAAAACCAAAAGAGACAAAAGAGAAGAAAAAAGTTTTTTTGGGTGGTTCTTTTTTTTTTGCTTTTTTTCATGAATGGGGGAGTTTTGGGGGCCTAGAGGACACAACCTCAATCACACAACACATCAAAAATCACAAATCATCATCTTCTTGTGACTTCTTCTTGACTTCTTCTTGACTTCTTCTTCTCTAAAACGTAAAGAAATGAAGCGAATATTGTGCGCGGTGCCAAAAACGACCATGTGCGGAAGCACAACCAGAGAAGGGAAAATGAACAACAACAACGACGACATGAATACTACGAATACGAATAAAGGGGGAGGAGGAGAAAATAAGAATTGGTCCAACGCGTACGAAAAGTTTCGAAAAGAAGCCTCGGATTTAACCGAAGAAGAGGCGAAAGAGTTGTGGAGAAAGACGAAACAGTGCATGGCGCAAGAGGACGAGGTGCAGTTGAGATTGTACGCGGAGTTGGATTTGATTTACGGCAGTGATGATGATGATGATGATGATGACGAGGATGATGATGGTGAGGAGGAGGAAGAGGCTGTCGAGAATAATTTAAACAATACTACTACTACTAATAATAATAACAAAACGAATAACGCTACTAGGTCGAAACAACTACTAAAAAGAAACAGTCAAAGGCATAAAGATTTAGTGCACGAACGGGTGCGGATCGCGCTCGCGAATGAAATCCGACAGAAAGCGATCGAGGCTGATTCGGTGGACCCGTTCGATATGATTATGAGTTCCTCGGACCAATCGTTGAAGAAAGTCGGATTGAGTCGAATCCGGAGTAGCGAGTAGTAGAGAAATGTATATACGTGTACGTACAGGGTACTACTTTTAGATAGAGATTAACTACTACAAGTTGCAACAGTACACGCCGACTAACAAAACGAATCCTCCGACAAATGTGGCCGGTCCAGGAATTGAAGAAACGGACAACAGATATCCAATCGCAGACCCGATGATTGGTTCGAAAGATAACGCGAATGTGACCGTCAGAGAGGATAAGTGCTTCATGGCGACGAAAAAGCCCGAGTGACCTAACGTGCCAGGGACGACGGCCAGGAAAAAGACGAGGAAGCACGTCTTTTGGCCAACCGCGGGATCCCAAAATCTCATCCATCGATAACTTTCTAAAAAGACCGTCGGCTTAAAGCCGCCGTCATCATCAAACGCGCACGTGAGAACCACCACAATTTGTAAAAATATCGCCGCCGAGGCGACGATAGGAAACGAATACACAAATATCGGCATCGACGGTCTATCGCCTCTTATTTTTGCCCCGATGGCGATGTATCCGCACACCAAAATCGCAGACAACAGACTGAGAACGTCTCCTTTCAAAGAAGGCCTGTCGTTACGCTGACTACTACTACTACTACTACTACTACTACTATTACTACTACCATTCTTATTTGTTGCGTCAAAAGCGATGATGCACGAACCTACGAAACCTATAATTGCGCCGATGACTTCAAAACTTGAAACGTCTTTGAATCGAAGAATCGAAGAAGAAGAAACAGAAGAGGAAGGAGGAACAGTATACAATTCTGTAAACTCATCGTCGTCGTCGTCGTCGTCGTTAACGTTTTCATTCTCTTCTTCTTCTTCTTCTTTTTTACCTTCTTCTACGTTGTATTCGTGCAACTCAATCTCGCCTCCATTCGCGCCGGTCTCGCGCGTCTCGTTATTGTCTTCGTCGCCAACAGTATTCTTTTTCTGTTGCTGTTGCTGCCTATTCTTCTTCGAGACCACCCAAACGATAACTTTTTGCACTTTCTCGCTTCGAAACGTCATCGCCGTTAAACATACGTACGCGATTGGTGAGCTCGTGACGAATAAAAGCGAGTGCGACAAACTCGTTCTCACCAAGCCGTTCATCCAAAAGTAAAAGTGTAAGCTCAAGAAGAAACCGCTCAGAACGAACACGTGCAAGTTCTCGCGGAGATATCGAGCGTCTTCCTCGTTGTTTTCATCACGTATCGTCGTCCTCGTTCGTTTCCTCTCTTCTCCTCTCAAAGAAGACGAAGAAGACGAAGAAGAAGAGCGAAAGAGAAGCGAACACAAAAATATCGGCAACTGCACCAACGCCGTCGCGGTTACGCGAGAAGAAGCTAACAACGCCGCCACTTTTTCTTCTTTTTCTCCTTTTTCTAAAACTCCTTTATTATTATTATTATATAAAGGTTCCCCTTCGAGTATTTTGAATATCACTCCAGCCGTGGACGCGCTGACAATCGCGACGACTAAAACGAAAATCGATGAATTCGTCTTTCGAGAAAAAGGAGATGAACTTTCTTTTTCCTCAACGATGCTCATCTTTTTTAGAGGCGTTTATCTTCCTTCTCTTCTTCTTCTTCTTTGTCGTCGTCCGTCGTCGTCTTTGAGTTCTTCTTTGAGTTCTTCTACCACGTAAGACAAACAAAAAGGAAGGAAGAAGAGAGAGACGAGAGGAAACAAAATTTGCCTGCGTGTTATGTGATAAATAATAAATGAAGAAGAAAAGTTTCTCATCAAACAATTGAAAGAAAATGATGATGGAGTTTTGATGATGACGATGATATAAACTTGATGATGATGATGATGATGATAATAATAATAACTCGTAATAATAATAATAATAATAATAATAATAATAACAATTATCTCTCTTTCTAACGACTTATACGACCGTCGACAAAACTCTCCAACGTTTCTCGCAACTTTGTTTGATCAAAGTCGCCGGTGAAGACGCAACCGCCCAAATCGCCTTTTAACAGTATAAAGTTCATTTTACCTTGCGACGCTTTTTTATCCACCGCCATCAAGTCCATGAATTTCTCTTTTGTCATGCTACCACGCGGGACCTCGATGGGTAAATCAAATCGTTTCAACAAATCCACCGTTCGCGTCTGTAAGTTTTCGTCGATCCATCCCAAGCGGAAGCTCAAATCCGCCGCCATCGCGGTTCCGATGGACACCGCTTCGCCGTGTAAATATTCCCCGTACCCGACGCCGGTTTCAATCGCGTGACCAAACGTGTGTCCTAAATTTAAAGTCGCTCGAACGTTCAATCCGCTCTCTTTCTCGTCTAATTCAACCACCTCCGCTTTGTTTTCGCACGATCTTTGGATGGCGTAGACTAAAGATTTTCGATCGATTGCTTTCTTTTGCAACTTGTCCGCGTTTTGTTCGATCCAATCGAAAAACTTCGCGTCGCGAATTAAACCGTATTTAATCACCTCGGCTATTCCCGAGTTGTATTCTCTCTCCGGTAAGGAATCTAGACTGTCGATATCCACGAACACGCACTGCGGTTGGTAAAACGCGCCAATCATGTTTTTGCCTTTTTTATGATTCACGCCGGTTTTCCCGCCCACCGAGGAGTCCACCATCGCCATCACCGTCGTCGGTATTTGGATAAAATTCACGCCTCTTTGATACGCGGACGCGGCAAATCCAGTCATATCCCCTATGACCCCACCGCCTAAAGCGATGAACGTCGTCTTCCGATCCAAGCGAGCATCCAACGCTTTTTCGAAAATCAAATCGAGAACGTCCAAGTTTTTATGCTCTTCGCCGTCCGGCAAGACGACCGATTCGATTCTCAACGATTTTGACGACGACGAAAGAAGGAGACTCTCTTTCACTTTTTCCAGGTACAACGGCGCGACGGTTTCGTTCGTGACGATTAAAACCGTCTCGCCTTTGATGTGTTTTCGCAGCAAGTCGCCTCGCTCTTTCACGAGCTCGGAGCCGATGTAGATGGGATAGTCTCGTTGACCATCTTGGTCCAGTTTGACGCTGACGATGGCGTCGGGTTCTTTTCTTCTGTTGTTGTTGTTGTTGTCGTTGTCGTCGTTGTCGTTCTCCTTCGCGTCGTTGGAGATGAGCGTCGTCGTGGTTTTCGCGTTCTTCTCATTCGTTCTTCTTCTTCTTCTTCTTCGATTTTGACGACGACGACTAAACGTGGACGACGACGTAAACGACGACGACGACGAAGTCAAACCCCGACGAGAAGAACAAGAACACGACGCGCAGGAGGAGAGGGAGAGGGAGGAGAAAAAACGCATATCTCTTTACTACCTCTCTCTCTCTTTACTTCACTCTTCTCTCTCTTTTTGCCGTTTTGACAGAAGTGTGTGTTTCTGCGTGTTTTCTTTTTTTGCAAAAGTGTTATCCAAAATGATCCCAAACCCGAAACAAAAGAAGAATAAAAAAAATTCGAGAAAGAAGAAAGAAGAAGAAAGAGAAGAAGAAAAAGTTTTTATCATACAGAAGAAAGAGTATAACGAATACTACTAAAAGAACACACCTAAACAAACTGCGTCGCATCAAAAGAAGGAAGATGACGACGAAGAAGAAGCAGACGAAAACAACAACAACAACAACAACAACACCAACAACACCAACGACGAGAAAGAAGAAGAAGAAAGAATCATCATCGTCTTCATCTTTTCTTCGTCGACACATCATCCTGCCAATCTCGGACGTCTTCGTGGCGATTAGATCCATGAACGTGCGACAGTTAACTCTGCAACTTTTATCTTTGACGCTCATCGTGACCAGCGCTTTAATGATTTGGAAGAGTTTGTGCTTATACACGCACTCGGAAAGTCCAGTCGTGGTGGTTTTGAGTGGGAGCATGGAACCCGCGTTTAAACGAGGAGATATCTTGTTTCTCTCGTTGAAGAAGATCAAAGAAGAAGACATCGAAGACGAAGAACGGAAAACGAGAGTCGGGGAAATTATCGTCTTTTCAATCGACGGAAGGGAGATTCCAATCGTACACAGAGTCATAAAGAGCCATTTCCATCCTTTCGTCTCTCCTCCTTCTTCCTCTTCCTCTTCTTCCTCTTCTTCTTCTTCTTTGCCGACGACGATTAAGACGACGAAAAAGGAAAGCGGCGAAAACGAAAAAGACCAAGGACGCGGCGGTAATACCAGCGGCGAGGACGGTTTGAGTAGCACTAGGAGCGATGGTAGTGGTAGTGGTGAAGGTGATGATGATGATAATAATAATAATAGTAATAATAGTAATAATAATAATAATAGCAGTGAGGAGGAAACTTCTTCTTCTTCTTCGTCGTCGTCGTCTGAATCGTCGTTATTCAAACACGAGATGCTCACGAAAGGCGATAACAATTACATGGACGATATCGGCTTATACGCGCCCGGACAGAAATGGTTGAACGAGAAACACGTCATGGGAAGAACGGTTGGATATTTACCGCACGTCGGGAAAGCGACGATTTTGATGAACGATCATCCGATGATTAAATACGCGTTGATTTTCATTCTCGGTCTTCTCGTGATATCCGGGAAAGAGGGATGATTATTCGGACGACTGGAGTGAGAGAGAGAGAGAGAGAGAAAATTTAGTACTACTACTACTACTACTACTACTACTACTACTACTAGTATTACACACAACAACTCGAATAATAACTCTTGTTGCAAACTAATTATTAAAGTGAATCCAACACTTCTTCGACTAACTGAGAGATTATTTTCTTCTTCGCTTTGTTCATCATGATGGATTCGTATAATTCGGCGCTCAGCGACGCGCTAATTTGCGACAGATTTTCAAATCGTTTGAAACGCATCATGGTGTTCGCGCCGCCTCGTTTATTACTATTCTCGGCGGCGAGTTCCAACGATCCCGCGGAGGTGATGTAAGAACTTCCATCGACGATGTGCGTTCTGAACCATCTTTGGACTGTTTCCTCGTCGTCCTCTCCATCGTCGTTTTCTTCTTTTTCTTCTTTACCTTCATCTTCGTCGGCGCCATCGTTTTGGGTCGTCGGCATATCACCGTTTCTTTTCAACTCCTCGTCGTCGGCGTCGTCGTACGCGTTTATGGTTCTTCGAAACCATTCGTGCGTGTTTTCAACGTCGAGATATCGAGTAAACTTCGCATCATCATCCTCGTCGTCGTCGTTGAAATCAACGTCACCCTCGTCCTCATCCTGAAAGTCACTCTCGTCGCTCTCCGAAAAAGCTGCATCCACTTCATCATCGTCGCTGGTGTTCTCATTTTCATTATCGTCGTCGTCGTCGTCGTTGTCGTCGTCCTCTCCCTCCTCCCCATCGTCGTCGTAGACTTCGCCATCTTCGACGACGAGTCCTTCTTCGGATGATTCTTTCTCCACGCCATCGTCTCCATCATCTACCTCGTCATCGGACGATACCTTTTCTTCTTCTTCTTCTTCTTCTTCGTCTGTATCGTCCTCGAGCGGTTTTTGCTTTCTCGGCAAAAAGACATTTTCTCTCTCCATCTTCTTCGCGATGGCTAGTTCTGGAGGATTATCCGCTGCAGCGGCGGCGGCGGCGGCACTGGAACTATACGGAACAAATGGGACTAAATTTTCGTTCTCGTTGACGTTTCCAACAAATTGCCATCGATTATCTTCGTATCTGTGCGCGACTCGCACGCCCGGTAAATTCACGCTCAACTCCGCCCATTGAAACGGACCCAAAGTCGGCTTCCCGTCTTCTTCGTTTGGAAGCCACCATTCGCCGGCGGTTGGATTTTTGTGCAAATACTTCATAAACTCGATGTGCTTCACGCGTTTATTTTCTTCTTCTTCCTTCTCTAAGAGTATCTGCCGTTGTCGTTGTCGCTCCGCTTCCTCTTCTTCCAACGCTCGTTGTCGTTTTCGCGCTTCTTCTTTCATCTTTTCTTCTGAATCGCGCCTACGATCATCATCATCATCATCATCACCACCACCACCATCTCTATTTGTTCTCTTTCTTCCGCGGCGCACTTTGTCTCGTTCAAGATCTTCTTCTTCATCTTCTCCTTCGTCTCCTTTTCGATCTCCATATTCATCGCCATCGTCGTCTGCTTTTCGCGCCGCGGCAGAGGAGGATACCGCTCTGCTTCTCTTTGCTGGATCTTCGTACGTGCCCATTTTTGCGCCCCAGGAAATATCCGATCGCTCGCCATCACTTCTCGCATCGTCGTTTTCTTCTTCTTCCTTCAGATCAAAGTCTACGCTTTTGCGTCGTTTCTTCGTCGCACCTATTCGCTCTTCTTCTTTTTTATCTCCATCGTAGAGTTTGCTGAGCAAACCTTTCTGAACGTTTCTCAATTCCTCCTCGAGCGCTTCGTCTCGTTCGTTTTCGTTTTCGTACTCTTTCCTCGGGCGTTGAAATTTCTCGCCACTTTTGTCTTCATCGAGCGCACCATCGACGACGTCGTCGTCGTCTTTTCTATCCATCACGAACGTTCTCGTCGCCGCGCTCATCAAAAGTTCGTGCGTCGGTAAGAGCAGCGCTTTGGTGCCTTGTTTGCATAGCTTTCGCAACTGCGATGCCTCTTTGGAAAGTCGCGGATCTTTGGCATTATTTCCTTTGCCAAAATTCGCGCCAATCGTTGGAATCTCTTTCGGATGTTTTCCACCAAAGCTCGTTCGTTCGTCCACGTCGAATTTCGCGCTCTCGCGCTCGTCCTCAAACTGTTCGAGAACTTGGTTCCGTTTCGCTTTCGCCTTGGATGTTTCCTCCTCCGCGTCTTGACCGTCTTCTTCTTCTTCCAACAGTCGCAACGCGTGTTGCTTCGCTTCTTCTTCGTCGTTCTCGTCTTCTTCATCGTCGTTCTTCTCGTATCTTTTGTCATCGTCATCATCTTCTATTTCAACGTTTTTGATCGCTTCCTCATCTCGTTCGGTTAAAGCGCTTCCATCGTCGTTTTTCAAGAAACTGCCGCCGAACGCGAAAGGCGCCCCCGAAGAATACGTTTTCTTCTTCTTCTTCTTTGTCGTTGTTGTTGTTGTTTCGTCGTCGTCGTCGTCGACTGCATTTTCACCATCGCCGCCGCTGCCACCACCACCACCACCACCACCACCAATGATGATGCCGCCAAACACGTTCTTCAACCGTTCATCTAATAACGACGACGTTTCGTGCTTTGGTTGTTGTTGTTGTTGTTGTTGTTGTTGTTTGTCTTCTTTCAATTTCTCTTCTTCTTCTTTGAATTCTTCTTTGAATTCTTCTTTGAATTCTTCTTCTCGTTTGTTCAACAATTTTTCGTTGCGCGCATCCAACACTCGACCGAGCGTGGTGAACTCCAACAAAGAGTCGTTCACGTTTATGTCGTCGTCGTTGTTGTTGTTGTTGTTGTTGTTATTATTATTAATATTATTATTAGTAATAGTACGTAAACGACGAACTTCCAGTTCTCGACTCAAATAGCCGTCTCGATTCCACGCTTCCAAATGCGTCAACGGAAACGGACCTTGCACGTTCCCGGCTAAATCTTTATACTCGAATAAAGTGCGCTCGTCGTCTGAATCGTCGTCGTCTGAATCGTCGTAATTCTCTTCGTCTTTTTTCTCTTTTTTGTCTTCTTTCTCTTCTCTCATCGTCGATCTTCTTCTTCTTCTTCTTCTTAATCTCTCTCAATCAATCTCTCTCTAATAATGACTCTCTCTGCTTTTATTTGTGACTTGTGGTGTACTTGTTGTGAGGAGACGAGACAACTTCTTCTTCTTCTTCTTCTTCTTCTTCTTTTTTTTTTTCTTCCAAAAGAAGAAGAAGAAAAGAAGCAACAACCAAAAGCTTTTTTTTCTCAAACGAATTTTGAACACCCTTTTTTTTTTTTTTCACGTTTTCTCGTGACGATGATATGACGACG
>Ga0255752_10004796_pt1 | contig 13438 bp, 5 predicted proteins | sample 011ome_25_FD_179952 | JGI IMG/M metagenome (GOLD analysis project Ga0255752, IMG submission 179952) | Coastal salt marsh microbial communities from the Groves Creek Marsh, Skidaway Island, Georgia - 011512CT metaG (version 2) | ecosystem: Environmental > Aquatic > Marine > Intertidal zone > Salt...
ACATGAAAAATCAGACAGAGTTTTCAGATTACAACTTTGAAGGTTCTGGACTTTCCACACTTATTGATTTACTCGCATACAATACTCACTACTTGGGTATGAATGCAAACATGGCAATCAACGAAGCATATTTAGATACAGCAACTTTGCGTTCATCTGTAGTCTCTCACGCAAAGACGCTCGGTTATACTCCTCGTTCTTCTCGTGCGCCTGTTGCTTATTTGGATGTTACTCTAAACAATTCTTCTCTATCAACTGCTACTATTGCAAAGGGAACTAAGTTTACCACACAGATGGATGGTACTACATATGCCTTTGTAGTAAATGAAGATAGAACTACAACCCCACTCAATAGTGTTCTTCGTTTTTCTAATCTTCCTATCTATGAAGGAACTCTTGTTACTGCAAAGTATACTGTTGATACTAGTAATCTAGAAAAACGATATCTTATTACCGACAATCGGGCAGACACTACAACTCTCAAAGTTTCTGTTCAGAATTCTGCTGCTGATTTAACTACAACAACATTTACACTTGCAACGGATATCTCACAAGTTAGTGCAACATCAAATGTTTATTTTCTACAAGAAGTGGATGGTGGAAAGTTTGAAGTATACTTTGGTGATAATGTAGTTGGTAAGAAAGTAAATGATGGAAACATTGTCATCTTAGAATATATTGTGACAAACAAAGGTGCAGCAAATGGTGCAAAAACTTTCTCTGGAACTTCTGTTGCTGGAGAAACCAATATAACTATTGCAACCGTATCTGCTGCCGCTGGTGGTGCAGAACCAGAAACAATCGAATCAATTAAATATAATGCTCCCTTGGATTATGCATCACAAGGTAGAGCTGTTACGACTGATGATTATAAGGTTATCATCCCAAGAGTTTTTGCAGACACAAAAGCAATTCAAATATGGGGGGGTGAAGATAATGATCCACCAATCTATGGTCAAGTTTTTGTTTCTATCAAAACAAACTCTGGTATCAATCTAACACAAGCACAAAAAAATACTATTGCATCTTCACTTGACAGATATAACATTGCTTCAGTTCGTCCTACAATTATTGACCCAGAAACAGTAAAGATAAAACTGAATACCTCGTTTAAGTTTAACTCAAACGTAACAACAAAAACATCTACTGATTTGGAAACTTTAATTAGAACTACTATCTCAAATTATAATACATCTGATTTAGAAAAGTTTGATGGTATCTTTAGATTCTCAAAACTATCTCGTTTGATTGATGCTACAGACCCATCAATATTATCAAACATCACAACAGTTCGTTTACAAAAAACATTTGCGCCAACATTAAATGCTGCAACAAAATATGAACTCAAGTTTTCTAATCAACTTTATCATCCACACGATGGACACAATGCTACAATGGGTGGTATCACTTCATCTACTGGTTTTAATATCAGTGGACAGAGTGGAGAGTTCTTTATGGATGATGATGGTAATGGAAACATCAGAGCTTATAGTTTGGTTGGTGGAACAACAAGAACATACTTGGACACAAGTATTGGTTCTATAGATTATACTACTGGTTTAATTACATTAGACTCTTTGAATGTTACTGCATCTTCTGAAACTACTGGAATTACAATCACAGTTATTCCAAACTCAAATGATATTGTTCCAGTTCGTAATCAATTGTTGGAGATTGATTTGACAACTCTAAGAGTTACTGGTGAGAATGATACAATCGAGTCTGGTGGTTCTTCTGCTGGTACTGGTTACTCAACCTCATCTTCATATTAAGGTTTATTAAATGTCTGGACATGACCCAACATTAAAGAATAAAGTATCTCCTCATATTCAGAGTCAACTGCCTGAGTTTGTTCAAGCAGATCATCCTCTGTTTTCTTTATTCCTCAAATACTATTATGAGTTTTTGGAAGCTGGAGAACTTGTTGTTACTGGTTCTAACGATTATGTTATTGAAGAAACAATCAGTAAGAACTATATTCTTGATGAGACAGGTGAGAATATTGTACTTGAAGAATCTGTTGGAAAGTTTACTGTTGGTGAAACAATAACTGGACAGACAACTGGTGCGACTGCTCGTATTCTTGTTGATGACTTTGATGACAACAATCGTCTATTCATTACATCTCAACAAAGATTTCAAACTGGTGAAACGGTAACTGGTAATACTTCTGGTGCTACCACAACAGTTGCATCCTATCGTGCAAACCCTGTTCAAAACATTCAGCAACTTCTTGCATATGCAGATGTTGATAACACAGTCTATGATTTCTTAGATAAGTTTAGAGATTCCTTTATGGAGTCTTTGCCTAACACTCTTGCAGACGGTATTGCAAAACGCAAACTCATCAAGAACATTAAGGATATGTACGCTGCAAAGGGTACACGAGATGGACATAAACTGTTCTTCAGAATTCTCTTTAATGAAGAAGCAACTCTTATATATCCTCGTGATAATATGCTTCGTGTATCAGACGGTCAATGGTCAACAGATAAGGTTGTTCGTGTCATTGAAGATGGAACTTCAGACTTCACTAAAGCAATTGGACAAAGACTTACAGGTTCTACTTCTGGTGCAACTGCTCTTATTGCAACAGTTATTAAATTTAGAGAAGGTGCAGACCTCATTGCAGAAATCAATGTGGATGCAAACTCTGTTACTGGAACATTCACTGCTGGTGAAATTGTTACAACAACAGACACAACATTAGACTTACAAATCTCTGCAACTGTTAAAGGTATTGTTACTGGTGCAAATGTTACAGTTGGTGGTGCATATCATACAACTAGTGATCCTGTTCAAATTACAGGTGGTGGTGGTAACAACGCTGCAACTGCTCGTGTTGAATCTGCTGGTGCTGGTTCTATTGATGAGATTGTTATTGAGAGTGGTGGTAGTGGATATACTGCTGATGAAGAACTTCGTTTCGACTTAACAAACACTGAAGGCAAAGATGTTCGTGCAAAGATTGCTGTCGTTGGGGGTGGGTTCTTATTAGAACCAGCAACATCACCAGACAACATCATTACAGAAGATGGTGAGTTTATTGTTACTGATGATGACATTCAGTATATCAGTAAGGAACAAACAGTAGGCGAACTAGATCATCTTGTATTAGAAGATGGTGATCAGATTGTTATTGAAGAAGCAACCTTTACGGACTTGGGTGTTCCAGCAGAGATTGGTGAGATTACTAAAGTTCATATGATTAACAGAGGTAATGGTTTTATTAAACTTCCTCTGGTTTCTGATAGTGCAACATCCTCTGGTTCTGGTTCAAGTCTTTTTGCTGCATCCACTGTCTCTCCAATGGTAGGACACCTAGAAGGCATTTCTATTACAAACTTTGGTTTAGATTATTCGTCTGCACCAACAATCACAGTAAATAGAAATATTCTTGTGAAGAATGTAGTTGGTTCTTTTGCTGCCGGTGATACTCTTACAAGTCATAATGCGACAGTAGTTGACTTCGACAATGCAAGAAATATTTTAGAACTTAGAACATCTGTTGCTTTTAATCAAGATGATATAATAACATCTATAACTGGTGCAAGTGCAACTGTTTATCAGTCATCGCCTGCACAAGCAACATCGACTATTGGAACGGTTGGAACAACAGTTGGTAACTTTGTAAATGATAGGGGTAAGGTTTCTGTAGATACAATGCGTATTCAAGATTCCTTCTACTATCAAGACTATTCTTATGTTGTTCGTATTGGACAGTCCATTAACGAATGGAGAGAATCTATTCGGCGATCTGTTCACCCTGCTGGTTGGAACGTGTTCGGTGAAGTATCTTTTGCATCACAAGTTGCTGCAAGGATTCAAAACCCTGCCGCTGGCTCTGTTACAGATAGTGGTTCACCAGATACATTTACACCAGAACTTGCATCGACATTTACAAACCTCTTCACCACAATCTTTGGAAGAAGGTTGGGAACAACTACAGATGGAACAACACTCAGAAGCAATCCAATGGATGGAAGTTCGGAACTTCTTCCAAGTGGAAAGAGAGAAGTCACACTTACTTCAGCAGTCAGTGTTCGATTTGCAGTTGCAAACAGTCAGTCATTCTATTCTGGCCCAACACTAGACTTGTTGCCTAAGTATGCATTTGCAGTGCCACCTATTGAAACCACAGAGGACATACCACACTATCCAGGCATTCGTAGAACTGCAAGGAACAATGATAACAATCGTGCATATTATAACATCGATCAGTTTGGACAGTATCGTATTAATGAGGTATCAGACAGCTCTGGTAATATTCCATTAACTGCATTCTCAACCAAAATCAATGTGCCGCCTCCAGGCGAAATCATTGTATCATCTAATACGACAAACGCATTTGATCAAACATTCTTGACATTTGATAATACAAGAAATCTTTTTGATGAGGAAGGTGCTCCATTAGCAACTTCTGGACTATATTATACATCTTTGGATGAGGATACTTTCTCATTCGATGAAACAGGAAACAGTTTCGATGAAGGTGCTCCATCAAAACAAATGGATGCATTGAATATTTCCTTTGATGAAAGTGTTCATACCTTTGACGAAACCTTATAAATAACATTGTAAAGAATTAAACAGGGGAAACCAAAATGGCATATCAAGCAATCGGGCGTGGAACTTCTGCGAATGACGGTACAGGTGACGATCTTCGCACAGGTGCGGGCAAAGTCAACGCCAACTTCGTAGAAGTATACACTCTATTGGGTGATGGTTCTACTCTTACAACAGACACAGTAACACTGAATACTGCAACACAGACATTAACCAACAAGACATTGACTGCACCAACAATTACTGGTGCTGGTTCAATTGCTGGAACATTCACTGGTAACATTACTGGTGATGTGACAGGTAATGTAACTGGTAACGTAACTGGTAACGTAACAGGAAATCTAACTGGTGATGTAACAGGTAATGTTTCAACATCATCTGGTAATCTACAGTTGACTGCTGCAACTCAAATCGTTGAAGTTCGTGGTGATGGTTCTGCAACAGAAGGTGCAATTGTTCTTAACTGTGAAACTAATGCACACGGACAGACAATCAAACCACAACCACACAGTGCGGCAGTAACAAACGAATTGTTGCTTCCTGCTGGTGCAAACTCAACTCTTGTATCAGAAGTTGCAACACAGACACTAACTAACAAGACATTAACTGACCCTACTATTACTGGAACAGGTGCAATCGCTGGTGTATTCACTGGTAATATCACTGGTGATGTAACAGGTAACGTAACTGGTAACGTAGATGGTATCGTTGGTGGTACAACACCATCCGCTGGTTCATTTACTGAACTAAGTTCTAGCACACACTTCCAAGCAGCCGTGTATGCAGATACAACTGCAAGGGATACTGCAATTACATCTCCTGCCGCTGGTATGGTTGCATACTTAACTGCAACAAATAAACTACAGGTTTATACTGGTAGTGCATGGGAAACAATTACATCTGCATAAGATAGGATAGAGAATTATGGCAATTGATACCATTAAAGCAAATGCAATTTTTGACGGTGCGGTGGATACTGCCGATCTCGCCGATGGTGCAGTCACTTCTGCAAAACTAGATACGAATATTGATGTGGCAGGAACACTGGATGTTACTGGCAAATTAACTGCTGATAGTAATCTATTGGTGGGTTCTGGTAGTGCTGTTGGTAATGCAAACGCAAATGAATTAGAACTTACAAATCCTGCTGGTTCGGGAACTGTAGGGATGACATTCAATGTTAATTCTGGTTCTGCCGATACTGGAAATATTTACTGGAGATCAAATGCGGCGAATAACAATATCCAAATTGTTGGCGATCCAGTAAGTAATTACTTGGCGTTTGCAACAAATGGCACTGAAAAGATGCGTATCCTTAGTTCTGGCGGTATCACCTTTAACGGTGACACTGCTGCAACAAACGCCCTTGACGATTATGAAGAAGGCACATGGACTCCTTTTCTCGGGCCATCTGGTGGTTCATTTACTAGTCAAACTGGCTTTGGTAGATATACAAAAATTGGAAACATTGTTCATGCTTGGGGGTATGGAAAAGTTACTAATGTAGGTTCTGGAAGTGGTGGAATAGACAGTTTTAGTGGGCTTCCGTTTGCTTCTATAAACGATACTTTTCCTGCTGGTAACAGAAGTGGACTTGGAACAGTAAGAGAAGATCAAAGAACTGGTTATTGGGGGCAACTCTTTATCAGTGGTGGTGCAACAGCTGCTGCAATCCAAAGCCCAGAGGGCACCCAGTTTATGAGAGCGGCAGGGATTGCAACAAACGATACCTTTTTAATTGATTTAACATATAAAACAAATGCATAATTTTATACCTCTAGTGGACTCTAGGGGCGGACAGGAGAAAATAAAATGGCAATAACTAAAAGAACAGAAGAAGATAAAATTGAAATCGTAGGAACTCACAAGATTATTCAAGTGAGAACTGCCACGATTATTGAAGAAGATGGAACAGAGATTTCTCGTTCATTCCACAGACACACTGTTGTTCCAGGCGCAGATGTTTCTGGTGAGAGTGCAGAAGTTCAAGCAATCGCAAGTGCAGTTCATACTGATACAGTTGTTACTGCATATAATGATTACATTGCTTCTTTGGATGCAGAATAAATAAGATTATAGGAAAAAACAATGGCAGCGATTATTACTGAAAAATTCAGACAACATAATGCAGAACAGTTCTACGAGTCTTTCTCTGAAGCTGCTGCATCTACATACTATTTGTTCATTGGTAAGAGTTCTCCTTTTACCAATTCAACATCTGGTGGCGATGACAACGCACCCCCAACTCCAAGAGATGATGTAACTACAGAGTTTTATAAATGGGATTCAATGCTCGCTGCCAAACTAATCTCATCTTCTGATGTCTCTTATGTTATCCCTCGTAGAAACTGGACAAACGGAACAACATACGATATGTATGAACACGACATTAGTGCTGTTAATACAACAACTTCTGGTGTGTCAAATCTTTGGGATTCAACTTTTCACTTTATGACTTCTGAATATAGAATTTATAAAGTTCTTGACAATAATGGTGGAACAGCGTATAGTGGTGCAGAACCAACTTCTACTTCTGCAACTCCATTTGAACTTGGTGGATATACTTTGCAATATATGTACAGTCTATCAACTTCAGACATTCAAAAGTTTTTGACTTCAGATTTTATTCCAGTTATAACAGATGCAACTGTATCTGCTGCAGCAACTGATGGTGCGATTGATGTAGTTCGTGTAACTGTTGGTTCTGGATATACAGACGGAACATATTATTCACCTATTGATGGGGATGGTTCTAATGGTATTGTAGAAATTAGAGTCTCTGGTGGTGCTATCTCTGCACAAGGTTCGGCGGGAACAAATATGTTTTCTGCTGGAACAGGGTACACATTTGGAACTGTAAACTTGGGAGATGTCTATACAGATAGTGCTTTGACTACTGCTGGTAACATTGGTTCGGGTACAGGTGGTGCAGTTGTTCCAATCATTTCACCAAAGGGTGGACATGGGTTCAACGCAGTATCAGAACTTGGTGCTCATTATGTTATGATGAACACTAAACTAGAACAGGCAGAAGGTGATGATGTTACAGTTGCAAACGACTTTAGAGAAGTTGGTATTGTAAAAGACCCATACAACTTTGGAACAACAACTGTTTCAACTGCATCTACTCGCAGACAATCATATGCTATCAAGATGGCATCTGCTCCATCAGTCGCATATGAGATTGATGAAAAGATTACTCAATCAACAACTGGTGCCGTTGGTAGAGTTGTAGAATGGGATGCATCAAACAATATCCTCTATTACTCTCAAGAAAGATTTACAGACTATGGTATTGCTGCAAATGGTAATACAGTTTCATTCAGTGGAACAAACACTATTACTGGTGCTAACTCTGGTGCTGCAACATTACCATCTGCAAACCCAACAGATACAGTAACACTTGCTGGTGGAACAAATCTGGTTTTCACAAGTGGTTATGCAAACCCAGAACTTGAACCAAACAGTGGACATATTCTATATGTCGAAAACAGACGCCCGATTTCTCGTGCATCTGACCAAACAGAAGATATTAAAATCGTAGTGGAATTCTAAACAATGGAAAAAACCAATCTTAATGTGTCACCATACTATGATGACTTTGCTGAAAACAAAGACTTTCATAGAGTTCTCTTTCGTCCAGGCTTCGCAGTTCAGGCAAGAGAACTAACTCAACTACAGTCTATCCTACAGAACCAAATTGAAAGACATGGACGCCATGTGTTCAAAGAGGGAACAGTGGTTATTCCTGGCGCTGTTGGTTTTACAAACGAATACTATGCTGTTAAATTAGATTCCACATTAAGTTCAACAGACATCTCTGGACAAATCCAAGACTATGTTGGCAAAAGAATTACAGGTTCAACTTCTGGTGTTGTTGCTGAAGTTATTCAAGCAGTCGCTGCAACTACAGAAGACCCTATTACACTATTTGTAAAGTATATTAGAACTGGTTCTGATAATGTGACAACTGTATTCCAAAACGGAGAAAGAATCTCTGCAAACGGAACAGTAGGTTCTTTTGGAAGTGGTATTGATTCTGCACAGTTGAATGCTACAAACGCAACCGCAACTGGTTCTTCTGCAAACATTGAAGAGGGTGTCTACTTTATTCGTGGACATTTTGTTCGTGTTGCAAATCAAAGATTGGTTTTAGACAAATATACTAACACACCATCTTATCGTGTTGGACTTACTATTACAGAAGCGCTGGAGACACCAGAAGAAGATACTTCATTGTTGGACAATGCACAAGGAACTTCTAACGTAAATGCAAAAGGCGCTCATAGACTCAAGTTTACATTAACACTTTCCAAACTTTCACTTACCTCTACTGCTGACGAAAACTTTGTTGAACTTATTCGTGTGGATAATGGTATCATCAAAGAGAAAGCAAGAAACACAGAATACTCAGTTCTAGGAGATACACTTGCTCGTAGAACTTATGACGAATCTGGTGACTACACAGTTCGTGATTTTCAAATCGACATTCGTGAAACTGCAAACGATGGTCTTAACAATGGTATCTATGCTATTGGTGCAACTACTGATGATGGTAATGTTGCTTCTGATGACTATCTCTCAGTCCAACTATCGCCTGGTAAGGCATATGTTCGTGGATATGAGATTGAAACAGTTTCCCCAAAATATATTGATGTTCTTAAACCAAGAACATTTGAGAACTACAATGCCGCTGTAACGCCCGTTGAGGTTGGTAACTATGTTGTGGTTGATACTGTTCATGGACAACCAGAACTTACACCTCTTATCTCTGGTGAGATTGATGAACCATATCGTGAAATTGCGTTGATGGATACTCAAACCGCATCTCGTGGAACTGCAAGTGGAACTAAGATTGGTTTCGCTCGTGCAAGAGGGTTTGAACACTTTGAAGGTAACACTGCAAGTGGAACAGATATTCTTGCTGGTTCTTCAACCACAGATACAAAATTCAAATTATATCTTTTTGACATTCGTATGTTCACTAACGTCACATTGTCTGGAACTCCAGGCTCTGGACAGTTATCACAAGGTGACAAGGTTACTGGTGTAAACTCTGGTGCATATGGTTATGTCTCTTCTTCAACCTCTGGTTCATCACTTGTTCTAACCTCTGTTGTTGGAACATTTACCGTTGGTGAAGAAATCAAATCTACTGGAAGCACAGCTTCAGATGAAGTGGTTGATGATAATGCAACCGCTGGTTCTGGAACAGACTTAACAATCTCAGCAGTTACTCCACAAGACTTTTCTGCTGTCAAACAAGTATACATGGAAGATCCAGATACAGGTGATGCAGACTTCTCTGCTGACGTTGTTCTTAGTAACACAATTAATCTTGCTGGATTGGTTTCATATACTTCAGGCACAACAGTCAACGGTTTCCAAACTGATTTTGAAACAGAACTTAAAGTTGGTGATATTATTTCTCTTCCAACTGGTGCCGCTGGTGCATTGGAAGAAAGAAGAGTTACTGCTGTAACAGATAATACAACACTAACTGTTGCTTCTGCATTTACTAATGCTGTTACTTCTGTAACTGCAACTAGATTAAGAGCAGGACTTACAGATCAAAACAAAAACCTTCTTCTTAGAAAATTACAGAAGAGTGGTATCAAAACTCTCAAGACAGAAAACAATGGTGGAGTTTCAGATACTTCAGTTGTTATTCGCCGTTCGTTTGAGGATGTATCCACAGTGGGTGGACAAGTTTCATTCTCTGCTGGTGCAAACGAAACATTCAATGCAGTTTCAAATGAGGACTATGTTCTCGTTGTAATTACTGCTGGTGGTGGTTCTGCATCTGATGGTGATATCATTAACCTCAGTAGTTCTAATGTAACAGTTGCTGGTGCTGGAACTAACTCATTAACAATCACATCTTCTTCACTATTAGGAAACGCTGCAGAAGTTCGTTTAATTGCAACACTCACAAGAACAACTGTCAACGAAAAGACTAAGACAAGAAATCGTATGAAGATGGTTCTTGTGGACAATGATGGTATCGGTGGTGGTGCTGAATACGGAACATCAGCACATCATAAAGAGATTTCACTTGGTGTTGCAGATATTTTAAAGGTTCATGCAATCTATGATTCAGAAGATTCATCTACTGATCCAGTTCTTCCACAATGGACGGTTACTGGTGCAACTGGTTCGTTCACTAAAGGTGAATTGATTACTGGTGCAACTTCTGGTGCGATTGCTCGTGTTGTTAATCCTATTTCACCAATCACATTTGTTCCAGTTAATGGTGCAGACTTCCAGGCTTCAGAAACAATCACTGGTTCTGAAAGTGAAGAGACTGCAACACTAGATACATTCACTGCTGGTTCTCGTGATGTTTCAATTAACTTTACAACTGATACTGGACAAAGAGATAACTTCTATGATATTGGTCGTGTGGTTCGTAAGTCTGGTGCTGCAATCCCATCTGGCAGATTGCTCATAGTCTTTGATAACTTTGATCACGGTTCTGGTGACTTCTTTACGGTTGATTCTTACAGTTCAATCACATACAAAGAAATTCCAACCTATACTGCTACTCGTGTTGATCCAGAGGTTGCAGAACCTACTGGTGAATATGATTTAAGAAATACTGTTGACTTCAGACCTCGTGTTGGTGATGCAACAACAACCTCATCAACTATTCAGTCTCAACCAGCAACTAAAGTTACGTCTATGTCGTTCAACTTTGAGGACAGAAGTTTTGCTGGAACTGGTTCGTCAACTATTGATATTCCAAAAGATAACTCCAACTTCCTTTATGACTTCGACTTCTATATTGGTCGTATTGACTTGTTGTATCTAACTCCACTAGGAGATTTCAAACTTGTGAAAGGTGCTGATGCAGAGATTGCTGCTCCACCAAAAGGTTTGGATGATGCAATGAAGATTGCACAAATTAATCTCAACCCATTTGTCAAGACTGTTGATGATGCAAACTTTATTAAAGTCAACAATCGTAGATATACAATGCGTGACATTGGTAAGTTGGAAACTCGTATTAACAATGTGGAATATTATACTGCATTGAATATGCTTGAGACATCTGCACAGTCTACAGAGATTACAGATGCAAACGGATTGAACAGATTTAAGTCTGGTATTCTTGTTGATAACTTTAGAGGACACAAAACTGGTGATGTTCAACATCCAGATTATCGTGCTGCGATTGATATGGAAAATGCAGAACTTCGTCCAAAGTATTATATGAAGGGTATTACTCTTGTTGAAGAGAATGTCACAGATGCAGACAGAACAAACGATCAGTATCAAAAGACAGGTGACATTCTAACACTTCCATATGAGCATAAAGTTACTGCATCACAACCATATGCAACCAGAGTTGAAAACCTCAACCCTGTTCTAAACTTTGCATGGGCTGGTATTTGTGTATTGTCACCATCTGGTGATGAGTGGTTTGAAGTTAATAAACTTCCAGATATTATTATCAATAGAGAAGGTAACTTCGACACAGTATTTGCACAGAACAGAAACGCAATCGGAACTATTTGGGGTGCATGGCAATCACAGTGGGGTGGTCGTGTTACGACAACAACTCAGACTGTTCGTGAACACAGGTTCATTCAACTTGGACAACCAAGAGGTCGTGCGATTCTAGAAAGAACAATCGTTCAGGCAGAGAATGGTGGCCCAGTAACAAGAAGGGGTGTAAGCACTCAAGTCATTCCACAGATTGATATGGAGTCACAGGGAGATAGAGTTCTATCTCGTGCATTGATTCCTTTCATTCGTGCAAGGAATGTTACCTTTACTGTTACAGGTATGAAACCTTTGACAAAGGTATATCCATTCTTTGATAAGACAAGAGTATCTGCATATGTTACTCCAACTGGTGGTTCTGCTGGTGGTGACTTGATTACATCTGCCGCTGGTAGGATTTCTGGTATCTTCTCAATTCCAGACCCTAACACTAGAGGTAATCCTCAGTTTAGAACTGGTGATCGTGTATTCAGATTAACATCTTCAGAAACAAATGCAACGAGACCAGAACCAGAAACATTTGCACAGGCAACATATTCTGCAACTGGTATTCTAACCACAACACAAGAGACATTCATTGCAACTCGTAATGCAAGAGTAGTAACTCGTTCAGTAGAAGAAACTGCAAACTCTGGTGTTGTAAGACAAAGAGTTGTTGGATGGTGGGATCCGCTTGCACAGTCATTTATGCCTCAAGAAGAAGGTGGTGAGTTTATCACTAAAGTTGATGCATTCTTCTCACAGAAGGATGAGGACTTACCAGTTACTTGTCAGATTAGAGAGATGAGTAATGGATACCCTACAACAAAGGTTCTTCCATTTGCATCTAAGGTTCTACCACCATTTCGTGATGGAACGGTTGCAATGGCAAGCGGTTCTAGAACGGTAACAGGTACAGACACTAATTTCTTAGAATTTGAAGTAGGACAAACAGTTACAGTTTATGGTGCTGGTAATGAAACTACCCCAGCTGAAATGACAACTTTAGGTGGTGCAAATGGTAATGGTGCATTGGTAACAAAAATTGCATCTATTGAATCTGCAACTTCTATGACGTTGAACGGAACGTCACAAAGAACAGTTAGTGGTGTTAAGATTTCTGAAGTCAATCACAGTAATGGTGCAGACAGTAGGCCTACTACATTCCATTTTGATGCTCCTGTCTATGTGAAGAACGGAGTAGAATATTGTATTGTTCTACAAACAGATTCAAACAAATATCTTGCATGGATTTCTCGCATGGGTGAGATTGATGTGGGTGGTTCTCGTATGGTTTCAGAACAGCCTTACTTGGGTGTTCTCTTCAAGTCGCAGAACAATACTACTTGGACTGCATATGACTTTGAAGATTTGAAGTTCAATCTTT
>Ga0255752_10004814_pt1 | contig 13411 bp, 17 predicted proteins | sample 011ome_25_FD_179952 | JGI IMG/M metagenome (GOLD analysis project Ga0255752, IMG submission 179952) | Coastal salt marsh microbial communities from the Groves Creek Marsh, Skidaway Island, Georgia - 011512CT metaG (version 2) | ecosystem: Environmental > Aquatic > Marine > Intertidal zone >...
AGGAGACACACTTGGAGTCAAAAATGTGGGGTAAAAAGTGAAAAAGAAAAACGATGGGAAAAGGTAGGAAACCAAAGCCAACTGCGATGCTGAAAGCATCAGACACGTTCAGAAAAGATCGACATGAGAACAGACTCGAAGCGAGTGGTCGCCCAGATCAGCCGTTCTTCAGTGATTCGAAAGATACGTTCGACTGGCTCGTCAAACATCTTGATGATCTCGGAGTCGTCGCTGAAGTTGACGCGATCGCTCTTCAGATGTTGAGTGATGCTTGGGAGGATTACTGCGCCTCAAGAGCTGTGATCAGAAAACTTGGGCCGACTTATGTGACGACGACAGCTCAAGGCGATGAGATGCACAGACCGAGACCGGAACTTGGACTAATGCAACAAAGCTGGGATCGTCTGAAGAAAATGTTGCCGGAGTTTGGACTGACAGCTTCATCGAGAGCGAAGCTGAACACTCCAGAAAAGATTGAGACTCTCGACGATCTACTGAAAGACTGATGAATTCTATTGATAAAAAAATATCGGAGATTTATTCGGTATCCAGTATAAAATCTGATTTTATTAAAGAATGGTTTCTAAAGAAACACTATGCGAAAAGAATCCCAATGATTCAGTTTTGTTTCGCATTGTATGAAGAAAAAAGAATCGTTGGAGTTTGTTCTTTTGGTCAAACTCCATCAATTCAGTTGAATCAATCTTTATCAAATGGCCTTTACAATGTCATTGAATTGAACAGATTGATTGTTGATGATGATGTAAAGAAAAACGCGTTGTCTTTTTTTGTTTCAAAATGTTTAAAGTTATTACCATCCCCATTGATTGTTGTCTCTTTTGCGGACACTGAGAAAAATCATCATGGCTACATATATCAAGCGACTAATTGGATGTACACGGGATTGAACGCCGAAAGGTTTGAATGGAAAAGTAAAACCAGACCCAATCTTCATTATAGAAATATAGCCGAACGATATAAGGGAATTGACAAATCAAAAATTAAGGATTTACATAAAAAGCCTTTGAGCAGAAAACACCGATATGTGTTTTTTATTGGCTCAAAGAAGCAAAAAAAACAGATGATGTCAAATTTGAAATACAACATACAACCATATCCAAAAGGTGAGAATAAGAAATATGACGCATCATATAAACCAAACACACAAATAAAATTATTTTGAAATGATCGACAGCAACAAAGCACAAGTCAGAATCAAATTCATTGAGCGTGTGTGTACACATGTAAAAGGCGAACTCGCTGGTCAGAAGTTTCTTCTCGAAGACTGGCAGAAAGAGTTCATCTCAAAACTTTATGGAACTTTGAACGACGACGGAACTCGTCAGTATCGAACAGCGTATGTTCAGATTCCGAGAAAGAACGGCAAGTCCAATCTCTCGGCAGCTCTCGCACTCGCTGAGCTGTTCGTCGGAGCTGAGAAAGGAGCCGAGATCTATTGTTGCGCGTCATCACGCGATCAAGCGAAGATCGTCTTCGACGTATGTCGTCAGATGATCAAGAACAGCTCTGTTCTCTCGCGATCGTGCAACGTGTTTCAGAACTCGATCGTGTTGAAAGATTCGAACTCTTTTCTGAAAGCTGTCGCGGCAGAAGCTGGTCTTCTTCATGGAGCCAACGCTTCCATGGTTGTTTATGACGAGCTTCACACGGCGAAGAATCGAGAGCTGTGGGACGTCATGGCGACATCGATGGGCGCAAGAAGACAGCCACTGATGATGACGATCACGACGGCCGGCATGTTTGATCCAAACTCGATTTGCTATGAACTCTATTCATACGGCAAGAAAGTGCGTGATCAGATCATTGACGACGAGACTTTTCTTCCGTTGATCTATGAAGCGCAACCAGACGACGACATTCAAGATGAAGAGACATGGCGAAAAGCCAATCCGAACTATGAGATCTCAATCACGAAGCAATACTTCGAGAAGATGGCGAAAGAGGCGAAGTTGCTTCCGAGTTCTGAGATCGCATTCAGACAGCTTCACTTGAATCAATGGGTCAGCTCACTCACTGGATGGATCACTGATGCTGAGTGGATGGATTCTGCTGGTGAAGTAGACATCGAGCAACTGAAAGGCCGACCATGTTTCGGAGGTCTTGATCTCGCTCAAGTTGAAGATGTGTGCGCGTTGGTTCTTGTGTTTCCTTATGACGATGGAAGTCTCAAAGTGTTGCCGTTCTTCTTCGTTAGTGAGAGCGCAGTTGAAAGACGAAGAAATCAGACTGGCGGATCTTATGACAATTTTGTATCTCGTGGTGAGCTGATCGTCACTGACGGAAACTCTACCGATTACGACGTGATCAAGAACAAGATTCTTGAGTGTGCTGAAGTGTTCGACATTCAGTCAATCGCATACGATCGCTGGAACTCGAATGCTCTGATCAATCAACTCTCTGATCAAGGCATTGCGACTGACCCGTTCGGTCAAGGTTTCATCTCGATGACAGCTCCGATCAAGAACGCTGAGATCATGATCAAGAAGAAACAACTTCATCATGGTGAGAATGCGATGTTGAGATGGATGGTTTCGAATGTTGTCGCGAAGCGAGATGATGCTGAAAACATCAAGTTCTCGAAATCGAAGGCAGGAGATAAGATCGATGGAGTTGTCGCATTGATCATGGCGATCGGTGAAAAGATGTCGATTGAGAAGTCTGATCAGAGCGGTGTTTCTGTATATGAAGATGGCGACATTCGCTTCTTGTGATATTCACAAGTCTTGTGAATTGTTTTTTTCTCCCGCTATATATATAGGGAAAAAAATAAAACTTTTTGAAGTTGTCTCTTTGATTGGTTTTCTGTCTGTGTGCCTTGGCACGCACACGAACAGACAAAACAATCTGCATATCTGAGACAAATGATGATTTCGTCAAATCCTTGTTTTAAGCGGTTTTAACGGCACTTCATGTCTGTGTAGTATGTTACCATTAAAAATCTGATAACCGAAATAGTGGTATTTTATACCCAAAAGCGATATAAAGCGGTGAGTATTTTTACTCATTTTTAAACTTTTTCTTGTGAATAGTTGTGAGTTCGGAGAATAGTTGTATGTTTACACCATCAATAACAACAAAACAATTTTAAAATGACAACAGCAATCATCAACCCAGCAATCTTAGACGTTCACGCATTCATGCAGTGCGCAACAAGTACAGAAGACAAGAAGACGATCGAAGATCTTTTCGCTTCTACATTAAACGCGAAGTATGACTTCACGATGCAATCTTCTTCAGTTGAAGAGTTCAAAGAATACTACTTCAAAGTTTATGCGAAAGACTCAGTTGATAGAATCGCTTCAAGAGTCGATGAAGACACGATGATCTTCAAAGTTGAAGAAATCAAAAACTATGGTCAAGAAGACTTCGTCGGAAAGCGTTTCTATCAACTACGCAAAAATGGCGACAACTACTTCTTCAGAGATCTGTCAGTTTCATGTTGTATTCACGCAAGAGGTTTCATCCCAGTGACGATCGCAAGAACTGAAGAAGACGAGTTCAAAGTGAAGTTTCACAATGACGCATACGGTGAAGACATGCGAATCACGAAGACAGACGAAGGTCGTGATTTCATAAGAAAGAGCGGAAGACATTCAATCTTCACAGACATGTAAGATCAACAGAGAGAGCGTCGAGAGACGCTCTCTTTCAAACAACTAAAAACAATAACAAGATGACAAAGTTAATTTTCAGATCAGAAACATTCAACGCGATCGCTTCAGATTGCAGAAACAAGAGATCTCCGATCGTCAAAGACAGGATCTTGAAAGCACAAACTTTCAACATGCTTGTGACTGATATATACAAAGAAAACAAGCTCACACGTTCATCAATTTATCGTCTGATTGAAGAGTTTGAATCTGCTCTGTGCGATCTGATGAACTCATCTGAAAAGCTATTCATGACAGACGTGTTTGATCTGATTGAAGAGTTCGAAAATATGATCTCAAAAATTGCATAAAAAAACAACAACGATGAATCAATTTGCAATACTAACAAAAGACAGCGTCTGTCGAGCGATCATCAAAGCAGATGACATGATCTCAGCTCTTGAGATCTTCGAGAAGATGACGAACAACAAAAGCGTCTCAGATGGATCAGTTGCGATCTTATACACAGAATACAAGAAACAACAAAAGAAATCAAGATCATGAAATACAGAGTTCAGCAAATCAACGAGATCAAAGTCAATGACAAGTTCATCTTCGAAAGTGAAGAGATCTTCGAAGCTGATCAGAAATATCTCGACAACTGCATCGAGAAACAAGCGATTCAGTTCTTCAGAAATCTCGGCGGATCAGAAGAAGTGAGAGTTCAAGGCGATCAGACATCAGTGATCTCAACTTGCCCACAGAATCTTCACAGAACGACACGACACTTCAGAAAGATAAACAAATGACAATACAAGAAAGAATCAATCGTCTTCAAGAAGCTCAAATATATTTGAGCGAAGCGATCTCATTGATTGAAGAAGCACTTCAAGACACAGAACACGATCGTCACGCTGACGGATACATCATCGCTCATCTGAACAACTGGATTGACGCTCAAGGTTACGACACAGGAATTCAGCAATACATCGATCAGATCTTGAAAGAATAACGCGGCGGCGTCATCACGCGAATTGTTAGTTGTTCCCCAGCACGAGATAAATCTTGTGCTGGGTTTTTTTTGTTCATTCGTAGATAGTTAAGTTTGAACTGAAATTTCACACAAAACAAAAAGTGGCCGAGAATCAGAACTTCTTCTCTCGCGTGTTCAATGCGTTAAGATCAAACCCGAACAGACCTTCGACATCTCTGTCAAATCCAGCTGAGTGGCTTTTCTCAGACAACAAGTCAACAACTGGAATCAGTGTGACAGAAACTTCAGCGATGCAACTCAGCGCAGTCTTCGGAGCTGTGCGCGTCATCTCTGAGACGATCGCTTCACTTCCTTGGCATGTCATGAGAACTGAGAACGATGTCGTTCTCAACGCTTCTGATCACTACATTGAAAAACTAATTCACGAGCCAAACAATATGATGACGGACTTCACATTCAGAGAAGTCTGTCAAGCTCATCTCTGTCTTCACGGAAACGCTTTCATCGTTATAAAGCGCGACGCCTCTGGACAAGCTGTGCGAATGATCCCAGTCCACCCAGATCGCGTCGAGGTGAAAATCTATGAAGACTCCAAATTCTATACGATCGACGACAAAGAGACATTCGACGACAGCGAGATGATTCATCTCATCGGACTCAGCTTCGACGGCATCGTCGGAAAGTCAGTCATCGAATCAGCGAAAGATTCAATCGGACTTGGACTCGCGGCTGATCGCTTCGGCGGTTCGTTCTTCGGAAACGGCGCCAACATCAGCGCAGTTCTCACACACCCAGGCCGTCTATCTGATGAAGCCTATCAGAGAATGATCAGATCATGGCATCAACGAAACTCTGGTCTCGACAACGCTCACAAGACAGCGATCTTGGAAGAAGGCATGAAAGTTGAGAAGATGTCGATCTCACCTTCAGAATCTCAGTTTCTTGAGACACGTCAGTTCAGTGTTGTTGACATCGCACGGTTTTTCAGAATTCCTCTCGCATATCTCGGCAGTATTGAGAACTCATCAACTCGCGCAAATATCGAAGAGCAGGGGATCCAGTTCCAAAGAAATACGATCTTGCCTTGGGTCAAAAGATGGGAATCCGAGTTCAACAAGAAGCTCTTCATCAATGATAAGGCTCACTACATTCGCTTCAACATGGAAGGACTTCTTCGCGGTGACATCAAATCACGCTATGAAGCCTACACGAAAGGCCGTCAATGGGGTTGGATCAGCGCGAACGATGTGAGAAGATTCGAGAATTTAGCTCCTATTGAGAACGGTGACGCATATCTTCAGCCGTTGAACATGGTTGATGTTTCAAAACAAAACGAGAACGACGATGCCGTATAACGACTATCCAGAAGCGGCGTCAAACAACGCTCAGAAGGCACTCGATCACAGAGAGAAGCACGGCACAAAATGTGGCACTTCTGTCGGATGGACAAGAGCCAATCAACTCGCTAACAGAGAGACGATCTCGAAAGACACTTTGATCAGAACATTCAGCTTTTTGAGTAGAGCGAAAGTCTATGATCAAGGCAAGTATTTTGACGAAGACAACAAAGAGATCTGTGGCTCGATCATGTATGACGCATGGGGCGGAGACGCGATGCTTCGCTGGGCAAAAAGCACTATCGAAAAAATGGAAGAAAATAAAACAGAAAGACATATCAAATCAGTCGTCGAGACTGAAGAAGAGATCGTCATCACGTTTGGAAAAGGCGAGATGTCGTCTGAAGATGATCGCTCTTCTGATGACGAGAAACGAGCCGAAGCTGGCGAGTTGTCAGTTGGCGACTTTGTGCGTTGGTCTTCATCTGGTGGTAACGCATACGGACGAATCATTCAGATCTCGACAAACTCAGATCTCGAAGCTGACTCCGGTTTCGTCATCACGGGCACAGAAGAAGATCCTGCGGCACTGATCAGAATATACAGATACGACTCAGAAAGTGACGCATACATCGAGAGAAAACCAACTTTGAACGTGGTTCACAGATTCAGCACTCTTGAAAAACACGACGCTGAAGTCAGAAAGTCGTCAGCCGTTCGTGAAGAGCGTGAATTCAGATTGGAGACCGCTGAGTATGACGGACGCACGATCCGCGGTTACGCGGCGGTTTACGACAAGGACAGCGAATGGATGGGCGGATTCTACGAGCAAATAGAACGCGGAGCGTTCGACGATGTCATGAATGATGACACGAGAGCATATTTGAACCACGATGAAAACTATCTTCTCGGCAGAGTTTCTTCTGGAACGCTGAGAATATCAACAGACACAAAAGGACTCTACTATGAAGTAGATCTTCCAAATACGACATACGCGAATGATCTGATCGAACTCATGAAGCGTGGCGACATCAATCAGAGTTCCTTCGCTTTCTTGATTGAGAGCGATCGATGGGAACAGAGAGACGGCACGACCTATCGGATCATCGAAAAAGTTTCACGTCTTCTGGACGTTTCACCAGTTGCCCAGCCGGCTTACCCCGACGCGACGAGTGAACTCAAGAAGCGCGAAAGCGAGACAGAAGGAAAAGAAACAACATCGAAAGACACGTCTTCAAAAGACGCTTCTGACGATGCGACATCTTCAGACGAAGTCTCAAATCTTTATATCTATAAATTGAAAACCCTAAAATTCTAAACATGAAAAATGTGGAATTGCGCGGACAACGCGCAGAATTGATCAAAAATGCTTCAGCTATCGTGGAGACAGCTCAAGCAGAAGGTCGCTCTTTGACTTCTGAAGAAGTAGCAAAGTTCGACAAGATGGAAGCTGATGCACGTTCTATGAAAGAACAAATCGACGTGATCGAGCGTCAAGCGGACATGAAAAAAGAATTGGCCTCAATCGAAGGAGAGAAGCGTCAGTCAAAAAGTAAAGAGACTTCAAGCTCTGCCTTCAAGAAGTATCTTCGTCACGGAATCGGCGCATTGAACAGCGAAGAGCGTTCATTGATTCAGACTCGTGGAACTTCTGTTCAGATCGCGGGAACTGGTAACCTTGGTGGATTCTTAGTGCCTCAAGACTTCAGTGACGAGCTTGATGTTGCAACTGCTTTCACTGGTGAAGTAGAGCGATTGGCGAAAAAATTGAACACAGCTGGTGGCGGTCTTTTAGATTACCCAGCAGTGGACGACACAGCCACAGACGCTGTTCAAACCAGCGAGTCTGGTTCGTTGACGGTTGCTGACATGACTTTCTCGAACAAGCAGTTGAGCGCATACAACTTCAGCTCTCTTGTGAAAGTTTCTGCTCAGTTATTGCAAGACTCAGCGTTCAATCTCAACACATTCTTGGTTGAAGCTATGGGCGAAAGAATCGCGAGAGCTACAAACTCAGTGTTCACAAATGGAGATCCAACATTGCCAGTAGGAAGTCCGGTCGCTAAGCCTACCGGAATCATCACTGGAGCTTCAGCAGGACCCGCTGCCGCACTCGCTGGCGCAATCGCGGCAGATGACGTGTTGAATCTGATCTACTCGATCGATGCTTCGTACCGTAAGAAAGACACTTTCGGTCTCATGGCTCACGACAACGTGATCAGCGCAATCCGCGCCACTGGTATCGGTAGTGCAAACGACTTCCCGATCTTTATTCCGGGTATGGCCGCTGGTGAGCCAGATCGCGTATTTGGTGTGCCAATTTATGTGAACAATGACATGGAGTCTTCAATCGCTACTACGAACAAAGTTCTTTTGGCGGCTGACTTCAGCAAGTTTGTTGTCCGCAATGCTGGTGGCGTTCAAATGGTTCGTCTTGATGAGAGATTCGCTGACAACCTCGAGGTTGGCTTCGTAGCTTACAAGAGAGCCGATTCAATCGTGTTGAACTCAAATGCCGTGAAGACCATGGCGATGGCTTAATATGAAAGTGGTCTTCAAAAAGACTATCATCGGAGATACGTTCCGCTTCCGCGTAGGGCAGGAAGCGGAACTCTCTGACGATATGGCGACAGAGTTCTTGAATGCCGGTTTCTGCATTGTGATTGCAGAACCGCCAAAGCAAAGAGCGAAGAAAGCGGTCAAGAAATCGACAAAGAAAGAAACACGATAGGACATGGCGTTCGACATAGTAACAGCGGCAACGACAGAGCCGATCACATTAACTGAAGCGAAGAATTTTCTTCGTGTTGATCACACAGATGACGACACTCTGATCAGTGCATTGATCACAGCGTCACGACAGATGTGTGAAGAATACACGCGAAGAATTTTGGTCACGACGACCATCGACGAATTCTTTGATCAATTCCCGACGAACTCGTGGAATAATCTTCACAACATGATCTATCTTTCACGCGGCCCAGTTGCTTCGATCACGTCAGTCAAGTATGTCAATGAAATCGGCTCAGAGCTGACAATCGACTCTTCAAAGTATGTGACAGATCTGATCTCAGAGCCAGCACGAATTCAATCGACAGACGGTTGGTTCTCTCTCGCTGGTGTGATGAATCAAGTGATCGTCAGATATGTTGTTGGAAGCGATGTGTCATCAATTCCGAAACCGTTGATTCAAGGAATGATGTTGGTGATCTCTGATCTGTATGATCAGCGCGGCGATCGTGTAAAGAGACTACCAACAGCGAGTGAGTATTTGTGGAATCCTTATAGAGTATTCACGTTCTGATGATCACACAAGCCGGACAGCTCGATCGGAGAATTGAGTTCTATCGACAGAGTTCAGATGTTGACAATTTCGGTCAAGATGTTGGAGCTTTCACCTCAACTGGTATCAGTGTGTGGGCGAAAGTGATCGACAAGTCTGGCTCAGAGTCTGAAGAAAGCAATCAGATTGTGGCGGTCAGCAAGGTGAATTTTCTGATCAGATACAACAGCTCGATCTTGGAAACTTGGCGGATCTTATATCGCTCAAAGTATTACAGAATTGAAGCGATCATTGAAGATGAATCGAGAGATTCATTCATGAGAATTGAAACGAGAATCAGCGACTGATCATGGGCAGTATAACAAAGAGCAAGGCATTTATTGGTTTCGATGAAGACACTCTCATGAGAGAGTTCGAGAGAGCTTTTCAAGAGCTTGATAAGTTATCGAACAGCGTCAAGACGAAAGACATCAGACGCATTCAGAGAGCATCTTTGAAGCCAATGGTTCAGAAATTCAAAGACAACATCAAATCGGAATCTGACTTCACGGTCTACCGATACGGCGGTGTCTTTGCTGAGATCAAGAAAGGAACTCTTGAGAAGTCAATTGGGATCATCAACACGCCAGTCAGAAAGAAATCGACATTCAGCTCATTGGCTGTTGGAGCGCGAGTGAAAGGAGCGTTCAAAGATGTTGAAGATGGCGGTTGGTTTGCTCACTTCGTTGAATACGGATTCGTCAATAAACACGGGCAGTTCATCAAGAGCAAGGCGAATCATGGCTTCGCAGAAAAGGCCAAGAGAGGCTCTCTTGGACTTGTGAGAACGACATTCAAGAACAAGATGAAATCTTTTCTTGATCGACGAATCAAAAACTCAATGTCATGATTGGAGTCGTCATCAAGTCAAAGTTCACAACTGACAGCGATCTGAACTCTCTGTTTTCTGGACGTGTTTATCCTCTCGTGGGCAAACAGACAGCTCAGAGACCTCTTGCTGTTTATGAGATCGTGACAAACGACACAACACAAAGCAAAGATTCAGATTCACACATCGATGAAGTGAATGTCAGAATCACAACAATCTCAGAGAAATACTCCGACACTCAAAACGCGGTTTCATATATCAGAAGTGCGTTCGTGAGAATGAATGAAACGATTCAAGGAGTTGAAGTACAATCATGCACTTTTGACGGAGAGCGTGATTTGTTTAGTGACGACGAGAGAACATTCGCTTCCCAAGTGGATCTTGTTTTCAGAGTCGTAAAGAGTTAATTTTGAAATAATATAAAAAGAAGAAAAAATGCCAAGTACCAGCATTATGAACGCGACTGATGTCGTGATTCAGATCTCAGAAGACACTGGAACATCTTACGACATTATAGGAAGATGTACCTCTGCAAGTTTAAGCGTTTCTATGGAGACACGCGACACAACCACAAAAGACTCATCTGGATGGGCTGAGAAGCTCGAAGGATTGAAAGCGTGGTCACTATCCGGCGACGGACTTGTGACATACTCGATCACAGCTCCTTCTTCGGACTATGATTCACCGGACGCTTTGTTCACTTTGTTGTCAAACAGAACCAAAGTATTGGTGAAGTTTGGTTCTACAACAAGTGGAGAAATCGACTATACCGGCGAAGCATATTTGACCAGCTACGAGCAGGAAGCCGGAGTTGAAGACAATGCCACCTACAGCTTTTCCTTTGAAGGAACGGGTGTGTTGACTCAAGCTTCGATCTAATTTTTTGAGAGAAGAGCGTGATTTTTGTCGCGCTCTTCTTCAAATTACTTGATGAGTAAAAACACCCACCGCGTTTTAAAAACTAAGTACAAAAGACTACTATTTCGGTTATTTGATTTTTAATGGTAACATACTACAGAAACACGAAGTGCCGTTAAAACCGCTTAAAATAAGGAATAGACAACAATAAAAACAACATGGTAGTAATCATTGAAACTAACGAAAGAAAACACTCAGTCAGATTTGGATTCAACGCGCTCCGCGAATTTTCAAAAATGACTGGAATGACATTGAGTGAACTTGAGAATTTGGGCACCGACATGACACTTGATCACGCGATCACTCTCATGTATTGTGGCTTCAAAGACGGCGCTCGAAAAGAGAAAGTAAACTTCAGATATTCAGTTGACGACATCGCTGATTGGATTGATGATGACGAGACACTGATTGAAAAAGTCTTCAAAGTATTCGAAGATCAATTCAACACAGAGTCCGGAAAAAAGAAGTAGGCCGACGCGAAAGTACCACGCACGAATCGAATTGGGATGATCTCGAAGCGTTCGCGTTCGGTCAGATAAGACTCACACCGGATGAGTTCTATGATCTCACGCCACGAGAGTGGATGAACTTAGTCATAGGATTCAACGAACGAGAGAACAGAAAAGAACAAAGTGAGTGGGAACGGATAAGATGGCAGACGACGATCTTATTGAATCCACACACGAAGAAGAGAATCAAAGCGAAAGATCTGATCGTTTTTCCTTGGGAACAAAAAGAGAAGAAACGACAGATCTGGACAAGAGGTGAAATTCTTCAAGTGATAAATGAAAGGAAAGAACGCGCAAAACTAAAAAATGGCCAATCTCTCAAGTCTTAACTTCAGACTGACGACAAACATCAAACCGTTCAAGACTGGTTTGACGAAAGCTGAAAGATCAATGGATCGATTCGGTCGAAAGATGCAACAAACCGGAAAGCATCTGACGACGAATTTGACAGCTCCTCTCGTGGCGATTGGTGCCGTTTCTTTTAATGTCTTCAAGAACTTTGAGGCTGAGATGTCGAAAGTTCAAGCCGTATCTGGTGCAACTGCTGAAGAGTTCAAAGCGTTATCAGATAACGCGAAAGAACTCGGAGCGTCAACAATGTTCTCAGCTCGTGAAGTTGCATCTCTTCAGACAGAGTTCGCCAAGTTAGGTTTCACAGCGACAGAGATCACGAAAGTCACAGAGTCAACTCTCGCACTTGCTCAAGCGTCTGGTTCAGATCTCGCAAGATCTGCCGAAGTTGCTGGTTCAACACTCAGAGCTTTTGGTCTTGATGCTTCAGAGACTGGTCGAGTGACTGATGTCATGGCGAAGTCGTTCTCGACTTCAGCTCTCGACATGGAACACTTCGCGAACTCGATGAAGTTCGTCGCTCCAGTGGCGAAGAGCGCAGGAATAAGCATCGAAGAAACTTCAGCGATGTTGGCCGTTCTCGCGAATGCCGGAATCAAAGGCTCTCAAGCCGGTACGTCACTGAGAAGAATCATCTCAGAGATCGGAGCTTCTGGAAAACCAACGTCTGAAGCTCTCAAAGATCTCGCATCTCAAGGATTGAATCTTGCTGACGCAAAAGATGAAGTCGGACGATCAGCTCAGTCCGCTCTTCTGATTCTTTCTGAAGGTGTTGATCAGATCAAACCGCTTCAGACTCAGTTCGAGAACTCAGCCGGTGCGGCGAAAGAAATGGCCGACATCATGGGCGACACAGCATTCGGAGCCTCGAAGCGTCTCGAATCAGCAATGGAAGGACTCGGAATATCGATCGGTGAGATCGTCGCTCAAGCTGTCGTTCCAATGATCGAGAACTTGGCCGCTCTCGCGAGTCGATTGAATAGAGCTTCACCGGCGACGAAGAAGTTTGTCGTCGTCATCGGAACACTCTTGGCTTCATTAGGACCTTTGCTCATGTTGACGGGCGGTGCGATCAGAAACTTCAAGTTTCTCAGAGTTGCAATGATCAGATCAACGACGGCGACGAAAGCGGCGGCGGCAGCCACGAAGATATTCAACACCGTTCTCAAATCCAACCCTATTGGTCTTGCCGTCACTGCGGTTGTGGCTCTTGCTTCAGCGTTCGCACTTCTGAACAGAAAGAAAAAGGACGCGATCAATACAGAGAAGAAGCTCTCTGAAGAAGCTGAAGAAGAGATCGCGAACAATCAAGTTCGTCTGACTCAAGCGAACAACTTGATCAACACGATCAACGATCAGAACATCTCAAGCGAACAGAGAAATCGTTTGATCAATAAATTGAACACAGAGTACAAAGATCTACTTCCGAATCTGATCGATGAGAAAGATTCAGTTGAAGACATCGCTGACGCTCAGAAAGAGATGAACAAACAGATGGCGAAAAAGATCGCCATGATCGCTCTTCAAGACGAGATCTCTC
>Ga0255752_10004817_pt1 | contig 13402 bp, 9 predicted proteins | sample 011ome_25_FD_179952 | JGI IMG/M metagenome (GOLD analysis project Ga0255752, IMG submission 179952) | Coastal salt marsh microbial communities from the Groves Creek Marsh, Skidaway Island, Georgia - 011512CT metaG (version 2) | ecosystem: Environmental > Aquatic > Marine > Intertidal zone > Salt...
GTCCAAATCTAAATCTAAAAGCTCAAAAAAGTCCGACGGTGCTTTCAAAAACCTCGTCGCATCGATCGCGTCGACGTCTTTGGAAAGTTCGCGGTAATACGGGGATTCCGTGACGTCCAGACGTTCCGTTTGGATTAACGAAGAGTTCGTTGGTGATGTTGCGGATTCGGATCGCGCTTCGTCGTTCGCCGATTTGGCCGATATTCGAACGGCTCGATGATCTGTGATAACGCCATAAATTCTGCGTTGGAATTCCTGTCGCGCGAATGATCTCGTCGCTGGTGCTCTGTGAACGAGCGAGGATGATGTCGTCTGCGTGAGCATCGTATAACCTCCTTTAATGACGCTTTTTTCCAAAGCAGCAGGAAGATATTTTTATGTTTTGAACAGAAGCTCGAGAAGGACAACAAAAAGCCACAAAAGCCGGGGCGGCGCACACGGAAGACTTTTATATATGTATGATTACAACACGAGCGACGACAACGCGATATATATATATACACAGATTAATTAATGTAAAGAATCGCCGCCTAACTTCTTCAGGGCAATTTCCACCTCCTCTCTGGTGCTTTGACTGGCGTCGTTGGTCTCGCTGGGGGATAAAATCGTCGCTTGCGCTTTCTTGGTGAGTTTGGCCAAATCGTCTTGGGTTGGGTCGTACCTTAACGTAGATAACGCCCAGATGCACTTGGCGAACGCGTTTGGACGCAACGAATCGGTTTGGCGGATGGCGTCTCTCGCTAAGACGTCTAAGACGTCTTCGTCCAAGTCGAGTTTTAAGAGCGCGCAGCCCCACAAGCCGAGCGCGAGGGTGCCGGGGTTGAGTCTGGAGGCTTGGGCGGAGTCCGCGAGCGTTTGCGCGAGATGCGTGAGGTGTGCTTCAAACTTACTTCCAGCTTCTGAAGACGACGAAGGTCGATGGTTGATGCGGCCGTATGCGCAGAGCAGCTTCGCGCACTCGTCCGGTTCCAACTCTTCGTATTCGTCTTCATCCAAAAACGCTCGGACGAGCTTGTTGACGACGTTCTCGCCAGGCGAGATTCGTAACACGCCCCAGGCGTGTAAGATTAACAGCTTATCCGAGCGTTCTAAGTCATCCACGCACATTTCGACTTTTCGAACGAGTTTATCGATTATCGAACCATCCGCAGGAATGCGTCCTCGACGAGACAGCGCCCAAAAGATTTTTGCCACGAGTTCCGGATCAGATTCGTTAAACACGCTTTCTCTGTTATCTGCGATGGCTTCCGCGACGGCATCGATTGCATCATCATCATATTTCAACGTAAATCTCGCCTCGCCGATAGACCACGCAATGGCATCGAGCTGAGATGCGGAGAGTCTTTTCGTCATTCGCGGAATCTCTTGATTCAACGCATTCATAAACGGAGCCGGAACTTGACACTTACAATTCGCGAGCGCCCATACAGTCATGGAGACGTTCAAGACGCTTTGTTTACCACCGAAATTATCTGCCACCAATCGTTGCAACATCATCGAAATCAATTCGGGATCGATCGATTGCGCGTTGAACTTTTGAGATTTCAGCGACTTGCTCAACCCCCACAAAAAATTTGATATATCCCTGGAGGTAAACACAAACCTCGGGTCTGCGTTTCGATCATCCATCGGGTACGCTTTCAAATTGTGAAGCGCACAATTTTGCATCTTTTCGTAAAACGACCATCGGTCGGTCGCGTTGTCTCCGTGCGCCACGCCGACTAATAAATTCGCCATTTCTTGCGGCTTCCAAGCGTCCGCGTTTTCCACCCACGACGTTTCGCACTGGTCGTAGATTTTACTCAAAACTCCATCCTGGTCGCTAATTTTATATTTAAAACTCCCGAACGCCCAAAGCAAATTACTAAACGCTTGCGGTCTAACGCTCGACCCGCCTTGTCTTTTGACGCAGTTGGCGAAATTTCTCGCAATCGTATCCAACATTTCCGCGCCTTTCTCGTTCATTTCTTTATTCTCCCCGTTATCGTCTTCAAACACTCTCAACCGAGCCAACGACCACGCGACGTTTGCGAGACCAAACTGGTCCATGTTTGCTAAGTTACTCTCCACCACACCCATCAAGTTTTCAAAATCCGAGTTCTTTATTATCCGTTCGTACGGATGTCCGTCGCCGCCGTCGCGACTTCCCGTCGTCCTCCTCCCGGCTCTCGCCACGCTCGTCGACGCTCCTCTCCCGTTCACAGAAGAAGATGAAGAAGAAACATCAAACTCTCGCGTCCCTTTACTCGCGATGCGATGTAACGCCGTCGACGCGTTTATGGAATCAAACTGATCGACTTCGTTCCTCACCACTTGGAACACTTCGTCCAAGGAATAACACTGGGTTAACTTCCCTTGAATCTCAAACCCAGCTTTGGATCCACCCCCGGGGCCGTTGTTCTTCTTGTTGGTGTTATTACCACCACCATTACCCCCTCGATTATTCTCTCCTCCTTTTTGCCACTTCCCTTGCTTCTTTAGCGCGTTTTTTGAGACTTTCTTCCCGGAAGAAGAACTCGAAGACGACGACGACGAAGAAGAAGAATCGGGGGGCGAAACCGCGTTGGCGGCGGTCGGTTTTGCGCACAATTTTTTCCTCTTATTCGATTTTGCGTTGTTTCTTAAGAATACCGTTTTCGGCGAAACGCGCATCGTTCGAAAAGAGAATAATGAGGAGGTCATTTTTGTGTTCACGCGTATTCTCGAAGTCGTGGAAAAAGAAAGGATGCTCCTCGAAGTGTGAACAACAGCGCGCATATAAACTTTGTGAAGAATTCGAATGTCTCTCTTTAATTGGTGGAAAAATGGAGGAAAAAGTCTCTCTAAAATGACTGGTAACTTTTCGCCTTGCGTTCCTCCCTGGGAGGATTATACACGCACACCGGGCACGGGCTGTATTGCGTGCAAAACAAAGGCAACGTGCCGACGTAGAACATCTTCCCGAATAAGTTTTGGTCCCCGAACGCGGATCGACCGACGAGTAACATGGTCGCGCCGAAACCTTTCGCGGCTTCGACGAGCTGTTCTCTCGGATCGAGGACGCGAGGGGAAGTTTTGTTCGTTTTGGTGCCGAGGTTGATGACGTCGCGTAAACGAAACGTTTCTTCGCACTTGTTGTCTTTCACGAACACTTCGACGAGTTTCTTACACGTCTCGAGGTTAAGAGTGACGTCTGATTGCGTGACGTGTTTCGAGCGCATGGTTTGTTCTTTCATCGGAACGTGCGCTAAGATGACGTCGTCGTTTTCGCGCGCGAGCTTTTTGACGTAGAATTTAACCACATCGATCGACGATTGCGTACCACAGATCCCCAACAATACAACGTTTCTTTGTTGTTGTTGTTGTTGTTGTTGTTGTTGTTGATCGGCCTCGCGTTTCTCGCCTTCGTCGCCTTCTCCCTTAGGAGGCGTCTCGACCGCGTACTTTTGATACGCCTCCCCTTCTGTTTTTACGCCAGCAACCGGTTTCTCCTTAAACTCCACGTTCTGACGGTAAAAGATGCTCGGCACGTCGACGTTGTGCAACACGTTGGTTGCGACGCTCCCGACCACGAAACGTTCCAGTAAACTCTTCCCGTGCGTTCCCATCAACACGTAATCCGGTCTCGGTACGAAAAACGCCGGCTCTGGTTCCTCCTTTCGCTCTCCAGGCAAAGCGCTCGCTTTCTTTGCAAACGCGCCGTCGCATATGCCCTGAATCGCCGCCGCGGCGTGCGGAAATCCGCTTTCCGGATCCACCTCGAAGACTTCAATCGCGTTCACGTTCGCCCCCGACTCCAGCGCGAACAAACTCGCTCTCAGCTTCCCACCCAAGGGCATAAACTCTGGAACGAACGTCTTCTCCAGCGACGCGCCGGGAACGTCCACGACTTTTTTCTTCAAACGCGCGTCGTCCAAAACGCTCACGGGCGCTTTCCTGCATCCTTTACGTTTCGTCTCCGCATCGAGAGAGAGTTCTTCTTTCTCGTTCGCCGTGTGCGGGCTTTGAGGACAGTACGAAAATACAAACGCCTTGACTTTGGGGGATGCCAAATGGCGTGAGAAATACTCGATTATTGAACAGTTCACGTCGTCTTGCGACAACGGACCGAGCGCTATTAAAACGTTAACGATGCCATCGTTTTGGGAGGAGGAGGACATTTTTGTTGTTGAATGTGTAATGTATGTGCGTGCTCGTTCTTGTTAACAAAAGCGCGCGCGTATTTTTTTTTTGACATGCGCAAAACGAATTGGCGTTTTAGATACAAATTTCCCTCTTGGGAAAAACAACACAAAAAGAACCACCACCACGTCAAATCACACGTAGTTATATGTCTCTCTCATCATCATCGTCGTCGCTTTTAGGACACGAGGCAAGAAGACTCCTCCGCAGACTCCTCCGCGCTCGACTCGCGCTCTTTCACGGCGACGAGAAAGCCTTACAGGCGTCCGCGATTGAAATTCGTTCGCACTTTGACCAACACAAAGATATCGCAAACGAGGAGGAAATTAGAAAACGAATCAAAGAAGGGAAGGAGGCGGAAATGTTCTTAACGACGAACGTTTTGCAAGGGAAAATGAACGAGAGAGGGAATTTTGAGACGAAGCTGAAAAGCGCGGACCCGGATAAGGAGACGTGGGAGGTTCCGAAAGAAGCAAAGTGAAAAGGAATGTGTTGTGGAGGTGATGATTCGGGTGAAGAGAGAGTTTTAGAGACGCGTTTGTTTAGCAAATAGAAGGGACTGAGGTAGCGGTTTATAGTAGGTAAATGGTACAGAATAGTATGTAATTACAACAATTTTTTGATCAATGTATATATACAGATGGTTATTATTATGTGTTCGTCGTAAGCGCCAGCGACGTCGGCGATGGAGGTGGAGGCGCGCGCTGAAGGACTGCTTTTTCCGCATTCGTTTCTTTACCACGCATCATCTCCTTCTCGGCGGCTAAACTGGCGCCGGCAGAACCGACGGCTCGCATTATTTCCTGAGTCTGTTTTTGCGCGTGCGTGAGTTGCGCTTGCCCAGAAGTCTTTTCCTCGTCGTGAGGATGTTTCTCGACGATGTTTACGCTCCCGCTCGCGAATCGGCCTTTTACGCGCACGCGGTTGTCAGCTCTCACCTTTCGACTCTCGTAGTGAATTTTCTTGGCAAACTTCCTCGATTTTCTCTTTTCGAGGTATCGAGCTAACACCGCGGGTCGCTCGTCGCCGCCTGGGGCGTGAGATCGATCGAATACCATGGCATTTTGCTCTTCTTTCTGTGCCTCTCGTTTTTTCCTTTGTTTGATGTTCTTCTTCGTAGCCGCGGCGGTAGCGCCGTTCTTATTCTCTGCCGCCGCCGCATCGTTAATGGAGGATGTCAACCGTTGTCGCTCCTCGAGTTGCTGCTGCATCAACATTTGTTGTTCCTGACTTTGAATATACAGTAAATTCGACATGGTTTGGTTTTTGTCGATATTTTTGGAGGCCGCGGTGGCGTTGGCGGTAGTATTCTGATTTCGAAAGAGAAACTCGGACGCGGCGCCTCCGGGGTTGATAGTTTCGTCGTTTTGTGAGACTCTGGGCTGTTTTGCTTGCATATGCTTCGGCGACTGATCTATACTGTCAACATTTTTGGTTGTTTCGATCCCTATCTCAATCGCTGGAATCTCTCCTTCGATGGATATCGATTCGTTAGACCCGATGCCTTTAAGCAGGACCGAAGCAGACACGTTGGCTTTCGCTTTGCGCGAAACGGTCGTTCGTTTACCGCGAGCGATCTTCGTCGCCGGAGCAAACAACGTCCCCAGTGAGTTATCCTCTTTCCGAGGTCGTCCTAATTTCTTCTTCGGTTTACCTGATTTTGTCGCGGTCGTCGTCTTTGTCGGTTTCTTTGTTTCTTTCTTTGCTTTCGGTTTGGTTAACGATGTCGATTTCTTCGTACTCGTCGTCGACGCTTTCCTCTTACTCAAAGGCGCTGACGACGTAGATTGACCCCTCTTCGTCGAAGTTGTCGCTGTTGTTCCCATCCCAGCGCCGAGTTGAAAGAGCTCCTCTCTCGATGAGTTCGACGAGCTGCTTCGATTCGTTCGTCGTCTGGAAGACGTGCCTCCGTTGGTATTCTCGTTACTCGCGTTATCTCCGCTGTTTGTATTTCCTCCGTTATCCTCGGAACTTCCTTTACTCGGATCGTCGACTAAATCGTGCGCGTAATCGTACAGTGATAATCTCGGATCGTCTCTCGCGTGTGGATGATGACGATGATGTCCTGTAGCAACTTTTCGTTTTTTACCGGTGAGATTTTGCCTCGCGGTGTTGTTGTTGTTGTTGTTTTGGTTCGACTGTTGTTTCTTCGAGCTCGCCGCCTTGCTGTTGCTGTTGTTGTTGAGAGATTTCCTTCCACCACTGCTCGGGGGACTGGACCTCCCAGACGCCGACCGCGCGCGACTCGCCACGCTTCTCTTAAAGAACCCCATCATCTCGTTATCTTGCTCGTCGTTCTTCATCGCCAAACCTTCGTCGCCGAAATACGGGCTAAACTCAATGTCTCCTCCGTCGTTCCTTAATCCCTTATCCTCAGAGCCGTTGCTCTCGTCGTCCATCGGTAAAAATGATTTCCTGTACGCGTCTTCGATTTTGCCGCCTTCGATGTCCTCCATCTCGAACGACGCCGAACGCGACGCGTTGTTGGTATTTTTCATAATCCTTCTCTTTCGTTCTTTCTGTTGGCCGCCACCACACACGCTCCTCTGCGTTTTAAAGACTGTTTGATGACTCTCTCGCTCGAAACCTAAAACGCGCAGGGCAGAAAGTGCGTCGTCGTTGTTCGTGAAGGAAAACAGAAAGAGCAGAGTTTGCGCGCGTCAGCAACAGTTGCGACGATATGCGCGAGACTATACCACTCACATGAAAAGCGCGCGCAAAGAGAGAAAGAAAGAAGAAAAAAGGGAAATTCAAACAGTTACAAAAACAAAGCGCGCGATGTTGTGAGATGCTCGCGCGCCGAAACGACGACGACGAAAATAAACGCACCAGTATTTACAACGCGGGCAAAACTCCGCGCTCGTTCAAACGCAAACGCGCAAAGTGTGTGAGTAAATTTAAATTCTTTCCTCTTCCTCTTCTTCTCGTTTGTGAGAGATGTGAGGAGCGGGTTAGATAATAAATTAACCTAAGACGAAGAAGACTAAAGGGGAAGACTGAAAAAAAGTGCCTTGATGTGAGATGCTTTTTAGCCATTTTAAAAGGCGAAATTTTCTTTGCAACCAAAGAAGAATTTTTTGCCCAAGAGAGGACTACTACTACTACTACTACTGGTACTACTACTACTACTACTACTATACGCTAACGCTGCTTTTCGCACTACGCAAGGCGAGGCTACGGCGCTCTTTCGCTATTTCGCCGCGACAATTCTCCTCTTTCTACTCAAGCCCTTTTCCTTTGTAAACAACCAGAGGTGGCGAGAGGAGGACGCTTTTATTACAAACTATACTCTTTGTTCTTCTTTGTTCTTCTTGTACGTATTTCTTCTAAAGGAGCGAAGAAAGTTTCTCGGCGACGACGAGCAAATCGTCCGTGTTCCGGACGTACTCGCTGTACACACCACCTGTCGCGTTTTCGTCGTCGTCTGAATCGTTTTCGTCGTCGTCGTTCTCGCCGTCGTCTTTCGCATCGTCGTCGTCGTTCTTTTTCCGATTCTTCGCCCGAAGCTTTCGCGGCTGTACCGGCGGGGGCGTTTTGGATATCGGGGACGAGAGAAGCCTACTCGGGGGCGTCGGTTTTCCTTCGGATGTGTGTTGCGCTTCGTAAAAGTCGTCGTCGTCCTCTTCTTCCGTGGTGTTTTTGGCGGCCAATCGAATCGCTTTCGCGACTTCGCGCAGCTTCGCAATCAATTCGCTCTTTGACGAATATTTGTCTCCATCACCATCCTCTTGGTGTCGTTCGTACGCGTCGAGCACATCGAACACTTTCTGCCAACTCCTCCTGTCATTGCTTCCGTTCTTTTTCTTCGATTTTGACGTCGTGTCCTCGTCTTCTTCGTCTGAGAGTGCGTTTAAAACGAGCATCGGTTTCGCCGTGGACGGTGCGAGTTCTCTCAACTCGTTCAATCGTTTCCTCGTCCTGCGCGCGAAATTCCAATTCTCGTTGTTGTCGGATGTATTTTCTTCTTCTTCTTCTTTGTTATCGTCGTCCTCCTTTTCAGTGGTGGTGTTTTGAAAGGACGAGCTCGCGTTGAAGACATCGATGAACTCGTTATCGTCGGTGACGCATCTGTTTTTCTTCCTGTTCCTTTGTTGTTGCAAAGACGAAGCGCCTTGACCCATTTTTACTCTGCGGGGAATGGAATCGAATTTTCTTCACTTGTATGATGAGATAAAAAATGTCGCAAAACCACCAACATCTTCTGAGCAGCAATCCGAAAACCTTGCGCAGATACCGACGCGTAGCGAAACTGGCCGTATTTTGTTTCCTCGCTGTACTCGCGTCCTGTTGTTTGATTCTTTTGAAAGAGTTTCAATCCGATTCCAACGAGGTGCAAATGCAACCGATGCGGAAACATCCACACGCGCACGATGGGTCTTTGTTAGATCGATTAGAAGATGCGGAAGAAGTTTTATACAGGAAATTAGATCCGTATTTACATCACGGAGAAGGGGAGGACGCGTTAGTCTTGGAGAGTTTAAGGAAACCGATCGATTTGCCGCACTTTCATTGGCAACGAACGACTTCACAACAGAGACGACAACCGAAGACACAGACGCGATGACAAGAGAGATTCGATTAGACACGAAAAAATAGCCTTTAGTAGAAGAGAGAGACGCGTTGTGACCGTTTTTATGAGAAGAGTAGTTTCAAATGTGATCCTCTGTTCTTTCTATCTCTATGCGCGAATATTTTGCTACGACGAACGACGCTACGGAAACAAAGGAAACTCTTTCACTTTCCTCCAAGACTTGCAACTCTTATCTTCCACGTCTGTCTTCCACAAACTCACGCTGGTCGCGTTGAACGATTCTTCGTAGGTCTCGTCTTCGTTTTCTTCGTCCGTGTTTGAGAGCGAGAAGGCTTTTTTGAACACTTCGTCCGCTTTCAGCTTCAACCGTAACCGCTCGCCTTGCGAGTCGTCGCCGTACGCTAAAGACATGTGCGGCGTATATCTTCGAGCGTCCCGAATATCGAACAGTTCGATCGCCTTCTCTCGCGCGTGTAACAAGTTTGACGTCAATTCCGCTTCTAAATACACGCATTGGAAGTACGTTTGTCCAACCTGTGCGCCTTTCGGGAACCGGATGTTAAACGTCGTCGTCGTCTTCTTCATCATCTTCTCTCGAATCTCTCGAACTAAATTCTCGGTTTTCGCAACCATCGCGCGTTCGTTTTCGTCGTAGATTGGGCCTAACAACGTCACGTGCGGTTTGAACGCGACGTCGTTTTTCGCGTTTTCAACGATAAAGTTTTCAACTCTCGAGGATAAATCATCCGTAGTAGGTGGTTCCAACCACAACGAATACGCCACCGCTTCGCGTTCGTTTCGTGTTCTCGTTCGATTGGAATACAGAGCGATGGAAAGTAAAGAGAGAAACGTCAGCAGGATGACGGAGAAGCGGAGGAAAGGGTTTATCGGTTTCGTTTTTAGTTGTTGTTTACGACGGCTCGAATGAGAGGATGCCATGAGAGGTTTGTTTCGTGCAGCCGTGACGTTGCGCATTTCAGCGAAACGAGAAGACAAAAAAAGAGTGAAGAGCGGGAAAAGATGTTTTTGACGATGGTGCTACTTTACTACTACTACTTCTATTAAAACTGCTTTTTTTGTCTCACTCACGGAAGAATGAGAGACGATTTCAAGACGACGTCGTGTAACGGCTGTAACGGCGCGTTTGCGATAACATCCGGTCGGTTATCGACTTCCATCATCTCCCACATCTTGCACCCGCACCCTTCCCAAAGCGCCTTTTCGACGCGTTCCATTTCGCGAGTTGGTGGCCATAACCCGTCCGGCGTCGCTAATACCGCGCCGACGTACATTTGACCGGCAGATTTGGCCGCGCCGGCGTAGTAATATAACGCCCAGGATAAATCGTCCGCGGCGTCGACGATGCGCCAGTATTCTTTCGACGTGACGCCGTTGTCCATGAACGTAAACGTAAACGTGCCGGGAGTGTCTTCGCGTTTGCATCGGTAGTCTGAGCGACGCCAGACAGATTTTCCGTCTAACGTGTTTACTTTAAAAACTGGATTGTACCAGAACGAGTTTCGCGCTTTACCGGCGTACCAGATTTGGTATTGCGCTGGAAAATGATCGTACGCCGGGTTTTGTCCCGCCACGGCGAGCCAACTATAATCGATTTTCTTCCCGTCTCTCTCGGTTCCTAAATGTCCTTGCATGATTTGCTCGGCGACTTCGTGCGTCAACGCTTCGCCTCGAAAGGTTTTCATCGGTTTCACGATGGGAAATTCCGGTCGTTTCGCGTCGTTCCCTAAGCAATTATGCGAATGCAACATGCATCTGGCCAGATATTCAAACTCTCGATTTTGATACGAGCGAATGCACGTGTACGTACACACTTGATCGTTCATTCCACACGCGTCGACGCAGTCTAAGCTTTTCCTGCACTGCGGGTTTTTATAACAGTCTAACAATTTGGACCCGCAGTTTGAGGCTATGCACCAGACGTTGCCGATGTTAATCTCTTGATTGATGGCGACTTCCGGGACGACGATCCCGGGAACCTCGCACGCGTCGATCAAAACTAAACTCATAAACAGTAAGTCTAAGTGATTCTTCCTATCAAACAACGTTTTCATCTGTAAAAACTTCTTCTTATCCTTCTCTCTTCTCGTTTCAAACGGCATCTCGAAGAAATCGTTGTGCCCGGCGTCGCGCATCGGCATGAACTGTAACTTTTGCAGATCCCGCAACGTCGCCGAACTCTTCCCGCAAACCACGCCGGTTGGAACCGTTACGGTCAACTCGCGAATTGTCTCCGCAATACTCTCGCTTTCCCCGACTTCGCACGCAATAAATGCCGTCGCTTTTGAACACGCCTCTTTCGCTTTCGATACCGTCTCCGCATCCGCGCAGTCCACGAGAACAGTCTCGAACGTCTCGTTGGACCATTTTAAGCGCAAACGCATGTGTTCCCACACTTCCTTCCACGACACTTCCCCGGCGGGTTTCTTGTCTTCGCTGTACCTTGGTAACGATTTCGGGTACTTTAAGTGCGAGTTTTCGTTGAAGTTCGTAAACACGACCACAACAACGCGCCTTTCTTCTGTCTCTTCTTCTTTCATCATCCTCGGTGACGTCGGCGACGACGCCGGTGAAATCATCATCATCGAGTCGTCCTCGTTCGGAAGACCAACGACGGACGGGGACGGATCTAAGGACGATCGAACGCCGCGCGAAGCACGACGAGAAGACGCATCACTACTCTCCCGATTCGTCTTCTTTGTCTTCAGAGAGGAAAAGGGAGAGAGCGTACTCGAGGAGGCGCAGGAGGAGGACATCTTTATATCTTTTCGTCTCCGATGCGTCACACTTTTGACGCTTGCATGTAAATCTACAATGGCTTTCAGAGAAGGACGAGACGCGATGAGCGCGCGGAAACCACCGGGCGCGATCGACGGGAAAGCGGTCGTTTTCGCGTTTTTTGCGGCGACGGTGTATTTTTCGTGCGCGTTGCGCAAAAACAGCAGCACCAGCAGTCGTGGTTCTGCGTCGTCGTCGTCGTCGGGAAAAAAGACGAGCGCGTTGGAAACCGACGACGACGACGCGAAAGCGAGATGGTACGTGCCGAGCAACCGATGACGAGGATATAAAGACGATACGAATGAAGAGAGGGATAAAACATTTCATGGATATATGTACAAATACTGGTACGTTACACTCGCGAAGTCTACTACATCTCCTTATATGGAGTTCACAGATCCTGAACGCGAGTGAGTAAAAAAAATACCATCAGAGTGATGAAAACTATATATATAGGAGTCGCCATCATCACTTTTACCACCGCCGTCGTCGATTAGGCGTTATAAATTGCGCCGTATGTGTTTGCATTCAACAGACCGTCGGCTTCTTCGCCGTTGACAAAACTCGTTTTTCTCGCTCTCCTGGTCGCGACGACTGCGAGAAGGGCGACACACGCGACGGCGGCGACGAACGCGTCGGATGAGGAAGACGGCATCAACGCGGCGCCGAGACGCGCCGCCGCGGAAGATTCGACGACTTCCTCGGTGATCGTACCGTTCGCGTAGATTGTCTTCAAGAGTTTGATGGGATACTCTTCGTAAGGAGGAGGAGACGGTGGCGGACTCGGAGGAGGAGGAAGAGGAGACGGTGGCGGTGGCGGACTCGGAGGAGGAGGAGACGGTGGCGGTGGCGGACTCGGAGAAGGAGGAGATGGTTCAGTTTTCACGTCAAATACGTACGCGGAACCAGAAGCTGACCCTTTATCGTCGTCATAGCGTGCTCCGACGACGATGGTACCGTCGCTGATAGCAACGGAATAACCGAATCTATCATTTGCTGCTCCGTCGTCGGGGGTGAGTTTCGCCGCTTGCGTCCACGAGGTCGCGTCGGAAGAATCGCTCTTCTCGAAGACGTACGCGGAACCAGAATTTGACCCTTTATCGTCGTCATAGTATGCTCCGACGACGATGGTACCGTCGCTGATAGCAACGGAAGAACCGAAATTATCATTTGCTGCTCCGTCGTCGGGGGTGAGTTTCGCCACTTGCGTCCACGAGGTCGCGTCGGAAGAATCGCTCATCTCGAAGACGTACGCGGAACCAGAACTTGACCCTTTATCGTCGTCCCCAGTTGCTCCGACTACGGCAATACCGTCGCTGATAGCAACGGAATAACCGAAATAATCAGCGTATGCTCCGTCGTCGGCGATGAGTTTCGCCACTTGCGTCGCTAAGGAAGCGTCGGCATCCTCCGCGCGAACAAGAAAAACCGTCGCGACACACAGCGTCGCAATACAACGCAGCAAACACCGTTTGGTCGTCGTCTACATCTTTGAAAATCTCGTCTTGCTTAACGCGTAGTAACACTGTCGTACAAAAGAAAAAGAAAAAATAATAGAAAAATAGAGTGAGTCCCTTTCCCCGATGTTTAGCTGCGAGCTTCTGTTGCGCGAGAGAGCTGCGCTAAAGCGATGCGACTGCTAAACTCGACGCATCTACCAACTCTCGCGAGGAGTGAACCAAAATCGGCGACGAACTTTTACGAGACTCATTAAAATGCCGCGGATCCGATCGTTCCGGAGATTAAAAAAACAGACCGCGGATCCGAGCGTTCGGGAGAATAAAAAAAAAGCATCATCGCATCTGCAGGGTGGGGAGACGATCGTTGTGCGGGAGGGTAACCGTAAAGACGTACCGAGCGAAATGCGAAACCGTTTCGTTCGTTTGTTTGTTTGTTTATTTGTTCGTAGTTTCG
>Ga0255752_10004828_pt1 | contig 13374 bp, 16 predicted proteins | sample 011ome_25_FD_179952 | JGI IMG/M metagenome (GOLD analysis project Ga0255752, IMG submission 179952) | Coastal salt marsh microbial communities from the Groves Creek Marsh, Skidaway Island, Georgia - 011512CT metaG (version 2) | ecosystem: Environmental > Aquatic > Marine > Intertidal zone >...
AGATAAATCTAATGCAGTGGCGATGGCCATTCCGGCATTTGCACAAACGACTTCTTGCTGCGCCTGGGTACCTTGGTTTTGGATTACATTCATAAAAATCTTAGCCGAAGATTCCACATTATCTCCGCCCGCGATTTGGCTTGCCTCCAGAGGTAAAACCCCAAAGTCTTGTGGTGTTAAAACGCGTTCGCTGTTTTTGCTAAAGGCCTTTGTAGGGCCAGTGAGCGAAATTTCGTCATAGCCATCTAAGGCATACAATATGGTGAAGTTTGTATCGGTCTTTTGAAAAAGATAGTGGTACAAACGGGCTAACTCTAGGTTGAAAACCCCGGTTAATTGATTCTTTGGGAAAGCGGGATTCACCAGCGGACCTAGCATGTTGAAGAAGGTTTTCACCCCTAATTCACGTCGTACAGGCGCGACATTTTTCATCGCTGGGTGGAAGAGGGGAGCATGTAAAATGCAAATCCCAGCCTGATCGACACAGCGCTTTAAAAAGTCTTCATCATTTGAAAATTTAACCTCTAAGGCTTCTAAAACATTACTCGATCCACAACCCGAAGAAACGCCATAGTTCCCGTGTTTGGTTACTTTTACCCCCGCTCCAGCAGTGACAAAAGAAGATAAGGTCGAGATGTTAAAAGTGTCTTTTCCGTCTCCTCCTGTACCGCAAAGGTCGATGGTGTCAAATTCACTTAAATCAATCGCAATACACAATTCTAGCAATGCCGAACGGAAGCCTTCTAATTCCTCTAAACTAATGCTGCGCATCATATAGACGGTAAGGAAAGAAGCAATTTGTGAGGTGTTGTATTGACCATCGGCGATGTTGATGATCATTTGCCGCGCCTCTTCCTTGCTGAGTTGTTGGTGTTGTATGAGTCTGTTGAGTATGGCTTTCATGCTTAACTATTGATCCAGTTATCTAATATTTTTTTTCCGTGTGGGGTGAGTACAGATTCAGGATGATATTGCACCGCACAAACGTCATAGGTCTTATGACGCAGGGACATTAACTGTCCTTCTTCGTCTACAGAAGTCGCGATAAGCTCTTCTGGTAAAGGAGTTGCTACGACCCATGAATGATATCGTCCAATGTCAAATTTTTCTGGAAGATCTTTAAATAACACATCTTCTTTAATGACTTTTACTGGGGTTGCTATCCCATGATAGACCTTGTCTAAGTTGATGAGGCTAGCGCCAAAAACTTCTCCGATAGCTTGTTGACCTAAACAGATGCCTAAGATTTTTTTAGAAGGAGCGTAACGCTCAATGGCCGCTTTAAGTAAACCAGATTCGTCTGGGATACCTGGACCAGGGGAGAGAAGAAGTAGCGGGTAATCTTCTAGTTCGTCCAACTCAAATTGATCGTTTCTTTTTACGGTTACTTCACAGTCCAGTTCTTCCAGATAGTGAACTAGATTATAGGTAAATGAATCATAATTATCGATGACAAATACTTTCTTCATAATTATACGTCTTCAGCTAATGTTAATGCTTTGTCTAAAGCACCTAATTTGTTATATACTTCTTGCAACTCACTTTCTGGAACAGAGTCTGCCACTATTCCAGCCCCAGCTTGATAGTGTAGTTGGTGGTTTTTACTTAAAAAAGAACGAATGATGATGGCGTGGTTGAAATTCCCATGGAAGTCCATATATCCTATTGCGCCTCCATAAAAATTTCTTTGGGTAGTTTCATAGCGATCAATCAATTGTAAGGCGTTGTGTTTTGGTGCGCCACTTAAAGTCCCTGCCGGGAAGGTGTCGGCGACTACCCTAAAGGTTTTAGCCGCTTTTTTCATAGTGCAGCTCACTTTCGAGACCAGGTGAATCACGTGAGAATAAAATTGAATCTCTCTGTTTTTCTCTACCACAACTTCAGAACCATTGCGGCTTAAATCATTGCGAGCGAGATCGACCAGCATCACGTGTTCGCTATTTTCTTTTGGATCTTTTGCTAATTCAGCAGCGGCGGCAGCATCTTTTTCATCATCACCTGTCCGGCGGAAGGTTCCCGCGATAGGGTGAATTTCGGCTTTGCCATTTTGAACAATGAGTTGTGCTTCTGGCGAGCTTCCAAAGATCTTAAAGTCACCGTAATCAAAGAAGAATAAATAAGGCGAAGGGTTTATCGAACGCAGGGTGCGATAGACATTAAATTCGTCCCCTTTAAATCCTTGGGAAAAGCGACGCGAAAGCACCAATTGGAAAACATCGCCTCTAAAACAATGTTCTTTTCCTTTTTTGACGAAGTCGATAAATTGATCATCGGTCAGGTTAGAAGTTTTTTCCCCTACTTTTTCAAAACTAAAGTGGCTGCTGTTTTTTGCATTAAGCAAAATTTCAATTTCGCTAAGGTTGTGTTCTCCTTCATACACATGCGAAAACAAATGCGCCTCGTGATTAAAGAGACTAATGGCAATAATATTTTGATAGACGGCATAATAGATGTCTGGTATGTCGTGCCCAGATTTGGTTTTATTGAGCTTGACGTTCTCAAAACGATCCACGGCATCGTGAGCGATGTAGCCAAAGATACCATTGCTGATAAACTTAAATGGAAAGCGCTCGCTGTCAAATTGCTGAGAGAATTGGTGAATACGCTCTGGAATATCCATTGTCGTATCTGCGGTTTCAACCGTTGAACTACCATCGGGGTAGTGGGTAGTGAGCGTTCCGTTTTTTAGTTCGATGGAAGCAATGGGATTACAACAGATATAGGAAAAATCATTATTGTTTGCATGATAGTCACTACTCTCTAACAAAAGAGAATGAGGAAAAACATCCCGAAATTTTAAATAAGCACTTACGGGTGTAAGCGTATCAGCGAGGATTTTTTTATGTTCAGTTTTAAGGGCAAATGTTTTCATAAGGTGCCAAAATTAAAAAAGGCCTGTCGTGATGACAAGCCTTTTGTATTAATTGTATTCAGTTGTTTCACGCGTATCAAGTTTGATTCGTGTGCCACCAGCTGAAAAAAATTATTGTTCGGTTCATTAAATCAAATATAGTATAAATTTTATAACCCCAATCCCCGAACAATAATTATTTATTTAAGTGCGAACCGTCACAATATCCCTCAGGATTTTGTGTGTTTCCGCAACCGCATTTTGGTCTGTTTGCTTTCATAAAGTTAATAATTTAAAGTGACTTCCAATTGAAATTCGTCATAAATGGCCTTATCTCCTAGGTTGTCAAAGAAGGAATTCGAGCCATAACGTACATTGTATTTCGCACGATCAACCATAAATTTGGTGCTGGCCTGGTTGCCTTCAAAATGCATCTCAAAAGTAACCGGAGCGGTAACTCCTTTGATTGTAAGGTCAGCAGTAATTTCATAATGGTTTTTCATTTTTTGGTTAACCTCAGTAAAGGTCAGATTGGACACTGGAAAGGTTTCGATACCGAAAAAGTCGTCAGATTTCAAATGCCCTTCCAATTTGGCTTTGTATTCTCCAGTGAGGTCTGCCACATTGATTGAAGTCATGTCCACTTCAAACGATCCGCCAGTGAGTTGCGCACCGTCCATTTATAGTGATCCATTTGTCAGGCTGATGTATCCATCGTGCTGTCCCGTTACTTTTTTTGCCAGCCAGTGGATATTACTCTTGTCTGTATTTATTTTTACAATACTACTTTGACTCCACAAGGTCGTAGCAAAGGCTAATAATAGGAGAGTACTAATTTTCTTTTTCATAACAATTTTAATTTTTAGTTAAACATTCATTTTTTTTAAAAGCGAAAAGAGTTGCTCTTGTTCACTAGACTTCAGTGTTTGTGTGATTTTGGCTTCCGCTTGATCAACAATCGGATCTACTTTTTTTAATAAGGACAATCCTTCTTCTGTAATGAACAATTCGATCTTTCTTCTGTTGTTTTTACAAATGCTGCGTTCTACATATTCTTTGTCAATCAGTTTGTCAATGATACGCGTGGTGTTGCTCATCCGATTTACCATACGCTCCTGGACGGTGGATAAATTTGCAGCTACTCCTTTTTGACCTCTCAAAATCCGAAGAACATTGAATTGCTGAAGAGAAATTTCAAAAGGCTTCAACGCGTGTCCCAAAACCTCTAGCACTTTGCTATTTGTTTCCAGGATAGAGATGACTATTTGTTTTGGATTAATTGACATATGTACTTACTACAATTGTTGGTACAAATGTACTATAATTTTTGAATTCACAAATTTTTTTTTGATTTGTTTTCAGTTTAGGACTGTTGTATTTTAGCAAAAAACAAATTATGGACTTATCACAAAAAGACTGGACGGCAAATCAACAAGCGGCCACGGGGAGTGTTATACTGGATGTTCGGACACCCGAAGAATTTGAAGCAGGACATATCCCAGATGCGGAGTTGCTTGACATTCGAAATCCTCAAGGGTTTATGGATGGATTGGCTACCCTGGACTCCTCCAAAACCTATTTTGTGTACTGTCGCTCCGGCGCCCGAAGTGCACAAGCCTGTCAACTGATGAAACAGCAAGGCATTTCCGATTGCTACAATCTTTTAGGGGGAATATTGGATTGGCAAGGACCTACCACCTCATAGCTTTAGAAACCCACCCCAAATTTTACGATGCAAGAAGTTCTACTCCATTACCTGTGGCGTTATCAAAAATTTTCTCACCCGAACCTAGTTTCTACTTCGGGCAAAGAGCTAGGTGTAGTACATACGGGTACTCCAAATACGGGCGGCGGTCCTGGTTTTTCAGGAGCTCAAATTTTTTATGACGGGTTGTTGTGGAATGGCCCTGTAGAGGTGCACTTAAAATCGTCCGATTGGTACCGACATAACCACCACCTTGATCCCAATTATGAAAATGTAATTTTACATGTGGTTTGGGAGCAGGATGTGGAGGTGGCTTATCCCAATGGGAAAAACATCCCTACCCTTCAGCTTCGGGACGTTGTGGACAGGGAGACTCTCGACCGGCACGAACGCTTATTTCGCTCCCTCCATAAAAAACTTCCTTGTGAATCGGAAATTCATCGGTTTTCAAATTTCCAGTGGCAGCATTGGTTGGAACGCCTATATGTGGAACGGGTAGAAGAGCGGGTAGCCGCTATAGACGCCCTTGTAGCCCTTTATAAAAGAGACTGGGAGCGGGTTTTGTTTGTTTTGCTTTTTAAGGCGTACGGGTTGAATGTAAACGGGACTGCGTTTTATGAAAGTGCGCAAAGCATTCCCATAGCAGTTGTGCGAAAGTTGGTTGGCAACCCCTTGGATATGGAAGCGCTATTTATGGGACAGTCTGGCTTGTTGGAGGGGACGCTGGAGGATGCCTACCAAAAGGAGTTAAAAAAGCGTTACGAATACGTAAAAACAAAATTTAATTTGGTTCGTCCCGAAGGCTTGGGGGTTCAGTTTGCCCGCCTGCGCCCTTCGAATTTCCCCACGCTTCGTTTGGCGCAATTGGCAGCGCTTTACGCCCAACAACCCACCCTTTTTCAAGAGGTCATTCGTCATCCCAATCCAGATGTTGCGTATGGAACTTTTGCAGTGGTACTTCAGGGGTATTAGAAGACCCATTACAACTTCGGTTCGCAAAGTGCTCCTCGTATCAAAAAGCTCAGCCGTTCTTTTTTTGATCTGATTGCGATCAATACGTTACTCCCCATTCGATATGCCTATACCCGATATTTGGGCGGAACGGGAGAAGAAGACCTATTCCGTTGGGTGGAGAAAATCCCACAAGAGCACAACCGTATCACAAAATTATTTGATCAATTAAAAGTTCCAATTCAACATGCGGGAGACAGTCAAGGGATTTTGCATTTATTTAAAAATTACTGTCAAAAAAACCAATGTATCTCTTGCAATGTTGGATTTCATTTGATGAAATTGTAGTCCTTTTTTTCTTTTACTGTATGTTTGTATTATGATAAAACCCCAACGGCTTCGAATATTTTTTGAACGAAATGGATTTGCGGTTTCTACCCGTTTGGCAGAGTTGCTGGGAATGAAAGTAAAAAGCGTCCGTTTGTTTTTTATTTATGCTTCCTTTACCACACTGATCGGAGGCTTTGTGCTTTATTTAACTTTGGCTTTTTGGCTGAAATTAAAAGATTTACTCCACACCAAACGCACTTCTGTATTTGATTTGTGACGAGACCCATGCTCCAATATCCCGTTTTTCGCGCATTCCTACTACTGATTTTGATCTTGCTGTTCGGAATTACAGGCTTTTATGTTACTTCGCCTGAATTCACTTTTTTTGATGCGCTTTATATGACGGTCATCACCTTAAGTACCGTGGGATATGGAGAGGTAACAGGTTTTTCAGAAGCAGGGCGCAGCTTTTCGATTGTCTTTATATTGGTGGCCTTTGTGGTGGTTGCCCTCGCCATTCGTTTTATCGTAGAGTCGCTCTTGAGTCATTGGAGTTTGAATTATTGGAAACACAAAAAAAATAAGATTATGATAACGAAGTTAAAGGACCACACGATCGTATGTGGTTATGGACGCAATGGGCGTCAAGCCGTAAAACGTTTGCAGCACCACGGAGAAAAATACATTGTCATTGAACAGGAGGAATCCCTGATCGAAGCCCATGAAAAAGAAATTCTTTTTTACAAAGGCACAGCTCTTTCCGATGAGGTGCTCATGGCGGCGGGAATTGCCCGTGCTAAAAATCTAATTTGTTCCTTGCCAGACGATGCGGACAATCTTTTTGTCGTTTTGTCTGCACGTCGCTTGCAACCCGATATTGTAATCGTAAGTCGAGTTTCTTAAGAACGCAATCAATCCAAACTGGAATGGGCGAGTGCCAATCATGTGATTATGCCGGATAAGATCGGTGGAGACCACATGGCGGCATTGCTCACTGTCCCCGATTTAATTCATTTTTTAGGAAATCTGGATTGGTGGAAGGACGAGACCAGTCCGAATTTAGAAGAGGTAGCATTACGTCAATTGCCCAAAAAATATCAAAACAAATCCTTGAAAGAGCTACAAGTTCGAGAGCGAACGTGATGTAACGTGATTGGGTATAAAGATGCGGAGGGGAACCAACACATCAATCCCGATGCAAACCACTCATTATCAGCCGATGGGAAATTGATTATTCAAGGCACGAGACAGAGCATAAAAAAATTAAACACAATCTTTCAGTTAGATTAATTTGTTATTCTATTCCTTTTTAGGATATTGAACCCTTAAATCCTTACTTCTGATGATTAAGTTTTCACAAACACCAAATTATTTACTTTATACTTTTTTATTGTTGATTTTTTCAACTCCTCTAGCTGCACAAGACCGCGGGTTGGACGAGCGGATTAATGATGCGTTTACCCCAATAGCCAATTGGTGGGAAGGGTTGATATTACACAATTTTCCGGGAACTGAGATTCCCACAATTATCATCCTTCTAGTAGGTGGTGCGCTGTTTTTCACTGTTTATTTTGGTTTTGTCAACGTCCGTCATTTTTCTACGGCCATCCAAACGGTTCGCGGAAAGTTTGACAGCATAGATCACCACAGTGCCGAAAAATCAGAACTTGCCATAGACGGAGATATCAAAGGAACAATCTCCGATGAAAGCAAGGAGGGAGAGGTTAGTCACTTTCAAGCTTTGGCAACAGCTGTTTCGGGTACAGTAGGAAATGGAAATATTGCTGGAGTGGCACTCGCCATTGCAGTGGGGGGTCCAGGCGCAACTTTTTGGATGATCCTCTGTGGACTGCTGGGAATGTCCACCAAATTTGTAGAGTGTACCTTAGGAGTAAAATACCGCGATGTTGGGGAAGACGGTACCGTATATGGAGGACCGATGTACTACCTTACCAAAGGACTTCAAGAAAAAGGGTTTGTGACCCTTGGGAAAGTACTGGCGGGAATTTTTGCGTTTCTGTGTATCGGAGCTTCTTTTGGGGGTGGCAACGCAGCCCAATCGAATCAAGCCGCAATGCAACTTGTCGACTCTTTTGGTATGACAGGAGGAAGTGCTAGAACGATAATTGGAGTTATCATGATGGTCGTCGTCGGGGTGATCATTATTGGAGGAATCAAACGGATCGCTTCGGTTACTGAAAAAGTGGTGCCTCTAATGGCATTGATGTATATTTTAGCTTGTCTCTATATTATTTTTACCAACTTTAGTTTTGTGGACGATGCTTTTGGAATGATTTTTACTCAAGCGTTCAGTCCTCAAGCGGGATTAGGAGGCTTACTCGGGGTATAATTACCGGATTTAGGCGTGCTGCATTTTCTAACGAAGCTGGAGCTGGTTCTGCTTCTATCGCACACTCGGCTGTAAAAACAAATTATGCTGCATCAGAAGGCTTAGTTGCTTTGTTGGAACCCTTTATTGATACGGTAGTGATTTGTACCATGACGGCTTTGGTCATCATTATTTTTAATGGAGACAATACGGTCTTTGACTACGGCGGGGTAGGCGGAGTGGTGATGATTGATGGCGTTGAAGCTGAGGGTGCAGGGATTACTGCAGCAGCTTTTGCAAAATACATTGCTTTTTCTGGACCTTTCTTAACGATTGCAGTAGTCTTATTTGCAATCTCCACCATGATCTCATGGTCGTATTACGGGTTGCAATCTTGGATGTACATCTTTGGAAAGAGTAAAGTGTCTGAATTGACCTACAAGTCGTTGTTTTTGATCTTTATTGTAATTGGTGCTGCGGGGGATATGTCTTCGGTTTGGGCATTTTCAGATGCGATGATCCTTGCCTTGGTATTCCCGAACATGGTCGGACTACTTTTGTTATTCCCTCGAGTTCGAGAAGAATTAAACTCCTATCTCAATGCCATTGCGACAATAAAAAAATAGGAACTCCTACTGATGCCCCAAGGTCCTTTTCGATTTATACTGTCAAAACCACAACGTGGGGCGGTACTAATTTTGCTTATACTGTTGATTGCTGTCCAGTTGTACCGCCTGTTGGTAAACTTCCCAGAGCTTTCTCCTGTGGATCTCAGTCAAGCCCAAAGCTACCAAACCCAATTGGATTCCCTTAGAATAAAAGAGAATGCGCAGACTCCAATCGTTTATCAATACAATCCCAATTACTTGACGGACTACAGAGCCTATACTTTGGGCCTTCCTCCGGAAGCCTTTGACAGGCTGCTTCGTTATCGACAGACCAACAGCTATGTCAACACACCAAAACAATTTCAAGAGGTTACAAAACTATCGGACTCCCTAATGGAAAAGCTACTTCCCCAACTCAAATTCTCGAAACCTCTTTATAAATCAAAAACGAAAAATAGAATCGTTTTAAAAAAAGATATTAATAAAGCATCGGCTTCGGATTTTCAGGAGGTTTCGGGCATTGGTACCGTTCTTTCGGAACGTATCGTCAAGTACCGATCCTATCTCTCAGGCTTTTCTGTTTTAGAACAATGTTATGAGGTGTATGGTTTGGACAGTCTCGTAGTTCAAAGACTTTGGGAGCGTTTTGAAATTCAGTCACTTCCTGAAATTGAGCGATTGGATATCACTACAGTAAGCCTCCAAGAGCTAGAGCAGATTCCTTATTTAAACCGTGCTGATGCGCGAAAAATAATTGCCTACAGAACAAAAAATAAAGGAATAAGCACGGTTACTTTGTCTGAACTTTTTGTAAATTTCCCAAACAAACTACAAAGAATAAAACTATATTTGTATTAAAAATTGTTTATGATTGATTTCGAACTACGTCCTGAAATTCAGTCTTCAGAAACCCAACGTATGGTTTATGAAACCGCGCGAGACTTTGCGACACAATTCATCAAACCCAATGTGATGGACTGGGACGAAGCTCAATATTTTCCTGTAGAAATTTTTGAGCAGGCAGGAACCCTTGGTTTTATGGGGATGTTGGTTCCAGAAGCCTACGGTGGTTCTGGGATGGGATATCACGAATACGTAACCCTGATCGAAACGATTTCTGTAGTGGATCCCTCTATAGGACTTTCTATAGCTGCGCACAACTCCTTATGTGTCAATCATATTTATTCCTTCGGAACGGAGGAGCAACGCAAAAAATGGCTTCCCCAGCTTTGTGAGGGAAGCGCCATTGGCGCCTGGGGACTTACCGAACACAATACCGGTTCGGATGCCAAGGGCATGTCCACTACGGCTCGTAAAGAAGGAGACCAGTGGATTTTGAACGGTACCAAAAATTTTATTACCCACGGGATTTCTGGAGACATTGCAGTAGTGATAGCCAGAAATGGTGAAAAAGGAGACAATCGGGGAATGACAGCCTTTGTTGTAGAACGAGGAACTCCAGGTTTTTATGCGGGTAAAAAAGAAAACAAATTGGGTATGCGCGCCTCAGAAACCGCTGAAATGGTTTTTGATGAGTGTGTCATTCCCGATGCAAACCGATTGGGCCCTGTAGGAGACGGTTTTATCCAATCCATGAAGATTTTAGACGGGGGAAGAATCTCTATTGCAGCCCTCTCTCTAGGGGTAGCAAAAGGAGCCTACAATGCAGCACTCGCCTATTCCCAAGAGCGCAAACAATTTGGAAAATTCATCAGTAGCTTTCAGGGAATTTCATTCAAATTGGTCGATATGGCCACCGAAATTGAAGCGGCTTCCTTACTCACACAAAAAGCGTCCGAGTTAAAAAATCAAAACTTAAATGTGACCAAAGCAGGAGCCATGGCCAAATTATTTGCCTCTGAAACCTGTGTTAAAGTAGCCAATGAGGCCGTACAAATTCACGGTGGATATGGATTCACCAAAGACTATCCTGTAGAAAAATTCTTACGCGATTCTAAACTTTGTACGATTGGTGAAGGGACCAGTGAAATTCAAAAAGTGGTCATTGCTAGAAAAATATTAGACGGCGATCTTTAAAAAGTAAATAAAAGCGTGTAAACTCATTCTTTTATCTATATTTGCATCCATTATGAAAGGAGGTGCCATATTATGTTAATTATTCCCATTAAAGACGGAGAAAATATCGACCGCGCATTAAAGCGTTTTAAGAGAAAATTCGATAAAACTGGAGCGATGCGTCAATTGCGTACCCGAAAGCAGTTTACAAAACCTTCTGTAAAAAATCGTCAAAAGATTCAAAAAGCGCAGTACATTCAGCATCTTCGCGACAGTGAAAACATTTAGGTCATAACAAACCTGACAATACAGACGTTATCTTAGTGAAGTTTTATAACTTTATGGGATAACGTTTTTTTATGTCCATCCTTGCTTTTTTAGAATACCTCTCTTTAGAAAAAAAATGTTCTCCTCATACTTTGAAAGCTTATCAAGCCAATTTAGAGGCATTCGAGGTGTTTATCACAGAGCAAGGTTCGCTAGAGACGATAGAAGAGGTTTCCTACGGGGAGATTCGAGCTTGGATAGTTTCTTTGATCCAGTCCGGAAACACCCCAAGGACGGTGAACAGGAAACTTTCAGCCTTGCGATCCTACTACAAATTTTTACTTCGAATAGGAAGCATTCCTGTTTCTCCATTAAAAGAACACAAAGCCTTAAAAACAGATACCAAAGTGGCTTTGCCCTTTTCTCAAGAAGAAATTCAACGCCTTCTTGCAGCCGATTTTTTTCCTGAAGAATATACTGGAGTTCTTCAGCGAACAGTGATCCAGTTGCTCTATTACACAGGAATTCGCAGGAGTGAGCTGATCGAACTCAAAGTGCAGGATGTCGATCTGTCTGAAGGTTTAATGAAGGTTTTGGGTAAGCGAAATAAGGAGCGTTTGCTTCCTCTTTTGCCCGAGATCAAAACGCAACTTACACAGCTGTTGGAGCAACAAAAGCAGCATCAAATCTCTAGAGAATCAGAACATTTCTTTGTCAACAGTCGAGGGAAAAAGCTATCCGAAGCATTTGTATATGAGACAGTAAAAACCTACCTTAGTAAGGTATCCACCAAAACCAAAAGAAGCCCACATGTACTTCGACATAGCTTCGCTACACATTTGTTGGATCAAGGTGCAGATTTAAATGCGATCAAGGATTTATTGGGTCATAGTAGCATCGCTGCCACGCAACACTATACCCACAGCAGCATGAAAAAAATCCAAGACATTTACAAAAAAGCGCACCCCAGAGAAAAAAACAACTAAAAAACAAATATATGGTCACTATGCATTTTAGAGCGGTAAACTACAAAGCCGACATCAAGCTAAAAGAATTTGCCAAAAAGCGAATCGAAAAACTTTCCTTATTTCACAATCAGATTATTGAAGTTTTTGTTTTCACGAAAGTGGAAAACAGCTCGGATGGGGTCAATAAATGGGCAGAGCTCAAAATTGGAGTGCCTGGAGACGATATTGTAGTCAAAAAAATTACTAAATCTTTTGAAGAATCCATCAACTCTGCAGCGGAGAGTGCGGAGCGGATTTTAAAACGCAGAAAGGAAAAAGAACGAATCCTCTAAAAATTTCATTTTTTTCTTTTGATAGCATAAAAATTAGCATTTAATTTGCATCGATTTTGCGAAAGCAGAATCCTAAAGGCCGATGTAGCTCAGCTGGCTAGAGCAGCTGATTTGTAATCAGCAGGTCGTGGGTTCGAGTCCCTCCATCGGCTCTTTAACAAAGTAAAAGAGAACAGTATGTCAGATTTTTCTGACGGATAATGGCCAAAATCACACTGTTTATTCTACTTTTTAAATGCTCATTGAAAATAGGGGAGATACTCAAGCGGCCAACGAGGACAGACTGTAAATCTGTTGTTTTTTAACTTCGCAGGTTCGAATCCTGCTCTCCCCACAGTTGAGATTTTGTAAATTGTTTATATTTACTATCTCATTACCAACACTGGTTATTACCAGTACAATGCGAGAGTAGCTCAGTTGGTAGAGCGTCAGCCTTCCAAGCTGAATGTCGCCGGTTCGAACCCGGTCTCTCGCTCTCTTTTTTTTACGCCGATGTAGCTCAGGGGTAGAGCGTTTCCTTGGTAAGGAAGAGGTCACGAGTTCAAATCTCGTCATTGGCTCTCTCTACCGAGGAGTTTGAAAAACTTTTTTCGGCTCCTTTTTCTTTTTTACTCCTTCTTAAAGTATTCCTTGAATGGATTCCCATTTCTCTTCAAAAACCTTTTTAAGCTCAGGTTTATCGCTGGCGGTTTGCTATATTTAAAAGAGATAAATAAAAAATCTTTTTACCAAATAAATTTCAATTCTATGCAAAAGAGAGCTCAAGCTTTTTATTTCCTTTTTTTTTGTGGACTGACTGTTTTTGCACAAAGCTCGACTAATTTTAAAGGAACTGACACCGATAGAGAACAAGTAGTGTCGGTAATCGAACAATTGAACCAAGCGATGGTGGATCGAGACGAGGACACGTTGAGAAACCTCACGATGGAAGAACTGACCTATGGGCATTCCAGTGGAACTCTTGAGGACAAAAAGGCCTTTGTAGAAGCGGTAGTCCACGGGGATTTTGATTTTACC
>Ga0255752_10004835_pt1 | contig 13366 bp, 16 predicted proteins | sample 011ome_25_FD_179952 | JGI IMG/M metagenome (GOLD analysis project Ga0255752, IMG submission 179952) | Coastal salt marsh microbial communities from the Groves Creek Marsh, Skidaway Island, Georgia - 011512CT metaG (version 2) | ecosystem: Environmental > Aquatic > Marine > Intertidal zone >...
ACCAGGACGGATAAATGCCTTATCTAATTTTTCGATATGATTGGTAGTGACCATCAAAATACGTCCAGGTGTCTCTAATATACCATCCAACAAATTCAAAATAAAAGATAGAGTAAGTTGTTCACCATCTACATATGGATTGTTGTCTTTTTTAAACGGTTTAATATCCTTGTTGGTTTGGATATCCGAAATAATGTGATTTTCAAATAATAAACCTTGCGGAAAATCATTATGAAAGTTGTCTAAAGAATCCACTTGTTTAGGTTCTTCCTTTGTCTCTTTTTTTTCTTTGCGTTCATAAATTATATCGGTTAAACAATCAATGTCTTCGATGACATAAATACGTTCATCCATAGATATATTAAAATGTTCAGTTTTTCCATCATTCAATACATTTATTTTTTCATCAAAAAATAAATTTCGCAATTGAGTTTGAGTTGTATCTTTATATAATTTAATATTAATCACATGTCGGTTGGTATCATTTGCAATGGCTTTGATGAGTGATGTTTTTCCAGTTCCTGGTGGACCGTGTAATAAAATACCTAGTGTGTAGGGAATACCCTTTTTACAATACCATTCTTTTTTATTCATAAACATATCAATTCGTTCTTTGACTACATTCAAATGGGAACCAAATACATTTTTTAATGATTTGTTTGTATGAAATGGTGTCATCGTAAAGGTGACACTCTTAGGAGCTTTATCCAGTTGAATGACCCCTTCTTGGTCCTTAGGTAAACATACGTGTTTTTCATCGAAAAAATATTTTTGAATCCCCAGTTTGTTTTTTTGTTCATATAAATACGTTTTGGTTAATTTATCCACAAATTGTTTCATTTCTTTCAGTGACTTGGTATAAGAAATAAATTCAATATTATAGGTTCCTTTTTCATCTTCGTCAATAGACGTATTGGTCACCATACATTGATAATGTTCATTTAAAATAAAAGTTTCGTCGTTCACTACTGAAAAATCGCTATAATATTTTAGGTTTTTAGAATTATTATGATTGACAATATAATAGTTGATTGAATTGAATATAATATCATTTTGATTTTCTTTTTGAATAAATTTAATAGACGATTGAATCGTTTTTTCATTTTTTTCAAGAAACCCATTTATATTGGATTTCTTTTTATCATATGTTTTTTTTATATAATCTATTAAGGTTCTCTTTATTTGCGGTAAGTATTGTAGTGCGTTCATCAAGACCAAAGAACCTAATACTTGATATATCGAGACGTTTTCTTTCATAGATACAATCGTCAACAACTGATTGTTCATCATATGGTTCAACGTAGAATGATCCATTATAGTATGCTTATATTCAAATGTTTATATTTAAATATTTCATATAAATATTTTTTATAGTATATTATAATGAAAATAAATCCAATATATTATGTTACATTGAATAAATCCTTATTATATCAAATTGTTGGACATTATTCTATTTTTCATTATGATAAACAAAGAGACCATTATAGATATGGTTCTAAAAAAAGATACAAACTAAAACGAGAATTGGGATATAATGATTTAGTACAAGACCATCATATTATTCCAAAAGAATTTAAAGAGCATTCATTGATACAAGATATAAAATTTGATGTGGGTTGTAGTAAAAACATTATGATGATACCTACACTATATGGAAATGAAAAATTAAACCTACCTAACAATACATTAACGCATTATAAAGGACATCGGGCATACAACTATTATGTAAAATATAATTTAGACAATTTATATGAAACCACACATTTTGATGAGTCCAAATATCGTTTTATATTATTTTTCAATGATTTACAATCAAAATTAGAATACAAAAGCGATTTACCGTGGATATGAATGTTTACCATTTGACTATAGTAAAAACAAATAATAAAAATAATATACATTATTATAGTGGTTCCAAATCCAATAAATCACCAAATATTGCTTGTCCGAAATGATTCCATATGATTTGTATAACTATAATTTCTACTCCTTTGGCATAGGCCTCTTTCATTGCTTCTTTGTATATAGGGTCATTGTCGCTAATTCGAAATGAAGTGGCATCACTACGTTGAACTACAAAACACAATATAGTTCGGTAGTCTGGATGTGTTTCTTTTATTTGTTGTAATTCTTGAATGTGTTTTAATGCACGTGGACTGATGATATCGGTTTTCTTTTTACGATAACCATCTGGGAAAAATGCAACTTTATCTTGACACAAAGGAACACTTTTGACTTCTAATATAAAGCGTTTATTGTCTTTGTCTAATCCCATAAAATCAAATCTTGAGTTCAACATCTTTTTTTCGCGTTCAAGTTTTTTTAAGTTTTTTAAGGTGGGTATATGATTATATTTTAATGCAAATTCTACTATTTTTTCACCACTTTTTGGATGAATACCTACAATGGTATCCTTATGTTGTCCCAAGTGGATGACGTGACTACACGTTTTAGGGTCTTTTGCTAATGTCATATAAACCACACTATTTTTTTCACACAAACCGCAACAACCTAGGGAGGGTGCGTGAGCAATAACTTCTTCACCATTTTCCAATAAAACATCGGCTACATAAGGCGATTTGCAATGTTTTGAGGGACGCTTTATAATAGTCCCTTTTATCATTGGTTCGAAAAAACATTCCATTTAAAATAATAAATTAAAATAATAAAAATATATTTTTATTTCAATTTTCAAAAACAACATTCTTCCATTAATTCATCAATACACGACATATCCATCATTTTCATATGTTCGGTGATATCTTCATCTACGTTTGAAATTAATTTTAGCTCTGTGAGTACAAGGTCAGAATAATCATAAAACATATACAAAATATAACGCGTGATCCATACCATATTATAGGCATCTTTTTTTTTACAGTAAATAGAATATTCATTGGGCTTAGAAAATATGTCAATGTTCATATATTTACAATAGTCTTTATGTTGGCGAAAATATGAAGAATCAGCTTTATAGTATTGTGTGATTTTGAATGAATCACTAGCAAATTGTTCCATATATTGATCAAACTCTTTGCGTTCATTTTGTTCGCTCAAATGGATTTGTGAAGGGTAACAAAATCGATTTACTTCATATACATCACAAAACACAATATAATCATATGGACTTTGGGTGGACGGATTACGAAACATTTGTACTGGTTTTAATAATATATTTTGTTTTTCAAAGGAAGGTAATTTGTCTACAGAATTATAGTATATAGTATTAGTTATGGTTTCCAACTCGATTTCATATTCACTATTAATCCAAACATAATCTAGAATTTGTTGCGCCATTTTGTCTTTATATATTTTATTTATTTATTTCAATTTTTATTATAATATTCCATCCAATTTTCTGGACAATGTTTGGTACCGCCGTCGTATTTTACTGCCATATGTTTTTCACATAATAAGTCGGACAAGTTAACCTCGTCTAAATATACATCCGCTAAAATGCGACCATATTTTTCGAGTTCGACTTCTTTCAACATTACCATTTTATCCATCAATAAATCTTTTAAAAAGTTTCGTGTTAAAATAGAACATTGCTTCTCTTCTGCGTTTTTTGTTCGTATTTCAGGACAATCGATTCCTTTTAGACGTACTGAAAAACGATAATAAGGCGATTGGTCGAAGGGCATTTTGGACGCAATGGTAATGGTGTCTCCGTCGTATACTTTGATTACTTTTCCTTCGCTCAAAGGCGGCACAAATGGAATAGTATCTTTGTAGGTAATAGAGTCCATGATACTATATTATAGGAACTATATTTAAATGATATGTTATTTAAAAAAAAATAAACTTTTATTATAATGTTTGTTAATAATGAATGGAGTAATTTGAAAATAGTTATTTTAGATATTAATAATGACTATAAAGATGTTTTGAATGTGATTAAAAAAAAAACTAGAAGAAAAATCTATAAAAGTTATACGACCAACTCATATAAAAGATTTACATATTACACATTCATTATGGAGTCGTGATTCATCTATTGTAATAGATAATCAAGTTATATTATTACAATTACAAAATATAGATAATGAATATAGAAAACTAGAATATAAGACAATTCCAATGACTAATTTTATTATACAGAATAATGATAAAATAAAATTAGAAGGAGGCGATATACTACAATTGAAAGATAACATATTTGTAGGCATTCATAAAAGAACTAATGTATTAGGATATAGATGGTTAAAAACAATATTTCCAAATAAAAGATTTATTCAAATAAAACATAAGGCGTTGCATTTAGATTGTTGTTTTTGTATTTTACCTAATCATACGATTTTATATTCTGGAAAGTATATTGAGACATTACCACAATATTGTTATAAATATTTTAATTGTATCAATATAGATACTTATATTAAAGGAGAGTCAAATTTAGCTACAAATTTTTTATTTTTAGATGAAAAAACCATAATTATAGACAATCAATTTAGTACAATTAGAACTCTTTTGAGACAATTTGGTTTTACACTCATTGTCATTGATTTAAAGGGTATGTATAAACAAGGCGGTAGTATACGTTGTTTAACCCAACCATTATTAAGATTATAAAATAAATTTTATTTATTTATAAAATTGAAAGATATAAAATAAAATATATTATTCATAATGAATACAGAACAAATAAGAAATAATTGTCCCAATTGTTCAAAATGGGCTGAAGAAGGTTGTCATCCAAAATGTATTAAATGTCAAAATATTATAAAAATATTTGAGGAACAAGAAAATAATCATAATACAACAGAAAAAAATATGAAATCAATAATTATTAATAAGGGGACTGGTGCTGGTGGTGCGAATACAAATTATAATGGGAAAAAGTTTGAATCAAAAACTAATAATCAACAAAGATTATTAGAAATTGGATATACCAAAAATAGTTTTACAAAAAAACCAAAAAAAAGCGTATGACTATTATTTATTAAAAACATTTGAAGATAAAACAATTATCTTTGTATTACAAAATGGACTAAAAATGTATATGAAAAATAAATACAATATTCAGTTGTTTAGATGTCCCGATGAAGCATATATTATTGAATATATAAGCGGTAGAAAAGTGATAAAAATATTAGAAAAAAAAGAACAAAATGTAGAGGGTTCAGTAGAAACTAAATTATGGTCTGGACCTTCGCTTAAAAGAGAGTATGAAATAGTTTTGGGTTCAGACTTTGAGGTGTTTTATAGATTTCGCGTAAACGAGTTTTTGAAAAAGAAACTTATTTCAAAGAAAAAAAAATATATAATATTAAATAGAATATTTAATGAAACTAATATTGATGTTTTATTTGGCGACGATAAAAACTATTTGAAACATTTGATACATGGTTTAATAATTCTTTATAATAACTTCTTTTGCCTTTGCGTCTGGATTTTTGGAATTAATTGACCTTTTACATAAAATTGATAATGTGCTATATTTTTCATTTGTAAAGTTTTCACGCACTAAACTCACATCAGCATTACTTAACATTATTTTTTTATTTGTATCGGTTAAAATATGTATTAATTTAAATAAATTATTATGGTTTTCTATGTTAAACCCATTTTCAGTATATCCTACAAATGAAGTATCTGTTTCAGGAGCATATGGAGGGTCAAGATATACAAAATCATTCGGATCTATAATTGTTAGTGATGTATTAAAATCACAACATTCAAATACTACATTTTGAATTAAATTATGTATTTGTTCTAAATGTTCTTTATTTATAATTTCTGGATTCTTATAGTGTCTATATGGAACATTAAATCCTTTTGGACCAACCCTAAATACACCTCTAAAACATGTTTTATTTAAGAATATAAACATAGAAGAACCTAATATACTTTTTTTATCGGTTAAACATAATTTATTATATATCACTTCTTATCCAATAATAGTAATTTTCTTTTTCTATTTTTGCTTCTGCTATATTTGTAGGTGTTCTATTTATTTCTCCATTTCCACATTCGTTAAAATCCGTAATAATAGTTTGCAGTATATCATATAATTCATTATGATGTGTTTGAATATTTTTGTAGATATAAATTAATGGTTCATTCAAATCATACGCATATATATTACCTTGTATCTTTATAATCCCACTTTTTACATAAGATAATAAAGTTAATAAAACACTACCTCCTCCTAAAAATGCTTCACGATAATTATTTATTTCAACTGGAAAATCCGTAATAAGTTTATCTATTATTTGGGTTTTTCCGCCAACCCACTTTAAATAGGTTTGGGGATATGTATTTGTTTTGTAGGTATATCTTTAACAAGTTTATTATCATAAACAATTTCAATATTGTTAATTATGTCGCTTGGTGAAGTTTTTTTTAATTTTAATTAATTTTTCTTTAATAGCATTATCTATCATTTCTTTTATTTTACTTTCAACCACACACGGATTTTTTTTATTAGTATGTGTTGTATAGTGAGATTTTTGGTTAAACTCTTTTCCTTTTGTAATTATTTATTTGTATGTATCTAGTTATATTCTATCTTATTTTATACTTATTTATAGTTGAATAAAAGTAACTATTATAATGATTAAAATTTAATATTTTTCCATTGTTCATTGCGTTTAAGTATTCCATGTATGTTATATTTTTTCCTTGTTCGTGAAACATAGCAAATCAATCTATTTTTCATATTACAACTTTTCGTGTCCGTGTGCCAAATTATTTTCGATTATCTTTCGTAGAAAAGTGTCTTGTCTTCGTAACATTCTTTCATCATAGTTGTTTATATTTAATTCAATATCCAAACGATAATAAAACATTATGCATAATACTTTCCTATTTTTCCCATTCATGAAATTGTTTCATCATATATAATATTAAAATAATATCTAATTTAAGATATTAATCAGTGTTTATATTTAAAAAATTGAAATTGAAATAAACAAAATAATCATTTAAGATGTGGTTCAAATCAAAATTATACGAATCCATAAAAGAGAGTGATGAAAACGCAAAATTGGAACAATGTTTTGTAAACAATCCTTTGAAAGGATATTTTAATGATTTTGTTCAACTACATATAACCAAAGACAACTATTTGAAACTGGTCGAATTATGCGACTTCTTATTTGTAGAAAATATAGATGTATTGGTAGATAAAATAGTATCTTCTTTTGGTATTCAAATTATTCATCATTTTGGTAACTTTTATAAATATAATAGTCAGCGTTTATTTACACATAATTTGAACACATTGAATCGCGCAATTGATTTATATTGTATGGATAAATATAAATGTTATCAAGAATATGGGTTTTCAGCTTATTGGGACGTTTCCAATGTCAAAAATATGAGTTCATTATTTGAAGATAGTAATTTCAATGGAGATATATCACAATGGGACGTGTCTAATGTGAACAATATGGAGTCGATGTTTAGACATAGTATTTTCAATGGCGATATTTCGCTTTGGAATGTGTATAATGTGAACAATATGGAGTCGATGTTTAGACATAGTATTTTCAATGGCGATATTTCGCTTTGGAATGTGTATAATGTGAACAATATGGAGTCGATGTTTAGTGACAGTATATTCAATGTCGATATTTCGCGTTGGAATGTGTCCAATGTCAAAAATATGAGTTCATTATTTGAAGATAGTAAATTCAATGGAGATATATCACAATGGGACGTGTCTAATGTGAACAATATGGGGGCGTTGTTTAGTGAAAGTATATTCAATGGCGATATTTCGCGTTGGAATGTTTCCAATGTAGACGTTATGTCATTTATGTTTTATAATAGTAAATTCAATGGAGATATATCACAATGGGACGTGTCTAATGTGAACAATATGGGGGCGTTGTTTAGTGACAGTATATTCAATGGCGATATTTCGCGTTGGAATGTTTCAAATGTAGTCGTTATGTCATTTATGTTTTATAATAGTAAATTCAATGGAGATATATCACAATGGAACGTGTCCAATGTATCCAATATGGGGGCGTTGTTTAGAGAAAGTATATTCAACGGGGATATTTCGCGTTGGAATGTTTCCAATGTCATTAAAATGACTTCATTGTTTGAAGATAGTAAATTCAATGGAGATATATCACAATGGAATGTGTCTAATGTCACTAATATGTCATTTATGTTTACAAATAGTATATTCGATGGAGATATATCACACTGGAATATGTCTAATGTATCCAATATGGAGTCGATGTTTAGAGAAAGCGCATTTAATGGAGATATATCACAATGGAACGTTTCCAATTTAGAAGCGTTGTTTAGATAACACTATTTAATAATCATATTTGAATGAATATTTTTTTATGAATATAAATAAAAATATATAAACCATTTGGTTAATATTGAAACACCTTATTTATACATTGTCTGTTGTGTTGAAGTAAACGTTCTTCATAATAATATTTACATTCTCTACAAATAATACCATTCATATATTGACCTTCTCCATCACGTTTTCATTTTTTTCAAAATATATGATAATAGTCATTTCAATTTTTATTAGAATACATATAAAGTCATTATTTATATGTATTTATGCTAGGTATTGATTTATATGATATGTTTCACATTGTAAATGACACAACTACGTTGAAACCTACTACAAAAAAAAATACGACGTATTCGTTTGATGTATATCAAGGTTTATATTATCAATGTTCTAAAAATATATATATTGGAACGTTTGACATTCCTTACAAAGACCTATGGACTATACAATTTAAGGTTATACATGACCAATGTTTTGTATATTTGGACGATACGTTGGTGTCTACATTTTCCTTAGTTAACTTGACTCAACACAAACTGCAATATGAACAAGACAAATATACTGACCAACAATGGTTATTATGGAGACAAGCTAAACAAGACTATGAATCGTATATTATGGAACATAAATCTACTTTATATGACCCACAAATCAAATATTCGATTGACCAATTGGTTCCTGACTATCCAACGTATAACAAACTAATGGAAAAGTTTGAACGTGCAGAACAATTATGTTATATAGAGGACATAACTATTGACGAATACAAATTAGCCTTGAAAGAAATTGATGCGTTTATTTCTCCTATTATGCGCAACATTATTGTCAAATATACTTAAACAACCAAATATATATAATTCTAATGGATGAACTACTTTCACGTATTAAAATGTTTTTCAAGATAAAAGGATTGATCGAACTCCACCAACAAGAACATCTAAGTATTTTAAACGGTTGTCACGATGTAAACCATATTCAAATGTTTCAATATAACAATGAACCATGGCCTTTTTTACAAAGCAATATGTTTGTATTAGAACGTACTCTTTTGAATAAACCTTGTGTCGGATATTTTAGTATATCCACTACAATCGAACAAAAAATTATATTTGAGTTTATAATCCACAAAAATATCCACGAGTTAATACAATTGGAACGAGAACTTTTAGAGTTTCTAAATATCAAGACTCGAGACAATAACGTACATTATCCAGAATATATTTATGAAGAAATTGACATAAAAAATGATAATGTATTTTTAGTAAAACATTTTCCAAAATATATATATCCTTTTTGGAATATCAAGCAAACTAACAATGGATTAAATGAACAAGTGAATGTTATATTAGACGGTTATAATATTATGAGTTCTTTTGAGATGTCGTGTGAACGTGATACTATGCGGAATAATTTTAACCAAGACTATGAATCCATTTTAAATCGTTTATTTTCCAAAGAAAGGGTAGAACGTGAAGTAACACAATTATTTTCTAAAGAATATATTACTCGTTCATATGGAATTATAAATATGAAATCTTTATTATATTGTATGAATCCTATTTAATAAAATATTATAGAATAATAATAATGAGACTTATCCTTTTATTCAGTGGATTCATCAATGTATTGGGTTTACATTCTGGTCACTTGCCCAATGGTAATCCTAAAATATATGTCTCTAGTTCAAAACCTGAAGAAGATTTATTTATGCTAGGTCACACAAAAGCATCGTTTATAAGTAAACACTGGATGAACGATATAATGACGCATTTGATTTCAAATGAAAAACATAATCGTTTTATTAGTTATCGAGACCACCCTGATTTACATATAATCAACAAAATAAATGAGTTAGAACAATACATCCAAGAAAATAGAAACCCAAATGACTATTATATGGCGTGGATGCCCAAATGTGTCAATGGTTCAAAAGATATATTGTTTTTAGTTGTGTGTCAACATAAAACAAAGGGTTTTTGTGTAAAGCATGTGATTCAATCTCCATTTTGGTCGCCTGACCAAATCGAAAGTACTCAATTAAAATTATCCTTAGAAGGTATGTCTCAATACGTAGATATGAGCGATTTATATGAAAATGATATAAGATATAAATTGGCTTGGTCTACTTGGTATATAGAAATTTAAGAACCACACATCAAACATTCGGGTTCTTCTTTATCAGGTACAACGGTAAATTGTTGAGCTTGATGTTTTGCCTTTCGACGTAAATAATACATACCTGTTTTTAATCCAGATTTCCAAGCGTACAAATGCATATTGGTTAAAATTTTATAGTTAGGATCTTCTACCCATAAATTCATAGACTGACTTTGACATATATATGCTCCGCGGTCTTTTGCCATATCGATAATTGATTTCATCGACATTTCCCATACAATTTTATATTTTTGTTTTATATAATCTGGAATTTCTTTTATAGTTTGAATCGATCCCTTATGTTTAACAATTTCATTTTTAATCGAACTATTCCAAATGTTCAAATCAATTAACTCTTTCATCAAATGCTTATTAATCACCATAAATTCTCCAGCAAGTGTTCGTCGTGTATACATATTACTTGTAAATGGTTCAAAACATTCATTATTAGACAATATTTGACTAGTGGAAGCAGTAGGCATTGGTGCTAAACACAACGAATTATAAGTTCCAAATTCCATAATATTATTGCGTAACTTATCCCAATTATATTTATTCGATGGAGTCACATCCCACAAATCAAATTGGAAGATTCCTTGGCTCAAAGGCGAACCATCAAAACTATCGTATGGACATTGTTTTTCTTTTGCCAATTCCATACTTTTTTCCATAGATGCGTGATACATTGTCTCAAAAATATCTTTGTTGATTTGTTTAGCATCATTGCTATCAAACGCTACATTCATCATTGCAAATGTATCTGCTAACCCTTGTACACCAATTCCAATTGGTCTATGTTTTTTATTACTGAGTCGAGTCTTTTCTGTTGGATAATAATTTACATCAATGATATTATTCAAATTTTCGGTGACTATTTTTGTAATTTTATGAAGACCTTTGTAATCAAACCATGGAGTCAATAATTCATTTACTTTACTGAACCCTCCAATTTTTTCTTGGTCTACAAATAATTGTGGAAATGTAGTATGCTCTTTCAAAAAAGAATCATAATCTTTTTCAGGTACCAAATTAGTAGTATAAATGATTTTATGATGATCTAATAAATGTTTTAAATAATCACACCATTTACATTTTTCTTTTGTATATATTTTTACTTTTCCTTTGAATTTATATTTACTAGGTTTCACAAAGGAAGACAATGAAATACTGGCTAAATTACATACAGCACTTTCTTCTTTATCGCTATATTCTATGATTTCACAACATAAATTTGATGAACGTATGGTACCCAAATTTTTTTGATTACTTTTTTTATTACACGCGTCTTTATACAACATATACGGAGTACCAGTTTCCATTTGACTATCTAAAATTTTGAACCAAAGTTCGCGAGCCTTAATTTTCTTTAGATATTTTCCTTCACTCACATATTGATTATATAATGCTTCAAATGACTCTCCATATAATTGAGACAATCCTTCGCATTGATTCGGACACATTAAATACCAATCATCGTCTTTTTCTATTTTATTCATAAACAAGTCAGGCACCCATAAAGCATAAAATAAATCTCGCGCACGCATTTCTTCTTCACCATGATTTTTACGGAGTTCTAAAAACTCTTCGATGTCTCCATGCCAAGGTTCTAAATAAATGGCAAAACTACCATTTCGTTTACCACCTCCTTGGTCAACATATCTTGCGGTATTGTTGAATACTCTCAACATAGGAACAATTCCATTGGATTTACCATTTGTACCTGAAATATGAGTACCTTTTGAACGAACGTTATGAATATGTAGACCAATACCACCAGCCCATTTTGAAATTGACGCACATTCGTGGAGTGTATTAAAAATACCATCGATACTATCATCTTCCATACCCAATAAATAACATGAACTCAATTGTGGTCGTCTGGTTCCAGCGTTATACAATGTTGGTGTAGCATGAATAAATAATTTTTTACTTAGACCATCATAAGTTTCCTTCACTTTATCAAGATTGTTTCCATGAATTTCGATAGAGACACGCATCCATAAATGCTGAATATTTTCAACAACCTTATTATTATTATTTCGCATCAAATAAGAACGCTCTAAGGTTTTATATCCAAAATAATCAATTAAAAAATTGCGTTCATATACAATCATATGTTCCAGTTCTTTGTGATGCTTTTCGACTATAGTATAATAACGACTTGATAAATACTTTTTTGACAATAATTGTACAGTTTCAAGTAAGGTGTGTTTAGTTTCTTTGTGATGATTTGATACACAAATATATCCAGCCAATTTGGAATAATCGTAATGTATAGAACCCATAGAAGCACATTGTTCGGCCATTAATTCATCTATTTCACACGTCTTGATATTATTATACAATTGATCAATTATTTTCAAAACTAGTCCACTATACTGAATCTCTAAATTGTATTTGTCTCCTAATTTTTTAGTACGTTCTAAAATCTTATCATAAGATAATAATTCTTTTCGTTCATTGCGTTTGATCACATACGACATTTATATATTATACAACCTGATTTTATATCATTTAAATATAATATAAGTTAAATTTTACAAATATTCTTTGTTTTTCCTAATCCGTAGGTTTTATTTAAGTATTTCATATCTCGAGTAAGAACATCGCAATATTTTTTGTTGTATATACGTAATACATTCAATCGTTTCTTTTTAGATATAGCAGAGTTTCGTTTGGTGATGTTTCGTTTTCGTTTTTCATATTGTATATAGTTATTTAATGCTTTGTGCCTCTTTTGAGTACTATTTTTTAGTTTATAATCATGTTTAGAGGATGGTTTTAATCGAACCATCATATATAAAATACAAATATTTTTAAAATTAGTCCAGCAACCAAAAACAACAATCCACCCAGTTCAATATTACGCATAAATGACATAAACTGATCTTCAGTATATTCTTTAAAAATCTCGTAATAAGGTTGATTTTTTTT
>Ga0255752_10004874_pt1 | contig 13307 bp, 14 predicted proteins | sample 011ome_25_FD_179952 | JGI IMG/M metagenome (GOLD analysis project Ga0255752, IMG submission 179952) | Coastal salt marsh microbial communities from the Groves Creek Marsh, Skidaway Island, Georgia - 011512CT metaG (version 2) | ecosystem: Environmental > Aquatic > Marine > Intertidal zone >...
GTGGGGATAACTAACTCTCGATATCCGTCGAAGGTGGTGTCAACTCCTCTTCCTCCTCGAGCGTGACGTTGATTCCTTGGTTCAGCTCAGACACCTCATCGTTCAGGGTATTGAGCTCCTCGAGACGGTCGTTGTATTCCGTGATTTTGGTTTGCAAAGTAATCCGCATTGACTCGAGACGTTCTTGGCGAGTCACGAGCTCTGCTCTCGTTGCTTCGAACTGGGATTTCGAGGGGAAAGCGCCGGGAGTGGACGCCTTCTCATTGAAGGCCACAATGTCTCCTGCTAACACCCGAGAGGTTTCCTCGTAGGTGAAGCGCAAGCCTTCAATCTCAGCGTTTCGGGACGATAGTTCATTGCTCAGCTGCTCGAGCTCTGCTTGGAGGGTGTCAAACACACGATAGACCCGATCCGCGAGGTCAACGACGAGTGCGCGATTGGCGAAGTACTCGGCATAGTGCGCCTCCAGCGCCTCCGGAATCTCTCGAATCTCTGTCCCGATGATCGAGTACAGCTCGGGAAGCCTGGAGGCGGGGTCGTCAGCCTCATAGCTTGCCATCCGCTCAATCAGAGGGTGATCGGGGCCAAGCGCTGCGTAGGCCTCTTCCAAGAGCGGCGCCAGAGCATCTCGCTCCTCACTGGTTTTTCTAAACCACACTGCGTGGAGCATTTCATGTGCCGCGACGACGGGTTCGATGCTCTCCAGACGCGGGTCTGTCACGTCATAGAGATAAATGCGGGAATCGCGAGTGGTGTAGCACCCGAGGACCCCGATGCCGGGTTCGTTGCGAGTGCAGTAGCGGTCAAACTCATACGCTGGTACCACACGAGGCAGTGACGTTCTCAAGTACAGAGACCCTTGGTCAGAAAGTCCGGCCTGGTCAATGTAGGAGGAAATGTTCTCGGGGGTCTCGAACTGGTGCGCCACCAGCTGGTCCTTGATCATCCTCTGGTTCTCGACAACCCAAAGGGCACCCCAGGCCGCGCCACCCTGGAGTGCGAGCGCGCCAAGGGCGAGCAGGGCGATACCTGCTCGAAGAATTTTTGACCCGATGCTCACATTGAACCCTTTCCAAGCTCCCCTATTGTCCTCGAGTTAACCCAGAAAAACCTGGTGTCAAGGGCGCGTGGCGATACCTCGTGTGTGCTCCCTGGAAGGCCAGGCGATGCTGTGTAGCCTGACCTTCGATGAGTCTTTTCGATGCCCAGGCTGTGACACCTCCTGCCCCGTGCAGTCGGTGTGGTGACTCGGTCCCAGCCTCCAGCCTTTTCTGCCCCCAATGTGGCCAGTCAATGGTTCAACCCAAACCGGCTCCACCCACTCCAGAACCGGTAGCTGTGGAGGCACCACCGGAGGACACGTCTACTGAGCCCGAGGAACCCGATACTCTCTCCAAAGCCACTGGGTGGCTTCGTCGGAGCCTGAACCTGGGGAAGAAAACCGATATGCAGCCTGAGCCAGAAGGGAGCCAACCCGTCCCTGTTCCCGAGGAAGAGCCCACTCAGGTGATGTCGCTGTTTGATATTGAGGAGGCCGAGCGGATAGCGACGCAGAAGCCTCGAACACAGCGCGCACCGATTCGTTTCGTGCTGAAGTTTTCCCACGGTCCCCAGATCACGGTGGGGGAGATGCCAGGGATAATCGGGGTGAAGCCGGTAAGTGACCAGGACCCCTCCGGCATTCAACGCATCACGGTGGATGACGACACTGACACCGTTGCACCGGAACACCTCGAGTTCGGGGTAAAGAATGGTGTGTTCTGGGTGAAGGACTTGAAGACCGTCAATGGCACCGTGGTGGAGGAGCCGGGTGCCAGAGCCCTGCAGTGCATCCCGTATGACACCTATTCCTTGGTGCGTGGCTCCACGGTGACTCTCGGGTCACTCTCCTTCACCCTGCACTAGAGCTGTCCCCACTCCTGGGGACCCCTGAGTTTCCTCAGGCGATGTCGGGGAATGCCTGACGCTCTCAAGCAGCCTCCTCCACTGCCGATCCCCGAACCTGTCCTTCTGGTGTGGCGGAAGGACAGGTTCGAGCTGACAACTAGAGCCTGTTGGAAGGCGTGACCGCGTCAATTCCGTGAGCCACACCCACGGCTTCGTTAGTCAAAATGCCGGCGTCAGTGTTCAATCCCAAGGCCAGCCCCGCGTCCTCGGACAGTGCTTTCTTCCAGCCCTTGTTCGCCAGAGCGTTGACGTAGCGCATCGTGGCGTTGGTGAGGGCGACCGTGGAGGTTTGGGGCACAGCACCTGGCATGTTGGCCACGCAGTAATAGGTGCTGTTGTAAACCTGGAAGGTGGGGTCAGCGTGAGTGGTGGGCTTGGAACCTTCGAAGCAACCACCCTGGTCCACGGCAATGTCGACCAAGACGCTCCCGGGCTTCATCCTCGAGACCAAGTCAAGCGACACGAGCTTGGGGGCTTTTGCTCCCGGAATCAACACTGAGCCAATGACGAGATCAGCGGCGAGACAGGCCCTCTCGATTTCGAGAGAGTTGGACGCTGCGGTCTTGATGCGCCCGGCATAGAGAGCATCAAGTTCTTTAAGCCGCTGCAGGTTTGTGTCGAGGACCGTCACCTCAGCTCCGAGCCCCACTGCGACCGACACAGCGTTTGTCCCGGCTACTCCACCACCGAGAACAACGACGTTGGCGGGCCTCGTTCCGGGGACACCGGGAACGAGCAGTCCCATGCCACCCGCTGGCTTCACGAGTGTGGCAGCACCCACGATGGACGAGAGTCGGCCCGCAACCTCACTCATCGGAGCAAGTAAAGGAAGGCCTCCGGTGGGGCCTTGCACCGTCTCGTAGGCGATGGAAGTTGTGCCCGCGTCTAGGAGTGCTTGGGTCAGCTCGGGCTCCGCCGCGAGGTGGAGGTAGGTGAAGAGCAGAAGATCCGAGCGGAAATACTGATACTCACTCGCGATGGGTTCTTTGACTTTGACGACCATTTCAGCGGAATTCCAGGCCGATGCTGCATCAGGTGCGATGCTTGCGCCCTCAGCGACATAGTCCTCGTCGGTAATTCCTGAACCGAGTCCCGCACCCGTTTCAACAGTGACCTGATGTCCACCGGTCACAAGATCCCGCACTCCTGCCGGGGTCATTGCAACTCGGAATTCGTTGTTCTTGATTTCGCGAATAACCGAAATCTTCATGACGTGTCACCTCAATTGTGGGATTGTGTTGCTCCCACACTTCGTCGTGTAAGAGCAGGTCAGAATCGCTGGGAATCCTGCACCTCTGAGACTATATCCGGACTTGTAAGCCCCCGATAATGGCGTCACCGCCGGTCACGGGTTGAGCCATCCGCTCGCTCAGGGTAGAGGCATCAGTGGTGGTAATCGCGCCCACGCTTTCCAATGCCGCGAGCGCAACCAACGAGGTTGCCCTCATGGATCCATCCAGGATTTTCACCGCTACAGCCACTCCTGACGGGGTTCCGATCACCACAAGACCCTCGGCCCCAATCTTGGCGATACCTCCCACTGTCTCGATGGTCACGGTGTTGTCGCGGCCCTCGCCATCAATTGCCCAGGAGTTTTCTCGAACAGCAGTTGCCAACTGTTGTTCGTGGGGGGTCTGGGCGCGAGCAACCTTCGCGATAGCGCGGGCAAGCCCGCGAAGGCTGAGAGCGTGCAGCGGTGCTCCACAACCATCTCGGGAGGTGAAGGTGGGGGCCTCTTCGGCGTAGCGGGTGATGGTTTCGGTGAGGCTGCGTTGGAGGGGGTGCTCCAGGCTGAGATAGTCCTCGGTGGAGTAGCCAGCATGAGTGCAGGCAGCCAAGAAGCCAGCATGTTTACCGGAGCAATTCATTGCGAGGCGGCTGGGTTCGTGACCCTGGGCTAAGAACTGTGCTCGCTCAGCACTCCCCAGCGGCAGGTCGTGAGGGCACTGCAGCGCTGACTCCTCGAGTCCATAGGCGCGCAGAAATGCCAGGACCGCGTCGCGGTGTCTAGTGGATCCGGAGTGGCTCGCGGTCGTCAGTGTGAGGTTCAGGGGGCTGAGCTCAACGCCGGTCTCGAGAACCGCGAGAGCTTGCAAGGGCTTTAGCGTTGACCGCGGATACACAATCGCGTCGGGGTTGCCCCGCTCCAGCAGCGTTGTTCCTTCGTGGTCGACAACGGCGAGCACTCCGTGGTGAAGGGACTCTATGTGGCCATCACGCACGAGCTCAGCGACAACGACACCGTCGTCGGCGCCCAGCCACGCAGCAGCCACTGGATTAGAGCGAGGCGAGTGCGTCATCCATCACAGCGACAGCTTCGAGAAGCTGGTCGTCTGTGATGACCACGGGCGGCAGGAATCGCAACACATTGCCAAAAGTTCCGGCAGTCAGGATGAGGACACCAGCGTGCAGAGCATGGGTTTGCACAGCCTTGGCAACCTCGGGAGCGGGTTTTCCCGTGGTGGGGTCCATGAATTCGATGGCGAGCATCGCTCCCATTCCTCGCACATCAGCAATGACCGGGTACTTAGCCTGAAGACCGAGAAGTGCTGGCTTGAGTGTCTGTTCGACACGCTTCGCCTCGTTCAAGAGTCCGCGCTTGTCAACCTCGGAGAACACGGCGACCACTGCTGCGCAGGAGACCGGATTTCCTCCGAATGTTCCGCCCAAGCCACCGGGGTGAGAAGCATCCATAATCTCGGCACGTCCGGTGACTGCGGCGATCGGCATACCGCCACCGATGCCTTTGGCGCTCGTCACCAGGTCCGGTTCAATACCAAAGTGCTCGCTGGCGAAATAGGCACCGGTGCGCGCCATTCCGCTCTGGACCTCATCGGACACATAGACGATGCCATTCGCGTGACACCAGTCCACAAGTGCCTGGAGGTAACCCTCGGCAGGCACAATGAAGCCTCCCTCACCCTGAATCGGCTCCACGACGAGGCAGGCAATTTGGCTTGCCCCCACGCGCTTCTCCAGGAAGGTGATGGTGCGCTCGGCCGCTTCAGCACCGGAGAGTCCATCGTGGAAAGGAGAGGAGTTAGGAGCATGGTGCACCGAGCCTGCGAGAGGACCAAAACCGGTCCCGTAGGGGTGCATGTTGTAGTTCATGGCGGAGGTCAAGTTGGTGCGACCGTGATACCCGTGGTGCAACACGGCAACCTCGGTGCGGCCGGTGTGCTTCCGGGCAATCTTGACCGCGTTTTCGACAGCCTCGGCTCCAGAGTTGACGAGCACGGACTTCTTTGCAAAGTTTCCGGGGGTGTGCTTCGCAAGAAGCTCACAGACCTCGATGTAGGGCTCGTACCCTGCAACAGCAAAAAGTGTGTGGGTGACTTTGGAGGCCTGATCGGCAACGGCCTGGACCACGGCGTCGTTGGTGTGACCCACGGTCATCACCCCGATTCCGCCGGTGAAGTCAATGAAGCGGTTGCCATCAACGTCTTCGATGACCGCGTCGTGGGCGCTTGCTGCGTAAATGGGGAAGGTCGCGGCGACTCCCGCGGACACAGTCTTGACGCGGCGCTCGTGCATTTCTTTCGAGCGAGGACCAGGAATCTCGGTGACAATGCGAGCAGAGGTGCTCGAGGTGGGTGCGTGAGAAAGCGTGTCAGTCATAGCCCCTCAGTGTAGACCTGGAACCTTGTAATTCCTGCTCGACGGGCGCCTAGAGTGGGAGCATGAATCGCCATCACTTTGCGCTGGAAACCCTGTGGGTGGGGAACTTGGGATCTGGCACCAGTGACTACAAGGCGTACTCACGAGCACACGTAATTCGCGCGGACGGTAAGCACGAGATTCAGGGATCTTCCGACAAAGCGTTCCACGGTGATGTCAGCCGGTGGAACCCGGAAGAGCTCTTGATTGCGGCGCTCTCGCAATGCCACATGCTGAGCTTTCTCCATGTCGCTCAAGCCGCGGGAGTGATTGTCGAGCACTACGAGGACCAGGCGTCGGGAGTTTTGGAAACCCGCCCCGATGGTTCTGGGCAAGTGACCGAGGTGACGCTTCGGCCCCACATTGAGATTTCTGCGGGGGATCCTGCCGTGGTGCCAGATCTTCACCATCGCGCGAGTCAACTGTGCTTTATTGCCAATTCGGTGAACTTCCCTGTTCGCCACGACCCCCTCACTCGGGTGGCCACTTCAAATTGATTGCATAGGGGAGACCTGTCAGGATGGGCTGGTTCTTCCGACCCCATCGAAAGGCTTCTGGTGAAGCAATCTCTTTCTGTTGCCCTGGGCCTTTCGAGTCTCCTCGTTCTCGCTGGATGCGCCGCAGATACGCCCGAGGAGAGTGTGGAGCAAGCCCTGGCTGTGGCCGAAGGCTGCACCCCCAGCGGCGCCGAGGTTGAATCGATTGCGATTTCGGGTGAGTTCGGTGCAACTCCATCGGTGACTTTCGATGCTCCGCTGTCTGCGGTTGTGACTCAGCGCTCGGTCATCATCGAGGGTGATGGTCCCGAGGTTCAAGACGGCGACATTTTGTCGATCGATTACTCGCTCTATAACGCCTCAACCGGTGACCTGATTGAAGAGTCTGGGTATACCGAGGTGTCACCAACAGTGTTGACGCTCGACACCGATGCTCCGAACTTTGTCGGCGTCTCACTGACGGCGGCCTGCTCGACCGTGGGTTCACGAGTGGCGGGCCTTATCCCGCCGCTCGAAGCCTTTGGCCCCGACGGCGCACCAGAGTTTGGCCTGGGAGCCGGGGAATCCTTGATTTTCATTGTTGATGTCGTGGAAATTAAGCCACCCCCCACGCCCCCTTTGGAGCGCATCGAGGGTGAGCCTGTCGACCCGCCAGCGGGATTCCCCACGGTGACGTATGACGCTGATGGTGCCCCCACAGTGACAATCCCCGAGGGTGAGGTGCCGAGTGAGTTTGCTCTGGCCACGGTCGTTGAAGGCGATGGCGCAGAGGTGGGTGGCGGTGATGTCGTCATCGTTCACTACCACGGCGTCAACTGGAACACGGGAGAAGTCTTCGACTCGAGTTGGGAACGAGGCGAGCCTGCGAGCTTCCCGACTGGTGGAGTCATTACGGGATTCCGTGATGGTCTGATTGGTCAGACTGTTGGCTCGCGAGTGCTCATCGTGATCCCACCGGAGCTCGGGTATGGGCCGTCCGGTGGAACCTCTGATGGCTCCATTGGCCCGACGGACACCATCGTGTTCGTTGTCGATATTCTCGGTGTTCAGTAAGAGCTAGGTCCCGCAAGACGTGCGATGCGCTCGCGGGCGCGTTGTCTACTGGTGGACTCTGTCCCGAGGGTGCGACCGATGATGACGAGCATGATCCTGGTGAGGAAAGACGCTGGCCACCACGGTTTTCTGAGTCCCAACATCTCGCGGTACTGAGGGTCAATCGTGATGATAGCTCCCCCCACGAGGATGGAATAGGGCAGGCGTGCGAGCCGGGGAAGCGGAGGTTTCGTCAAGAATCTCAGCGCTTCTTTCACGCGATCGTCAGCTCGGAGGACGGGACGAAAATCCTCAAGTGCACGCTCGAGCTCTGCCACTGAGGTGGGAGGATTTGTCATCCCCATCAGCCGTCCTGCTTCCGCCCACTCTCTTACGTAGCGGTCTTCACCGCTTTCACCCTCGCGGTCGGTGGGAATCTCGTCGCCCCACTCGCGGTGAGCGCGGAGGAACGCATCGGTGAAGACCACATGAACCCAGGCAATTAGGTCTTCATCGTGGGCGGAGTAGGCCTTCGAAGTCTCCGGTGGGTTGCCCGGTTGGTACTCGCCCTTCACGCGAGTGTGGAGCTTGGCCACTCGAGAGGTTTCGTTCCCCACAGTGTCGGTGGATCCAAAAGTTGTCGTCACCACCCACCGCACCGTCCCCGAGAGGCGACCAATCGGGTCACTCGCATACCGAGAGTGGTCGTGGACCCCGGCCATCGCACCCGGGTGCAGCGTTTGCATCAAAAGTGCTCGAACCCCAGCGACAATGACGGGGATACCGCCATTGACGTGCCACACGGCGGAGTCTGGACCGAAGTATCCCTGGTCTGAGCCGTCGCTGATGGCTTTCACCCAGTCCGGTTCACCGTTTGGGTCACCGGAGAGCATGGTGAGAATCTGGCCTCGAGCCTTGAGACGCAGGCGAGTGAGGGGATTTCCAGAGGGCACGGGTACTACCGTGTCAGAAGCTCGCTGATAGTAGGTCCAATACCCTAGGGGGTATATACTGTCCCCATGACTTCAGCATCAACACTCCCTCAGACCGTCGTGATTATCGGAGGCGTGGCCGGCGGAATGTCCGCTGCCACCAGACTCCGCCGAATCCACGAGAGCGCCGAAATCATCGTCATCGAACGTGGTGGCGCTGTCTCGTTCGCGAACTGTGGCCTTCCTTATCACGTGGGCGGTGTTATCCCTCATCGCGGGTCTCTGGTGCTTCAGCAGCCAGCGCAGCTCAAGAAGCGATTCAACATTGACGTTCACTTGCGCACCGAAGCTACCGCCATCAATCGGGACCGGAAGACCGTTTCGGTCACCAATCTCGAAAATGGCGAGACGCGGGAGATTTCCTATGACGCACTGGTCTTGAGCCCCGGATCAACTCCGTTTAGACCTCCCATCCCCGGGGTTGAGGATGCCCACGTGCTGTGGAATTTAGACGACATGGACCGTCTCATTGCTGCAGCAGAGACAGCCAGAAGCGCCATCGTGGTCGGCGGTGGATTTATTGGTTTGGAGCTGGCCGAGAATCTCGTCCACCGAGGAATTGCCACCACTCTGGTGGAGGCCCTGCCTCAGCTGATGCCCACGTTGGATGTGGAGATGGCCTGGCCCCTGGTGGAGCGTGCTCGCTTCCAAGGGTTGGATGTTCGACTCTCCGCGCAGGTGTCGGCCATCACAGAATCTGGCGTGACTCTCGCAGATGGCACCACGATCGAGGCAGACATGACTGTTGTCGCCGTGGGAGCTCGGCCCAACATTGAGCTCGCCGTCGAAGCGGGACTGGAGATGGGTGATGCCGGAGGCGTAGTTGTTGATGATCAGCAACGAACCTCTGACCCTCACATTTGGGCTGTTGGCGATGTGGCGCAAAAGAAGCGCCCCGATGGCTACAGCCTTGTGCCCTTGGCGGGGTTAGCGAACCGCCACGGTCGTCTCGCTGCAGACTCCATTGCCGGTCGACCAGCACACGCGGTGACCGCTTTTGGAACCTCGATTGTCGGCTTCTTTGGAATGGCCGCTGCCTCAACCGGCTACACCGAGCGGGTCTTGGGAATGAAGGGCCGAGCGATGCGAATCATTCACACGCACCCCATCAATCACGCCGGGTACTACCCCGATGCGGTTCAAATGGCGATGAAACTCATCGTCGATCCGAAAACCGATCTCATTTTGGGTGCTCAGGCTGTGGGAGAAGAAGGTGTTGACAAACGCATCGACGTCATCGCGACCGCAATGGCTGGTGGCATGACCGCAACAGATTTGATCGATCTGGAGCTTTCCTACGCGCCACAGTTCGCGTCAGCCAAAGACCCCGTTAACATGCTCGGCTATGTCAACGAGAACCGCGCCACCGGCGAGAATGCGGTGCAGTGGCATGAGGTAGAGACCTTGATGGCAGAGGGCTGGCGCCTGGTGGATGTGCGCACCGATGCTGAATACACGCGAGGAGCCATTCCCGGTTCGGAGCTGATTACCTTGGACGAGCTTCGTGAGAACGTCGATTCCTTCCGGGGAGAGAAAGTCATTGTGATGTGTCGTGTGGGGCAGCGAGGTCACACTGCTGCCAGCATCTTGATGCAGCACGGTATCGAGGTCGCAAACCTCGATGGTGGCTACCTCACCTGGCACATGGGAATGGCAGCAACCACCCAACCAGAACTTGTCGGCACACCCTAGAGCGCTACCTAAGGAGAAACCATGGCAGAGGACACACCCACAGACATGAAACCGGTCATCAACCGGCTACGTCGCGCACAGGGGCAACTCGGTGCTGTCATTTCGATGGTCGAGCAGGGCAAGGATTGTCGCTCGGTTGTCACCCAACTCTCCGCGGTATCCAGTGCACTGGATAAGGCCGGGTTCGCCATCATTGCCACTGCTATGAAAGAGTGCGTGGCCGAGGACGGCAAGCCCACCAAAGACGGTGACCTGAGCGTGGATGATCTGGAGAAGTTGTTCCTGAGCTTGTCCTAGCCAGCAAGCGCCCATTGGTGCACTTGTAGGCTTATCCCATGCCTACCCGCGTTGCAGTTGTCGGTGCCACCGGTCGCTTGGGAACCCAGGTGTGCCAGGTCGTTGAGGCGATGCCCGAGATGGAACTCGTCGCTCGCCTCGATTCGCACTCCGACCTGCACGACATGTTGGGCGCGGACATTGCCGTGGACGTCACCCTCCCGGGGGTCTCCGCTCAGGTCGTGGACTTCGCCATCGCCCAAGGAATAAAGGTTCTAGTGGGGACCAGCGGGTGGTCATCCGATCGACTCACCACACTTACCAAGACGGTGGCAGAGCACCCTGGGGCGAGCGTGTTCATCGTTCCAAACTTTTCTCTCGGCGCAACCCTCCAGATGATGATTTCGAAGACCGTGGCGGAGCACTTTGAATCCATCGAAATTGTAGAGGCCCACCACGCCGGTAAAGCAGATTCTCCGAGCGGGACCGCGGTGCGCACGGCAGAAGAAATCGCCGGCGTGCGTCGTGACAGAGGCGGGGTTATCGCTCCCCACTCCAACCAGAGCGCCAGGGGCGAGCAAGTCCAGGGCATTCCCGTGCACTCCCTACGACTCAATGGGGTCCTCGCGCAGCAAGATGTGAAGTTTGGTGGTGTGGGGGAGACGCTGACCATCACCCACGACACCCACTCCCGAGATGCCTACCAAGCGGGAATCGTCAGGGCACTGCGCTTTATGGAACACCACACGGGGCTTGCTGTGGGCCTCGAGCACGCGCTCGATGCTGCTGACTCATGAATCGCCCGATGATTGCTGCGCTGTTTATGGCGCTGTTGTTGGTTGTCTATCTGGCGTTCACTGCGAACTATGCCTGGATTCTGATCCGCGATGACTCGGCACTGGCTAACGCCATGGGCTATGCACTCGGGATTCTTCCCCTTGTGGGTGCGTGGGGACTGGTAGCGGAGTTGATTTTTGCGCGGCGCTCCGCGGCCCTCACCATGGAGCTTGAGCGCACAGGGCTTCTCCCCGGGGATGAGTTGCCCTCCTTGACTAGTGGTCGCCCCGATCGGGAAGCTGCCGAAGCTGCGTTCCCCGCTTTCAAGGCGGAGGCCGAAGCGAACTCAGAGTCATGGCAATCCTGGCTTCGCCTTGGCCTTGCCTATGACGCCTGCGGAGATCGTCGGCGTGCCCGGTGGGCGGTGCGAAAAGCTATTGCTCTGAAGAAGAGTCCCTAGTCATCCTGGAGCAGCCGGGAAACTGCTGCCTCCAGAGTGTCGTCCTCAAACGTGAAGCCTGAGGCCACCAGGCGCTCTGGAATCACCCGTTGCGAGGTCAAGAGAATTTCCTTTCCCGCCTCTCCCATCAGTGCAACTATCGCAAAGCGAGGAAATCCCAGCCAATGTGGTCTCTTCATCCCTCGCGCCAGCGCCTGGGTTTGGTCAAGGGCAGTTGCAGGTGTCGGACTCACGAGGTTGAAGACACCAAAAGCAGTCTCATGGTTGGCCAGATACGCCAATGCTCGGACCTCGTCGTGAAGAGATATCCACGGCCACCATTGAGAACCATCTCCGATGGGTCCTCCGAGGCCTAGTGCGGTTTGAAGTTTCAGCAGCGAGGTAGACAGCGCTCCCTTCCCCATGACCGCTGCGCTTCGGGCGTAACAGATTCGGGTGACGCCGCTCTCTGCCTCTGATGCCGCGGCCTCAGCTTGAACTTGCACCTCTGCGAGAAAACCTTCACCGCGTGAACTTCGTTCGGTGAGCTCCTCACTCGCTCGATCCCCATAGAAACCGACCGCACTGGCTTGAATCAGGAGGCTCGGCGGTGTCTTGGCCCCCGTGATGGCTGTGGCGAGAGTTCTTGCGGCATCGAGGCGAGAGGTCAGGATGTCTCTTTTTTGTCCGGCCGCCCAGGGGGTTCTTCCGAGAAAGAGCCATCGAGAAATCGAGGCAGCGGCGAGGTTAATCACGACATCGGTGTGATCCAAGATTCCTGACTCGATTTCCCCTGAGACGGGGTTCCAAAAGTGCTCGCTTGCGTCGCGCGGTGAACGGCGCACCAGAGTGTGCACAGCGTGGCCTTGTTCTTGGAGAAGCTTCTTTAGCGGTGTTCCGATGAGTCCGCTCGAGCCCGAAATCAGAACTCTCAACCGAGCGGAGTCTTCGCGGTAGCCCTTCAGCATTACTGCAGTGTCGCCTCAAGGGTAATCGGGACTCCAGCGAGCGCCTTCGAAATGGGGCAGTTTTCTTTGGCATCCTCCGCAAAACCTTGGAAGGTCTGCTCGTCCATGCCGGGGATGCTGGCTGAGACGAGAAGGTGGGAACCCGTCACGCCTTCGCCGGGAACAAACGTCACGGCCGCGGTCACGTCGAGTGATTCCGGCGGTGTACCCGCACCGCTGAGCGCGTGCGAGAGCGCCATCGAGTAGCACGCTGAGTGCGCTGCACCCAGAAGCTCTTCGGGGTTGGTGATTCCTGTTTGTCCTTCGCTGCGTGCTGCCCAGGTGACATCAAATGTTGCTGCGCCGGAGGACACCAGAGCGGTGGAGCCAGATCCCTCCACGAGAGAACCTGACCACTGAGTTCGTGCTTCGCTAGTGACTGCCATGAGGTAATCCTTCCAAAGGGTGGGTGTGACCTAATCGAACCACTATCTCAGTGTTAATGCGACACCTCTCAGGGCATTCCCACTAAGGAACTCAGGACGTGCGAATAATGCGCGCTCGAACGAGGAGTGCATACATTTCGCACCCGAGGCATAACCCGAACACCGAATTGAGAAATGCTGCGATGAAGGCAACACCCGCGGCAATTACGAGGCCGTAGGGGACTCCGAGTAGGTGCAACACCACACCGGTGACGGAGACTAGGAAACCGATGAGCTGGGCGAAGGTAGGGGGCTCTGGCTCTTCTACGTAGGCAGGGGGGCCGAGCCTGGGACGAATCAGTGCCTTGTAGATTGCGCCGTAGGGATGGCGTTTGACACCGGCAAACGCGCCCCAGGCAAACAAGGACGTGATGGCAGCGAGAAGCAAGAACCCCGGTTCCAGTGCGCGCTGTACGAGGGTTCCTCCTGAGGCATCAGTCCCCAGTCCCAGTGCGATGGTGATCAACAACAGGATGGCGGTGATGCCCGCGCCAAATCGTGGGCTGCGCGGGTCAATGCCCGCGGGAGAGTTAGATGAGGTACTCATCAGATTGTGCCTTTCGTGT
>Ga0255752_10004877_pt1 | contig 13291 bp, 9 predicted proteins | sample 011ome_25_FD_179952 | JGI IMG/M metagenome (GOLD analysis project Ga0255752, IMG submission 179952) | Coastal salt marsh microbial communities from the Groves Creek Marsh, Skidaway Island, Georgia - 011512CT metaG (version 2) | ecosystem: Environmental > Aquatic > Marine > Intertidal zone > Salt...
ACTGTTACACTTACCCTGCCCGCGTCACCGTCACCGGCCGAAACGCTCGCTTAAAAAATCCCGGCGCCCTGCGCCTAATCATGCGATGCTAACAGACCCTTGGCTCACACGCGCGACATCGATTTGCATGGCGACCCAAAAATCCGGCCACACACCGCGAAAGCGCTTCGGTCAGAACTTCCTTCAAGACGATGCTGTCATTCAGGCCATCGCGCGCGCCGTCAGTCCAGCGGCCACTGACCACGTTGTCGAGATTGGCCCCGGCCAGGGCGCCCTCACCGGCGCCTTAGTCGTCAGCGGCTGCCGGTTGGACGCCATTGAGCTCGACCGAGATCTGACCACGCAGCTGCTCGCCAGCTTTAGTATCTATCCGGACTTCAAACTGCACAGCGCAGACGCCCTAAAATTCGATTTTACCTCGTTGGTATCGGGGGACAAGAAACTCCGAGTAGTGGGCAACCTCCCCTACAATATTTCGACACCGCTGCTCTTTAGCTTGCTCGATCAGGCGCCGCTGATTGCCGATATGCACTTTATGCTGCAGAAGGAAGTGGTGGATCGATTGGCCGCCTCCCCGGGCAGCAAGGACTGGGGCCGGCTAGGCATCATGGCGCAATACGACTGTGATGTGACGCACCTGTTTAGCGTACCCCCGGAGGCGTTCACGCCCCCCCCGAAAGTACAGTCGGCGATTGTGCGTTTAGTGCCCCGCGAGGCGCCGCTTTACCCCAGCTGTGACAAGACCCAGCTCGGTAAGGTCGTCCAACTCGCCTTTTCTCAGCGTCGAAAAACCCTGCGCAACAACTTTAAAGGCGTCTTTGATGACGTCCAGCTTCGGTCGGTAGACATCGACCCTGATGCCCGTGCTGAGACGCTCGGCATCAATCAGTTTGTCGCTCTTTCGGCACTTCTTACTGACGTCCAGCTTTCTGACACCTAGGTTGCTAACCGATAGGCCCCCCACACCTAGGTTGTCTTGAAAGAACACTCCGACCCGCGCAGCCACCCCGCACCACACTGATCGCGGGCACAGGTCAACCCTCTGGCAGTCAAACAAAGTGCGCGCATCGGTTCTCGTTGCAAGTGGCACCCGCTGATCGCAGCAAACCAGGCTAGGGTGGCACGAGGCTGCATTGGATTACAAAAGCACCAGAACGAACGGCGTTGCACTGCCCCGCGTTGTGTGGAGAATGGCGAAACAAATGTAAGGCCCGCACCATAAGCATTGAGCGCCCATGACGACATATGTAATTGGCGATATCCAAGGCTGCTTTCCCGCCTTCAAACGCCTACTAAAAAAAGTCGCCTTTGACCCCGGCAAAGACTGTTTGTGGTCTGTAGGCGATTTGGTCAACCGAGGCTCAGACAATCTGTCGACGCTACGCTGGTTTTATCAGCACCGAGACAGCGTCGTTGCGGTACTGGGCAATCACGATCTACATTTAATCGCCGCCCATCGCGGCAAAGGCCGGCTGAGTCGATCAGATAATATCAACGATATTCTCGAGGCGCCCGACGCCGATGAACTTGTGGACTGGCTTCGACATCGGCCCTTGGTGCACCGCGATGGAAACGACATCATGACCCATGCGGGCATACCGCCTTGTTGGTCTGCGCTTGAGGCGGCTAGCTATGCCACCGAGGTGGAAGCGGCGTTGCAAGGGCCGCAGTGCGACCACTTTCTTGGGGCCATGTACGGCAACGAACCTTGGATATGGTCGCCCCATTTGCAAGGGCTGGCACGCCTTCGCGTGATTACCAATTACCTCACCCGTATGCGCTACTGCACCCCCACGGGTGGGCTCGATTTCAAGAGCAAAGGATCGACACCGGAAAAGAAAAAGCTGAATGGCCAACCCATCGCAGCCTGGTTTAAACATGCTAACAAACTCGCCCCGGAAGAGCAGGTCTTTTTTGGCCACTGGGCCTCCCTTGGGGGCGAAACCGACGACCCCCAATTTATCGGTCTCGATACGGGTTGCGTGTGGGGCGGCGTCCTTACCCTTATAAACCGCAAGACCGGCGAGCGCTATCACGCAAAAAATGCTGCGAAGAAGCGCGAGGTGGCCAAGGCGCGATGACGGTTTATCGAGTTGGCGGCGCCGTGCGCGATACCCTACTGGGCTTTCCTTTTTCGGAGACCGATTGGGTCGTCGTGGGGAGCACCCCCGAGGCCTTGCTCGCCGAGGGTTATACCCAAGTGGGCAAGGATTTCCCGGTGTTTTTGCATCCCGAGACCAAGGAGGAATATGCGCTGGCCCGCACCGAGCGTAAGAGCGGTCATGGCTATCATGGCTTTGCGGTGCACGCCGATCCTTCGGTAACCCTCGAAGAGGATCTGGCGCGGCGGGACCTCACGATCAATGCCATGGCCGAAGATCGCGACGGCGTGATCATCGACCCCTATGGGGGCCAGACCGACCTTGAAGCCAAGGTCTTGCGACACGTCTCCCCGAACTTTGTCGAAGACCCTCTTAGGGTGCTGCGGGTTGCCCGCTTCGCGGCGCGTTACCGACATCTCGGTTTTACCGTCGCAGTGGAAACCCAAACCTTAATGCAAACCCTCTCAGATTCCGGGGAACTCGGGCATTTGCCAGCGGAGCGCGTGTGGATTGAGACCGAGCGGGCATTGGGTGAGCGCGATCCGGCAGTCTATTTTGAGGTGCTCAGGGACTGCGGTGCACTGGTCCACTGTTTTCCTGAAATCGCAGTGACTTCTGGCATCGATCGACTCGCCGTCGCCTCGCTGCATACCCATAATAGCCCATGCCGCTGGGCGATCTTGCTGTCGGAATTACCCCCTGAGCGTGCTATCGACTGCTCCACCCGTATAAAAGCCCCCAATCACTATCGTGACCTCGCTGACAGGGTCTGCACCTGGCGGCCCCGCACCAAGGCCGCGCTCGCGGACCCCACCGGTTGTCTTGAGTTATTGCGCGGTCTCGATGCCCTGCGCCGGGATGCCTTGTTTCAGGACTTTCTTGAAGCGCTTGCGGCGCTGGAAGGGACAACGGCCAACGTTCACTCGAGCTGCCAACAACTGCGTTCTGCCTGCATTGCTGCACAGTCGGTCAAGGCCAGCGACTATGCCGATACGGGCCTCACGGGCCCCGGGTTAGGTGACGCCATCAGGGTCGGGCAAATCAGTGCGATCGGCGCTGTACTGGGGAGGTGAATTCCTCTCGGCGGTCCTCACCGCCCCTTTCCAGCAGTACTTCTCGACAATACTTTTAACAACGGCTCGAGCATTAAACGGCAGCTTGGGATCGCGATCCTCGCTCGATGACCACTCCGACAGCGTCGGCCTCGGCTACCGCTGTGGGCTTTGTCACCGCCACCCGCAACCAGGGCACAGCGAAGTCGGTTCTAATGAGGCCCGCGAGGTGCTCGGCAAGACTTTCGATCAGCTGATAGCTCGACGCCTCGACCTCGGCAATCACGCGCTGGGATATCGCCGCGTAATCCAAAGCATGCTCAAGCTGATCGGTCGCGGCACCGCTAGCCACATCGGTCGCCAATTCAAGATCGATAATCAGCGGCTGGCGAATCGTGCGCTCGTGGTCATAACAGCCAATCACCGCTTGGGCCCGTAGCCCCCGAATGAATACCGTATCCACTACGCCGCCTCCGGGGGTGAAAGCTCGGTCATGGGCCAGCGGGCGCGCACTTCAGCATCTTGGGGATCTCGCTGGCCCGCCGCCAGCCGCAAGGCGCCGGCATAGGCAATCATGGCACCATTATCGGTACAGAGTCGCAGGGATGGGTAATGCACCGATACCCCGTCTGGCTGAAGCTTCCTTTCTAAATCATGTCTTAAAAGAGAGTTAGCACTTACTCCGCCCGCCATCACCAGGGTTTTCAGACCCTCTTGCACCAGAGCCCGGCGGCACTTGATCACCAGGGTATCCACCACCGCTTGCTGGAAAGCCCAGGCAATATCTGCCCGATCCTGATCGGTCAGTCCGCTCTCTTCTCGGCAAGCTTTCACGGTGGTCAGCGTGTGGGTCTTAAGCCCGCTAAAACTCATGTCGAGCCCGGGATGTTTAACCATGGGTCGTGGGAAGGTAAACCGGGCCGGATCACCCTTCTCGGCAAGCGCTGCCACCTGCGGCCCGCCCGGATAGGGTAGCCCCAGCAGCTTTGCAGTCTTGTCGAAGGCCTCACCAGCGGCATCATCCAGCGATTCGCCCAACAAGGCGTAGCGCCCCAACCCGTCGACCCGCACCAATTGGCTGTGGCCGCCGCTCACCAAAAGCGCAATAAACGGGTACTCCGGGGGATCCTCAGCCAACAGCGGTGCCAACAGGTGGCCTTCCATATGGTGAACGCCAAGGCTTGGAATCCCGAGCCCAAACGCCATGGAGCGCGCCAACGTGGCCCCCACCATCAAGGCGCCAACGAGGCCGGGCCCGGCGGTGTACGCAATGGCATCGAGGTCACTTTTGGGTATTCCCGCCTCACTGAGGACCTGCTCCACCAAGGGCAGGGTCTTCCGAATATGGTCCCGGGAGGCCAGTTCGGGCACCACGCCACCGTACTCGGCATGCACGGGCACCTGGCTGTAGAGGGCGTCGGCAAGCAGTCCCCGCTCGGTATCGTAAAGCGCGATCCCGGTCTCGTCACAGCTGGTTTCAATGCCCAATACCCGCACGTTTACTACCCAAATTCGCCGAAAGGGAGGGAAAACTAACACGTTGATTGGCTTTGCAAAATCCCCCCAGCGCGCCTATACTGCGCGCCCTTTGACGTATCGGGCCGGTTTTTTTGGCTCGGACAAGAACAACGGCTCGGCACCCATGCCGACAGAACCAACAGGAAGTGAGTTGAATGCCTTCAGTTAAGGTAAAAGAAAACGAGCCCTTCGACGTTGCATTGCGTCGGTTCAAGCGCTCCTGCGAAAAGGCTGGCCTCTTGGCCGAGGTGCGCAAGCGTGAGCACTACGAAAAGCCCACGACAATCCGCAAGCGCGCCGCCGCCGCCGCCGTTAAGCGTCACGCCAAGAAGGTGTCACGCGAGAATCGCAAGCGTCAGCGCCTCTACTAAGATCCGGAGACACCTCACGTGAGCGACCTCGTCACCACCGTCAAGGCGGAGATGAAGGCCGCCATGAAGGCCCGGGATAAAGCCCGACTGGCCACCATTCGTCTCATTCAAGCCGAATTCAAACGCGTCGAAGTCGATGAACGCATCGACATCGACGACGCGCGCGCGCTGTCGATCCTCGACAAGATGGTTAAGCAGCGCCGAGACTCCGCCTCCCAATACCGTGACGCTGGCCGGGAAGAGCTCGCCGCCCAAGAAGATTCGGAGATCGCGGTCATTCAAGAGTTCCTGCCCGAGCAGCTGTCCGCAGCCGACATTGAAACCTTGATCGATGAAGCACTGGCGGGCATTGATGCCACTGGCATGGCCGCGATGGGCCCCCTGATGGGTGCCATCAAACCCAAGCTACAGGGTCGGGCCGACATGGGTGAAGTCTCCAAGCTCGTCAAAGCCAAGCTGAACGGCTAGCGACCTCGTCGCGCCGTGGCCCGCATCCCCGAAAAATTTATCGACGACCTTCTCGACCGGGTCGACATCGTTGAGGTGATAGACCGGCGAGTCAAACTCCGAAAGTCCGGCAAGAACTTCTCCGCGTGCTGCCCCTTTCACGACGAAAAAACTCCCTCGTTTTCCGTCAACCCTGAAAAACAATTTTTCTACTGCTTCGGCTGCGGTGCCGGGGGTAACGCCATTGGCTTCGTCATGGATTACGAGCGCATGGAATTCCCCGAGGCAATCGAGTCGCTGGCACAGACCTGCGGGCTGGAGGTGCCCCGGGAAGAGGCCAGGCCCGGCGAAAAGCCGGCGCAAGACAGCAACCGCCCACTGCTCGAGCAGCTAGAACAAGCCGCTCGTTTTTATGAACATGGCTTGCGTCATCATGAGCAAGCCTCGCGAGCCGTGGCCTACCTTAAGAGCCGAGGCCTTAGCGGCGAGATCGCCCGACAATTTCGTGTCGGCTTTGCGCCCCCCGGCTGGGACAATCTCCTGACAACGCTCGGCAACCAAGAGACCCCCCAGCGACTGCTCATGACCGGCGGCATGCTGGTAAAAAACGATAAGAACCGTGTCTACGACCGGTTCCGTGACCGCATCATGTTTCCCATCCTAGATGCTCGTGGCCGAGTCATTGCCTTTGGCGGTCGCGTGCTCGGGGATGATAAACCGAAATACCTCAACTCCCCTGAAACACCGGTTTTTCAGAAATCGCGCGAACTGTACGGCCTTTATCAAGCCCGAAAGTCCGAGCGCAGCCTCGAGCGTATTGTTGTAGTCGAAGGCTACATGGATGTGATTGCGCTCGCCCAATTTGGCATCACCTACGCGGTCGCCACCCTCGGCACGGCGACCAGCGAGGCGCATCTGGAACGCTTGTTCCGCCACGTCCCAGAAGTCGTGTTCTGCTTTGACGGGGACGAGGCCGGTCGCAAAGCGGCGTTTCGCGCGTTGGAGGCGACCCTCCCGGCGATGGAAGATGGCCGCCAAGCCCGCTTTCTGTTTTTGGCCGAGGGCGAGGACCCCGATACCGTTGTGCGCGACAAAGGCCGTGAACATCTTGAGCACCTGTTTGATACAGCGACCCCATTGGAGACGTTTTTATTTACACGACTCGCCGAGGGCATCGACACCGGCACCCTCGATGGCAAGGCGCGCTTCGCGAAGATGGCCGCGCCCTTTCTCTCGCAGCTTCCCGAAGGCGTTTTTAAAGCCCTGATGTATCAGGCGTTGGCCGAGCGCACCGGGATCGATATCGATAGCCTTAAGCGCCTACAAACGCCGCCGCCGGAGGTCATAGCGTCTATCGCCGCTCACCGTGAGGACACCTCGCGGGAGCGGCCGACAGCCGAATCCTCGCAATACCCTCGGAGCGAAGAGCCTCCGAGTGATCGAGACGAGGACGGCCCTCCAGCATGGCTGACGAAGGCTGCCGGCGACTCCGACAACACGCTTCAGCACGCCGACGAGACCCTGATACCGTCGAGCCGCAACCCGGTACACCGCCTCCTGGGTTTATTAGTTCTCAATCCTAAACTCGCTGAGCGCGTTGAGGCGAACACACTCCCGGAAGCCGACCGGCACGATCTCGCGCTCCTGAGTGACTTTATTACACGGGTTCAAGCCCAGCCCGATATCAGCACTGCTGCCCTGCTGGGGTTTTGGTATGGCACGCCGCAAGGCAACTTGCTGACCGAGCTGGCAGGACGTGAACCCTTAGAGGACAATGCCGGGCAGGCCGAATTGTTCGAGGCTTTGCTGACTCGGGTGACTCACGAAGAGGCGCTTTCAATACTGCGCGCTCGGAACGCTGAACTAAAGGCAAAAAACTACGAGTCGATGACGGCCGACGAAAAACAGGAGCTCTTGGACACCACCCGGAGGATCAGGGCACTCACGGGTAAAGCCTGACCCCCACCCAAAATGGCTGATGGCTAGCCCCCGGAGCTTTAAGCCCCACCTCGCTACCTCGCCCCGTCGGCGGGCCAAAGCGCCCGCAAGCGGCGACTCTGGAAGGCGAAAGAGACCAATCACGACGATTCAGTCGGTTTTTTTGCTCAAACCGGTTAAAATCTTAGGAAAATTACAATAATTCAGGTGCATCGATGGTCCAATTTCACGGTCCACGGTACAATCTCGAACTTATTTCACTCTAATAAACACGCAGGGTTAAGCATGCAGGACAAAGTGCATCAGCAGTCGCGTCTTAAAGCACTTATTGCCAAAGGCAAAGAACAGGGTTACCTCACCTACGCCGAGGTAAACGACCATCTACCCCAGGATATCTCTGAACCTGATCAAGTCGAAGACATCATCCAGATGATCAACGACATGGGTATTCAAGTGTTCGAGCAAGCGCCCGACACCGACGAACTGATCCTGACTGAAGGGGATCGTTCGGCAGACGAGATTGCCGCGGCAGAAGCCGCCGCCGCCTTGGCTGCGGTAGAGAACGAAGCCGGCCGAACCACAGACCCCGTGCGTATGTACATGCGCGAGATGGGAACCGTCGAACTACTCACCCGCGAAGGCGAGATCGTGATCGCCAAGCGCATCGAAGAAGGCATTCGCGAACTCATGGCGGCCCTCGCCTACTACCCAGGCGTCGTGCGCAAACTGTGTAACGAATACGACCTCATCGCCAAAGAGGAGCGCAAGCTCGCCGATATTCTTATTGGCTACCTCGATCCCGCTGAGCACGTCCCCTCGGCACAGGAGATGGCAGACGCCGCCGCCGAGAATGCGACCGATGACGATGAAGATAGCGGCGACACTGGCCCAGATCCGGTTGAAGCCAAGAAGCGATTTACTGCCCTCAAGCGTCAATGCACCAAGACCGAAAAAGCCATTACCGCCAGCGGCTATAAACACAAGAACGCGGCCGCTGAAATGGAAAAGCTGGGCGAGCTGTTCAAGTTTTTCAAATTAACACCCCGTGTATTCGATCCGCTGATCGATGAGCCGCGGGTAGCCCTAGCGATCATTCGAACGCAGGAACGCGAAATCATGCGCATTGCCGTGCGCGAGTGCCGCATGGATCGCAAAGAATTTATCAAGAGCTTTACTGGCTCCGAGAGTGACGCACGCTGGGTATCCCGCGTCGCACGCAAGAAAGAGCTGGGCGCGCGCATCAATCTTCACAAAGAAGAGGTGCAGCGATTGCAGCGCCGCATTGGCGATGTCGAGCAGGCAATTGGTCTGTCGGTTGCCGAGATCAAAGAGATCAATCGCCGTATGAGCATGGGCGAAGCCCGCGCGCGTCGCGCCAAAAAAGAAATGGTTGAAGCTAACTTGCGCCTGGTGATTTCGATTGCGAAAAAATACACCAACCGCGGCCTGCAATTTCTCGACCTGATTCAGGAAGGCAACATCGGTCTGATGAAGGCGGTCGACAAGTTCGAATACCGCCGGGGCTACAAGTTTTCGACCTACGCCACTTGGTGGATTCGACAGGCCATCACACGATCTATCGCCGATCAAGCGCGCACTATCCGTATCCCGGTTCACATGATTGAAACCATCAACAAGCTGAACCGAATTTCGCGTCAAATGTTGCAAGAGATGGGACGCGAGCCAACCCCCGAAGAGCTGGGTGAGCGCATGGACATGCCGGAAGACAAAGTGCGCAAGGTACTCAAGATCGCCAAGGAACCCATCTCGATGGAAACCCCTATCGGCGACGACGAAGACTCGCATTTGGGCGACTTCATCGAAGACGTCACTATCGCCAGCCCGGTGGACTCCGCCACCGAGGAAGGGCTAACAGAAGCAACTCAAGATGTGCTGGCGGGATTAACCGCCCGAGAAGCCAAGGTCCTGCGAATGCGTTTTGGTATCGGTATGAACACCGACCACACCCTCGAAGAAGTGGGTAAACAGTTTGACGTAACCCGGGAGCGTATCCGTCAGATCGAAGCCAAGGCGCTACGCAAGTTGCGCCACCCCACACGGTCGGATTATCTGCGCAGCTTCCTCGACGAGTAAGAGTTGGCCTGGGTTTGCACGATGCGCCGGGTATGATGTGCTGCACTACTGGCGACGCCTGCGCGCATCGCCACCGATCTCATAAGGCAACTCAAGCGTGCATTATCTGGTAACCGGAGGTGCGGGTTACGTGGGGTCGCATACGGTGCGCGCGCTTCTGCAGCATGGCCACACCGCGACGATTCTCGACAACTTTTCCACCGGACACCGCTGGGCAACTCAGGGACAAGTGGTCCTCGACGTAGACCTGCGGAACCCCTCAGCGCTGCGGGATGCACTGCGTGGCCTCGAGATCGACGGCATCTTTCACTTTGCCGCCAAGTCGCTGGTCGGCGAATCGGCGAAGACGCCGGTTACCTATTATCAAAATAACGTGACAGGAACAGCCAATCTTCTCGAGGTCGCGCTGGAGAACGGCTGGCATCGCGTGGTGTTTTCATCTACTGCGGCTATTTATGGCAACCCGCTCACCGATCGGATTACAGAAAATCACCCAAAGGTACCGATCAATGTCTATGGCCAAACCAAACTAACGGTAGAGAATATGCTAAAAGCGACCTGCGAGGCTTCGCCAATGGCAGCAGTCTCTTTACGCTACTTCAATGCCGCGGGAGCCGCCGAAGATGCGTCCCTTGGGGAAGTTCACGATCCCGAGACCCACCTTATCCCAACTGCGTTAAAAGCAGCATCAGGCGCCGGTCAACCCCTGACTATTTTTGGTGACGATTATCCGACCCCTGATGGCACCTGCGTAAGAGATTACATACATGTGCAAGATTTAGCGGATGCGCACCTTCGCGCCATGAACGCCCTGGAACAACAGCGCCTTGAAGGCCCTCAATTCGATGCCTTCAATTTGGGTAACGGTGTTGGTTTTTCGGTAAAGGAAGTCTTCGCCGCCTGCGAGGATATCGTCGGCCAATCAATACCTTACCGTCTGGGTCAACGCCGAGAGGGCGACCCGGCGAGACTTGTCGCGGATGCCTCCCGTGCTCGAGAGGAACTCGGTTGGCAACCGCGTCATTCCGAGATCGAGATGATTGTGGCAACCGCCTGGGCGTGGGAGCAGAAACACAGCTCGGTCTGAGGCGGCCCCCGGCTAGGCAATAGCTGATTCGAGGGGCAACCTTATCGTAGCTACAGTTCGATTAGCACGTCGCTCAAGCGCAATATCCCCGCCCAAATCCTGCGCGATTTGCCAGGCGGTGCTGAGACCCAAGCCGGCGTGTTTCACATCATCTTTGGTGGTGTAAAAAGGCTCAAACAACCTCGCCTCATCGCTGACAAGAAACCCCTCTCCGCTATCCTCGATCTCCAAAACCCACGCACGGCCATCGCCTTTTTGCCGCACGACCAACTCCCTCAAACCATCCGATGTGACCTTGAGGGCATCGATCGCGTTACCCAGAACCTCCGCGAACAGCCGACCGAGGACGTTAGGGTTAGCTGTAACACGACAATTTTCTGCCCTGCCCTCAGTTGTTATGGTGATGTGGTGATCGGCTAGCTCATGATTCATCGTCGTGAGAATGTCCTGCAGCACGCTATTGGGTTCAACGGGCAGGGGGTTAACATTTTCATCGGCGGAATAAGCGCGCATCGCTTTGATTAACACGCCCATTCTGGACACTTGCTCATCGAGCCGCTCGATCTTACTCGCCAGGGTCGCCCCATCAAGTGTTTGTAAAGTCATACGCCGCTGCATGTTTGCCAGCGCCATGCGAATAGCATTTAAAGGCTGATTCAATTCGTGGGCGATACCCGAGGCAAGACCTCCAAGCGCAGTGAGCTTGGACTGATGCTCGAGTGCTTTACGCGCCGCAATCAGTGCAGAGACATCACTGAGCAAAATGACAAACCCACCTCCAGCTGATGGCTCTTTACCTCCCCGATCTGATGGCTCTTCACCAACGCCAGCTGATGGCTCTTCACCCCCCCGAGCTGATGGCTCTTCACCCCCCCGAGCTGATGGCTCTTCACCTCCCCGAGCTGATGGCTCCTCCGACACAGAATCAGCCGGCAACCGCCTCTCTATGGCACCGACCGATACATAAAAATCCGACGTTTTGCCCTCGCCATCGGTCAAACGGACCGCCGATTTATCAGACACCTGCCGGCCCTGTATTTCCCCAAGCAAAATCTTTGCAAATCGACTTTCACAAGCACACGCTGCATCGGGCTGCCCCACTTGGGGAATGGCGCGCGCAAGCTCTGCAAAATCCATCTTCAAGCGACGCCCCCATTCCATGCCCGCGGGGTTGCTCAAGGCTTCATTGAGTTGAAATCCCTCATCGACGACGATGACGGGTTCACGCACGGCAGTGTAAATGGCGCCCAACTGCCCCAACAAACGTTGCCGATCAGAGCTAACCTGGTTGAGTTCATCGTAGTTGGCATTAAATTTATCAATAAGCCCCTGCAGACTGTCGCGCACCGAATCGATTTCGAGAATAAGGCCCCGCTCAACAGGCAGCGCGAGTGAGATGACATCACCAGGCTGCCAGGCAGCAAATTGATCCAAACTATGACGCACTGATTCGCCGACACGGCGACCCCAGCGCTGGTAAACGGAAAGTAAGCCCCCGAGGAGCAGAAAAGTTGCCAGCAGACCCCAGACCATAGCGCGGTAATTGACCGCAACGGGCCTACCCACATCTTCGCGAATCCTCACGACGCCTAAACCCGAATCCAGAGTGACGGGCACCTGAACCAGCCACTCCCGCTGATACACCCAATCGAGAGGGCTTCTGTCGCGCTCTCGGGTGGAGGGCTTGGCGATGACTTCAGACTGAGAGGCCTTAAGCAGATCACCGGCCTCAAACACCAGATCAACACGCACACCAGCATCTAAAAGCTCTCGGCTTGAAACCTTCCTGCTGTCGTGACCTGAAGCTACCGACTGCTCGAGCAGCTCCTGTTCAGCGGGTCTACCCTGCGTTTCAGCCGAGGGCTCGGGAGGGGCTAACGCCGTCAACAGCGCCTTAGTAACCTCTTCCTCCAACGTCACTTGGGTAAAGACTGAGGTCTTATCCAAAGAGGACTGTACTGCCACCATGGCGCTTTGGGCGCGTTGGAGCGCCAAGGACCGCTCCAGCTCAACCCTGACGTAAAGCGACTGGGTCGCGATGAAGTCAATACATGCCAGGACCAAAAGCACAACGGTAGGCAACCGAAAGGTTCGAGCGACGACCGATAGCTGTAGTGGCTCAGTTGTTACGGTGGAGGTTAGACGCGGAAATATCGGCGCCAACGGACGCGGACGCATGGCCAACCACTGAACGAGCATCGCCGGAATGAGCTGGGACATGAGATCCGAGGAAAGCTCTAAAACCCCCGCATTCAATCCGTACTGAAACAGCGCTTGGTGATAAATAACATTGGCCGGAATTACCGCCCCCCAGGACAGCAAAACACCATCGATAATGCGCATTTGTCGGGTGCGCCAAACAACGAAACAACACGCGGTAACCGTAAACAGATAAATGGCGGCATCAAATGCAGAGAGCGCGTAATCGCTTAACGAGTATTGTAAGGTGACGGCCACCGCTGCCGAACCCATGGCGGCGAAGCCACCACACAGCGATAAGACGATAAGGGGAAAAAATAGCCAGAGTGCAACCCCTACACCAAAGGTAGGATCGACCCGAACGTACTCAAGCGCAAAGGCCGCTGCGCCCCCGACCAGCGCAATGCCGAAGGCCTGAGCCGACCTCAAACGTGAAAAATTATTACCGCGTGTTTCCAAAAGGAACGCCTCCATAACCACCTC
>Ga0255752_10004915_pt1 | contig 13226 bp, 7 predicted proteins | sample 011ome_25_FD_179952 | JGI IMG/M metagenome (GOLD analysis project Ga0255752, IMG submission 179952) | Coastal salt marsh microbial communities from the Groves Creek Marsh, Skidaway Island, Georgia - 011512CT metaG (version 2) | ecosystem: Environmental > Aquatic > Marine > Intertidal zone > Salt...
CGAATAAGCGCATTCCTGAAGGTAGAAATTGCTGATGATGCGGGCTCCAAAAAGGGTTGAAGATCCTGTGCACGCACCCATTCCGCACGACCCAATTCACCTTCTAGCATCACTTGCAGTTGGGGATATTGATCAAACAGTTTGGAGATGGCTTGTTCCCACGCTTTTTTCGAAATGGCTTGGGATAAATCAGCCTTGAATCCAAGCCAAAAAGGCGAACGTGTTTCGAGATTTTGGCCCGCCTCGAGTATCAAAATACCCCGCTGCAAGGCATGGATTGGAAAGCGATCTGGCAGGTTCTGTTCGGGTAGGTGTTGCCGACTGAGTATGGATTCCAGCGATTCCGGGGTGTTGTGCTGCAACAAGTCCCGAATGGAAACAAACAAACCCAACTCCTTTTCAATCCACGCCTGCATCTTCATGAGGAGTATCGAGTTCCCTCCTACCGAATCGAATGAGGCATTGGGGTGAAACGCTTCGTGCCCCAAAACGGCTTTCCAGACGCGCGTGGAAATCCAATTCGCATCGCTTTGAATGCGCGGGGTTTCTTCGTCCGCAGCGATGTTCATGAGAACGGTTCGATCCGCTTTTCCATTGCTGTTCATCGGCATGGCCTCGAGCAAATGCCAATGGGAGGGGATCATGTAGTCCGGTAATCGATTCCGGCTTTCTTCCATCAGAGCATCGAGACTTCTTCCGCAAACCACGAAGCCATGCAATCTTCCGTCAATGGCCAAAACACAACACTGGCTCACCCCTGTGATTTCCGATATCGTTCGTTCGACCTCAAGCGGTTCAACCCGGAACCCCCGAATTTTCAATTGACTGTCTTTGCGACCGATGAATTCAAGCAACCCCTCAGATCCCAAAAATCCCCAGTCCCCGGTTTTATACCAACGCTCCTCCTCAAAGGTTGAAAAAGCCGCGGCATTTTGATCTTCTTCCTGATGGTAGCCGATAGCGACGGGATCACCTGCGACCCAGATTTCACCAGGAAGACCTCGGAAAACTGGGCGTCCTTCGGTGTCCATCAATTGGATGCGGGTATTGTCTAAAACCTTTCCGATCGGGGGCTGGGTGCGGAGATTCGCTCGAGTGATTTCCAATGAGGTGACGACGTGTGTTTCGGTCGGGCCATAGTAGTTCAATAGCGACACATCGCTGCGACGGACAAATGCCTTGAGCCCGCCAGTCAAAATAAGTGCCTCTCCAGTGGTGACAATGCGCCTCAAAGTTGCACATCCATCAAAATAGGCGGGGTCGACTTCCAATACGGCGTTCAACAGACGCGCAGGAATCCAGGCCTGTGTTGCTTGATGGATTTCGATCGCGAATTTGATTTCGTGGATGTCCAAACGCGCATCCACGGGCACCTCCACCAGGGTCGCGCCCAGACTGAGCGCCAAGAGCACCTCATGAAATGAAGCATCAAAACCGAACGAAGACAACTGCAAGATCACATCCTGGTCACTCATGCCGAATGAGGAACGGTTCCATTGAATCAGATTCAACAGGCAGGCATGGGATTGAACGACCACTTTTGGCGTTCCGGTTGAACCGGAAGTGCTCAAAATGAACCCGGCCGCAGGAGGAAAGGTGTGACGGGGATGCGCATGGGCGGCCACTTGAATTTCGTCTTCCGAAGAATGCAGAACTACCCGAGCCGAAATCGCCTTGTAAACGAAGTTTTTGCGGGCCTCAGGGTACCTTTTATCCACAGGAGCAGGAACACCTCCGGCAAGCCAAACCCCCAAAATGCAACTCACGAAGTGTCGGGTAGTTGTCACATCGATTCCCACGGCTTCGTTGTCTTTCAACCCTTCATTTTGCAACAATTGAGCGACGGATTGCGCAGCATTCCAGACATCGCCGTAAGCCCACAGGAAGTCTGCTCCGCTAATGGCGGGTTGTTTCGAATCCCGTTTCAGGATGTCGAGGATGTGTCTGTTCTTCAGCGGTCGGTCGGGCCCAATGAGTTGGGGCTCACGGGCCAATTTTTCTGCAAAAAGAGCGATCGGGTCATGCCAATTCCAACGATCGGCCCAGCGGGTGAAATGCGATAAAACTGCCTCAACCTGACCCGCATGGTGCTGCGCCGTATCGTACATGACATGCCAATCGAATCCCCCAGAAACGGGGTACACCAGGGTGGTCCAAGGTGCTCCGGTTCGTTCTTGAAAATCCCCGATGCGCACACCCAGCGCCTGCAAAGCTTGGTGATCAACCGGGTAGTTTTCGAAGACAAAGAGGTGGTCGTTTATTCGGGCATTTGTGGACGATCCGAGCCGCTCATGTTTATGCGTTTCGTCGTTCCTCAGGCGCTCAGAAGTTGCAGCAATGCTGATATCGAAGGATTGATTCGGTATATGTTGATAGGCAAATGGGAGGGTCCGCACGTACATACCGAGGGATTCCATGTGCTCATCATCTCGAAGTGAAACAACATTTCCAAGAACCAGTTCCCGCTCATCATAAAGCGTGCACAAAAAAGAAGACCACAAAGTCAGGCAAAACGCATGCAGCGAAGCTCCGACCTCTTGAATACTGGCTCGATCTGAAAGGGGAATGAAAACGGACTTTTTGGCATAAGTTCTTTCGGATTCTCGGGACGGCAGGGCAGGGGGCAGCGCATGAGCTTCTTCCGAAATGGAGTGCTCCGCCCAATAGTTTCCTCGATTCGGGTGGCTGTGCGTGCGGCAAGCAAACTGAATGAATTCGTCATGATGCGTCAAAGCTTCATTTTGCAATGCCTTGAGGATTTCCTGGCTGAAGACTCCGAGGGACCAACCGTCTAAAATCAAATGATGATGCGTCCAAACCAACCGATGATGCTCCGTTCCCGGAAGCACAGCGATGCGCGAGAGGTTGCTGTGCAAGTCGAATCCGCGGGCAAAATCCGCTTGCACGTATGCGTCCCATTCCGAATCCGTTATTTCCTCAAATCGAACAGGAGCATTTCGATCGATTTTGAGCAGGTATTGCTCATTTTGTCGATCTACAACGGCAAGGAGCAATGGGTTGTGACGGCAGACCTGTTCGTATGCCGCAAGGATTTCACTTACGCTATACGTCGCGGGGAGTTCGTAGGTTAATTGCTCCACGTAAAGCGAGGGGTCGTCAGAACGCAAGCAATCGAAGAGAATTCCTTCTTGTGCTTCCATCAACGGCACCCAGAACCGCTCTTTGCTTACTGCAAGACCCAAATCCCTGTTGAAGGAATCGGAGGCTGTTGAAGTTGCTGCAGCTGGGGCGATAAGGGCGCTTGCCTTTAAGCTCGATATGGGATGCGATGCAAAAAGGTCGGCGACCGCGATGGTCAATTCCGCTTTGCGCAATTTGTTGACGACCCGAATGGCACCAATGCTGTCCCCTCCGTTTTGGATGAATGATCGATCCGGTGAAACGCCGTCTCCAAGGACATCACGAATCGCACTGAGAATGGCCGGATCACCGGAATTGGAAACGATGGGTTGGTCAGCGCTTTCGAGCAATGCAAACAGCGCTTTTTCATCCACCTTCCCACTGGCATTCAATGGAAAACCTTGGACAGAAATGAACCGCCTCGGGATCGCGTAATCGGCCAATTTTCCCTCAAACATTTCGGGCGAAAGCGCGTCCGTAGGTCCTTTGAAAAAAGTGACAAGCTGGTCAGCGTGAAGGGCCGCGATGAATTGACAATTCGGCACCACGCTCTGCAGTTGAAATTCGATTTCACCCAGCTCAATCCGGTACCCGCGTACCTTGATTTGACGGTCTTTCCGACCCAAGTAGTAGGCCTCATCACCAATCTGCCATCCCAAATCCCCGGTTCTGTAAAATCTACCCACCTGAGTTGACCCGAATTTTTGTTCGGTCAATTCGGGCTTTCCGTGGTATCCATTGCAAACCCCACGTCCGTATACATGCATTTCCCCGATAAACCCTTTCGGGATGGGTTGTCCCGCATCGTTCACCCATTGCAAGGTGTAGCCAGGGAGCGCAACGCCAATGTTGCTTTGAGCTTCCTGTACGACCCGCTTGGCGGTCACGTGCACGGTGGTTTCCGTGATTCCGTACATGTTGGTCAACACACAATCACAGTACCGCTCCATCCAGCCGCTGAGTCGATCGGGATGCAATTTGTCGCCTCCAAAAATGATATGCCTTATGGCATGCAGTCCACCAGCAGACTCATCCACGAGCATCAGATTTTCGAATGCTTTTGGGGTCTGATTGAGAATGGTGATTTCATGACGGGAGAGGAAATCATGAAAGGCAAAAGTGTCCTGAATGGTTTCGCGTGGAGGGATGAACAGTTTTGCCCCCGACAATAGACTCCCCCAAATTTCCCATGTGGAAAAGTCAAAACCATAGCTGTGTGCCAATACCCACCGATCGGAGGGGTTAAACTCAAATAGGCTTCGGGTACCTTGGAAAAGGTTGGAGAGATTTTCATGGTGAACGGCACACCCTTTTGGCTGTCCGGTAGTCCCCGAAGTGTAGATTAAGTAAGCCGTTTCGGTTGGCGCGGGCTGGTGCCTTTCAAAGTTTCGCAACACGGAATCACCGGCCTCTGTGGGATGCACGATGGGCTTGCCCAAATCGTTCGACAAGTCCGAAATGACCAGGTTGATTCCTGCGTCCTCCAGAATGTATTGCCAGCGCTCCTGCGTGACGGTCGGGTCAAGCGGCACGTAGATCCCGCCGCGTTTGAGCACGGCCAAGAAAGCCAGTGGAATGACTGCTGAATAGGTCACATGAACCCCTACCCGGTCACCGGGTTGAATGGCGAGTCGCATGGCCAATTCGTCGGCACGCGCATCCAACTCCCCGTACGTCCAATTATTTCCGTGACCATCCTCCACCGCGGATTGCGCGCCGCACTCCGCGACCACTCGTTCCCAGCGGTCCAGCAAGTTGGAAGGTTCGGGTGGAGGCCAGTGGGCCTGGAGGGCTGGAAGCTCATCTCCCTTCAATACAGAAGTGAAGGACTCAAAAATTTGCCGCGCAGCTTGAGCATCTACTTTCTCGAGGTTCCAACAAAAGTTCAATTCAACACCCTGCGGAGTGGGCTGCAAAACGAGCGTGAGGGGGTAGTGAGGCGTAGACCAAAAAAGGGACTCATGTTCGGACACGAGCGAAGGCTCGACGACCCACACGTGATCAAAGCAATTGGGGGAAACGTGCCGATTCACCCAATCGTCGGCCACCGCGATCCGAGCATTGCGGACGGCTCTGAGTTTTTCGAGTGTGATATTGCCTTTAAAAATGAGAGGCCACGTCTGGATGAAGTAGCCGAGCGCGTGTTGTGCCTCGATGGAATCATTTCGTGCGGACAACACCTCGCCGATGACAATTTCATCGGAACCCGATGCTTGTTGGATGAATGACAACCATTTCAGCATGATGTCCTCGTAATCGCGCCCAACACAGCGAAAATTCAATCTCAAGTATCCTGTCGCTTGCTGAACAGGTGGAGGCAGCAGTGGTTCGATTTCAAAGGTGGGCACGGGGTCAACAACAACGTCGGTCTCCGTCGGATTCGGGCGCCAATCCGAGGGAGCGAACCGATGATCATCATTGAACATGCGCATCGCCAACTGAACGGAGATTCCGTCAAAAAGCAAGTGATGGTAGGCCAAACCGATAAACGTATCGTTCCCATTCACGAAGGCAATCACGCGAAACAATGGAGGGCTTTGAACGTCGATTTCTGGAACACGTTCCGCCAACTTCGCCATCACGCCTTCCACATGCTGCTCGCCCGAAAGTTGAACGAACTCAACAGGATAAAATGGTGCCTTTAGCCGAATGCGAACAGGTTGGTCATTCTGGTAGATGTAACAATCCCGAAATCTCGGCACGGCTTCAATCCACTGTTCAATCTCAACCGAAGTAAGCAGCTGACCTTCCATTTTTACCAACGCATACTCCACATAGCGCGATGTTGCACCGTCGGCTTGAAAAACCAACAAACTGTCTTCAATCGGGTTGGTTTTGGTGATTTTTTCGATGTCCGCTTTGCTAAACTTCATGCCTCAATCTTGGTTCAAAATATCCAAAAATTCTCCCCAATCACCCTCGTCAATGTCATGCTTCACCTCTAGGCCATCTGCGGTTTTTTCGTGTGCCGTCTTGCTGCTGTTATCCAAAAGAACGCGCAAGGTGGGCTGCTGCAGCCATTTGCGCGGAGAAATCGAGTAACCCTTCAGGTTCCATTGGTTGCAGAACGATAAAAAATCGATGCTGTTCCACCCCGAGAAAATGAGCAAGTCTTCGTCCCCTTGATAGGGCTTGCCAAATTCAATCAACAATGCTTCAAGTTCTTGCTCCATTTTGGAACTTCCAGCCCTCCATTGCTTGGCAGTCAGGGGCTTGAGCTCGATACTTTTGCCGATGAATGCGCGGTCGAGTTTCCCGTTTTGATTCAATGGCCAGTGGTGATGGGACAGAATCAAATCCGGCAAATGATGACGTGAAAAAACCGGCTGCAGCAGCGCCTGCACCTCACTTTGTGCGAGGTTCGAGTCGTGCAATAAAATGGCATTGCCTTCTTTTTCCAAGAGGATGGCGCGTTGAATACGGGGGTCGGATTCAACTGCGGATTCAATGGACTTTGCGGGGATGCGTCGGCCATTGACTTTGATAAAATCATCGTGCAACCGACCGCGAACGATGAGCCCCAATCGGGGATGCAACATGGCTCGGTCTCCTGTCCGAAACTGCCTTTGGCCCGCTGCATTTACCTGGAAGCGAGAGTTTGCGATCAGGGGTTTTGCCACGCAGTTCCCGGCAATCTCCAATTCCCCCCAAACTCCAGCCGGTAGGGGGGTTCCGTCAGAATTGACAATGGTGAATACCTGATCGCCCAGCGGCTCACCCACAGGATACGTTCCTGCATGCTCGCAGAGATCGACCAACGCGGAGTCGATGCTCACTTCCGTCAAGCCAAAGCTGTTGACGACGCGAAGGCCATTTTGTTGGACGGCTCGGAGTCGCTCGTAAAGCCTTGGAGACAGGGGTTCCGAGCCGCAAATCAAGCATTGCAAAGTTGACGAGGCCTGCCACCCTGAAAGCATCAATTCGATGAAAGAAGGAGTCGATTCAAGGTGCGTTACCCCGTGTTTTGAAATCAACCGCTGAATTTGTTGTGGGGAGAGGCGCGCTTCTTCAGAAGCAATCACCAACGTACCCCCGAGCATCAAACTCCGAAAGAGGTCGCCAAAAAACACATCAAATCGTTGGTCGGCGATGCTCAGGTGCACTGATTTGGTCGAAACCCCAAGCCGATTTTCCCAATCCGGCAACAAGTGCTCGATACCGGATTTACCGATGAGCAGGGGTTTTGGTTCGCCGGTGCTCCCGGATGTTTCAGCGAGGTATAACCAATCACCAGCAGGGCAGTTGCTTGCCCGATATGACGAAAAACTGACCGGGATGCCAGCTCGCCATGCCCGCAAGAGGTCAACAATCCCCTCCACGGAGCGGTCGTTTTTCAGGTAAGCCACACCCCATTCATTGGCATAAGGAATGGACAAGGATTCGCGAAGCATTCCGTATGTAAGAGTCTTCCCTTCCATGACCAACGCCACTTTGTCATCAGGCGCTGCATCGAACTTTGACCACAGCGGATAAGGCGTGCTGCCCCCGTTGCATTCAGCGGCTGGAACGTTGAATGCTTCGAGACGCGGGAAAGCATTCAGCGTTTTGAGGTAACAGAAAATGACGGCGCGCCAAAAGCACGGATCAGCGAGGTCCGTTCGCACGTCGAATGAAATATCCAAATGTTCCTGGCCGAATTCGAGAACATGCACCCCGAGGATGGTCTCATCTACTTCTGCCGGCAGGAATTTGAGTTGCGCTACCGGTGAATCCGACTGCTTATGATAGGTTTCTTTCTGGTAGGAAAAAAGGACATTGAAAGCCCCCTGTTGGCCTTGCGATTGAAGCCAATCCATCAAGGGATACGCTTGGTTTCTGAAGAGATGGCGCACCCGCTGCCCCACGTCGATCCAGTCACCGGCCTCAGAATGAGCCAAAGGCAGGAAATTCACCCGGCTGGAAAAATCAGATTTCGCCGCACGGCCTGAACGGTTGCGGAGGGCCATGCCCAACTGAAGCGGAAGTTCCAAATGTGATTCGCATTGTGCTATAATCTGTTGGAGACTTCCGAGCAACACGCTTGTAAAGTTCACCCCTTGTGAAGCTGCTGCTGCCTCAATTTTTTCCTTGCGATAGGCCGGAATGGAAACTGTTATGCGTTTGACAGGTCCCAGCCCCACATCGCGAATGGCCTTGATATCGCCCAAGTCTGGGGCCGCCCCGAATGCAATGGTCGGGCTTTCATTCGATTGACGCTCAGCGACCTGACCCGAAAGGTGTGCCATGAGATCCGTCCAAAACAATTGAAAACTATGCCCGTCCGCCCAGGCGTGGTGAATGGCCACATCCAAGTTGGTCTGCCCTCCTTTCTCATAAACGAAGAGTGACCACGGTTGCGCAAGGGAGACGCGCACGTCACGGGGTTCGGTTGCCAACAATTGGCCTTGCCATTGGTCTGTGACCTTCCAGGTTTTGTAATGGTCTCCCAGTTTGAGGTAAGGCCATTGGGATTGACTCAACAAGGCCTCGACCGAGTTGTGGACGACTTCGGTTGGATAGGATGCAAAGGATGCACGGCCTCGGAGGATGTTGTTGGCCGAAGTTCCATGTGCCAATTCCTGTTGGATGAACAAGTCTTGGTAAGGATTTATTTGCATTGCATCAAGGAAGAGGGTTCGGTACAGGTCAGCTCAGAGCAAACGAATGCGTGCAGAGCCCTCGACGCAAGATATTTGCTTGACGTTAATTTTCCTAAGCGGATTTTCAACTTGCGAATCGGCTGCTTTTTTTCGTTACTTACGGCTCGGATGTACATGAAACAAGCATCCATGAACACAAATGAGAACAGCAGAATTTCATTTTGGGGGTAAGAAATGGAACGCCGGGTTTTCCAAATTGGAACGTGAAGACGTCTACGGCCGGTCCGAAGTGGAAAGTTTTGACAGCAAAGGGAATCCCTGCACGATGGCAACCCTTGTGGATGGAAGGCACGTATTGCCTTCGGGGTCGACATCGCTTTTGAAGTTGAGCCCAAAAGGCGGAGTGGTCAGTACTTCCGAGCTGGTTGGGATGAATGAGGCGGGCGAATTTGTGCCCAAGGAGCCCAGCGTGTACAGCGGGCCGGTGCACTTGAGAGAAGGGGATTTGGACGACTATTTGGCCATGGGTGTCAAATCCGTCTATGTCCTTGAGTCGGACGAAGACAACCCATTCAGCAAAGACTTGAGCAAAGGAAAGGTGCTGCAATTCCGCTTCAATTACCGCGAGGATTATGAGTCTGATGATGCATTTTTGGTGGGTAACGGCACGGACAATTTTATCGTCACCGGCCAAATCGCGGATTTGGAATTCCTCTACCAGCACCAAATGGAATCCCCTGCAGAAGAGGAGCCCGACACATCAGAGGATGATGATTTGATGGACTTCTCCATGTTTTAATTCAGATCCATGTCACGTTTTATTCATTTTGTAGACGACCAACAGCGAGATGCTGAAGTCACCTTTTCGTCACTGAACCCGAAACCCAAGGTACGATTGGTGTTGCCCAACGGTTCGGACCCCATCAATTTGAGGGTGATAAAAGGAACCGCTGACACGGGCGTAGATGCCCTTTGCGATCGGCTGGTGGGGCCGGCCAAATCGAAAAAGGATGCCGCGGAACTGATGCGGGAGATTGAACTTGCCGATCATTTGATCAAAGGGGACCCGGAGGTGGACATGGAATTGCACGGAAAGTTCATCACCGACTCTGCTCGGGTTTTTGTGAATCAAGAATTAAAACCCGTCTTTCATTTGAAGCAGCGCGAGCAAATTTTTGATGCGAAAGGCGAGTTGATCGAAGAACGCACACCCAAGGTCTTTTTGGCGAACATTTCAGAGACCGACATGGTCCGATGGAGTGGTAAAATGATTCCCAAGAAGGAGTTGGCCCAAAAGGTACTTTTCACGAAAAAATACCAAGTCAAACACATCAACGGTTTGACCTTCAGTTTCTTGTATGATTTGGCCAAAACGTTGGATGGAAAGCAAGCTCTCATGCCCGTCGGCACGGGATCTAAAGGAAATCAACCCTTGGTCATGAGTGATGGCGGTAAGCCCTACCGCGCTTTTCTCGAAGGGCGAGTCCGAGGGGAAGCGTATTGTTTGCTGATGCACCTGACTGACCAAGAATTAAAGGCACCTGAAGAATCGAAGGCGTGATGGATAGATTGAACTACAAAAACAAGGTGGCCTCGCGGTACATTCCATTGGAGGTTGGCACCGTGGGATTGCGAATGCTCCAAAGTGATGCCATGTACCTATCGGTCAAGATGGACGGTCACTTGGCATTTCTGGTTTCCAATGGCAAGTCTTGCTACCTCGAGAATGCTGGAGGTAAACGATGGGACGATTTACCGTTGCTGAATGAAGCGGCCAAGAAATTGAAAGGGGTTAGTTGCACCATTGCGGGGGAGATGTATGTCCAATCTGCGGGGCGATCGTACGGATTTGAAGTGCCGTCTGCACTATCGAAGTCGCCCAAATCATTGAACTTCGGTGCCTTTGACATCATCGAATGCAAGGGGTTACCGGACGTGCCTACATGGGAATGGAAATTCAACACCTTGGAAGGCTGGCTCGGGACAGAAGGAGCTGTTCACTTGATACCACAGCAAAAGAGCTCTACGCGATCGGATATTGGGCCGTTTTTTAACAGCGCCGTCATGGAGGGTGAAGCGGAAGGGGTGGTGGTTCGGCACGAACTGGGACCGACGTATAAAATCAAACCCGTCATGGACGTGGATTTGGTCATCTTGGGTTATTGTGAAGGGTTCGGTGATGAACAAGGATTGTTGCGTGAATTGCTTGTTGGATTGGCGTTGGAGAATGATGCTTTCCAAATCGTTGGGCAGGTAGGAAACGGCCTTACGCACAAGGAACGCAAAGCCATGCTGAAAACACTCGAACAAGCGCCTGTTGATTCGGAATACATGGAGGTGTCTGGCAACAATGTGGTCTTCACCATGATCCCGCCAAAGCACGTGGTGCAAGTCAAGTGCTTGGACATCTTAGCGGAAACGTCAAAAGGGGTTATTCGCAAAGCGAGATTGGAATGGAATGGTAAGGGTTTTACCCACTTAGGCAAGGCCCTCTCCGTCAGTTTGGTAGCTCCGGTGATCGAAGGATTGCGCACGGATAAGAAGGCCAATCCTGCGGATGTGGGGTTGGAGCAGGTGAACCGCTGGTTGGACGATAAATCGAAAAATGTCATCACCCAGAAAACCCAAGCGAGCAAATTGTTGCGTCGTGAGGTGTATGTGAAGGAGTCCAAAGGAGTGAAAGCCGTGAGGAAATTCTTGGCTTGGAAGACAAACAAAGAGGATTCCGGTGAATGGCCTGCCTATGTTTTTTCGTTGACAGATTTTAGTCCGACTCGCAAGGAATCGCTCCAAAAATCGTTGTCCATCGCTGCCACGGAAAAGGAGATCATGGCCATCTTTGAGGAGGAATTGAAGGAGAACGTGAAAAGAGGCTGGAAACCGGCATGAGTAGCCAATTCGCCATCGACGAGCAAGTCAAAATCATCCGAACTTATGTGAGCCACAACGCGAATGCGCCGGAAGCATTATTAGATGAGCTATGCGATCGTTGGATGGCGTGCGGCGGTGATGTTGAATACATCGAATTCTTCGAGGTGGATTGGTCAGGTTTGGCTCCAAAGCGGAGGCCTTGGCTTGTATTCACCTGTGATTGGAAAAACGCAAGGTTGACATACCACGGCACAGAAATCCCCGAAATAAAAAGCCAAAAGCGGCTCGCTTTTGAATGGAAACGAGAACTTCACGTTCTCGAAGGTGAAACCTATGAAGAAAAGTAAGGGAAAAGTCGGTTTACATCTCTGAAGCGACATACGCCAGAAACCAGAGTACGACAAGTGCTAGAATGGCAAGAAAGAGACGTCGCCTTTTTCCGCGTTTAAATGACTTGAACTCGCTATCAAAGTAGCGGAATGATTCGGGATCTTGGTGTTCCAAACGATGCAAGCCAATCCTGTATTTGGACGTAGCCACCGAACGGATTTTCTCGTTTTCGGATGCTCCCCCTTGGTGCTCAATCAACACCCCCAGCAGGTACTCGAGTTGGTTGACGATTTGTGCTGCATCATCTGCCACATCCATTGCGCGCAATTCAGGCAACAGGGCATTTGTTGGACTCGCTGCTGATTGTGCAGTGTAAGCCTGTTCTTGAGCCTTTTCGGATCGTCTAGATTTCTTGGAACGTACTCCTGAATCCGCCGATTTTTGACCGGTGCGCGAAAATCGATAAGGAGTGGACCAGCCGTCTTTGAAGACCTTGTTGCTAACCCATTTTCCGGTATTTCGGCCCAGTTCCCTTTTGAACGACTTGAAAAAACTCATGGGTGGAAATTAGGAAATCGCGGAGAGATGTGAAAAAAAGGAATCACTTTAATACCGACATAGTGACCTGGAGCTGTCTTCCAATCTTACCCGTTGCCAAGGGCCAATCGGCTGCCTTGAGTTGATTTCGAAGAATCAAATTCCTCACCTGTTCACAGGTTTGGCCGAGGTTATTCAATTCTCGCGTTTTCTGTTTGTTAAACAAAACTTTGGCTCGCCGCAATTTCCTTTCATAATTCTCAATAGCCTGCAGTCCGCGTTGCATCAGCTCTTCGTTACTAATACCGATTGTTCGGGGTCGCGCAAGATCCCATTGCTTTCGAAAGTCAACCGCAAGTGCGTATGCGTCATTTTTGGTGAGCATGTTTTTGCCCCAAATGGGAATCAATGTGAAGATGATACCCAGGGTTCCAATGATTAATGAAATGAATTCCATGCAGCGGTTTACGATGGAGATGGCAAATGGTTGCGGAAAAGCAGGGCATGTTGAACTCGACAACTTAGTTCCTAAAGTGCCGAATATGAAATGGGGCACGACTGAAAACGCTGGATTTCGCCTACATTGGCCCCATGAAAAACACCCCTTACTTGATGTTGGTGTGCACGGCGATGGCCGTTGCCGCCTCTTTCTCGGCTTCTGCCCAACAAGATTATGCGCACGTTGCGAAGTTCAATCCGTTTGGATTGTTCGCGAGCCAATACCAGCTGGGCTACGAGCATGCGTTGAATGAAAATTTCTCCGTGCAG
>Ga0255752_10004916_pt1 | contig 13225 bp, 7 predicted proteins | sample 011ome_25_FD_179952 | JGI IMG/M metagenome (GOLD analysis project Ga0255752, IMG submission 179952) | Coastal salt marsh microbial communities from the Groves Creek Marsh, Skidaway Island, Georgia - 011512CT metaG (version 2) | ecosystem: Environmental > Aquatic > Marine > Intertidal zone > Salt...
CGCTCGTTCCATTGGCAAATTCCCAATCTGGAGAGTTGGATACAGGACAATTGTCGGGATTTGCCGAGGTGACGGTCCATTCGTAAATATTGGTATTGCCGCAATCAGTAACGCTTGAATTGTTCGTAGAGGTAACTGCTGCTGGACCACACACCAAGTAAGTGCTCAAATCAAAATCTGCAATAACCTCCGGGGTAACACATACCGTCTGAGTGAATTGAGTAATCCCGCATCGGTTACTTTGTCCCGATGAACCTGTAAACAAAGTCACTTGGTAGTTTCCAGATTGTAGAAAAGTTATATCGATTTGAGATGCGCTGGTCGAGCTCCAAGCTGAAGCCGATTCTGCTGATGTAGAAATGCCTCCTGGCACATATCCCATACTCCCAACAACAGTGGCAAAAGCGTTGGCGCTTAATGCACCATTACTGGTTGAAGTTAATATGGTACCATCTGGCGCGGTAATTTGCCAAAATCTTCGGTAGGATTGTGTGCACAAGCCATTTGTAATGTTTGAGCCTGGAATTGTATTATCTATGGCGGCAAGTGTAGTATTGATACAAACAGTGTCATTGGGTGGGTCAGGGCTAAACTCAAAAGCGGCCTGAGGCCCACTTTCAATATAGATAGGCGCAAAACCATTGGTCGATTGTCCGCAAGCATTAGAAGCAGTTATCGAAATTTCGAATGAGTTCGAATAGGTTTGTCCATTAAAAACGACATCCTCTGAGCCACACGAAACGGAGCTGTAAGTATGAGTATAAGTCGCTGGTGGAGGGTGCTGAAATACCACAGGATCTGATCCATCGCTTACTTCAATTGTGTAAATAGTTCCTGCACCATTTTGAGCACCTGGAATGATGTCATAGGTCACAGAACCTGGAAAACAAAGAACAGGTACACCCTCATTACTTATTGTGGCTGTTGGTGCTGCTCCTACATATAATTTATAGCTCTGTTCGAAAACACAGGATCCTTCTTCAATGGTGTAGACAATCTCTCCAAAACCAGTATTAATAAAATAATCAATATACGCATCAACGCTTCCATAATTTACCCCTGTAAAAGTATAAATCAATTCTCCTGCGCCAGTTCTTAAGGTATGAATAGAATTTGAGGTGGTGTTGGTAGATGCAGTTTGGAAAGAAAAATTGGTCTCATATCCAGCTGCCCCCGAAGCGTCATTGCACCAAGTGAAGTATTCTGTGCCGTTGAACGTTTGAGTCCCCCATCCATTTGGAACAATCGTTGGACTAATTGCTGGTGAAGCAACAACAGTAACTCCTATGGTCGAAGTTGTTCCGTTAATATCTAATGTAACGGTATAAGTCCCTGCCGTATTAAAGGTAATGGCATGAGGGCCCTGTGTACTTGCGGTAGTTGTGTTGCCGCCAGGAAAACTCCAACTGTAAGCCGCATCAACGGGGACCTCAGTCGAAGTGTCTGTGAAAGTCACTGTTGTTCCTTCACAAATGCTTATGGTCCCATCACTATCATCGTCGGCTGGAGAAGAAGTGAAACTAACTTGCAAATCGAAATCTGCCGCTACAAAATCCCAAATATTATTAGAAGCAAGGGTAATTGAAAATATAACAAATGATCCCCAAATCAATGATTTTCTTTGAATACTTTTAAACATCGATAATTGATTTATGTACTTTTTCATAGCCTAGAATCACATCCCAATTAACAAATCTAACTAAAACAACTTAATTTAAGATAATTTATAAAGTAATATGAGTAAGAAGGCACTGCGGAGTTACTCAAATCGACAATTTTGAAATAGACAATAAGCAATACAAATACTTAAAAACATTTATTTATGAAGAACTCCGCACCAGAAGTTTTGGGGCAATAATGGTAGTTTTTGGCTTAAGAAACTTGGATTTAATCTGTCTGACGACTTCTTCGGCCGCCGAAGATCCAATCTTATTTTCTCTAAGATCGATGACACTGAGGGAGGGAGAATATTCTTTGGACAACTCACCGTCAGAAGTAGCAATAATTTTGAAATTTGAAGGCACAGTCCTCCCAACATCAATGGCGCATTTGAGGGTCTTGATTCCAAGTCTTTCGTCAACAGCAAACGCCCCATCAATTTGAGCATGATTTTTCAGAAAATTATCGATTTCATTTTCAGATTCATCCAAATCGTCAACCTCGAGCCTCATTACAACATGGCCTCCAGACAATTGATGCCATGCACTGGTAAAGCCTTCCTCACGCCTTTTGATCACTTCCAAATCAGAATTTACCACTACAACCAATGGGCAGCGGCATCCAGCTTGGTAGAGGTGTTCTGCGGCCTGAGCCCCACCATTCTCATCATTGCTGATGATTTGCGAACAATTGATTTCATCACTAACCCGATCAAAAAGCACCAAGGGGAATTCGTTTTTAATCAATTGTTTAAAATGATTAAAATGTTTGTTCTTTTGAGTTTCAATCGACAAGGCGACAATGAGCCCATCGACACTGCCATTAGTCAACATTTCACTGTAGCGGACCTCGTTCTCTAAAGATTCGTTGGTGATGCAGGTGATGATAGAATACCCTTGTTTTTCAGCTGATTCCTGAATGCCATTTAAGGCCTTGACAAAATAGTAGTTGAGCAAATCTGGGATAATAACACCTATCGTGTTGGTGCGGTTTTGCTTTAAATTTTTAGCTAAGGTATTGGGCCGATACTTCAGTTTTTTGCTCAATGCCAGCACCTTAACTTTGGTCCCATGACTTATCTCGTGACTGTCGTTAAGGGCTTTAGAAACGGTGGAGACTGATAATCCCAATTGTTGGGCTAAATCCTTAAGCTTTACGAGTTGTTTTGCCAATTTGTGCTTCTATTAGAATGTCACTTCTACCGAAACAACTTGGTCTCCGCGTTTGACTTTTACTGTGGTTGAATTGCCTTCTTCAAACTTGGAGAGGGCTTGCATGTAGCCCATCATGTGTTTGACGTCATAGTCCCCAAGAGCAACTACAACGTCTCCTTTTTGCAGGCCTGCTTTTTGGGCAGGTTTGTCTTCACTTACCCCGTCAATGCGCATGCCTTCACCGTCGAAAAGATAGTCAGGGATCACACCAAGGGTGACCTTAAAACGAGGCGTTTCTGTTTCGTCACTCGCCGTTTTTCGGAACGCCAATTTGCCGTTGTTATCGAGATCGGAGATGAGTGTGAAAATATAATCCGATATCAATTGCATGCCTTCGTAATTGAGCTTGTCAGCATCGTCAGTTGGCTTGTGGTAGTCGCTGTGTTGGCCGGTGAAAAAATGCAAAACAGGAATGTCTCCAAGATAAAAAGAGGTGTGGTCCGAAGGCCCTACACCAGACTCATTTTCGATGATTTTGAACGTCTCATTATTCGACATGACCGTCTGTTTGAACAAAGGAGAAGTGCCTGTGCCGTAAATCGCTAAGGTTTTTTCATTTGAAAGTCTTCCGACCATGTCCATATTGAACATGTAATTGATTTTATCGACGGGAACGGTCGAATTTTTGACAAAAAAATTGGAGCCTAAAAGACCGAGTTCTTCACCCGAAAAGGCCATAAACAAATAGTTGTTATTCTTGTTGTGGTCTCTCAGCCTGTAGGCCAAATTGAGCATCACGGCTACACCGCTGGCGTTGTCATCGGCACCGTTATGAATTTCATTTTCTTCACCTCTAAACAAGGATCCTCCCAAATCGCCATAACCCAAATGGTCATAATGCGCACCAATGACGATAGTTCGCTCGGCCTTATTGTCGATATAACCCAAGACGTTTCGTCCAATGACCGTGCTGCCGTCCTCGCTCTCTGTAAAACTGGCTTCTGAATGCGGGTCCGTTTTGGGGGTAAATTTAAAATCTTGGAAATAGCCATTAGTCCCCTTTTCCTCGAGACCCAAATCGTCGAACCGCTGTGCGATGTAGTCTGCAGCCGATTTCTCTCCATCGGATCCAGTTTGACGGCCCTGAAGTTCATCGCTGGCCAAAAATTCGACATCAGCCTTTAAATTATTCTCAGGAACTGGCTGAGTTGCACAACCCATGAGCGTTAATAATAATACCGATAGCGACATTTGCTTGACCATAATAATTCTATTTTTGCTCAAAATTATCAATAAAAAAGATCATGAAGTTTATATCTGCCTTTTTATTTGTCGCTCTGGCTTTTTCTTGCAAAGACAATACAAATAAAACTCCCCAAAATCAGGCAAATTCCGACCAAAAAGACAGCCTTATTTTCCCCGAAGAAGTTCATTTTAAATCCATACGTCAAGTGACCTTTGGCGGCGACAACGCCGAAGCCTATTGGAGTTTTGACGACCAAAAATTGATTTTTCAGTCCAATAATCCCGCTTGGGGATTAGGTTGTGATCAGTTGTTCATCATGAACCAAAACGAATCCTTCGACAGTATTGCCCCTCCCATGGTGAGCACAGGTCTTGGACGCACCACTTGTGCCTACTTTTTGCCCGATAACAAACATTTCGTTTATGGCTCAACCCATCTCGGCGGTAAGGAATGTCCAGACGCCCCTCTGCGACGCGAAGGCAAATACGTTTGGCCCATCTACGAAAGTTATGACATATTTGTCGCCGATTTACAAGGCAATATTACGGGACAATTGACTACTGAACCCGGTTACGACGCCGAAGCCACAGTTTCGCCCAAAGGTGATAAAATCGTTTTTACCTCAATGAGAACTGGGGATTTAGAATTGTTTACTATGAATTTGGACGGTTCCGATGTCAAACAAATTACGAACGAACTGGGTTATGACGGTGGTGCATTTTTCTCTCCCGATGGCACTCAATTGATATTCCGATCTTCACGACCCAAAACAAATGAGGAAATTAAAGAATACAAAGACCTCCTCAAAGAAGGTTTGGTACAACCAACCAATATGGAACTATACATTTGTAATGCTGATGGGAGTAATTTGCGCCAATTGACCAACTTGGGCAATGCCAATTGGAGTCCATTTTTTCATCCCAGTGGAAAAAAGATATTGTTCTCGTCCAATTTTGAAGCAGAGCGTGGCTTTCCATTTAACCTTTACATGATTGATTTAGATGGCAAAAATCTGGAGCGAGTAACTCATGGCCTCACCTTTGATGCCTTTCCAGTCTTTTCGAATGATGGTAAGAAATTAGTCTTCTCCTCCAACCGCAACAACGGCGGTGGACGCGATACGAATTTATTCATTGCCGAGTGGCAAGATTAGTATGATCATTGAATTGTTTTCGCCAGACAGTTTGGGTACTAACAGAACACCTGTCCCATATTAAATGAGATCAGTCGTTTATTTTTTAAAACTGTCTGTCAAAGTTTTGATGGATAAATTGTCGGTAAATAATTTTAAGTCTTGAGAATGGTCCTTTTCAATGAAAATGGTTTTTTCGGTATTTGGAAGCATATCGAAGTAGTTGTCAGAAAAATTATTTTCAGAATTTGTTATCACAAAAACATTTTTGGCCAGCTGATCTGTTTTTAATGTCACTATAAATTGATTATTTCTTTCGTCAACTGAGTAAACTATTTTAGGGCTGCTGAGATATAAATCTTTCGCAGGTTTAAAATACAATATGTTGTTTGAGAGAATTTTATCATTTGATTTGATTTCCGTGAACAGCAGTGTGTTGTATGGCATGTCACCTTTCAAAAATTCATCTTTCTTAAGTTCTAAATAAACATTGGTACTGTTGCCTTCAATTCTAATCGGCCTATTCCATTCTTGAAGAGTATTGCCATCAAAATCAATGAGCTGCGTTTTAAGATGAGCTTCTATACCTTTTATCGAATCTGAAACTACAACTACATTTACTTGCCTTTCATTGTTTTCATAGCTCACCAAAAAATTTTGAAAGGATGCCTTAGCTTTATAATGCAGTGCTTTCCACTTCCCATAATAATCAATACTTGACCAGGAAACCGCGGGCCAACAGTCATTGAGTTGCCAATACAAACTGCCCATGCATCTGTCCCTATTTCTTCTGTGCGCTTCAATTCCGATACCCACCCCATCAGCCTGAAGCAATTGACTCACGTATAAAAGGTTTTCAAAATCCTTTGGTTCTTTATAATACCGCATCATGTATTCTTCAATTGTCACATTGCCGATACTCGATCTTTGGTGCGATTTCATGACTTCGGAATAAATGTCATAGTCGTCAGGAGAGGTGTATTTTTTTACTGAGTTAAACTCTGGAAATGACTGGAATCCGTATTCAGACATAAAACGCGGAATAGCAGTGTTATAATTTTCAAACGGTTTTTTTCCCCACCATACATCCCAATAATGATAATCGCCATCGGTAAAAGAGATTTTTTTACCGGGCGCACTGCTTGGGGATGACGACCAATAATCCCGGTCACTGTCATATTCCTTAATAACATCCGGAAGAATTTTATGGAATAATTTTTCGTACGATTGCCACATCCTGTCTGCCACTTCTTTAGATTGCTCTTTGGCAACATTTTCTTTCCAACCCCAATTTTGCCAAGCCCATTGATTTTCATTATTGCCACACCAAAGTGCAATTGAGGCATGGTTCCTAATTCGTTTTACATTGTATATGGCTTCCTGCTTTGCATTTTCGAGAAAAGACGCGTCCCCTGGATACATCGCGCACGCAAACATAAAATCTTGCCATACCAACAACCCCTTTTCATCACACAATTCATAGAACAGGTCATTTTCGTAGATACCGCCTCCCCAAACGCGAATCATATTCATGTTGGCTTCCTTAGCGGAGTTTAAAATGAATTCATAATCAGATTGATCTGGTCTGGTTGCAAAAGGATCTTGTGGAATATAGTTCGCGCCTTTCATAAAAACAGGGTATCCGTTGACTTTAAAATAAAATGCCGATCCAAGTGAGTCTTTATCTGTGACGAGCTCTATGTTGCGCAAGCCAATTCGGTGTGATTTTGAGTCCGTATTTGAGTCTGCATTGACGATTACTTCTACCTCATAAAGGGTTTGCTCCCCCATTCCATTAGGCCACCATAAATTAGGATTCTCGATTTCGAAGGGCACCTTCAACAGGTTTTTTCCCTTACTCAATTCGACAGTAGTTATTTTAATAGATTTTTTGTTGACCAGAACTTCAACAGTCGCTCCATCAACAGGCGCTATGGCATCAACCTCCAAAATTGCAGTTAATAAGGCTACACTGTCCAAACGGGTTTGTTTGATATACAAATCCTCCATTTTAATAGAGGACCATCCTCGCAGTTTGACTGGTTTCCAAATCCCGGAAGTCACCAGTCTAGGACCCCAATCCCATCCAAAATGATAGCCAGCTTTTCTCGAAAATATGCCCACCTTTTTTGCACCATCTACTTTTCCGATTTCAGCTAAATCATTTCCAGATTCTGGCAATTTATACCCTATTTCATCATGTTTTTGAACGCCCTTGGCTATCGGTGATTCAAATATAACCCGCAAGGTGTTGTTTCCTTCTTTCAATATTGTTTTGCAATCGACAATATAATTTCTAAACATGTTGTCTGTTTGTAAAATTAATGAGTCGTTCAAAATGACTTTACTGTAAGTGTCTAAGCCCGAAAATTCTATCTCCAGATGTTGCTTTGACAATAATTCCTTTGAGACGTTAAAATCAGTTTTGTACTGCCAATCTGCTTTGTCAATCCATTGCAGGTCCAACTCATTTAGTCTGAAAAAAGGGTCTTTAATCTTATCATTGTTCAATAAATCTAAATGAACTGACCCTGGGACTTTAGCATTGAGCCATTCTAAATCGCCCACTTTTTGAAAGCGCCAATTGTCGCTTAATTCTATTTCATAAACTGGGGAACTATTTTCTTTGCAGGCACTAAAAAGAATAAGAATTGCAATCCATTTTAGTGTAAGGTTGAAGTAATTTTTTATCATAATTTAAATTAACTCAATTTTTTCATTTGAACTAGCTACAGGCCAAGTTTTTAATTTAAATGATCAATATATGTTGGAAAGTTAGCTTTAGATTTATCAAGATGTAGCTTATTTAACGGAATTCCGAATAAAATGACACCTCTGAAGTATCACCATTTCTGATGACTTTTGAGCAGATAACTCAAACCAACTATTGAACGTTTTTATATACCGCTAAGAGTTTGTTTATACTCATAATTTATTCAGCATTGTTATAGATGGGATAGTTTGAATTTTGATTTCTACACAGCCCTTCATGCAACCTCAAAGCAGATCTGATGAAGGTTTGGTCTGCCTAACTGCCGGCAAAGGGAGAGCCAAAAATACCAACTGCTAACTCTGCCCATATTATAAAAAGGATAAAAAGCAATATTCCAATGTATAGGATTCGGATTTTCAAATTTTTAGAGCGATTACAGACAAAATAAATTCCAATACCAAGGAACATTAAAAGCGATCCCATAATAATGAAATCAAAAAGACTCCAGTTAATCTCATCCGTAATGACCATTCCTATTAATGGAATTAGCAATAGAAAAAGAGGATAAAAGATTCTTTCTGCCATATTTAAAAATTATAATTCCGTAAAAATAATACCACAGGATAGATTTAGCATAACAAGTTTTGGATAGTTTCTTTATCGTGTGATTAAATTCGTTCCTCATTTTCGGCATCATCTTCACAATCGCAAATTTCACAGATAAAAGTAGTTAGACAATAATTCATAAGTCTACTTTAATAAAATTCTTATAAAAATACGTTATCTGGTAAAACAAATTAATGTTATTGTAAATTATTTTTAACTCTTAACCTTGAATAGATGCTCTTCCCTAGATTTGATAGAAACGGAATTCCAACTGAATCATATTGGTATACGCCATCATTATAGATATTATTTTCATTCACTCTCAGGGTGCAAGAAAGAATAAATTCGATATTATTTTCTAGATCGATAATATAGGCTGTTTCGGTAAGGTGTCCGTATGCAAAACCAACTTTGTTATAAATCTTGAAATTTTTAGGAATTTCATTTTTAGAATCCCCAAAAAGAAAAAACTTTACATAGCTATCCCAGTACTTTGGTTCAGTGTAGCCATATTTGGCTCCTTCTAAAGTATTCCAACTCATTGATTGTAGGATAAAGTCATAAAAATCATCTGACATGCGAAATATCTTATCTCCAGAATACATATTTCTGAAAATTATCCTTTTGGTTATTTCATGAAGATCACGTAATGAAATATAATTCTTATCCTCAAATGAAAACATTTGGTGGATTAAACTATCATTTCTAATAAATCCATCTCCGATTATCTCATTTTTTAATTTTTTTCCACTTGCTGTATAATTCCTATTCTTTGAATTGACAAATAATTCATCACCATCATCTAGGTAAAAAACATATTTTAAGTTTTCTTTAATCCCGTATGAAAAATCATGAATGATTCGAGAGCTTAAAAACCCTTTATTATGAAGTTCGGTATTGATATAGTTCTTGCCTAGAAGATGAAATAGAATATTATAGGCTTCATTATCACTAACTAAGAAAATTTTTTCAATCAATTCTCTAAGAGTTCTTTTTTCGTGCAAAAGGTTTTGTCCTTCGAATACCGAAAAATTAGTGTCTAAATTTATTTTTGGTTCAGTTTTATTTATGTCAGTAATGTATTGCAGAGTTAATAAAGCTACAGGGAGTTTTACGGTGCTTGCTGGGTAAAAATATAATTCATCATCTAGCGAAAAATCATAATCTTTAAAGGCTATTTTACCTTTAGAATTTCTTGAAACTTCCGTTAATATAATTTGCGCATTATATTTTCCCCAATCATCTAAAACTTTAAGTATAATGGGAGGGGGATGGTCAATATAATTTAGAATTTCACGATTGCATGAAACCAACAAAACACTTGATAATATGTAAAACTTTACTCTACCCAATCAGATAAGTTCTGTAATTAATAAATTAAATGTAAGTAAACATTTATAATTGACATAAAATCAATAAAATATTACTGCTAACTTTTTGAAGAATAGAAATAGTTAAAGCGAAGCAAGATTAAACCGCTGTTATACTTGAGTTTAATGCAAAAAAAAAGAGTAACCATTTCTGATTACTCATTAGTAGCGGGAACAGGACTCGAACCTGTGACCTTCGGGTTATGAGCCCGACGAGCTACCTACTGCAAAGTACTGATTTACAGTTTTTTATTTTAATACGATTAATTACTGCCATTAAAGACTGGCAGAATGAGTGCTCATAAGGAGAAAGTCAAGTCTTATGGGATATGACGAATTAAGATTCGCAAAACTCTTTCTTTCTAAAACGATCTCTATCCGAGGCATAAAAATCATATTAGAAAGAACAACTCTAGGGATAAGTCATTTTATTGTAGCGTCTGCCCTACTATGCATTTCAAGGCTTGTTTACTGATTAAAAGCTTTAAACTTAGAAGCGAAGCGGAGAAAAAAATTCAAATATCACTCTGGAAAGAAATACTAAACCCAACATTGTGTATAAAAAATTGCTTCATCCATCTAAATATAATCTGTATTTTAAGGGTTTGAAAATTGCAATAAATTCAAAAATTTAAAACATTAAAAACGCAACTGTTTCATACACGAATACGTTGGCGTTCATTAAAAAATGTCTATAAAATATGAAATATTTAGTTTTAATACTTCTTTTTTTTCAATTAAATAGTTTTAGTCAATCAAATTCAAATGATTACTACAATGAAACTCATAGACCTCAATTCCATTTTACACCTGAAAGTAAATGGATGAATGATCCAAATGGTCTGGTTTATCACAATGGCAAGTATCACTTGTTTTATCAATACTACCCTAAAGACATAGTTTGGGGACCAATGCATTGGGGCCACGCAAGTAGCACTGATCTGTATCACTGGGAGCATCACCCAATAGCGCTATACCCAGATAAGCTCGGAAATATTTTTTCTGGATGTGCAGTTATTGATAAAAACAATACTGCGGGATTTGGAAAAGATGCCATGATTGCCATATTTACTTATCACAATGATGAGCTTTGGAAAAAAGGATATCGAAATACAGAAAGTCAAGCCATTGCATATAGTTTAGATGAAGGCATTACCTGGACGAAATATTCAGATAATCCGGTGATTAATAACTCAAGTGAAAAAGATTTTCGTGACCCAAATGTGTTTTGGAACGAAGCAATAAACGCATGGAATATGGTACTTGCTTCTGGAGACAGAGTAAAGATTTTTTCTTCAGATAATCTAAAAGATTGGAAATACAAAAGTGATTTTAAACCTAACCCAGATATTTCTAAAATTGGTACTTGGGAATGTGTTGACTTGTTTAAAATGAAGGTAAATGGAGATGAAAAAGAAAAGTGGGTAATGATTGTTAATCACGATAAATACACCCCTAATGGAGGTTCTGGCACAAGATATTTTATTGGTGATTTTGATGGTGAAGTCTTTACAAATACACAGCCATCAAAATGGTTAGATTATGGAACCGATTATTATGCAGGAGTTACATTTTACAATGTCCCAGATGACAAAAGAATACTCATCTCTTGGATGAGTAATTGGTTGTATGCCCAAAAAACACCAACCAAAGTCTGGAGAAGTGCAATGACCTTACCCAGAGAGCTTATTTTAGATAAGGATGAAAAGGAATATTTTTTAAAGCAGCAAATAGCAGGGGACTTTAATAAAATCCTAAACAAAATGCTCCACAAAAGAGAAGTACAATTGCCTTATCAGAAGAAAAACATTCAACTTTCACAAGCAGAATTGTCTTTCAATTTTGAAGGGAAACAACTTTTGATAACAATCTCAAATAACAAAGGAGAATTTCTTGAAATTGAACTAAATGATGAAATATTCTCAATTAACAGAGCAAATTCAGGCATTACAGATTTTAGTGAAAAATTTGCAGAAAGTGTTCAGACCATGCCTATAGACGAAAAAATTTCTAACTTTCAAATTATTTTAGATAGAGCGTCAGTAGAGATTTTATTGAATAAAGGAAAATATTCCATGACAACTATTTTCTTTCCAAACGAAGAGTTTTCAAATTTAAAGCTTGAAAGCAATAGTAATTCAAAAATTACCAATATGACCATTAATGAGGTGAAGAAAACTTGGTAATTAGATTTGAAGTATGTTAAAATAATTAACCTATGAAAAAATCAAAACTTTTATTCTTCTCAATTGTAGTTGCTCTAGCAGGTTTCCTTTTTGGGTTTGACACCGTTGTGATCTCTGGTGCGGATAAACAATTACAGGAATTTTGGCAAAGCTCGGACTTATTCCACGGTTTAGTGGTAATGTCAACAGCACTTTGGGGAACTGTTATTGGGGCAATTTTCGGTTTCATCCCAACCAATAAACTAGGCAGAAAAAAGACGCTAATTAGCATTGGACTTTTATTTTTTATTTCTGCTTTGGGATCTGCGTTAGTTTCAGACCCTTATGTTTTTGCTTTATTTCGATTTATTGGAGGCTTAGGAATCGGAGTTTCAACAGTTGTAGCTCCTGCTTATGTTTCAGAAATTGCACCTGCAAAAGACAGAGGAAAATTAGTGGCTATGTATCAATTTAATATTGTTTTTGGTATTCTCATGGCATACATTTCTAATTATTTTATTAAAGATATTGGTACAGATGCGTGGAGATTTATGCTCGGAATTGAAGCCCTGCCAGCAATTATTTACTCATTATTAGTTTTTAAAATCCCTGAAAGTCCAAGGTGGCTCATTGAATACAAACATGACAAAAATAAAGCAATAGAAATATTGAGAACCCTGCTACCAAAAGATGAAATTGAAAAAGAAATAGCAGAAATTGAACAGCAAAAAGTTATAAAACGAGGTAAGGATAATATATATATGAAAAAATTCAGAACACCTTTAATGCTTGCCTTTTTTATTGCCTTTTTTAATCAATTATCAGGTATTAATGCATTTCTATATTATGCGCCCAGAATTTTTGAACTGTCTGGCTTAGAAGAATCCACCTCGTTTCTTAGTTCCATTGGAATTGGCTTAGTAAACTTAGTTTTTACCCTAATCGGCATTGTATTAATTGATAGGTTTGGTAGAAAAAAACTAATGTATATTGGTTCTTTTGGTTATATAATTTCTCTAACTCTTGTATCTTTAGCATTCGCTTTTAAATGGTCTGGATTTACTATTCCTCTATTCTTTTTTATCTTTATTGCAGCTCATGCAATTGGGCAAGGAGCAGTTATTTGGGTATTTATTTCAGAAGTATTCCCAACCAAACTAAGAGCAGCAGGACAGTCATT
>Ga0255752_10004922_pt1 | contig 13216 bp, 6 predicted proteins | sample 011ome_25_FD_179952 | JGI IMG/M metagenome (GOLD analysis project Ga0255752, IMG submission 179952) | Coastal salt marsh microbial communities from the Groves Creek Marsh, Skidaway Island, Georgia - 011512CT metaG (version 2) | ecosystem: Environmental > Aquatic > Marine > Intertidal zone > Salt...
AAATGCGTCGTTCGATTCCTGGATGAGAAAATCTTCGCTGGTGAAGGAAATCGAGGAAGCGACGGCGTGTTTGAAACAGATCGAACGAGTTTTGATGAAGAAGAAGAAGAAGAGAGGAGTATTAATTGAGGAAGAGGAGGCTTTGAGGAGTAACGGCGGCGAAGGGCTGACGTTCGTGGACCTGTGTTCCGGGAAAGGTTTTTTGTCCATCGCGTTATCGTTCGCGTTCCCGAACGCGAGAGTGGAGATGATGGACCGAGACGAAAGCGCGAACGTGGAGCACGTGGAGGCGATGAAAAACGTGACGTTTCGTCGCGTGGACGTGACGTCGGAGGAGTGCGAGAAGATTGTGGAGGACGCGGCGAATACGTCAAAGTTTGTGTTTATTTGCGGGGTACACTTGTGCGGGGATTTGTCTCGAGTGGCTATTCGTTTGTGGAGAAACGTGAGACGAAGGATGGACGGTCGAGCGGCGATTGTGTTATCGCCGTGTTGTTTGCCGCAGAGGAGAAGGCACGACGCGTTTGGATTTCACGTGAAAGATCAGGCCAGAGCACTTAAAGTAGATAACTACCGTTTGTGGTGTATATTTTTATCTTTAGAGATGCGGAGATGTTTGATGGAAGATGGAGGAGGAGGAGGCGGCGGCGGCGGCGTGCACATGGTGCAAGACGAGTTCATGTCCGGCGTCAAGAATACGTTTTTGACGTGTTGCTGCGCGGAATGTCCTCCTCTCCCTGCTGTTTGTTCCGGTGAATCCGAATCCAAGACGAACGGAAACAAGGCAGGGATATCCGCATCTATACTTCAAGCGTCTCGATGGAAGATATCGAGGACGTAGTAGTTTTAGAGCGAATATCACAGCAGATAGATGTCAAATAGAGCAGAATATAATTTGAATAATCGCTAATACTGGGTAGTTTATTTATCTTGTGGTGTATGTTTTGTTTTATTCAAACGAGTTGCGTTATGGTTAAACTACTCTGCTAATGGGATGGATGCACGGACAAGAAGAAACAGAAGATTTCTCGTTTTCTTCCCGCCAACGCCGACTCCCGGGTGCGGTCAAACCTCTGATTTTGTGTCTTTACTTAACTTTTTTCTGTGATTACTGATTTTACATTATATCCTCCTCTTTCTTCCTCTCCTTCTCTCTCTCTCTCTCTCTCTCTCTCTCTCTCTCTCTCTCTCTCTCTCTCTTTCTCTTTCCTCTCTTCGATACCTTTATTATTATAATAATATATAATTTGTTACATATCAGGCGACTTTCGCGGCGCTGAAAATTTTTTCCTACGGTTCGGGACGATTGGAATCGTCGGCGTGACGATACTCGGCGTCTCGGCGGCTCTTCTGAAGGACGCGTTGTTCAGCTTTCTTCCAACAGACGCGACGGTTGCTGGAGCTGCTATCACAGTACCGACCCCGTTCGTCGGTCCTACCGATGCCGCCCGACTGCTCGGAGTCGCATCTGGAGTAACACCCAAGGAGCTATTCGCCGGCGTCGCGTAGGACGAGTGGTTTCCGTTCACCATCTCTCTCTTCACCGGAACTTTCTTCGCTCTCTTCACCGGGACTTTCTTTGCCTTCTTCACCGGTTTCCCTTGTTGCGACGGAAGAACTGCCAGACCACCGTTCAACATCATCATCAACTCCTGCTCTTTTTTCGCTTTCGTTTGGTACACTCTCTTCTTTCCGTTCTTCCCGACGCTCCCGCCGCTGGACGCCGGACCGCCGCCTCCCTTGTACGTCCCGTCACCCCCGCTCGTGTTCGTATCGTTCGTATTGCTATTGTTGTTATTCGTGCTGTTGGTGGTGGTGGTGGTGGTGGTGTTCGTATCCTTATCCTTAGTAGACTTATAACTATTCCTCGGCACCGCGACGTGTTGGTTCATCACCGACTCCTCCAACAACCGCAACGACTCCGCGTTTGGCGTCATTTCGCCCCCGCCTCGGATTTTACACGCGATGGAGCAAAAGCTCACGCTATCTGCCTGTAAAGTCCTCAAGCAGTGCTTGCATGCCCCACCATTTGCGGCTACTAAGGCCGAAGTCCGCTTGCTCTCGCCGTTCTTACCTCTCGGATGCGGGCGTTCGTTGAGAAACACCACTCTCGCCGAGTTGATGATGTACGTCTGAATACCCGCGACGTTGACTGCTTTCGCGACGTCTTGGACCCGGACGACGTTGTGGTAGGAAGATCGACGAATCTGTTTGTCAAGAGTAGTTATTATTGTGTTTCAGTCAGTGTCCGTGGTCGTTCGAAAAAAATTGTCCCAAGTCGTAAAAATATCATCTCACAGAGGTTGACCCAAGTCGTCCAAAATCCGCCCCCCCCCCTCGAAGACCGATTTTTCTCTCTCTCGTTGTTCTTCTCTCGTCGAATTTGAATCCGAAAAACGACGCTTAAACCGCGCGAATGATCGCGGTTGCGACCAAAAACGAGACCAAAGAACCATTTGGTAGGTTTCGACGATATTTTTGCCGAACGATTTGGTGTTTTTCAAAGCACAAAACGACTTCTCAGAAGCGCGGTAACGCGTAACGCGCGCGTAAAATCGAGTCCAAATTTCAACGAAAATAAGAGAGACGACGACTTCTCGCGAGAGAGACTTAAAGTGTTTTTTAACGATAATTCGGAAACGAGATTTGGTCGAAATCGCGCGCGGTGAGCGCACATCCGACCGTAAAAAACGAACAACGACTCCATACCTGAATAGCGTCGTTAATTTTCTTCTCAGCGCAGCAACACGGGCACCACGCTCGCAATGCGTCCACGGAAAATAGGTTCAAAAGCTCCCCCTGAGAAGAATGAGATTTTTAAGTTCTTCGTGTTCGATGGAAGGGACACATTTATTGTTCAATTCGTACCTTCCCACTGGTTGAATGCAACTGGCACGGCGTAAAGAACTGCGTCTCGCACATGCTCGAGATCCATTTTAAATGTTTCGGCAAGTTATTCTGCGAAAGAAGGGTCGCGTGAGTACGAGTAAAGGTGAGATGCGTAAGCGCTGAATGCAAAAATGGGACGACCAAACCGAAAGCACGATGCGAAGAAAAGAGAAGATCGAATTTTCAGAAGATGCGAAATGCGAGCGCACGGAGACGCACGAGTCGTACCTCCAGAGACATGATCGCTCGATTTACAAACTACGCTATTCGTCGGATCGTAAGTCGCCTGCTTTTTTAGAAGTTTTTCTTCGCGTCCTGCACAGGCGAAGCGCTCGAAATGAGGCAAAGTCGCGTTTCTAAAAACGCGAAAGGAGGAAAAGGGAGAAAAAATACAAGGGAAAAACAGTGGTTTAAGGCCTTCGAGGGAGTTGACGAGAGCGACGCCGAGCGTGGTCACGAGCGACGTGAACAGTCGTAAAGCGCGTAAAAAAGGACACGGAACGACCAACGAGTGGTACCGCGATCGCTTTCGTGCGTTTTCCGGTCGTTTCCTCTCCCGCGCGTGATGTCACGCGCCGTGGAAATATTTATTTTCTCAAAAGTGACCACAGCCACAGAAGAGGGGCCCTCCGACCCTCTCTAAAAAACGCGCACCTCGCGCGTTCCCACGCCACTCCTTACTCTTCCGTAATACCTCGCAGACGCGGTCGAAACTTGATATATACAGATACAATACATGTGCGAACATTTTTGTCGAGCGTCGCTGTCGTGGGATGTTGGTAACCGTGGTGTGCGTGCGCGTGTGTTTGAGCACACCGTTTTGCCTTTTTTATGGGCCTTTAAAATGCATTTTTTTCATCAAAATTTGTGTGTGACATTTTTTTTGGTTCATCAGTATTTTAAAGGGGGGATACTCGTATAAAAAATTTCTCTCTATATACACGCCTCGCAAAAGTTTTAATATGTGTCACTTAGTGTTGTTATCTATTCTTCTTTTTACGTCGTCGCATTTGCGTCGTCGTCGTCTGAATCGTCCTCCGTATTCGTAGCGTCGTCTTTCTTCTTCGTCGTCGTTTTCTTCTCGGCATCATCATCCGCGTGGTTCGACGACTCGACCTCTTTTTGAGCCGCCGGAGGATTGAACACAAACGGCTTCGCGTCGGCTTTGAGAGCGACTTTGGGCGACGAAGAGTTCGGTACAAACGCCGAAACGTTCGCGGAAAGCTTTTTAGACGGCTTCGGCGTCGTGACAACGTTCGGTAACGGTGGTATTTTATTCGGTTTGGGCATACTTCCACCCAACATCGGGGCCGGCGGCAAGGGCGGCGAAACCGGCTTGCCTCTCGAACTCGAGGCGTTGTTGCCGTTACCGCTATTGGGAGAAGAGGTGTTCCACGTCTTGCCGTTGTTTGGAACGATCGCTGCTGGAACAGTAGTTTCAGCAGAAGGAGAGGCTCCGTTGTTGTTCTTCGTGGCACCGGTGATGCCACCGCCAGCTATTTTGCTCTCGATATCCTTCTCGTTCACTCCAGATTCTTTCAACGCCAACACGTACGTCTCTTTGGCGTCTGGACCGCACGTCGGGAACTGGTTCCAAATTTCCAAGAACTCTAAAGCCCTCAGCCAAGACTTTAACCTCTCACTCGTATCTTTTAAGGCGACGCAAAAGTCTTTCGGAACGGCCACGGGAGGTACGCCCCTTACTTGTGCTTGGTTTTGTATTTTGTACAAAATAGTAAACTCTTCGCAAATGGCGAAAACGTCCGGCGTATCTTTGGCTCTATTCGCAGCCGCGCATAACGCGGCATACGTCGCAAATCCAGGAGTCAAGCGTTTCACTTTCATCTGTTTCAGACGATCGTTCGCTTCTTCTCGTTTGTCACGATTTGCGTAGGATGCAATCAACGCGCCGCGAATCATCGGATCGGGTTCTCTGTTAGATTTCTCGCGAAGGTGAACGATGTTTTCGATCAAGTCAGAATCACCCCATTTCGCCGCAGCTGCCGCGGCTGCTTTACAGATGCTCGTTTCTGGTGGAAACACAAAGTCAACTTCGGCAATGTTGGCGTCTTGGTCCGTCAGAGGGTCTTTTGGCGCAGCGATTTTAGCGTACTTCCACAACGCTCTCACAGAGTTCTTCGCGGTTTTCTGCTCGAACCAATTCTCGTTGCTACTGGTCGTTTCGCCGACGTGCACTTGGTCTGCACCTAAATCTACTATTTTTTCCGCCGCCGCCGCTGCCGCTTTGCTGCTATTTTCTAACGTATCCCCATCGCCGCGTTCGCTTTGCGCGCATCGAAATGCGGTGACCCACAATTCGCACAAATCCACCGTTGGTTTGTTCATGTTCATCCCGCTCGTCAATACTTGGCGCTGTTTTTCAAACAACTCGTTCGCTTGAGTAAACTTCCCAGCTCTCGTACACGCACCAATCAACAACATGTACGCCTTGTTTGGCAACCCTGACGATGGTAACTTTGGAATTAATTCAAGATTTTTCTTCCACATGTTGCTTCGTTCACAGGCCAAGATGACCCACCCAAGTCCAACCGGCGTGACGGACATTTGCTTGTTCGTCTTCCTGGCGTCTTCGTACAACGCCAACGCCTCTAAACCGCGACCACTCTTCGCGCACGCTAACAACACTTCGTTTTGACAATTTGTGTACGGTTGTACTACTTCTTTCTTCGTCTTTAAAGATTTATACACTTCGATGGCTTTTTGCCACATGCCTTTCTTTCCGCACACCGCGATTAAGCTCTGGTAGATATTTTTATCCACGACGTGTTTGTGTTTCACCATTTCCCCGTGTAATTCGAAGCACTTATCGACTCTTCCGCCTTTTTCGCAGCATGTCATTAAAAACTGGTAGCACTGTTGGTTCGGATCCACTCCGGATTTTTTCATATCCGCAAAAACTCTTAGCGCTTTCTCCGTGCACTCGCCGGTGCCGGTTTCGCCCTTCTCGCACGCCGCTAACATCGCCGCGTACGTGATCGAATCAATCTGAATCCCGGATTCTTTCAGCTCGTCGTACACTTGATACACTCTGTCTTGTTCTCTGCTCTTTTGGAACGCGGTGATCAACGCCGTATACGTAAAAATATTGCATTCGATGTTCTTCTCCTTCATCATCTGGTACACCTCCCAGGCCTCCTGACCCATTCGGTGCCTCCCGAGCGCGTTCAACAACGCCGAGCACGTGTACGTGTTCGGTTCTACTCCGTGCACGCTCCCCATGCACTCGAACACCTCCAGTGCTTTCGAACAGTTCCCAGACTTGCCAACCCATTTGATCAACGTCGTATACGCCGGCGCGAGCGGTTTAAAAATAGACTCCTTCAGCGCTCGTTTCACTTCCCCGGTCCCCGGTTCGGCTAAATCCACGCACGCAATCAACGTGTCCAGATCTTTCGCTCGCGTCGATTTCGACACCTTCAACTTTTGCAACTGTCTTCTCCGAACTTCCACGTCGTTGTGTAACCCTCGCTCGTCTTCGTGTAAATCCGCTTGGTTGTAATTCGAACTCGGATCGGATCCTCTTTTCCCGCCTTTATTGCCTTTCCCTCCTCCTTGTTTCGAAGACCCTTGTTGTTGTTGTTGTTGTTGTTGCTTCTTCCCGGACTCTTTCTTCCTTCTGTCTCCTCTTTCTCCTCCTCTTTCGTTACTGTTATTATTACTACTGTTCGTCGCGTTGTTGTTGTTGTTGTTGTTGTTGTTGTTGTTGTTGTTACTTTTGGTGGTCTGCTCGTCGCGGTTCTCCTCCCCCTCGTCTGTCTCCGTCTTCTGATGATGATTCGAGACGTTCCCGCCGCCTAACAACGCCGCGAATGACTTTGGCTTTTCATCCGCAGAAGAAGAAACTTCTGCCGCATCTTTTTTGACCTCGACGTCCTCCTCCTCCTTTTCCTCCTCCTTCGAAGACTTTCTGTTCTTCTTTTCCTCCAAAGCGTACGACGGGAGCATGGAGTCGTCCAACTCCTCCTCCGCTTCGTCCGCCCACCCCATCGTCGTTTCTTTTCCCGTACGGCTGTGGATTGTTGTTGTCTTGTGTTGTGTGTTTTGGTCTCTTAAACTCTTCTCTCTTTTACGCAAAAAGAAAGGTGGTAAAAAGAAGAGACGAAGAAAAGGAAAGCAAAGAAAAGAACGCGCAAACGGGCGAAAGAAGGCAGGGAGACTGACCTTTGCTGGTGTTGGTGGTGGTGTTCTTCTTCGCGCTCTTATCTCTCTCGAATTCTGAAGGGAAAGAAGAGCGAAATGAGATGACTTAAACCCTAGAGAAGATTAAACCCTAAACGTTTAAAAGATAAAAAGATTTCCTCCCAAAAATCACTCACACTTACCTGCGCAGATAAAAGGACGACGATGATGAACACGCGCGCGCAAACGCTCAACACTCACGCTCTGAAGAGGAGCGAAAAACATGTTTTTCTTAAGAGCAGCAACAGCAACAGCAACGGGAGGAGAAGAAGAAGCAGCAGAGGAGCAGCATTAGCAGCGGCGAGTAACAAAAATTACAAGCTGACTTTACTCCCGGGCGATGGCATCGGGCCGGAAATCATGAAAGTCGCCGTGGACGTTCTGAACGAAGTCGGGCGCAAACACGAGATTACATTTACGTACGAGGAGAAACTCGTCGGTGGGGCCGCGATTGATGCGTTCGGGACGCCGTTGCCGGAAGATACCTTGGAGTGTTGCAAGCAATCCGATGCGGTGTTGTTGGCGGCTATCGGCGGGTACAAGTGGGATACGCTCGAGGCGAACATGCGACCGGAACGAGGTTTACTCGGGCTGAGAGCCGGGATGGAGGTTTTTGCAAACTTGAGACCGGCGGTGGTTTTACCTCAGTTAGCGGACGCGTCTTCGTTGAAGAAAGATATCGTGTCTGGAACGGATATTATGGTCGTGAGAGAGTTGACGGGAGGGATTTACTTCGGCGAGCCGAAAGGATTCGGGACCAACGCCAAAGGCGAGAGAATCGGGTTTAACACCATGGTATATTCCGAGTCAGAGGTGGATAGAATTGCGAAAGTTGCGTTTGAGATTGCGCAGAAGAGAGGTGGGAGATTGTGTTCGGTGGAGAAGTCGAACGTGTTGGAAGTTTCGCAATTGTGGAAGGAACGAGTGATTAAGCAGCACGAGAATTATAAAGACGTGGAGTTGTCGCACATGTACATCGATAACTGCGCGATGCAAGTGATTCGAGACCCGAAACAGTTCGATACGATTGTGACTGGGAATATCTTTGGAGATATCATTTCCGACGCGGCGAGTATGTTGACCGGGTCCATCGGTATGTTACCGTCCGCGGCGGTTGGGAGTTCCGGGCCGGGCTTGTACGAGCCAGTGCACGGTTCGGCTCCGGATATTGCTGGACAGGATAAGGCAAACCCGTTGGCGCAAGTTTTATCTGCCGCGATGTTGTTGAGATACCAATTTGGTGAGGAAGCGGCGGCGAAAAGTATCGAGGAAGCCGTGAACGCGACTTTAGATCAAGGCTTTAGAACGGGCGATATAATGCAAGAAGGCATGAAATTGGTCGGGTGCACGCAGATGCAAGAAGCGTTGATGAAGAACCTGAGCAAGTAAACGAAAGAAGAGAAAGGAGAAAGATTTTGTTTCTATTACGTGTGAGTTTTAATTTATATTTATTATATATAAAGATTGATTTATACTCCTTTCGGACAGCAGTAGTAGTAATTTATATATACACAGAACGACTAACAATTCAAATCAACACGAACAAACACACTAACACACACACACACACACACGAATATAAAGCTATCAATAATTTCCTCCTCTTCTTCTTTTTCACCACGTTTTTTTAACGATACAAGCTCTTCTCTCGCAGCTCTCGCCATCTTTTCGCTCTCGCGCCCGCTCGTAAAGTTCGCTTTTTCAACCCGAACGCGCGGTTCAGTATCGGTTTCACGTCGTTTACTTCCGATATCACGTCCAATACCGGCAACAATCGCAACAAGTGGTCGTCGGTGGGATCGTCGTACCACGATTCAATCGGGACGCCGTTTTCTACTTGAAACCCAAACGCTTGCGGCGAGTTGTCGATGATGAGCGTTCGACTTAAATCTCTTCCTAACACCGATAAGTCTTTCAAATAGTTCCCTTCCACTAAAACGCACGAATCGCGGAATAATCGATGCGAAAAGTAAACGTGCTCTGGATCTAAATGGTCCAACAACTTATCCGCGTACACTTTTTGACTCGCCGTAAATATCACAACCTCGAATTTCTTCGAGACGCGCTTCATGAACTCCTCCAAATGCGGGCGAATGCGCACATTCACCGCGTGCGTTTCGTTGTTAAACTGAACCGGGAAGGTGAAATCTGGCGTACCTTCCTCTTCTTCTAAGTTTGAGTGCACTAAAGTTTCGTCTAAATCGAGCACCAAAGTGTTCTTTGGTTCACCTTTCTTTTTGGTCGGTAACGCCGCTTTCCTCCGTTTCGGGACGCACTGCTCTAGAGGAGGCAAGTGAAAAATGAACGCCCACGGGTCGAATTCCTCGTCGTACTCGTCGTCGGAGTCGAGAAATTCAGCCTCGTCATCGTCAGTATCGACGGTGAATCCGCTGAGAATAGCATCCAACTCCGCGCGGCTTCGTTTTCTGCCAGCACCAAAAGAGGTTGACGGCGCATCGTCCTCGTCCTCATCATCCTCGTCTTCACGAACGTCGTCGAGACCTTTGTCGTGCTTTGGTGGCGTCAACGCGCGAAGTCTGGCGTATTTTTTCGACCCAAGCCTCGAAGCAGTTCGAGTGTTGGTACTCTTGGCGGCGCCATCCTCCTCCTCTTCCGCGACCGCGATGGCGGCGACGCCCTTCTTTTCGGCGACTTCTGTCCCGGAAAGAAACGAAAACATCGGCGAGAAAATGGAATCCATGAACCGTTTCCTTCCTCTTCTTATCATTCCTCCTCCTTGTTCGGCAGCTGTCGCTGCGTTCATTATATTCGTTGTCGTCGTTGTCTTTCGTCTCGTCGTCTTGGTTCTCGCCGCTTCCACGTCATCCTCCCCCTCTTCCCTGGCGCTCCCGCCAATCTCCACGTCGTCGTCCGATATCGCGGCGTGTTTCGACGAGTTGTTCGCGGCTGCCGCAAATCTCAACTGTCTCCCGCCGCCGCCATTTTCCTCCTTCTCGCTTTTACTTTTCTTGCTCTTCCTCAACGAGCTCGTGATAAAACTCGAATCCGCGTCCGCCTTTTTCGTCGGCGGCGGCGTCGTGTCGTTCTTCGCGCTCGTCGCGTTCACCAACGGGGTTGAAGCGGTATTCGTCCCTAAACTCCTCTTCGCCCTCTTCGCGTTCGCATCTTCGCCTTGCAAAAACTCGTTGTTTTCCACATCTTCCTCCGAACTCATAGTCTCCGCCCTTTCTCTCTTCGCCGAAGACGCGCTCTTGGCGATGGATTTCAGCATGGATATCGCCGAGTTGATGATTCCGGATCCCGAAGACAACCGGCGCTGGATGTGACTCGCGTCTCTGTTTGGTCTGTTTATATTTACGCATATATTCACACGAGAAGAGAGAGCGTACGTTTTTTGTGGTCAGTGCTGCGTTACGAAACCTTCTCGTTGTTGTGTGTGTGTGTGTTGAACCTCGTCGTCATCATCGCGCAGCGTGTATAGTATTAAACTCTCGCGAAAGAAATTTTTCAGTGCAAAACGAAAGACCAAAGAAAGGGGTTCCAAACTTTTGCGCAAAATGAGAAAAAAAAAAACTCGTTTAACAACGCACGTCATCTGATTCGTATTCTCCTCGTTATTCTCCGCATTCGTAGCGTTCGTGGTGTTCGTATTGTCGACGACAGAAGCGGAAACGTTGTTATTCGCGACGCGTAAACTCATGCGCTGGTGGTGTTGGTGCGACATGCGTCTTGGTTTTTGCGCGCGTTATATATTATTCCAATTAATGTGTGCGCTTTCAATTGGTATTTCCCGTACAGTTTTGAATGGAAATGTGTTTGAATTGAACTTTGCTTTTGACGACGACGACGACAAAAGTCTTATCTGTCCTCGACCTTTAAAACTGTTTCGACAAATCCTCAAAGTCTTTATCTGTCGTTTCCCGATGTGGATGAACCCTCGGCGTGCAAAAGGTGCGCGTGGTAAAAGCGTTCGCTCAACGAAGAAGTGCGTCTGTTTTGTATCTGATTCTAAAGTGAATTGAGGGTGCCTTTTATTCCCCTCCATATTTAGGGTTTTCGATTTGAAGGTAAAGGCTCTTGTTATTCTCACACCCCTAATAAAGAACGTTTTGGTCTCTATCGCGACACTCTTCTGCGAGTATTCGAGGCTGTCACACAGCTCGAGTAAAATACGTCTCTATATCTTTCGTCTCGATTTTTATCTTCTTCTTCATCGTCGTCTTCTTGGTCTTCTTGGTCTCGTTCTCGTTCTCGACGCCTAATAACGCGTCGTCGTCTTTTAACAACAACGTGTCTTTTTTCGCTTTTTCAGCGACACCACCTTCGTCGAACGGATGAGAAGGAGGTGATGGATGAGATTTCGCAGAGCGCTTTCGAATGTCGCCGCTCGATTCGTGTTTTCCTCGCTTCTCGGCAAAGGCGAAGACTTTTTGGACGCCGGTGGAGAAGACGCCTTTGTCTTCAAAGTCGGAACTGCGGAACCAAGAAGACGAGGAGGAGGTGGAAGACGAGGAAAGCGAGCTGTTCCTTCTTCCGTTCGTCGTCGTTTCTTTTTGTTCGTTCGATGCATTTTCTTTTACTTCTTCTTTCTTCGCTCGTCGTCGAGGTAAGGCGTCCACGGTGCCCAGATCTAAGGTGAAGACGTGCATAAAATGCTTCACGTGCGAAAATACGTGCGTGACAACCCCAGGTTCGTGTTTGAACGTCAGGGAGTCTTGACGACGGTCAGTTTGCTTCCTCTTTTCCGTTTTTTTAACTTCGCTCTTCTCTTCTCCTTCGTTATTAGTATCGCATGGAGGAGACGCGACCGAAGCGAACAACTCCGAGACGCCTCGCGCGTCCGATTCGCGAAAGAATTTTTGCGCGTCGCAGACGTCCGCGTCGCTCGGAACAGAACGCATCGCCAGTTCGCCTTCGCGCATGAATACGGATGGAAACTCCCACATGTCCGCTAATAATCCATTTTCTGGTCTTTTCGTTAAATAAAACCATTTCGTGTTCTCGAAGGTGCAACTCACTACCGCGACCGCGATCGCCTCTTGGCGCTTTTCCGCTTTCTTGGCGATTTCCGGATACGCCGTGACTGGCTCTTGCCCATCGGAAAGTAATTCGTGTTGGTACCCTTCACAAAACGCAGAGATTGGACACGCGTTACACGAGGGGTTTTTCGGTTTACACACCGTCGCGCCTAACTCCATCATCGCTTGATTGAAATCTCCCGGTCGATTTTTGCTCTTTGCGTCCTCCTTCTTTTCATCGTCATCTTCTTCTTCTTTTTCTTCTTCTTTCCCAATCAACTCCCAGGCGACGCGTTTTATCGCATCCACAGTCTTTTTCTCCTTCACAGGATCCCCTCGTATCCGTCTCACTCGCGTCAAAACTCTGTTCACGTTCCCATCAATCGCAGCTTCGCGTATCCCAAACGCGATCGATCCCACCGCGCTCGCCGTGTACGGTCCAATCCCCGGAATTTTCAACAAACCAATAATATCTCTCGGGAATCTCCCTTTCAATTCTTCGCTGACATACTTCGCCCCTTTCAACAAAAACTGGCTCCTCCTGTAATACCCTAGCCCGGCCCACATCTCTCTTACCTCCTCTTCCGAAGCGTTCGCTAAATGCCTCACCGTCGGCCACTTCTTCACCCACCGCGACCAGTACTCCGCCACGCGTTCGATTTGCGTCTGTTGCGACATGATTTCCGACACCCACACCCCGTACGCGTACTGGTCGTCCGACATCACTCTTTTTTCTCTCCAATCATCATCATCAGCAGCACTACTTTTGTTGATACTACTACCGTTGTTATTAGTATGACTCCCACCCGTCGGCGTCGGCGCGGAGGACGACGTTTCCTTTTCACGAGATGATGACGATGATGGTGACGATGCTAATCGTTGCCATCGCTCAAACGCTTTCGTCGCGTCTTCTTCTAGTTCTTCTTCTTCTTCTTTATCACCACCAAAATGTTCAAACTTTGACGCGTCGCTTTGTCCTCGTTTTCTCCAAGGTAAACTTCGCTTTTCGGCGTCGTACCAACGCAACAGATTTTCCCGAAATGTAACCGCCGACGACTCAAACCTGTTGGCGTCGTCCTCATTCTCGCGATTACCATCACCTCTCATCGTCGTTGGTACTCTTTGTGCTCCCAAAACTTTTGTTTCTT
>Ga0255752_10004924_pt1 | contig 13216 bp, 9 predicted proteins | sample 011ome_25_FD_179952 | JGI IMG/M metagenome (GOLD analysis project Ga0255752, IMG submission 179952) | Coastal salt marsh microbial communities from the Groves Creek Marsh, Skidaway Island, Georgia - 011512CT metaG (version 2) | ecosystem: Environmental > Aquatic > Marine > Intertidal zone > Salt...
ATGGGCGGCATTAAGCGCGGCCCAAGTGGGATTCTAGCGTCGTCTTCCGAACTAATGCAGGCTGCTGCACCTCGGCCCATGGCTCCACCACCTATGATGCCAAGGCCAATGGCCCCACCACAGGCTACAATGCCCATGGGTCAAGCAGCGTTGCCACAGGTTCCAATGCAAACCACCGTTGCTCCGATGATGCAACAGCAACAACAAACTCCGGCTGTTCCAACAGTTCCACAACCTGCTTCTCCAAAAACTCCTATGAAGTTTAATGAGGCAGGCCCAGTAGACATTCGAAACCCTGCCAGTGCTTTTGTTACTACCGTTGAGGGGATAGGAACGGGACTCTTTGACATGTTGGTTAAAAAGTTTGGATCCGCAGAAAAAGCGGAAGAAGAGTCTGTGAAGAAAAGAGAAATAGTTGCATCTGCCCAAGCAGCTACTAACGATCCTAAGAAAGTTTCTGACGCTGTAATGGTTGCGGCGGAACTTCCTCCCACAAATGAAAGCAAAATAGATTTTGCACAGTCTGTTCTTGGCATTGATACTGACGATGTTGGAGAGATCGACGACGCAATCTTCAGAGTCCTGACATCTGATCCAAGCTTGTCTGGGCAGAAGCTACAACAGGCCGTGCTCCTTGGTTTAAACAATTTCAAACAGACAGCGGCGGCTAGGGCTGCGGCGGCATCGGGTAGTGGTAGCGGGTTTGAACCCATGCCAACGTATATAGAAGCCCTGCCAAAAATGATTCAAAGTATTATGTCTAATGACCCTGGTATCAGTATGGAGGAAGCATCGGCTCAAGCTCAGAAGGTTCTTGATCCTTTGTACGGTAGAACAGGCGGCGGTGCTCCTAAAATGGAGTTAACAGACGAACAACAAGCTTTGGTTGAACAAGCAAGAGACGCTGTAGAAAATCAGGGTAGAGATCCTGAAGTGGTACGAAAAATGTTAACAGATATGGGTATACCATCAGGAGCATTGTAATGGCTGAAAATCCTTTTTTAGCGGCTCCTAAAGTTTCTTCGACAGCGGGTGAAAATCCTTTTTTAACGGCTCCTAAAGTTTCTTCCTCGTCAGATTCTGAAAGAACCTTTGATATCAAAGGACTCTCAGATCGCGGCGATACGCTTATCGGAGACACAGGTATAGGTTTTGTGGACGCAATCACAGGAGCAATAGGCAGGACTGGCTATGCAATTGCCGACAACATCATCGGGTTTGATGATGGGGTTGATACTTTTGGTGAGCGTCTTGGCTCTGGTCTTAGAGAAACAGGGGAGGGCGTAGGTTCTGGTGCGATTAAAGCTGCCGAAGGTATTGGAACCACCGTAGCATTAGTCCCTGATATTGCGCTAGGAACCGAATACGGTGACGCTATTACCGAAGGTTCTGAGGCACTTAGAGATGCGCTTGGTTTAGACCCAGAAGGTATTGCAGGCAAAGGCGCAGAAATTATTACACAGTTTGTTGCACCTGGTGGACTTGCCGCAAAACTTGTTAGCAGAGCGGCTAAAATTGATCGTGCTAAAAAAGGTTTGGCAAATGTACCCCTGTCTACAAAGGAACGCTTTGGCCTTGCTGCTAAAGAAATAATGGCAGCGGGACTCGCAGATGGTTTTGTATCTACAGACAACATGACGACCTTGGGCGACTGGGCAGAAATGGGTTACACACAAACCGAAGATTTAATCGGACTCCGTGGTCAAGAACGTGCCCTTGCTCGGCTCTTTAATAAAGCAAAGTTTGGGGCGGAAGCCACGCTCCTTGGTGGTGTGGCGCAAGGCGCATTGATGGGAGCAGGAAAAACAGTTGGTCAAGCAATCAAAAGCCCTAGAGGACAAGCTACAGCCTCCGCATTGAAAGCTCGGATAGATCGAGCAGCGGATAACGCAGACAAACTATTGTACCAACGCATGATGAATCCTGATGACCTGACTGCTTTGCAACGGTTTAAAGCTGATGCTATTGCTATGGCTACCCCCAAAGGCTACCTACCAGAATCCGCATCAGAATCCAGATTTGCCATTGATTCTAAAACAAATGCTGCAACTAAAGCAGAAGAATTTATGCGTAAAGAGTATGATACAGAACTTAACAAGCTATTCAAAGAGGTTCCTCCAAGCGAGTTAGAGGGCAACCTTGAAAGACTTGAGCTTCTAAATCGGGGTCATGCATACTTAACGGAAAAGAACGTAGAGATTGCTGATGGTATTTTAAAACAAATGCCTGGTACGTTACGTCCTAGTCTTAGAAAATACAAAGAAAAAATTAGCAAGTTAAGTGATCAAGTTGGTGACTCTAAGTTTTTAAAAAACAATAAGATAACGACAAAAGATGGACGTACACTAAAACAGGTCATTGAGGATAATGACGGTGGTTATCTACGTCGAAGCTATCGTATCTTTGAAGACGAAAAGTATGTGCCAACACAAGAATCTATTGAAGCTGCGGATGCATTTTTTAGAGGAAACAAAAAGTTCACAGAAAAAACGCTGACTGAAATAGCACGTAAAGACGTTAACGAAAGGTTGTTGCCTCAAGAGTTTCTGACAAGAAACGGATTGAAAAAAGAGAATACTCCTGAAGGTCCAGTGATAACTGTACCAGACAAGATTACCCCTGACGCGGCAAAGAAAGCGCGGGAAGGTTTTCTCGCGGACAAACAATTAAAATCTCGTGAGTCGTACAAAGGTGGTCGCATTGCCAGAGATAAACTGGATACAGGTATGCTTGTATCTAGGGAAAAGATTCCTGAAACTTTGAGAGCTTTGATGGGTGAGACAGGATCCAAGGTTGTTAAGACCGATAAAGGCTTCAAAGTTTACCACGACTTTAGAGACTCGGCCCTTCGAACCATTGCTGATATGTCTCAGTTTGTTGCAGTAGATGATTTCTTTGGTCAGATGGCTAGATTAGCAGATCAAAAGACAGGGTTACTCAAAGACCTTATAATCAAGGGCGAAGGTCTAAGTCCGGCGCAAAGACAGAGTTTAGTTGACAGTGGATACGTGCGTCTTGGTGGAGACAAGACGGACTTCGGGGCATTGAGTACACCTGTCACTAAAAAGTCTGGTTCAAGTATTCCAAACGATGAAGAGATCCTGCTTGGCACATCTGGGTGGGGTAGCTTAAACGATCACTATGTGCCTCGACCCATGTACAACAACCTGACGAACTATATCATAGGCGAAGAAGATGGTGGAACTCAATTACTAAGAAGCACATGGAACTGGCTACTACGTGCAAAAGGTGTGTCTCAATACAGTAAGACAATTCTTTCACCCATCACACAGGTTCGTAACTTTACTACCGCTGCTGCCTTTGCTTTGGCTAACGGAAACGTCCCATTTGTAGGCCGTCATGGTAGCATCAAAGATGCGGCAAAACTTATTTACGGAAACCTTTTTACAAAAGGTGACGATGAGGTCATTGCCGAGTTGATGGATGCACAACAACGAGGGATGCTAGGAACAAATGCAGAGTTAAGAGAGATTCAAGACTCATTGCGTAAAGGCGTAGGGCTTACGGCTCGTGGACCTGAAAGCGGAATAGAGGCTTTGATTGCAGGTAGTCCTGCCCGTGAGAAGTTTGCAAAAAGTGCGGGTGGATTTTTTAAACCTTTGGAGAATATCTATCAAAGTTCAGACGACTTTTGGAAGCACTTCAACTACACCGCAGAACAAGGCCATCTCCGTAAAGCTTTAGAAGGAATAGACTTCAGCAATCCACAGCAAGCGGAACAAGCTATTGCCTATCTTACAAAGAATGGCACCGACATCTCAGAAGCAACTAGGTCTGCTATTAGCAAAGGTTCTTTTACAAAGGCTGACATTGATGAGATGATCAAGCATCGTGCGGCACAGATCGTGAGAGACACTGTACCAAACTATAACAAGGGTGCTACGGATCTTGTCCGACTTGGGCGTCGTTTACCTTTGGGTAACTTTATTACCTTCCCCGCTGAGATTTACAGAACAGGGATTAATATTGTAAGGCAGAGTTTAGATGACATGGCGTCAGACATTCCTGCTGTTCAGACTCGTGGTCGTAATCGTATGATAGGTTTCTTGGGAACCACAGTTGCTGCTCCTGTCGGTGCTCTTGAAATGGGCTATGCAATCTCTGGCGTTACGCAAGAGGAGATGGAAGCATACCAACGCTCGTTTGCTGCTCCATGGGAGAAGGGTTCTATCCTCATCCCATTAGGCAAAGAAGACGGCAAGATACAGTATATGAACTTCAGTACCTCTAACCCATATGACGGTCTGTATCGTTTTGCTGTTCGTGCAATGAACGAGTTTGAAGATGCAATCAAAGAGGGTCGTGGCCCTGGATCCACGTTTACAAACTCAGTTGGCGGAGCAGTCAGAGAAATCTTTGAGCCGTTTCTATCAGAAGCGATGTTGACGGAAGCTGTTACAGATGTTGTCTTTCGAGGTGGACGCACTGCTACAGGAGCAGAAATATATAACCCAGAAGACAGTGATGGTCTAAAGGGGTGGAAGATGATCACACACGTTCTGAACACCATGGTGCCAAGTGTGTCTCCTATAGATTTGAACGGAGAACCCGGAAGGTTTATTCGTGGTACGATTGGTAACGTAGCTCCTGGTGTTGTAAATCCAAAAGACAAGCTCGGCAGAGAACGTGAGCTTATGACAGAAGTTATCCGTGCATTTTCTGGAGTAACCCCGCAAGAGTTTGATCCGGCACGAGGACTTGAGTTTGGCGCATATCGTATGAATCAAGCACAGACCAATGCTAGAAGAATATTTAACCAAGTTACAGACGATGCTAATGCTACGGCAAGTTCATTAAAACGTGCATTTCAACGCGCAAACAACGCTAAGTTACGGGTCGATAGACAATACTATCAGATGATAGAAGATTTAAAAACCACTGGTATGACCAACCGTGACATCATGCGTGTTCTTAAAAAGAATAACATTGGTGGTTACAAGAACATTGTACGTGGTGAGTTCCAACCATTCCGAATCTCAAAGAAAAACATTCAAGAAATGCGGGATGCAGGTGTCTACCAACTATATCCTCGTGATGAGATTCGTCAGATACAACAAGAAATGAAAGGAATGTCGCTCAAGCCTGACACAGACTTGTCCGTCTCTCCTCGACCCTCGGTTCCTTCTGGCGAAAACCCTTTCTTACAGGCACCTAAACTTGCTCCAAAACAACCCACAGGAACAAACCCTTTCTTACAGGCACCTGAAAAACAAAGTAGTTTAATACAACAGCCCATGATCATGCCGACCCAAGCTCGTGCACCTGGGCCAGTGGATCCTGCATTGTTAGGTGATAACCCGGTAACCGCTGCGCTTAATGCACAGATTGCGAACCGTCGTGGGTAATATCTGGATCTTCTTCAACAGTCATCGTCACACCGACACCGCCAAATAGTTTAACCATCTCGTCACATAGGTGCTCGGCATCGTCCATGATTTCGTCATCACCTGTGTTGGCAGCAAGATTCAATGTCATGCCCACAAGTTCCATGAGATGTTTGACCTGCATTGGATGCATGTCCACAAGACCTACTGTTTTCATCTTTTCTGGTTTCATTCGATTTCTCCCCAATTATCTTTGAGTTCATCGTCTACTTTAGAGGGGACTCTCAAGACATCCGACAACCCATTTTCCATTATGTGCTTGATGTTGTGCGCTTGGTCGTCGCCCTCTACTGAGAAGCATAACTCATCGTGCACCGTAAGCATAGGCAAAAGTCCTTCTTTGTAGCAATCTGCCATAGCTTTTTTAGTTTGATCCGCAGCTGAACCTTGGATCAATTTGTTTAACGCCTTGTAAGTAAACGCTCTTTTCAATGGTTGACCGTATTCTTTCATGGCTTCTTCGTATGGTAGCGGTTTCTTGTATCCAAAGGATCGAGGCTCCCACAAATGGAAGCGACACCGTCTACCCAACAGGGTTCTAATCTGTCCTGTTTTCTCTGCTTGCTTAGACGCTAGTTCTGCAAGGTTCTTAACAAAAGGAACTTTCTCTCGGTGTGTCTCCAACAGTTCCCCTGCTTCGTCCGTAGGGATGTCCAGTTGCGCTGCTAGTTTACCTTTGCCCATGCCGTACATGATGCCCAAGTTTACCACTTTGGCTTCCGTGCGGCTTATTCCTGCAATATCAGCTACCATCTGGTGCAGATCCACGTCACCTGTGTGATACTCTTCAACAATCTTATCGACAATCGGGTGCTTGTACTCACCCTTCAAGCTTGCTGCGAAGTGCACCAGTAACCTTGGCTCTTGGCTTGAGTAGTCAAACGACCCCCACTTGCACCCTTGCTCTGGGATAAACAAGCCACGGATTAGTTTCTTGATCTCTTTATCTCGTGCCGGAATCTGCTGAAGGTTGGGGTTTGAACTAGAAAACCTACCTGTTACAGTGCCCCCGTCATCAGAACGCAACTGATGGAACTCGCAGTTGATCCGACCATTGTGCGAATGTTTTATGATTGTGTCGATGAACGTACTATCCGCCTTGTCAAATTCACGTAGCTTGACGATCATTTGTGCAATCGGGTGGGCATGTGCATTGAGATACTGTTTGGTGAATGACGGTGCCCCTGCTTCAGTCTTAGGGTACTTCAGTCCTAGCTCCTCAAACACCGCAGCTACAGACGCAGCCGCCCATGGTTCTATCTTGATCTTTGTCTGTCGGTGGATCTCTTCCCTCAGTTCTTTGCCCTTGGCTTTGAGTAAAGTCTTGGCTTGATCTGCCTTATCCAGATCCACACGTACACCTAGCTGACGCATGTCACACATCATAGGTATCAGGCTAGTTTCCAAATTCCAGATATTCCACAGGTCTTGCTTTTCCAATTCTATCTTCAGCCGCTCCCACAAACGCAGGGTCATGCCTGCATCCTGTTCAGCGTACCGTCCGACAAACTCAGGAGGCAACTTGTACATCTCAGCTTTGGGATCAAAGCCCCACTCCGCTGCGGCTACACGTAAGAGTTTCTCATCCTTGCGTTCATCGAGGTAGTCTCTGCCAAGATTGTTGAGGCTGTAAGACCAACGGTTCTCGTCCACCACCGCACCAGTAATCATGGTATCGATAATCCGACCCTGTACTTCTACACCCTCGGCACGTAGCCAACCCAGATCATACGTGGCGTTGTGCATGATCTTGTCTATGTTTGGTGTTGCCATCTGTTTCTTGAGCCACTTGAGCGCGATCCTCGCATCCATGTTGTGACCGTTCTCATGACGAATAGGAAAGTATCCTTCCCAGTCTCCGGCGGCTACGGCTATGCCTACGATGTAACCATCCTTGCGCACCCATCCAGGGCCAAGCGTAGTCAGGTTCGGGTCACATGTCTCAAGGTCAATGGCGATCTGCTTGTACCCTGTCAGGTCTGGAAACTCTGATGGAATATTCCATGTCAGTTCCTTGCCTTGGTTCATCTGCTTGGCAATGATGTAGTCTTTTTCAAACATCTCAGTTTGTTTCATTGTCAAACTCCGCACCCAGTGCACTGTATCCACACTTGTCGATCCACGAATCCTTGTGGTCGATAGTCTCCAACAGACGGCAAGTCTTTACCCAGTCCATCATCAACGCAACATGCTTGGCTGTGATTTTGCCATGGGTGTTCAGCGCATCAGTGACTATAACATTCCATCCCGTGGCTATCCTATCGAAGTTATCTTTCGCATCACCATAGTCCTTGGCTCTGCTACCATTGATCAGCTTCTTGGCTGTATCTAAATATTCATCTCTTTTCATATGTCATACCTGTATGATTTGTCGGACTCTATGAGATATAGATTTTCTTTTGCTCTTGTTATTGCCACATAGAATATCCGATGTTCGTCTTCAGGGTGTTTGCTCTCCACACAGTTTCTTGTGGAACCCAAATACACCGCTACGTTTGTATCCTCTCCTCCTTTCATGGCGTGGATCGTGGATAGTTTGATCCTTGGTTGCTGATAAATACTTTCTCCGCGCCGTTGTATGGAGCGAATATAAATCTTTTCCTGCTCAGATAGCTTAACGATATCCAACTCGGACGTAGTAATCGGGGCCAGTAGTCCGAACTCTTTGACCAGTGTATCATATGTAAGTAGTTCTTCGCTACCTGCTGCTTCAAGTAGTTTCATAGAACCACGCTTGACAACCGCATCCTTACCCGTCTTGGGCACGACTTCGTACATCTGCTTGACCCGTCCGACATACACACCCTTACCCGTGGTGATATCTTTCCACACAGACATGGCGTTAAGTTTCTTTTCCGAGATCGACCATCTCCCTTTCCGACTATAGAAGTAACCTGATTCCTCAAGGTGCTCGGCTATATCGTTCACAAAGCTATTGGTTCGAGCCATGATAGTCCACGACCCACCGTCCAATGGCAACTGCCACAGGCTACCCACCGTCGTGACTCTACCTTCTTCTTGCTTCGGAAAGAACTCTTTCTCCAGTCTACCTGGTATCTTCCTAGAGATACGCATAGAAAGCTCCCAGATGCTCCGTGGTAAGCGAAACGACCTGTTCAGCACCTCTATGTTATCTGAAGACTTAATGAACCTCTGAACGTCCACAGAAGTCCAACGGTGGATTGCCTGATCGTCATCCCCTGCAATCAATACCTCGTCGGCATACTCTGCCATCTTTTCCACCATCGTCCACTGCAACGGTGTCAGGTCTTGTGCCTCGTCCACAATCAACAGATCTAGATTCGGTGGTTCTACAATCTCAATGTACTTCAAGATCATGTCGGCAAAATCCAGACGGTTTGTCTTGGACTTGTACTCTTTAATCTGCTTGTCGATCTGAACTAGCTTGTTGAAGTCTAGGTTGTGGTCTTCCTCGTAGTTGTATTCAAACTCCAAGGTGGACTCCCGATAGACAGACCGCATGATTAGTTGTAGGTACTTGGCTCCTGATCCTCCTATCGAAGGTATCGCAACTCCGTCGTCAATGGAGGTGGCATCCGCTCCATCAAACGCCACCCCCAACATGGAACCGAGACGAGCATAATCCTCGCGGCCCATGACATCCCCCCTCTGTAGACCTAACCCGTGATATCCCGTCGCGTGTAAGGTTCTAAAGTGTGGGAAATCATTCCGAGTTAGATTGAACTTAGTACAGGCTCGATCAATAAACTCGTTGATTGCTTTAGTTGTAAAAGACACAACACCAATACGAGACGGATGTACACCCTCTTGTAGCTTGGCTTGTACTCTTTCGATCAAAGTATAAGTCTTACCGCACCCAGGTGGCCCTAGTATGAGGGTTGCATTAGGTATCACGGCGCTTCTCCAACCACTGTTTGATTTCTTCTTTGTCCCACCGACTCGCTGCACGTTGTGCATCCGCATTGCCCAACTTGTATGGCTTGGGAAAGTCCCCCTCACTTACCCACTTGTATATGGCGGACTCGGAGACACCGAGCCACTCCGCTACGTCTTTAGCTTTCATAAAACTAGAACGGTATGTCATTATCTATCTCCTGTATTGGCAGATCCACTTCCAAATTCTCAAAAGCAGGAACCCACCAAACTCGAATCGTGGTCCTTGATCCGTCTTCTTTATTTATTGCTCTGTGCCCATGGCACTCTTGATCATTATTCATTTGTTTTAAAATCTCCTGCACCTGTGCTCTGGTGAAACCTTTGAAGCGACGGTTGTGCAAAAACTCCATCAGCCCTGCTATCGTGAACGAGGTATATCCCTCGTTGTCCGTCCATGGTTTACCCGCAATCATCTCCTCTGGGTGCATGGCCCTGATCTTACTGGTGCAGTATATGCGTAGCAGTTCCTTGAACTCCCCAGTCAGGGTCAGTTCCTCCGGCACCTCTTGCTTCGTAGACTCTGTCAGCAACTTCCGAAGTAACGCCTGCCATGCCTTTGGTTTCATGATCGGAGGAGCAACCTGTATCTGTTCAATACACGCACGTTGAAAGAGCGTCTGGTTCTGCAACTGCTCAGAGTTGATCTGGATTCTCTCACCTTGTACTGTCAGGAAGTACAGGCGCGGTTCCGATAACTGGATCAAAAGGTTTCCGATATTCACCGCTTGTTCGGTGTCGTCTCCGATTCCGTATCGCCTGGAGATACACAGTTCTTTATCGCAGTAACTCTTGAACGGTTCCTGTTCGCAGGTATAGAAGTATTCTTTCCGCTCCAGACTTTTCTGTAGAGCCAACATTTCCTTGGCATCGAGGGGCGTAGTAAACAGTTGATGGTTCATTGTTTCCATCTGTTGCTTCCAGTCATCCGTATGCTTCAGCCGACTGTATACCCCTGCCATGAACAGTTTCTTGTTGCGGTCTTCCGAGTTAGGTCCGTCACGAAACAAATGCTCCATGCATACTGGCCCATCCGCAAACTGTTTGCGTTGCTTCTTGGTTCGCAGCTTCTCCAGACTTGAGAGTTTAGTTCTTCTCTTGTCTATCTGATCAAGGAACTCGTCCAGTTCCACAGCTTCTACCTTGTCGTTGAAGGAGTACCGTTGCGGTAACTCTGCATCAAAGTACGGTAGGTTTATAAAGTTGCCCACATCACCCCGGTCAGCAAGGATCTTGTCTTGCTTCGGGAAGATCTCACAACCACTATGACCAAGAGATACTGCCATCTCCTGTAAGTATTCTCGAACCACGTTTGCAGGTTCGAATCTTTCCAAGAACAAATAAAGATGTGCTCCACCAGATTTGGAGCGGCAATGTAGCAAAGGTAGCTTCTGCTTGTTTATTCTTTTCTGGAGTTCGTTGTGATCAAGATCATAGATATCTATGTCCAACGCTCCCCACTTGCATTTGTTTTCCTCGTTGATCGGGATAGCCCCGATACCCTGCTTGCCCTCTATGTGTCCCTGCATGATTTTTTCTGTCAACGGCTCACGTACAATACGACTGTCCGCTTCAGCTTTACCGCTGCGACCAATCTTTCCTACTGTAGTCGTGCCGTATGCAACCTTCGATCCCTCAAAGGCCGCAAGCATTCTCTGTGCTAATGACATGCTTGGCTCCTGTTGAAGTTAAAGGTGGGGGAAGACATCGGACGCGGCCCGGACTCGGTCACACAAAACGTCAACCCCCAAGGCTACCTAGAATGGGATTTCGTTATCCTCATCCACATCCGAACTACCCGTGGAGGTATGCTCTGGATCAGCAGCAGCCTTAACTTCACCCGCCATGATCGACTCTCTGAAAGCCTTGGCCTCCATCAATAGATCACGGTTGGATACAAGATCTTCTTTCGCAATAGTGTAGTTGCCCCACGTACCTTGGTCATTGGACTCTTCGGTAGTAGCAAGTCGCCACATCGTAGCGTACACCGCAGGAGTAACCATGTTACCTGTCTTTGGGTGCTTTACTTTCTGCATTGCGATTTGTGTTTTCCAACGACGGCTTACCTTCAACTGGCTAGACTTCATGTCAATCACCGCAGGTTGAAACGAACCATCCTCTTCGACTACCAAGCAGTAGTGTTGGTCTGACTTGACCAGTTCGTTGCCGCTTGGAAGTATCTCCTTCGATCCTTCTCTCTTAGCTTTTGTAAGAATTGGATCGTTTGCAGGGATCTCTCCTTGAAATCCACCGCCTTGTTCGCGTGGAATGAACTCCAAATACTTTGTGGTTTGATAGCAAGGAATCACAACAATGCCCTCTTCACCATCCCAATACTGACTGGTCACCGTATTATATACATCTCCCTGTGATGCGCCCTCAATAAACTCAGGTTTCTTTTTGCTGAGTTGTGGTGACATAGCCTGTAAGATCCGAACAAACGGTATCTGCATCTCCGAACTGTCAAAGGATGCACCATCCCCTGCGGTTTCAAAGATATCGTCTAATACATCGGTGCTTACCTCCACACCTTTTGTTTTCGCTACTGCATTCGCCATTACGCTTTCCTCCGTATTTCTGCTGCGTTGTTGATGTATGCCCCGAACATATCCAGGTCGATTGGTTTCCCGTCCGTTACACGTTCTTTGACAAACGCTTTCAAAGTGGATGGGTGAACGTGCGTCTTGGTCTTTGGATCAAAGCCACGCTCCTGCAAGAGACCAACGACATCCCCTGCTACATTGTCTTCGCCCTTCCCGAAAGAACACGTCACATCATTCTTGATGATGTCATCCAACCCGTTCTCACGTAGCCAAGCAAAGGCTTCTTCCTTGCGCTCTGATGGGATCGATGCATGTACGATCATCTTACGTGTGACAGTCAACCCGTCCACGTCTACTCGATCCATACCCATTTCATCCATAAGTGCCGGAATGTTTTCAGTTGAAAGCTTGTGCTTCTCGAGCTTAACAGCTTTCAAGTATTGTTCTGCGTCAGCTATTTGATCTTCAACTTTACGCAGCTTGCGAACAAGATCACTTAATTGTTTCCCTGTTCCAGTATCGACTTTAGAAAGAGCCTTTCCGTCGTCGAAGTAGTCTTCAAAAATATCATCCATAAGTTTTTCTCCTCTTCAGGACTGGGTTGACAAACCATTTTGCCATCCGTAAGGTGGACTATAGTGGAGGTATGTGATGACTGTCAAGTACAATTTTAAAATAAAACCGTTCGACCATCAGCGCCAAGCGTTGGAGAAAGGTTGGCACCGACAAGAGTTCGGTCTATTCATGGAGATGGGAACTGGTAAGTCCAAAGTTCTGATCGACAACCTGGGTTTGTTGTTCCTCAATGGACAGATAAACTTCGCCTTGGTTCTCGCACCGAAGGGCGTCTATCGCAACTGGGTTACCAAAGAAATCCCAGAGCATATGTCTGATGATGTACCGTACCGTATGATTCGGTGGGTCTCCTCTCCTAATAAAAAACAACAGGAAGAAATGCGCTCTGTCAAGGATCACTTTGCAGGGCTGACAATCTTTGTCATGAACATCGAGGCTTTCTCTACAAAGAAAGGTCAGACAGCAGGGGAGTGGATGGCTCGTGCGCTTGGGGCCAACGGCCTGATAGCAATCGATGAAAGCACCACCATTAAAAACCATAAGGCCAAGCGCAGTAAATCTTTAATGAAGATCGCAGCGGGGTTCAAGTACAGAAGACTCTTGACAGGGTCTCCGATTACAAAAAGTCCTCTGGATATCTATTCGCAGACCGAGTTCCTCAGACCGGGACTCTTGGGCCACGAATCTTTCTATACATTCCAAGGCAGATACGCCGTTGTGCAACGCCGCACCATGGGTGCACATTCGTTTCAGCAGATCGTCGGCTACAAGAACCTC